>JADMIO011301989.1_pt1 | contig 31180 bp, 36 predicted proteins | sample 8958161 | NCBI WGS metagenome assembly JADMIO01 (sample SAMN16585339, study PRJNA669376) | soil metagenome | isolation source: Crop rotation soil | place: USA: Cullars Rotation, Alabama | collected 2011 | reverse complement strand
TTTTTTTTTTTTTTTTTGTACGATCAGGAGAAAGGACTACATAGATAGCACACTGAAATGTAAAAGAAAGTAGCCAGGTCTGGAATGAAGATAGAGCTTTCCCGACCTTCGGAAATAGTTCCAGGGTCTGTCAACTCTGATTAGGAGGAGGCAGCCTGGCAAATTCCTAGGGAAGGGTCTGCACCATTGCTTTAAGAAATCTACATGTGCAGGTCAAAAAATAGTGTTGTGTGTCACAGAATGATTGCATGCAGGGTTAATTCATACTCACAGACCCTGTCTAAATAGATGTTAGGGGACACACCGTACAGGCATTGGTAATGTTAGGCCTTATGTCTTACCCTAATAGAATGCTAAGAGTTGGTCTGTCAACAAGCTATGACAGATCAGTATATACAGGTATGACAGGTCTGGCAAAAAATCAATCTAAACAGGTCTAAAAACACGAATGGCTGGACAGGCCGACTCGATCTTAACCATGCAGAAACTAAGCAAGAAAAAATTAAAACAACAATCAAAACATAAGAAAAAAACACACAACGGGCATAGTTTTAAAGGAAGTTAAAAGGAAATAGAGGAAACCTTCCCCATCCTCGTTCAAAAAAGTCGACCTATTCAGACTAAACTCCACCTTCGTGTAATACCTACATTTCCCTTTCCGACAGACCTTTTTCATATACCAACTATTTCGACATTGTACCAGGGTCCAACCAATACCTTTAGGCAGACTCTACGAAGACGAAAGACCCTTACACATAACCAATCGGTGACAGACCACAACACAACTTTTCACATTACTCATGCAAATTTCCTCTTCAGACCTGGCGAGGGAAGAAGATGGAGAGAGTACATAAGATTTATTCAAGTCTGTGCTAACGCCCTTTCTCCTTTTTATGACAGAGTTTTTTTTTTTTTTTGAGAATAGGACTACATAGATAGCACAACATACTGTAATGTAAAAGAAAATAGTCAGGTCTGGAATGAAGATAGAGCTTTCCCGACCTTCGGAAGTAGTTCCAGGGTCTGTCAACTCTGATTAGAAGGAGGCAGCCTGGCAAATTCCTAGGGAAGGGTCTGCACCATTGCTTCTCTACACGTGCAAGTCAAAAAATAGTGTTGTGTGTCACAAAATGATTTCATGCAAGTTTAATTCATACTCATAGACTCTGTCTAAATAGGTGTCAGGGGACACACCCTACAGGCATTGGTAATGTTAGGCTTATGTCTTACCCTAATAGAATGCTAAGAGTTGGTCTATCAACAGGCTATGACAGATCAGTATATATAGGTATGACAGGTCTGGAAAAAATTCTATCTAAACAGGTCTAAAAACACCAATGGCTGGACAGGCCGACTCGATCTTAACCATGCAGAAACTAAGCAAGAAAAAATTAAAACAACAATCAAAACATAAGAAAAAGAACACACAAGCATAGTTTAAGGAAATAAATTAATAGGAAATAGCGGAAACCTTCCCCATCCCCACACTTGAAGGTCACGAGGTCCTCCGAGTGCGGTTTGGAAGCCGCAATAAAGTTGAATTATAGAAGGGGGTAGAAAAGAGGTTTGGTTCAGTAGGTTGGAAAACACAACTTGGGGGGTGTGGAGTGGTCAATCTGGGGTGGGGCTTCGAGCTTCATCGTCATCCGCATCCTTGTCCTCGTCGTCTTCAGCTGCATCATCCATCTCCTCATCTTCGTCCTCCTCATCAGTGTCCTCGTTCTCTTGTGCAAAGGCAGCAGCAGAATTTTCTTCGTTGAGCAGGGCCTGGAAGTTAAGGACCTTGACTTCAGAGTGAAAGGTGAAATTCTCCTCTGGAAAACTGGGTTCCACAAGCTTCCTAGCTAGGCCTATAATAGCGGATCCAAAGCTCATGCGTTTGGTGGGGGGCATCTCGCTTAACAACGTCGCAACCCAAAACCCCACAAGCAACTTGCGCCCTTCAGTCATACACTGCAAGATGTATAGCTCAGTCTTGGTCATCTGAATGGCATTACTGTGGCTCCTACCCGAGAGCTTAATTGCTAGCAGACGGTGAGCGTAGCGCAAGGATCGGTCACGGAGTTTGTCGGCATTTGGATGCGGTGGCGTGCAGGTCTGGATCTTTCTGCAGACCTATTTTGGAAACTTCATGCATAACTCTAAATAAACCTCATGCTCACTTTCAAGCAGGTCCCTCATTCCAGAAACATACAGATATTTATAAATTTGAAACCCAAACTCGGTCATATCTAATAAGGAATGATCGAAAACAACCGATGGGGACAGCACACTCTTAAGCTTAGACTCAAACCTCTGACGAAATACTTTGTGCGGGAAGTGCAGAAAACCCTTCAAATTAGAGAGTGACTTACTTGGCTTGGTCTGTTTGACCAAGCTAGGGTTGACTGCAGGCTTCCGAGGCTGTGCAGGCTGGTCACCCAGAGATGCTCAACATAACAAAAATAAAATCTAAGACTAATTATCGTGGGCAGGCCCCCACGCAGCACCCTTAATTAACAAGTCCAGGGCTGGACTTTTGGAAGAGATCCCTCGCCAACCCCTGGCGGATCTTCCACCAGGGTCTGGGTAAGCACTTTTTCAAATCCATCATGATAGGCCTTAAACCTCTGTCCGCTCATAACGAAAGTCGTGCCAGACTCTGGATTGGTGATGTCGACAGACCCATTCTGATGGATTTTTGTTACAACAAATGGACCCTTCTACCTGGTCCTCAGCTTCCCTGCGAAGTATTTGAACCGAGAGTCATACAGCAGGACCTTCCCTCCTTCCTGCAAATCTTTCTGAATGATCTTGCTATCATGATACTTCTTTGTACGGATCTTTTGCAGGAGTTGGTTGTCATAAGCCTCATGGCGCAGCTCTTCCAGTTCACAGAGTTGTAGTTTTCTATCCTCACCTGCCAGGTCTGGGTTGTAATTGCATTTCTTGACAGCCCAGTATGCTCTGTGCTGCAGACCGACAGGCAGATGATAGGCCTTTCCATAGACAAGCCTTTAAGGAGTCATCCCGATGGGAGACCTCAATGCGGTTCGATATGCCCAAAGGGCTTCATCTAACTTAGCACTCCAATCCCTTCGATTGAAATTAACAGTCTTGGTCAGGATGGTTTTTACTTCTCTGTTGGATAGTTCTGCCAGACCATTGGTCTGGTGATGATAAGCTGTGGAGACTTTATGGTTTATCCCATATTTCTTGAATAAGGCCTACATGACCTTGTTGCAGAAGTGAGTTCCTCTATCACTTATGATACTTCGGTGAATGCCAAATCTGTTGAACACATTAGTTTTCAAAAATGAGATGACATTTCTCGCGTCATCATTCCTGACGGATTTAGCTTCAATCCACTTAGACACATAGTCCACTGCCAGAATGATATACTTGCAACCTGATGAATTCGGGAAGGGACCCATGAAGTCCATACCCCAAAGATCGAATATTTCGCAAGAAATTATGAAGTTCATAGGCATTTCATTCCGCCTGGTGACTGTTCCCATCCTCTAGAAATTCAGGCAAGCCTTGCAGAAGGTATTTTCGTCTCGGAAGATGGTGGGCCAATAAAGTCCTGATTTTAAAACCTTCAAAGTTGTTCGTCTGGGTCCAAAATGGCCACCACAGGCGAAGAAATGGCAGAACTGCAGGACAGAGACAACCTCAGAGTCTGGGACGCATCTGCGTAAGAGCTGATCCATGCCCTGCTTCCACAGGTAAGGATAGTCCCATACATAATGTATTCTGTCAGTTAGTATCTTAGCCTTCTCATGTGGCGAGAGATCCCCATAGTACTGGTATGTCACCAAGAAGTTCACAATATCCGCATACCATGGGCGCATAACCTCAACCGCAAACACCTGCTGAGTGGAATTTAGAATCTGGACTAAGCAGAGTCGCTCGTCTGGGAACTCCGCTTGGACAGGCTCACAGTCTTCCGTCATGTGACAGCGACTCAGGTGGTCTGTGACCACATTCTCTTTACCAGGCTTGTCCCTGACATCCAAATTGTGTTTCTGCAACAGCAAGAGCCAACGAATAAGTTGAGGTTTGGCCTCCTTCTTGTTGATCAGATGGCGGACTGTTGTATGGTCTGTGTAGACTATGATCTTTTCAGACCCTATAAGATAGGATCTGAACTTCTCGAGTGCGAAGACGACGGCCAGGAGCTCTTTCTCAGTGGTGGCATAATTCCTCTGGGCTTCGCCTAACATCTTCGAGGCATAACAAATGACATGAGGGTCTTTTCCTTTCTTCTGACCCAAAACCACGCCGACTGTGTTGTCGCTGGCATCACACATGAGTTCAAATGGGATGGTCCAGTCTGGCGGTTGAACAATAGGAGCAGTAGTAAGACTCGTCTTGAGTCTGTCAAATGCCTCTTGGGAGGGTTTGTCAAACTGGAAGTTGACTTCCTTTTGCAGTAGTCTGCACATAGGTTCAGCGATTTTGGAGAAGTCTTTGATGAACCGTCTGTAAAATCCAGCATGCCCCAGGAAGCTTCTGACATCTCGAACACAGGTGGGGTAAGGGAGAGTCTTGATAATGTCTATCTTTGCAGGATCGACCTCAATTCCCTTTTTTGACACAATGTGTCAAAGGACGATGCCTTTCTCCACCATGAAGTGGCATTTCTCCTAATTAAGGACCAATTTGCACTCAATGCATTTCTTCAGAATTTGTTCCAGGTTTGCCAGGCACTGCCCAAATGTCTCCTCATAGACTGTGAAGTCGTCCATGAAGAGCTCAATACTCTTTTCCACATACTCCGAGAAGATGGCTAGCATGCACCTCTAGAAGGTGGCTGGCGCATTGCATAGGCCGAAGGGCATACGTCTATAAGCAAATGTGCCAAAGGGGCATGTGAATGTGGTCTTCTCCTGATCCTCCAGGGCTAGCGGAATCTGATGAAATCCAGATTATCCGTCTAGGAAGTAGTAATGAGATTTACCGGTTAGCCTCTCGATTATCTGATCGATGAAGGGGAGAGGGAAATGATCTTTCCTCGTCGCTAGATTCAGACGACGGTAATCGATGCAAACTCGCCACCCATTTTGAACACGAGTTGGCCTTTGGATCCCATCATCTCCTTCTATCACTGTAATTTCTGTCTTCTTAGGCACCACTTGGACGGGAGAGACCCACGGACTATCAGAAATGGCATATATGATCCCGGCGTCGAGAAGCTTGATAACTTCCTTCTTGACTACTTCCATTATAAGAGGATTCAGACGACGTTGGGGCTGGCGAATAGGTTTGTGGTCTGGATCAACATGTATACTATGAGTACAGAAGGTGTCTGGGATTCCCTTTATGTCTGCCATGGTCCATCCTATGGCTTCTTCGTTATCCTTCAGAATCACCATCAGCTTCTCTTCCTCAGGCTCTGTAAGCTTAGCTGAGATGATTACAGGGAGTTTCTCTGCGTCGCCAAGGTAGGCGTATTTTAGATGGTCTAGCAAAGGCTTCAACTCCAGGTCTGGTGGTTGGATTGCAGAGGGAAAATTGGTATGGTTGGCATGATGGAGTGGTTTAATCTGCATCCCACCAGTGGGGGTCTGTCCCCTTTCCAGATCCACTACTATTTCCAGGATCTGTGAGTGGTCCCTGGCCTGTCCCGTGATCTCCTGCGAGTCTGGACTGGTCAAACTCTTTGTCAGAACTATTTCTAGAGGGTCTTGACTGGCCTCTATAATGGCTTCAACTAAAGGATTTACTGCATCGATGAAGTTCATTGAATGGCCCTCTTCCGGGTATTTGGCGGCATCTGAGATCTTGAACTTCACCTTCTCACCATAGAACCCAAGTTCAATGTTGTCGTCATAACAGTCTATCATTGCTCTTGCTGTTCTGAGAAACGGTCACCCAAGAAGAACATCTGTCTGACTGGAAGGAAGGTCTGGATTCATTTCAATGATATAGAAGTCGACAGGGAAAATGAAGTTACTGACTTTGACCAATACATCCTCCACTACCCCCAACGGGTATTTGAAAGTTCTATCAGCCATTTGCAGCACCATCCCAGTGTCCTTCATGGCTCTAACTCCTAGCCTGTTGTATTCCTTCAAGCACATCATGTTGATACCGGCTCCCAAATCACAAAGGGCCTTTGAGACAGTTTTGTCTCCAATCATACAGGGTATGGAAAAGGTCCCTTCATCTTTACATTTCTCGGGGAGCCAGGTCTGGAAGACCGAGTCTACACCGGGCTTCAGATTGACTTGCTCAATCTGTTGATTCTTCCTTCTGTGGGTGCAGAATTCTATAAGGAAGCGAGCGTAGTCAGGGACCTTGGTCACCAATTCCAACATGGGCATGGTAACAGAAACTTTCCCAAAGACATCTAGGAATTCCTTCTCCCCTTCCTTCTTTTTAATAGCAGAAGGCTTTGGTGGAAAAGGATGAGGAATTTCCCTGACAGGGTCTGGATTGTTTTCCCGCTTGGTTGGCCTGAGGAAGGCTTCAAGAATAGCTTCTTCCTCGGTAATACTTCAGGCTCTTTCGCCTTGGGTGTGGCTTCTGGAGCTTTCCTCTCTGGAACGACTGTTCCGCTCCTTAGATTGATAGCGTTGACATGCTTTGGGTTTTCTTGAGTGGCAGCAGGAAGTTGTCCCCTGTTAGATTTATCCTCTTGTGCCAATTTGACAAGTTTGTCAAGAGTTTTCATCATATTGTCAGATCTTGCCTTGCTCTCAGCGAACATCCCATCGAAATGTTCTTCAAGAACCTGAATCGGGTTACGTGAATACCGATTCCCATGAGTGCTTCTGGATGCAAAGTGCTGTAAATTGTGTGGGGCCTGATTCTGCGTCTGAAAGGCAGGCTCTGGTTGATTACCCTGATTGGCCGCACCTTGAGGTTGCTGCTGTTGCTGCTGAGGTTGCAGACCAAACTGTTCTCCTCTTCAAGTCTGTCCAGGCGTGTTGTCCTTCCATGAGAAATTTGGATGATTCCGATAAGAGAGTTGTTTTCCACCATAAGGGAACCTGGGTGAGGCATTTATGTTCGTGGAGTAGATCGCATTAGCTGGAACCATTTCCTCTGGGCAGGTGACATAATAATCAGTATTCATAGGTTGGGCACAGTCTTGTGACAGGTGGTCTCTCTGGTGGCAGTGACTACAAGTCTCTGGCACAATGGCAACATCTTTAGTGGCAACCGCGGTTACCTTTTTAGTTGGCTCTAGAGTGAGTTGTTGGAGTGCCAATGTTAGGCCATCCAATCTCTTCATGACATCATCATGGTCAGTCTCGGCTACGTCGCATCCAGGCTTGTCAACCATGTGGTCAAGTACCTCAAAAGCCTCGTCAGTCGTCAGGTCCTGAATGTTTCCTCCAGCGGCATTATCAAACATCTGTTTGCCCTACGGCTGCACCCCTGCGTAAAATCGACGCAGAAAGTTCTTGTCATTAATCTCCAGGACAGACCAGATAGGCTGATGTTCCTTCCACCTCAAATAGTACTGTCGGAAAGACTCGCCAGGCTCTTGCTTCATGTATATTATCTGGTATTCCATCTGGGTAGCTTTATCCGCACTCCAGAACTTCTTGAGAAAGATTCCGGAGGACTCAATCCATGTAGTGATGGAATTGGCCGGCAGTCCTGCGAACTAACGCTTCGCATACCCAGCCATGGCTTCTCTGATAGCCTTCAGCTTAGCCCTTTCCAAGTCCACTGACGCTGGCTTGATGATCTCAATGTGGTATTGATAATTGCTAAAGAACTCAAACGGATCTTCCTTAGTATTACCATAGAACTTTGGTAGATAGGCCAGAACATCAGATTTCACGGCCCAATCATTGTTGCATGGACGAAGACTGATACAAGAGTAGGCAATAGTCTCCACTGGTTGGTCTAGGTCTCGCATGAGAGCCCTGCGAAGCCTCTCTCGTTCTGCCTCCTCTTGCTCAAGAAGTCTCTGTCTCGAATTAGCCTCTCCCTCTGCCTCTGCCTCTGCTAGCAGGGCTGTATGATCTGAGTTGTCTGCCATATCTAGGTCTGGCAAATTGACAAACTTGGAAGGGTCTGGGAAATGATCCTCATCTCTGACGTCTGAAGCCTCAGAAGGGTCTGGAATGAACTGACGACTCCTTCTGGTGCTTGCACTAGCTCTGTTAGATCAAATGAACTTTTCTATCTCAGATACGAAAGGTGCTAATGGACTGTCAGAGGATCGGGTCATACACTGCAAAAAGAAAGAAAAGAAAACAAAAACTACAAGCAAAAACGCAAACACAAACACAAAAAAGTATATAAACAGAAACAAAATTCAAAGAAAAGAAACTACAAACATAAACCATTAGCAGTCCCCGGCAACGGCGCCAAAATTTGACTGCGCCTGTCGAAGCACGCCAAAGTTAATGAAAGGAATTGAGAATGGAAAGAGTGAAGGTTGAGTACAACTTATCACAGGTTTGCACAAGTGTTAAGAGGATCGTCCGTAGGGACTGCGACAGGCGTCTGTAGTCTGTAAGAAGGTTGTGGTATCCACCACTGGGAAGGTCTTTCCGAAAGCGAAAGCAGCTGAAAGGAGTAAAACTGGCCACCGTCTATTGTCGATGCCCAGGCAAGGGTTGTGTTTGGTCTGGATATTGATGGAGTGAAATTAGATGAGTGAGATTTCTGGTAGAGGCTGACGAGTGGTTGTCTCCGTTCACCTGGTCATCGGTTCAAGGATGATGTCCACTAGCTATAGCGTCGCTATAGAGATCAAGAACAACTTACTCTCCTATCTTCTCGCCTCTTCAAACCCCTGGCAGGGATTACCAACTAACTAGGGTCCTGAACAACCCCTGAGTCCGTGGACAGGTCTGGATAAGCTGCGTTGTCACCTGGCAGGCCAGAAGTTGTCCACTTCACAGGGTTTGTCCGCTGTCTCGAGCCGGTTACAGTCTCGATCGCACGGGAGAAGGCAACACCTAGAACCGGTTATCACGCACTGCTGCGCGACCCTAAGTTGTCAAACCTGCTGGTTCTAGACTCCTTGCGCCATCTGAGCTCCTTCCTCAACTAGTCAACTTTCGTTCCTTGTAGTTGATGGCGGTAAGACTCCGACCCAGATTTTGCCATTGATCAGACTGCATCTGTAAGTAGTGTTCTTCAATCTTCAGGGGTGGTCTTTCTTCTCTGAGTTGCATCCACCTCAGGAAGTACCCTTCATAAGTTTCCTCTGGCTATTGGCTGAAAGTAGTAAGTCTCTGTAGTTTGACCGTGGCTTTGAAATCTGGGGATCCCCTTTTTCGTGGTACCCCCAGTATTTCATTATTTCCGGTCGTCGCACCTCTCCTTGCCTTAAGGGCTTGCTTTTTTCGATCCGTTATGATGTATTCTTTCAAGAAGAAATCGTTCAGGATTCCTCTTGCTGCTTGTTCGACCCTGGCCATACTTCCGTGATTGAGACCAAAGTAGAAGTGTTGGACGGTTGCTCCCTCTTTTAGGTCCAAAGGAAGACCCTTGTGGAATAGTCTGGACCATATCGCATAGTAGTCATTATAGCTTTCATTTTTCCCTTGCTGGATCAGCTTTAGATTTACTTCATGTTCCACCTTTCTAGCTGGCTGATCGGGGGGTCTGAGGTTGGCTTCCTTGCTCTCTGGCGGATGTTTCCTTGCTCCAATTGCTGCCTCGGGCAACTGACTATGGGCATCTTCCTTTTGTTGGTCTGCTAGATACTGGATTTCTTGCTGGAAGACGTGGAGGAGTGCGTCTCTAGCTTCTTCGAGAGTGAGTTGGAGGAAAGAGCCTTCCGTTAACTGGTTCACCTTTTCGTAATCCTTCTTTTTGAGACCACAGTAGAATTGAGTGATGCCTTCTCTTATTTTTAGGGGACGGCCTTTGTTGAGGAGGACTTTCCACCTTGGATAGTACTTGATGTAGTCTTCCTCTTCTTCCTGTGGTTTTAGACTGATTAATTCCAGAGTGTCCTAAATGGGTATGTTCGACACATGATTCTTCGTTGATTGCTCTGGACACTCTGGTAAATGTGGTGGTTCCATAAAATGCTTAGTAAAGTTGTACTGCCTCTTCACTTCTGCTTCCTTATCATCCAAGACATAGTGTGTTATGCCTTCGTTGAAGAAATATGCCAACTTGGTCTTAGGGATGAGAATGTCCGGTCCGTGCTTCCGGGGAGCTTTCCATTTGTCATAGTACTGAGTGTACGTTTCACCATCCTTCTGTCGGATAGAGGTGAGAAGATGGATTTTTTAAAGCGTCTGCTGCTTTTCGGTTGAAGGTTCTTCTTCTCCAGGGTCGTGAACTACTGGTGGAGATATTTCCAGGGGTGGTTGTCTGCCCCTGTCATCGAAACAGTTGTCATGTTTGGGTCCAAAGTAGTCTCCTTTATCCCATTCTTCCATTTCCTGGTTCTTGGCCCTGCTCTCTGCCAGTTTGTTGTTGAGCCTGCCCATGGTTTCATCTATATAACTCCTTTCGGTTGAATGACAGATCGGTCTGCCAATTGTGCGGTCACTTTCGTGTCCTGTAAACTTGAAAGGTTAAGGGAGTTATAGATGGCTACTTACATAACATTTATTCCTGCCCCAAGGTCACAGAGTGCTCTGTTGATCCTTTGGGTCCCAATTTGACAGGGGATAGCAAAGCTTCCCCATCCTGGCATTTGTAGGGATTCTTTTTTGCAATAATGCAGAAACATCCTTACTGACATTTACCTTTTCAGTACCTGCAAGCTTAAGTTTGTTAGTGCATAATTTCTTAAGGGATTCCTCATGTTTGGGTGCCTGCGCAATTCTATCTAAGAGAGGCACATTAATCTCATTGATATGCAGTCCATCTAACAAAGCTTTGGCTGCTTTTTGCTTTCTAGTTCTCATATCTAAAGGCACAGTGCAGGGAGGAAAAGGGAAACGAGGCTTGATAATTATAGACTCACTAACCTTGATTGGTGCTTTAATCGTTACATTTACCTCTCGCTGCTGCTTGTAGTCCTCTGTTGAAAAACTGGAATTGGTCTTGCTTGGGCCAAAGTAGACACGTCTTGTTCCGCGTCTTCTTCGTCCGTGATGGTTATCTGGCTCACGTTGGCCATGTGTCTTGGGTTGTCCACGGTGGTACTCGGAAGCTTCCCTGACCTGGCATTCTTGACCTACCGGATGTTCTTGCGAAGTTCCTCAATAGCACTTTGAGTGGTTTGTGTACACAACCTTAACATCTCTTCAAGAGAAGGTTTGGGTGCTCCTTGAGGCACGTCTTTGCGAGCTTCCTGGTTTGTCCTAGGGGCAAACGGTTGAAATCTGTTGTCTTTGGGTCTCTGCTCCCTCCTCTGGGGCAAACTCCAATTATAGGTGGGTCTCTGCCTGAATCCTTGTTGATTGGTGGAAGTCTGGTATGGGTACCGACCATAGTTTTTCTTATATTGGATGGCAGCATTCACTTCTTCAGGGCTCCCAATGGTCAACATGCATTCATGTGTTTCATGTCCTTGCTGACTGCATAACCCGCAGCTTCTCCTAGGAACAGATGAGACTATCTGATTAAGCTCCTTCCGTTGCATGGTTATCTCCTACGTCTCGTTGGGTATCCTGCCGATGTTGCTGATCCTTTCGCATATTTTTGACAACTTTTGGTCTATGCTCGCGACCTGTAATTCCCGGTTTGGTATGACCTGGTGTCTGCTGTTTTCATACCACATGTCGCTGAGCTTCTTTGCTTTGGTAGGTGGAAGGTCTTGCAACGATCCTCCTGCCGCCGAATCGAGGTGGTGTTGATCTCGAACCCTTAGTCCATTGATCACGCGTTGAACGTGTCAAAAATAATGTAAGAAATAGATATAGAATGAATGCAACTTATCACTTTTAGCTTGTAGAAGTGGCAAGAGGATCGTCCAGGGAGATTGTATGTTGTTCTTGTAGTTTGGGAGGGGTTTTGGCTAATCCCGCCTGAAAAGCACTCAAGTACGAAATAGAGAAATAAAGCAAGTAAAACAGGGAGCAAACTCTTGTCGACTCACCTGGCAAGGGTTTAAGGTGTAATGAATGGAAGAACTACCAAATAAGGTGAAATATTCCCAGTAGAAACTGATGGTTTACTGTCCACGTTCACTCGATCACTGATGCAAGAATTTACCTGTATCAATAGCGTTGCTATAAAGAGAAGAGTCACCTTACTCTCCTGCTTCTCCTCTATTAAAATCAATGGAAGGGACACCCTTACCAAGGATCCTGGCCTGGCTTTGCTTAAGGGAGAGGTCTGGAACAGTGTGTCAAACAGTTCTGGAACTGCTCGTAGAACTGCCCTGGCTGTTGTCTCGAGCCGGTTACAGTCTCGATGGTTCTTGGAGAAGAAAATGCCCAATCCAAGTTACTCCGCTTCCCCGAAGCCCTAGGTTGTCAATCTGTTTAGGATTGGACTTGCCTTGCCATCAACGCTCCTTCCGTGATTGGTCAACTTTCGTTCCGTTACAATCACTGGCGGTAAAACTTGTTTTCACGACTGAAGTTGATCAGGCCACATCCGCGACTGAAGTCTGTTTCCAGGGATGGCGATCTGCAAGACAGTGATACTAAAAACACATAGTTAGCACAATTTGATCTCACAAGTCTTTGTGCAGACAATAAACCTTAAGCGCTTCCACTAGGAATAAAGGGGTTTAGCTACATATTATATGTGTAGTTGATCGATGATTCATGAATAAAGATGGAGGAAATAGCGATTGAAGGGTATAGATGAACACGGTATGTAAACAAAAATAGACTTTAATTAAACTTGAATTAGAATTGTTCTCCAAACATTCGACGCATTACAATGTACTCCTAATCCCCTTTAAATAGAGAGATTTTTATTCTAGCTAAATCAAATCCGAACAAATTAAGATCTGCCTTTATTTTAGCTAACAGATAAGGAAAAAGAGATATGAGATCCTAAAATCTTGGTCTGGCCAGCAAGAGTTCTAGTCCAGATGGGACTCCTTCCGTGCGTAGGCAAGAGCCAAATTCCAGGCGTGCACTTGCTATATTTCCAGGTATGTGCGGCGGTGGTATCTGGCCCTGCCAAAATCCAGAATCCCGCTGCTTGTCCCTTGGAAGGAGAAAATCTGTGAAAAGGAGAAAAGCGCATCATTATTCAGCCAAAGAGAGTGATAATGATCTATTTTAGCTAAGCAAAATAGCAGAATATGAGCGCGAATCACATTCTCACACTTAAAACATGCTTGCCCTCAAGCATAAAGAAAGAGAAAAATTAAAGAAAAGAAGTAAGAGTCTCAACAACTGGGAAAATGACTCGAGGGCAGACTTCTAAACTGACTCAAAAACTAATCTAAAACTGACACCATGCAGACAGGCCTAAAAATAAACAAAACACATATGTGGCGGACAAGCTGACTCGACACAACTAAAAAAAATTGAAACTTCACACCAAAACACACAAGTCATGCAGAAAAGAAAAATTAAAGCAAATAAAAGGAAGAACATCAGAACTTTCGCCTCCCCACACTTAAAGAACACGAAGTCCTCTGGGTACGGTTTGGAAGCCGCAATATAATTTATTTTTTTAGAGAAGGGGGTTCGGAAGAGATATTGTTCAAGGTGGAAAGAGTATGGCCTAGTGATGGTTTTTCTGTTGCTGGGGGTCTGTCTTCCGCTCTTCCCCACACTTGTTTCCTTCTCTAGACAAGCCTGTCTACATTAACGTCCCTGCATGGAAATCATAAATCATCATGTCAAAATGGAAAAAGGAAAAAGATAAAAGATGGAATTTATAAAAACGTGGGTTGCCTCCCACGAAGCGCCCTTGTTTAAAGTCCTAGGCTTGACTCCTTTGGCTGGTCAATCTCCAAAGTCTGGTGGATCTCCCACAATTGGGCAACCTTTAGAGAACATTCTAAGCATGTTAGTGTGAAGGGTCTTGGCTTGTTTAAGTTCAGTCTTCAGCAGTCCGATCTCAGACTGACGCAACATATCTTTCTGGGTCTGGATGAGGTCTCTAGCCCATGATGGAATGGCAGTAGAGGTGGACGGGAGCTCTGATGGTCCACTTCTTGAAGCAGCGGCCTTCTTCTGGACATCCTTGGTGAATGTCTTATGCTGAGGCTGGGGAACGTCTTCTTCCTGGTCTAGAATGCCGGCCTGGCCGGGTCTGGATGAAGGATCTACTCGGGCATAGCCAAAGATGGTTTTCAGCCTTGCTTGGTCAACTTCTTTTTATTTTTAGGTGTTGCAACCCATCTTCCTTTGGCCAACTTAGCAGGTATGATTACTGGTCGTTGGTTGATATGGCCCAAGAAAGGGTATCCTCGGTGATCCGACAATGGTTTTAGCTTTAGATTAGGTGCCTGCACAACCGAAGGTAAATCCTTAGTTCTAGAGTTATCAATAATTCTACATTGCATACCTGCGGTGTGCGGTTGCCTTTTTCCTGAATTTGTAAGGACGTCCCTGCGTTCTTGTTTTTCCCATGCCTGGCCCGATTCGTTTGGCAGGTCTGTACCTGTGAGCCTCCCGGTCAGGACAGTTTCTAGTGGATCCGAGTTGGCTTCAGCAACTTCTTCCATCATGGGATGGATGATATGTATGAAGTTTACAGAATGTGACTCGTGTGAGAAATTCGGGCTGTCAGATATTTTGAACTTTAACTTCTCTCCACATAATGCTAATTCGTTGCTCCCATCATAGAAATTGATCATTGCCCTAGCTGTTTTCAAAAAGGGGCGTCTTAGAACGACGTCTATTTGGCTAGAAGGTAGGTCAGGATTGATTCACGCTTTATTTCTATCTTTTTAACCCTATTATCTTAGCATTTTAGGATTAAAAGATAGAATATATTACTATTCTCTTGCACTTTTGCAGATTTTCAAGTGGAGCGCAAATGGAGTCAACCTTGACCGGATGTCAAAGGAAGACCAAGAACTGGACTGGATCGCTCCATCTTGAAGTCTCGGCCCAGCTCAAGGCCCATCTATCCTAGCTTTTACACCAAGGAAGCTAATTTTAGCTAGGATAGAAAAACCTAGTTCACATAGAATTAGAACTAGGTTTTTAGTATTTAAGGGTTGCGTCCCACTTAGAGACATCATCTTTTATCACATTACAAACTTTCCTATTTTGGGACAGCTCTTCTAGCAGCGCAGCTGCGCCTTATTTCTCTTAGCAAGATAAATAAATCTATTTCCTTTTTCTTTACATCTATGCCTATGATTTCATCATATTCATTTGTTGTTTTAGCTATGCATATGCGTGGCTAATTTCCTTGTGTTCTTGGTGAAGGGTAGTAGGTAGATCTCGTGTATTTGTGAATCCAAATCGTGGTTCAAACTTCAGATTGTATTCGGAGGAAACTTGAAGATAATCTATTTGCAGAAATCGTTCATCGGAGTTGCAAAGAAGGTTGACCTCTTGTTTGGGTCCGATTGAAGGGTTCGAGCATCTAGCGAAGCGGTCAACATCTAACTTGTGAAGATTGATCACCTCTGCAAGCTTGATCGTGACTTACAACCAACAGCCTTGACCGCGTGACAACTCAAGGTTGAACAAGTAGGCAACGAGACAGTAACTCGAGTAAGTTTCCTTTGATATTATCCCAGACCAGTATTGACACACTAGGGCCTCGATTGGGAGGTAACTTGAGGATAAGTGTGTCTCCTATGTGCTATCAAGTTCTACTTGAGACAGCGATCAATCCATGGTGTTGATCAGGATCCGGCAACTGACACTTGACCGGGTTTCTAAAGTAAAGGAGTTAGGATAGTGAATGACCGTACTCTTATCTATAGCACACTGCTGTCAAGGGAGTTAATTATTGCGCTAGTAATCAAGTACTCATAAATCTATTAAACCTTCACCAGGAATACCGCTCAATCTATTGTCTCACCAACTATCAACTTGACCGCTCAACATTGACCGCTTTCAGACTTGACCACATCAAGCTTGACCGTATCATTCTTGACCGCTCACCCCAATCGCTTAACTTCACTATAAGTTGACCGATTGTTTTAAGTTCAGTTTTTATTTGATTTGTTTTGTTTTGTTTTGTTTTGTCTTTTCAATTATCAGGTGGCGTGCAGCCGAAAACCAACACTTTCATCCAGCATACGTCCATCACCAACAATCACATCGATCAACGCCCTACCTCTCTGTGGATCGATCCTCTTGCCACTACTACATTTATTTGTTTTAGTGTTAAGTTGTAACCATAACCTGCTATTATTTCCCCCATTTATCATCAATTATATTTGATTCCGCTTCTTGACGACGGAAGCGATTAAATTTTGGCACCGTTGCCGGGGAGGTTAATAGTTTTTTCTCTGTGATTGTTTGAAAGTGTATGCAAACCAGGTCCAAGAAACAGAAGCTTGTTTCGCTGGACCCTGAACCACAAAGGAAGGCTAGACTTCTGCAGAAAGCAAGCCAACTTGACCTCACTGAAGAGGTAGAACCCAGTCCAGCAATGGCAGACATCAATGGTGCAAGGCTGGACCATGAAAGGAATGACCGCGAAGAGGTCTCGGGCCATCACAGGCGTAGAGACTTCTACGAGGATGATGGACTCAATAGTGATGATGAACCGTATGAGAGAGAAGAGTACTCACCGATCAGGCTGCCAGGCTTGCCCGCTAGAGCTGCTGATTGGTCGATCAAGTCCAATATCATGGCTAACTTGCCTAAGTTCTATGGGAGTACTGCTGAGAATCCTCATACTCACTTGAAGGATCTACACAATCAATGCAAGGCGATCAAGCCTACAGCGGTCCATATTGAAAGAGCTAAGCTGAAGGCCTTTCCATGGTCTCTGGAAGGGACTGCCAGGGTGTGGTTCAACAGCTTGACCCCAAGCTCAATCACAACCTGGCAACAAATGTCTTCAACCTTTTTGAAGAAATTCTGGTCCATTTCAAAAGCAAAAACTTTTGAAAAGGACACTGTCGCTCTACATCAAAAGTCGGGTATGAGCTATGCGGAGTATTACAAGAAATGGAAAGAGACCCAGGACATATGGCCGATGACATCTCTAACAAGGAAACAAATCATTGGGTACTTGACCTCTGGATTGACCGGTGAGGAACAAGAGAAGCTAAGATGGTCCGCTGGAGGAGATGTTGAACTTCTGTCTAATGATGAGAAGATGGACCTACTAGAGAAAGTGTATGAGATGAGAGCTCTTCAAGATCGAGAGAAGACTGGATCAAGTGAAATGGGAGCTGTAACAGCTCAACTTGCAAAGTTGACCAGCTCACTTGACACCATGACGCTGGAAAACAAGAGCCTTCAAAACCAATTGATGGCAAAGCCAGTCAATGCGGTCCAGGAGATTGCATTTATGCCTCCTCAAGAGGTATATAATATCATGGAAAATCCTGATGAAATTTCTGTGCAGAATTCTGATGAGCTGATACCGGTCAATGCGGTGCTCACTCAAAACATTCCAGTCAGTCCAAGATTTCCTTATGGAGGCAGTCAGTACATGTACAAGCACCAACCAGGATTCAAATGGAACCAGAATCAGCAGAACCATTCCAATCAAGCCCAAACCCAGAATCAAGGCCAACCTCAAGGCCAAGGTCAGTTTTCAAACCAAAATCAGAATCAATGGGTCATGCAAGGTTTTAACAAGCAACATAATAGGGGTGGTCAACAATCTAACCAGGTCCAGAACAACTGGAATAACAATCAAGGCTGGAACAATCAAGGTAGACAGCAAGGAGGACAGTCCAGTCGTGACATCCTTGAAGCTTACATAGCCCAGAACAACGCAGCAATGAAGTCAATGCAGGAACAGATCCAGCAGATGACCAATGCCAGTCAACAAGCAAACAAGGGTAAGCTGCCAGCAACAACTGAGAATAACCCCAAGACCTTGCATGCGGTCACGCTGAGAAGTGGAGCGGTTCTTCAGGGTTTAGAGAAGGAAGCAGTGGTCAAGCGATCAAGGAAGGTTGATCCCAAGACAATAGACACCGATCAAGATGACACTTATAATCTGTCTCTCGATCAATTCCTTGGGGGTTCAGCTAGACTACCTAAAGCCTATCTTGACCAGCAATATAAGTCCACAACTCCTGAACCTTCTCAGTCGCCTGGAGCCTCAAGCTCGGATAGACCACAAGTGGTCAAGGAGAAGCTGACCGCTGACCAACCGGTCCAGCAGAGGTAGAAAGAGACCCTCCAGCCAAACTTGTTTCACAGAAGAAGGCAGAAAAGGAAGTTGAAATCCTATCGGTGTTCAGCAAGATTGCGGTCAACATTCCCATGCTTACTTTACTCTCTAAAATTCCTTCTTATGCAAAATTCTTGAATGAAATTTGTACTAACAAGAGGAAATTTACAGAGAAAGTTAAGTCAACTGCTGCAGTCTCTTCTTTGCTCCCCATTCAGATGCCTAAGAAACTGCAGGATAAAGGAACGTTCACCATCCCATGTAGAATTGGAGAGAAGAAAATTCCTAGAGCGTTTTGTGATCCAGGAGCTGGGATCAACATGCTGTCGCTCAAGGAATACCAAAGCATGAAGATGGGACCGCTCAAGCCAACCAGTGTGACTATCCAGGTAGCTGACCGAAACATCCTCATTCCCAAGGGAGTGATCGAGGATGTTCTGGTCAAGGTCGATTATTTCATCTACCTTGTGGATTTCTATGTGATCGATTTGAACCCATATTTACCCTCTTGTCAAACCAACGTGTTGCTGGGTAGACCATTCCTGATAACTGCTAGGGCCAAGATTGACTGTTTTGAGTCGTCTATCTACCTGGAATTTTGTGGAGAAATAGCCACATTCAACATGTCTGATTCTAGAGAGTTATCAGGAGATCGACCCTGTGTCAATGCCATTTATGAACCAATGACCAATGAAGCCAGTCAACCTGCATCCACCGGTCCATCTGAAGTTGTTTTGTGTAGCAGTTTGACCGCAGCCGCGTTGACAGCTTTGGAGAACTTCACAAGTGAAGAAAAAGGATTGACCAGACAGTTACACCCTGGACAGAGAGTCCTTTTGATCAATCCGCAGTTCAAGAACTTTTCTAGAGCGATTCTTTCCGAATGGACAGGTCCATTTACCATCACTGAAGTTTTTCCTAATGGTGCGATCAATCTCCAAGATGAAATCACTGGATCGGTTTTCAATGCAGAAGGAAAGAGAGTTAAGCCCTTTTGGGATGATGCCGACTGGGTCATTGATTGGGTGGATTTTGATGATCCACCACCCCTTAAGGATTGAGCACCCTTGAGGAACGGTCTAGCCTAGGACCATAACTAAGGGCGCTCAATGGGAGGCAACCCATTTTTTCTAACCCCTTTACTTATCTATTTTATTATTCCATCTTGAGTTTCTTTTCTTTTAATAAATTTTGCTTACTTGCACCAGGATTGACCCCTGATTTTGTGTGCAGAAGTTGAACCCTTGATCAAGAGTTGACCCCAAAAAAGCAGAATGTGAAGCGGTGCTTTAAAAGATGATGTGAGCGTTGTATGGGAAACGGTAGCTAAGGGGAGCAATGAGTACAATTAAGAGTAGCCCAGAGTGCGTTTTAGGAATAAGGACAGGTGGCACCACAAACACCAACCCTAACCCTATATAAATCCGCACTTACCCTCATTGTCACTTCTTTCACTTTCACGTTCACCACTCTTCAGATTTTACAGCAGCAGAAACCGTCCTTGAGAGTTTCGTCTTCGTTTGAATTCAAAGCTCCCTACCACCGATCATGTCTGCCTCAAACAGCCCCACCGGTTCTCCCTCCAACTCCTCCCCCGAACCTACTCTGCGCCGCCGAGCCCGGTTGAGAGTTCCACCTCAGACCACCGGGCCTGAACAGTCCGATCTTGCCGCCGCTCAAAATTCCATGCGAAACTCGTCGGTGCAGGAATCGGCTGTCGGAGAAAATGAACAGTCTTCATCGGCGGTTACCAGGAAAGGAAAGAGGACAGAGGACGCTGGACCGAGTCCGTTTAGACCGGCCAAAAAGGCGAGGAGTGGAGCGGATGATGCGCCTCCTGCTGGAACGGTCGGACCTGAAGAAATTGCAGCAGTCTAGGTTAGCTCGGCCGCTCAAGTGGCCGAGCCAGGTACGCTTCCAAACCAACCCTTAAATGCTATTCCTAAGTATTACCCGTATTTATCTTTGAATAGACCTCAATTAGCTGCATTAGATAGGTTTGAAGTCATTCCACATTATAGGCTGGACTAGACGTTCCTCGATTTGATGGGGTTGACAAGAAGGGCTAAGGCTTACATTACTGACATGGGGTGGGGTAGCTGGCTCATTGACAATGTTCGTTATCCCGTTTATAAAGAACTATGCCTAGAATTCTATAGCACCTTCATCATAGAAGAGAATGTCTTTGAAGGCAAAGATTTCACTACCCCAAATGCAATTACTTTTAACCTTTTTGGGCAGCATTTTGAATTATCTCTTGAAGTGTTCAACGAGATGCTTGGGTTCACGGGGCCCCCTGACTCCATCAGTGACATCCCTAAGGATTGGGATGTGGAAGCCGCCCATGAGAGATTGATCGGAGAGGAGACCTACGCCACCTTGACCGATCAAGAGAAGAAGAAAAGCAGGAACGCTCTCCTGATCCAGGACACCGAGCTCCAGTTCATCCATCGGATTTTGGCGCTTAACTACTCGGGCAAGAGTAAAGCTAACACTAACCTCAGCAACATTGAAATTTTCTTTCTGGACTGCATGCTCCAGAAGAAACCAGTCAATCTTGCCTACTGGGTACTCACTCAGATGGACCGGGTTCACCAGAACAAGTGACTTCTCTTTGGGTTCATCCTCACTCGACTGGCCGAGCAAGTCGAGGGCTACCAGCTCAAATCCATTTCCTTTCATTACTCTCATCAATACCTGAACTTTAAATTTTTTGATGATTTGGGGTACTTTAACGTGATACTCGGTCATGTATTTTCTGAACCAGGTTGTACCCCTCCCGAGGACCGTGCCCTCAGCCCGAAGCATGAGGGAAAATGGATGTACATTGACGTGCATTCAGGCCAAGCCCAGATCTACCTCAAGACACTCAGGCAGCAGCAGGCGAACCCACCAGCATTTTCTTCCCAAAGACTGCCCGGAGTCTAAGTTCCTGCCAACGCGATCCAGGCTGCCGCTCATGCTGCCATCTAGACCCCTCCCCTGGAGCAGAGGAATGAAGAAGAGCGGCATACGCATGAAGGCACGGAAGGTGGTCAAGTCCAGCGGACCCCTCAGCCCATCATCTTAGCGGAGCGTGCCTCAACTTCTACTCTAGCTGGAACTGCAGGAGGCAGTCCAGCCCAACGGCCTCCTTAGTCGACCGCTGTGGTCACTAGCCCCCGCACAAGAAGACCGGAACGCAGTCAAGGTACTATCGCTCCAGCTCCAACTGCTCCAACCTTTAAGATGGGCTCTGATGAGGACGATCCCACCACGACTTGGATGATTGGAGTGAACAAAAGCATTGCAGGGATCAACAAGTGGCTGGGCTTCTTGAAGAAGATGATCCTGGACCAAGGCACTTCTCTCAAAGAACACATCGATCAATGATGTGCGGTTCAGGAGTCCACAGGGGAGTTTCATCAACAGGTTTACCTTGGCCAACTGGAGGAGCCCAAGACTAAGATAGCTGAGTTAGCTGAGCAGACAAAAGCCGTCGTGGATGCCTAAGCCTCCTTTGAGCAACAAGCCGCCGTTACCCAAACATCAACGGACGAGCAGCTCGAAGTTATCCATGATGAGCAGAAGCGCTCTCGCGAGGAACAACAACGCTCACATACCGAGCTCCTCGCAACGATCCACTCCAGCAAGGAGGCACCGTGCTCAACTTGCGTTGAGCGAGCCCAGGCTCCAGCTAGAGCGCCAACCGTCATGCCTCCTCCTCCTCAACTCCCGCCTCCCAATGCCGATCCATGAGATGGAACAAATTTTCATCTGGGCTAGGGGTCAATCTCTGCCACTTCTGCGACCGGTCCTTCTCTGCGCTTCCAGCACGCATCAGGTCGTTTTCCTTCCTTTCTCTTTTTAAATTTTTTTGAACAATATTTATTTATTGTGCCCTTCTGGACTGCATGAGGACATTGCGGTGTCTAAATGTGGGGAGGGGTCACTATTTAATTTTCGCTTTCAATTTTTTCAATTTTTAGCTTAATTTACATATTTTTTCTTAGTATAATTTTTTCTTTGTAGTGTTCACTAACTGACTGCATGAAGTTGAGTCTGTCCTTTTTCTTTATTTATTTTCGGTCAAGAAAGTCTAGGATAGACCACTTTAGTTACTCAATCCACATAAGTACTCAATTTAAGACTATCAAGCTTAGCATTATTGTACTTGGGCAAAGAAAATGCATAACTGGATCTGTAAAGCTCTTTTAGTTGTACAGGGGGAGGTAAGTCCCTAACCGGGTACAACTAGAGCATTAGACGCTACTAGAGGTTTGAGTCTATTAGGAATGCCTGGGTAAGTTCCACTTGACTAGAAATAGAGTTAGGTTGACCACGGAATGTGCCTTGAGTGGAGATCGGTGCTTGAACAGTTCTCGAGCAAAACAAAAGATGAGCCACGGTCAACATTTCAAAGACCGCCCAAGCTTCCAACCGATCAAGTCAAAGAAGATCGATCAACCGAGCGAAAATTCAAAAGGCTCAAGAGCAAAGTACAATCAAGCTCAAGGGTGGAGCAAGAAAAAAAAATCTTCAATAAAGAGCTCCACCCATAAAGTTCAAGACGAAGCGCTCTGCCTTCAGCACTGCTCAAGTGGTACGGTCGAAGTCAGTGGGAGTTTCAGACTGATCAACCCCAAAAGCGTTGAACACTCCTCTCGAAAAATTCTGAACACCTGAGGTCCATTCCATTGCACAGTGAATCTAACTTTAGGTCTAGGCTTGAGGAATTCATTTAGGCTGAACTGATAGACGATCCCTTCTCTTAGTTGCTTTTACTCGGGGCGGCAGTGATGGCCTAGGTACAGTTTTTTTTTTAGTGAGGGTCAGGAGTAGATGCACATCATCAAGTTAGTGGGGCAGCGCATCTGAAGCGGTCAACTTCAATTCTTCCTTGACCACCTTTTGCATGGAGTCAGAGTCTAGTGCTAGCCATTGAGAGAGTCTGTACTTGAGTCTTTATTTCTTTCTTTTCCACTTTCTTTTTATTTTAGTTTTGCTTGAGGGCAAGCAATGTCTAAGTGTGGGGATGTTGCTTTTACTCGGGGTGGCAGTGATGGCCTAGGTACAGTTTTGTTTTTAGTGAGGGTCAGGAGTAGATGCACATCATCAACTTAGTGGGGCAGCGCATCTGAAGCGGTCAACTTCAATTCTTCCTTGACCACCTTTTGCATGGAGTCAGAGTCTAGTGCTAGCCATTGAGAGAGTCTGTACTTGAGTCTTTATTTCTTTCTTTTCCACTTTCTTTTTATTTTAGTTTTGCTTGAGGGCAAGCAAAGTCTAAGTGTGGGCACGTTGCGCCAAAAGGAAATGAAGGGTTTTCAAACAATTAAAGCGAAATGGTAAAAGTAGAAGCGGGTGCGTTGCGCCAAACGGAAAGGAAGGGTTTTCAAAATCAGTTTTATGAGAAGAGGCGAGTTAAAAACCATTGTCATAAAACCAGATTTAAAAGCAAGTTTGCCTCTCAAAATTAAAGTCTTTCGTATCTCACTTCCCTTTGCAAATAAGCTCAATTTCTGCTTTTCATTTTGTCTATTTTTCAACTCCAACTTGACATGTTCGTTCTATTTTTCATCCAATCTTCCTTTGACTACTCCCTAGCATGTTTGTTCTATTTTCATGCGATGCATTTTTCAACTCCAACGGTGCATGTTTGTTCTGTTTTTCATGCGCATCAGGGTTTTTGACTCAATACCTTGGTGTAGCTCACGCCGCTCTTGCTGCTTCAGGACATAGGCTACATAAGATTTAGCTAGCAAGTTCTGGTTGTGAGTGACTTCGCACGGCCGCAATGGAGATAAGGAGTAGCTCTTGCCGTGCTTGAGGATTTTATACACGTTCTTCTGACCATCATGTATGGCGCTTCTATCAAACTGCCATGGGCGCCCTAAAAGAATGTGGCACGCCTGCATTGGGACTACGTCGCACATCACATCATCTTTTTATTTCCCTATAGAAAAAGATATGAGCACTTGACGTGTGATTTTAACTCCATCTCCATCTCCATCTGTCATCCATTGAAGCGAGTAAGGGCATGGGTGTTTGAGCATCTGGAGTCCCAATTTGTCAACCATCATCCAACTCGCACAATTTGTGCAGCTGCCACCATCAACTATGATTGAACAAACCTTGTTTTGAATCAGCCCACGTGTGTAAAAGAGGTTCTCGCGCTGCTCACATGTGCCTCTCTCTTCCTTGACTTGCACATTAAGCGTGCAATGCAACATCAGAAAGCGCGCAGCATCGCCGCGCTCATAATGCTCCTTATCATCAAAAGTCTCTGCACGAGCTTGCGTCATCTCCAGAATGCGGTAATACTCATCGATGCTTTGAGACCCTTGGCGGCATTGCTGTAAGTCGCGCAATGCGTCTCGGTGATAGTGTTCTGGGACGAAGCACTCGCGCATCGCCGCGATCAAGCCAGCCCATGTGTTGATATAAAGGCAGTTATTGATGGTGCTCTTCTGTTGATCACACTCACACCATGCACTAGCGTAGCCATCAAACTCAACAACATCGAGGTTCACTTTTTTGAGCTCCGAGTAGTTGTGGATTCGGAAGGCCGCCTCAATCTTTCTCTCTCATTCAAAGAATTCCTCTGCATCGCCATTGCTAGGAACTTCGGAACTTGAATCTTGATTGATCCAAGGTTGGAGTCAATCTTCTCTACCTTGCACCGCGCGCGGTGTCCAAGGCCCCTGCCAGCACCCTGGTCGTCCAAGACCTCGCCATCATCGCGGCGTTCCTACTCGAAGCGTAGGTGCACTACAGCTTGAGCAAGTGTGGCTCCGAACGTCGTGTTCATTCCCGTCACCAATTCTCGTACCCATATGGGTGGATCTCCCTCGTCTCCCATTGTACATAAATCTTCAAGCTTACACTAAAGACAAGCGTAAAATTGCACTAACCTAGATTTAATGCCAATAATTGATAACTTACCAAGCTTTTCGTTAATCAGCACCAATGTTCAAGGAAGACCAAGTAATTGTGGTGACATACTCTAGAGATCAAGAAAGCTTCCAAGAAAATTTTGCAAGGACAACTAGGGTTTCAACAATTGTAGACGTGGGAAACTTGATAATTTAACGTAATTGCAAGAAATCAACCAACTACGTAAATCAGCAAACAAGGGTGGCTATGTTGAATGTGTAATTAAGGAAATAACACAACTACTCAAGAGGACCACACAAGTCCTCTTGAGTAGAATGATTCAAGTAACTACTCAAGTGAGAAAATCGCACAACTACTCAAGAAGACCACACAAGTCCTCTTCATTAGAATGATTCAAGTAACTACTTAAGTAAGAAAAACACTTTGGGTTGAATGTGTAATTAAGGAAAATCAAGTGGTAGGGTGTTCGTGCTACCATATTCATTTTTTTTTTGATGGTTGATGCCCATAATGAAATTATGGGCGATCAGCAAGGACAAAAGGTGTTATGACCTCGGCGCATACCCCTTACCACACTTTTCCACAGACGGAAAGAAGTGCAAGTTTACCTAGCTCATGAGCTAAGGTATTATAGTCGCGTGATGCATGAGTGATCAGACAGGATTCAAAACCCCTCACAAGTTGTTATACCTCCTCCAGGACAATCTCGGTATAAGTGTTTGGCAGAGAACCGTTATGTAGGGCTTGGATATTAACCAAACAGTCAGACTCCACAATAACATGGGAATGATTCCACATTGCCGCCTGTTGCAATCCGTCACGAAGTGCCATTGCCTCGGCAAGGGAGCCCTCGAGCCTGTAGGGAAGGAAATACGTACCTACGAATATAACTGACCCATCATGCGATCGTCAAATGAAGCCAAGGTCAGATCCTACTGTCCCAATTGTTGCATCAGAGTTGAGTTTTAGGATATCTCTTGGAGGCGGACTCCACCGTCTTGGAACCGGAGATGGGCCTGGTACAGGTGTAGTACCGACGGTACCTTGGTTCGCGTCTTTATAGTCTTCTAGCAGGCGGCCAGCGCGGGCAAGGATGTCATGAGGTGAATCTTCAGTATCCCTGAAAAGCAAATTATTCCTGGCAGTCCAAAGTGACCACATGATAGAAAGATATTGTGTAAGCATATCAGACGAAAGAAGGGTAATGAGAGGGAGGAACCATTAAAACCATGAAGGACCAGCATATGTTGGTAAACGAACCAGTCCCGAGAGAGACCAAACTGCCTGCGCCGAAGGGCACTCCAATAGTAAATGATACGAAGACTCCGAGCCCATCTGACATCGCGGACAAGCGGGGTCAACTGAAACCCCACGTCGAGTAAGATTATCCCGAGTTGGAAGAGAGTCATGGGATAATCACGATCCAAAATTCTTCAACTTCGGAGGGATACGAAGATCCCATAACGATTTCCACCAGCGTCGTACCGCATCCTGCTGATCCTGTGCACCATGTTAAACTAAGGAGTGATAACCGCTGCGGACTGTGTACGGACCATCAGGCCTTGCTTTCCAAACCAAAGTATCCTTCGCCCCATTCCGACTGATCGTCAGGCTTAAAATGTGGGGAACTTCAGAGGGAGAGAACAAAGTGTTGATGAGGTCAACCCGCCATGAAAGCGTGTCCGATTCAATAAGTGTGGACACCAGACTGTCATCGTCCACCCCCGACGGACCCGGTAGAATCTGGCGCCTGCCTATGGTAGCCTCCATAAAGTTGCTTCGAGGGTAGTATTTGGCTTGAAGGAAGCGGGCCAAGAGGGAATCAAGATGCTTGTGTAAACGTCATCCATGTTTAGCAAGAAGAGCCAAGTTAAACTCCCACAACTGGCGGAATCCCAAGCCACCACTAGTCTTGGAGAGAAATCTTTTTCCAGGAAACCCAATGCATCTTCTTCTCATCCGGCGCACTATCCCACCAGAAACAACATGTCGTTTTTTCAATATCCTGGCAAACCGAGGTGGGGATTTGGAAGCAGCTCATCAGGTATGTCGGAATGGACTGAACAACTGACTTAATCATGACTTCCCTGCCCGCCTGTGAAAGCTTCTTTTCCTGCCATCCCAACAGATGTTTGCATATTCTGTCGCGAATCTGGGAGAATCGTGGCGTGCGTGACCGACCGAAAGCAACGGGAAGGCCCAGATATTGAGCATGAGTTTGAGTCTCCACCATCCTGAGGCCTCGCAAATAGCCCGACGGGTATGTTGCGGAACGCATGAGCTGAAGCAAACTTCCGATTTATCCAAGTTTACTTTCTGTCCCGAAGCCCGTTCGTAGGATGTCAGCAATCTTGGTAGCGTAGCCGATTTCTGCTTTGGAAAAAATCATACTGTCATCAGCATAGAAGAGATGGCTAATTTCTGGACCACCACGGCATAATTTGAAAACCACAAATTCCTTTCTAGTCGTCGCGTCCTGTAGCATTGCCGAAAGTTCTTCTGCACAGAGAAGAAAAAAGATAAGGTGATAAAGGATCCCCCTGGCGAAGTCCCCGGCCTGGAGAGAACGATGGGCCCGGTTCGCCATTTAGCAGAACAAAGTAGGAAACAGTAGTGACGCATCTCAAAACCATCGAAGACCATGTGGGCGGGAAACCCAAGTGGGACATCATAAGTTCAAGAAAGCTCCATTTAACTCGGTCATAGGCCTTACTCATGTCCAATTTGATACTCATCCACCTTGGGACCTGCTTAGAGATGTGCATACCATGAAATACTTCCTATGCAATCAAAGCATTGTCAGTAATTAAGCGACCAGGCACGAAGGCGCTCTGGTTCTCTGAAATAATCTGAGGAAGTATAGATTTGAGCCGTTCGGCTATCATCTTGGTGACCATCTTCACAATAACATTATAAAGGCTGATCGAGCAGAATTGGGAACAATTATTTGGATGCTTAACTTTTGGGATAAGGGTGATGTGGGTGTGGTTGAGATAACTGGGGTCTTCACCATCATTAAGAATGCTGAGAATCGCACGGGATACATCAAGTTCTAAAAAAGACCATAACATTTTATAAAAAAGCGGGGGCATCCCGTCTGGTCCCGGAGCCTTTGACGGATGCATACTTTTAAGGGCCTTAGAGACCTCCCCTGGAGTGTATGCGGAGTCAAGCGCCAGAATCATCCGTGGAGAGACTCTAGGAGTTATGAGGTCGATAAACGAAGCAGAAACAACACTGCCCGCCGATGTAAAACGACCTTGATAATATGCAGTAAAAAGCTGAAGTAACGAAGCAGGGTCAGTAATCCACGTACCTAAAGAGTCCTGGACCCAGGTGATAATATTGCGCTGACGTCGCTGTGAAGCTCGAGAGTGGAAGAAGGGCGTGTTTTTGTCACCTTCCTGCAGCCAAGCTACCAGAGAGCGTTGTTTCCACATTATTTCTTCCCAGTAGATGAGTTCTTCTAACTCTGCCATCACCACAAGGATATCGGCAATGCGCGCATTTGAGCGATGTAGCGCTTGGATTTGTCCCAACCTGTTACGAAGTCGAATGATAGATCGATGTATGTTTCCAAACGTGTCTTTGCTCCATTGTTGAAGGTGTGCACCACAAGATGCCAACCGACAATCAATACTAGAGGGTTGATTTGATATCCTCCATGTGTTCCTGACAAACTCAAAACAAGTATCATCTCATAACCAGGCAGCCTCAAACCGAAACAATTTGCCTCTTCTGTGACGGCGAGCGGCAATGTCCACCTCAACCCGAATGGGAGAATGATCTGATCCAATCCGAGGCAGATTTGTGACGTGAGTATTCGGAAAATGGGTAGTCCAAAGAGTGTTCCCGAGTCCCCTATCGAGTCGTTCTCGAATCATTGCAATGCCCTGTTGATTATTACACCAAGTAAAATTTGGCCCCGAGTAGCCTAAATCTGCAAGATCACAGTCATCCAAAGCTTCCCGAAAATAAGTCATCATAGTAATATTCTTGGGTAAACCACCACATTTTCCGTGACTCCATAATATTTCATTAAAATCGCCCACACAAATCCATGGCAAAGAGCTAGCATCTTTAATATCACATAAAAGAGTCCAAGTTTTGTGTCTATCAATAGATCGTGGCCAACCATATACACCGGTAAAACCCCACGGGAAATCACAAAAAGAGCATGCGAGAATTTCAATTTCGATGCAATTCGGGGTAAGAGTAAGGACATTAACAGAAATACTTTCGCGGCAAAAGAGAGACAAACCACCATTACGATTAGGACTATCACAATTAACAGAAATCACATAAGGGAAATTAAATCTTTTATTCAAAGCATCAATTTCAACAGAGTACAACTTAGTTTCAATAAGGAAAATCAAAAAGGGAGACTCTAATCCTAGCAACTTTGAAAGAGTTGCAACTGCACGATTGTTCCCAAGCCCTCGGCAGTTCCAGCTTAAGAGATTCATTGTTCCCAGCGGGATTGCCTAGCAATACCCGCCGAATCATCAGAAATATGTAAACACGAATCCCAATGCATAGTCCTGAACTTCTTATGCAAACCGAACCTCGGGGTGGATCTGGAAGTGTGGTCATCATCATCCTCAAGGCGACGTTTTCCGCGGTGGTGATGGACATCACTATCACGGCCTGAATCAGAAGACGCCACCATACGTTGGACCCTCATGCGAGCACTGTGGAATAATCTGACAAATTTTGTGTTCCGTGGCCTTTTGTTACTTGTTGGGTGTCACTGAACTGTCTCTCCTGGCTCACTGGCAGACTGATTTTCCAGCGGCTCAATTTCTTGTTCCTCTTCATGTTCTTGACCGTCACCATAAGAATCATACCCTACTGGTTCCTCTTCAATGTGATCATCATCCGTGAGAGCAATAAACTCCCTAGAAACCTGTGGATTCTCCAGAATAACAACAGAGGCAGAGTGGTCTATGCTATGTCCGTCCCAGGAACCTTGAATATGAAGCACACTGGATGGGCTAGAGGATTGAGTAGGTAGACCCGGTTGGTGATTCAAAATACCCTGATTCAAATGAGTGCTAGTATAGGGAGCAGTAGATGTGGGAAAGATGGGTTGCTGTTGTTGTGGCAATTCAGACGTAAACACAGGAAACAGGACAGAAGAGGAGGGAAGAGATGAGTAAATAGGACCTGTATGAGTGGGTTCCCCATGTAAGAGCAGATGAGACCAGGTATACTGTTGAGTGTGAGAGTCAGGTCGAACATGAGATGAGGAGGCCATGGGTGCCGATTCAAAGCCATGTGGGGGGTTAGTCCGGTGTGTCAAGGTGCTGGTCAAGGGAGGCAATTGTGTAGCTGGTCTATCCTGAAAAGGTAACTAGCCTGGAGTAGCAAAGGGATGAATCGAGTGAAAACCAACAGTAGCAGGAGACGGGCTGGCGGGGGAAGTATCAATCAAAACTTGCTTATCCCTAGATACCTCCATCGGCATAGAAAGGGTAGGGGAGAAGGGAGTATAACCCGAATCATTTCTCTGAACTGCCTCAGTATTCACTTTTTCCCGTATCACCATAAGAGATTGCAGAAGCTGGGAGTCCAATTGAGCGAGAGAGAAATCATTATCCTTACCATAAAAAACAAACTCCTTTAGCCTACCAACAAGATTCTCAATAGCGGCATTATCCTCCATAACTTGGTCAGACTGTGTCGAGGTTTGTTATGAATGAGAGTTGTGTCCCCCAGTTCCTTGATCCGCATCAGTAGTCCTAAAGCCATTACCTAGCAGATCAAGAGATTGGATTGAGTTCATACCAATGAACTCGGGAGGAACAAACCGGGTGTTTTTGGTAGAAACAAAGTAATCGTCGTAAGGAAGGGGAGTTGTGCCAATGGGATCTTTACTGAATCTGTCAATGCAATTATTGGCAATATGGCATGGAATAGCACAGTAATAGCAGATAGAAGGAATAGCCTCATAGTCTATCGTTATCATAATCTCTCTTCCTTTAGAGTTTATGCACTGAATGAAAGGGAGGAGAGGCAGATCAATACGGAAAGCAACACGTAGGCGGACCCAGGTCTCTTTCCAGCACAGTGGGATCCGAAGCTTGGAATTCACGTGACTTGAAGTCGCGGCCGCACTGACCCTATAGTGAGTCGTATTAATTTAAATCATACCAACATGGTCAAATAAAACGAAAGGCTCAGTCGAAAGACTGGGCCTTTCGTC
>JADMIO011432793.1_pt1 | contig 31186 bp, 19 predicted proteins | sample 8958161 | NCBI WGS metagenome assembly JADMIO01 (sample SAMN16585339, study PRJNA669376) | soil metagenome | isolation source: Crop rotation soil | place: USA: Cullars Rotation, Alabama | collected 2011 | reverse complement strand
GCCGCGACTTCAAGTCACGTGAATTCCAAGCTTCGGATCCCACTGTGCTGGAAAGGGCTCAATCTGTTCAGCGGCGCGCTCGCCAGCTCGGTGATTTTTTATCTCGTGACGAATACGGACGCGTGGGTGCGCGATCCGTTTTACGTGAAGACGCTGGCGGGGTGGTGGCAGGCACTCACCGTGGGGCGCCCGGAATTTCCGCCGACACTGTTGTTTTTCCGCAATACCCTCCTGAGCGATTTGTTCTTCACGGGGGTATTTGCCCTGGCGATGGAATTCGCCGCGTGGCGCGCGCGGAAGCCGAGTTTGCTGGCGAAGGCGTGAGGTATTCTCCGTAGAATACGTCGCATTTGTAGGAGCCTGCTTGCAGGCGATGGGATGCGCCAAGCGAATCGCCTGCAAGCAGGCTCCTACAGGAAAAAAGCCCCGGACGTCTCGGAGAGACGTCCTTACCGACAAACGGCCCAATCCCTACAGCAAATCCGCCGCGAGCTCGGCGAGCTTCGAACGTTCACCCTTGGTGAGCTTCACGTGCGCGGCGATGCCCTGGCCCTTCATTCGGTTGTGGCAATAGACGAGCCCGTTGCTGCGTGAGTCGACGTACGGGTTGTCGATCTGCGCCGGGTCGCCGATCAGGACGATCTTCGAGCCTTCGCTGATGCGGGTGATGACCGTCTTTACCTCGTGCGGCGTGAGCTGCTGCGCCTCGTCGAGGATGAAAAATCGCCGCGCGATCGAGCGGCCGCGGATGAAGGCCAGCGCCTCGATCTCCACCATGCCGCTCTTCAGCAAACGTTCGTAGGGTTTCACGAGAACCCCATTGCCGCTTCCGTTGCCGCTGCCATGGCCGTTGCCGTTCGCGTGGCCATTATGGCCATTCGCCCCGAGCGACATCGCCGCGAGCATCTGGCCATCACGTTTCTTTTGTTTTTTTTGCGAAACTTTCTTGGCGGCAAACTGGGGATCCTTCGGCGGCTTCGAGGGAATCAGCACCTCGAGCGCATCGTGATAGGGCTGCAACCAGGGCCGCATTTTTTCCTCGAGCGAACCAGGCAGGAACCCGATGTCACGACCCAGCGCGATCACCGGGCGCGAAATCGACACGCCATCGTAACGCGACGTGTCGTCGTGGGTCTGGTGCAGGGCGCACGCGGTCGAGAGCAGCGTCTTGCCGGTGCCCGCCTTGCCGAAGCACGTAAGCATCGCGATCGTGTCGTCGAGCAGCGCATCCATGAAGAACTGCTGCTCGAGATTGCGCGCGCGAATGGGGATGCCGCCGGGCGCCTTCACGAAATCCGGAATCTTCAGCCGGCGCACGACGCCATCGCCGTAGTAGCGGGCCGGCATCGTCTTGCCCTCGTCGGAACGCAGCAGGACGTACTCGTTCAGGTAAAGCGGCTTCGCCGCCTGGGCATCGATTTCGAATGCGCCTTCGGAGGCGAAACGCTGCAACTCGTAGATATTCACGCCGAGCTCGCGGTAGCTCGCCTCTTCGTCGGTCGCCGGCACCTTGTCGTTGAGATAGTCCTGCGACTCGAGCCCGACGGCGCGGGCCTTGAGCTGCACGTTGACATCCTTCGTCACCAGAATCGTCGGCGGCGGATAACGCTCCTGCACGAACAGCGCAGCCGCAATGATCCGATTATCCTTCTTCGAGAGATCGGGCAGGATCGCGCGGAGTCGATCCATCGTGGGTGATTTCCGGCTCGGGTCGGCGAGATACGGATTGATAATGATCGAGAGCGTACCGCCGTTATCGAGCTCCACGCCCTCGTGCATCGAACGCGAGTCGGGCAGCAACTCCTGTAGAATGCGGTGGACGCGCCGCGCATTGCGGCCGCGCTCGGTCGATTGCTCGCTTTTTATCGCATCGAGCTCTTCGAGCACCTCCACCGGAATCGCGAGGTTGTTTTCCTCGAATTTGAAGATCGACTGCGGATCGTGAAGCAAAACGTTCGTGTCGAGCACGAAGGTCTTAACTTTCCCTGACACCTTGATCCGCGAATTTGGGGCTGTCGCCCCACGCAGGTTTTCCATGTGGGTATCTTGTGAAAAGCTGTGAACAACTCTTCGCTCATTGTCGATCAAAGACTGCGCGAGTTCCCCAAAATAAGTAGAACAACGCACATGCGCACGCCGATGCGTTCCAAAATAATTTGTCACAGACGCGTAACGACCGCATGGCGAAACGGAGGAGACGTGCGGCGAGAGGCGCTACCGTTGAACTGATTCTACTTTGGCAGCAGGTGGGAGAGACCGCGCTGCAGGCCGCGAAGTTCGGCGAGACCGCGCAGGCGGCCGATGATCGGGTAGCCGGGGCAAGCGGGCGCCGGGCGCTTGAAATCGTCGAGGAGCATGTGGCCGTGATCGGGGCGCAGAGTCATTTGCCAGCCGCGGCGGTGAGAGCGGAGACGCGAGGCCTGTTCCTCGAGGAGCGCCTGCACGACGGCGGCCATGTCGGCGCTGCCTTCGAGGTGGTTGGCCTCGTAGAAAACGCCGTCGGGCTCACGCTGGACGCTGCGCAGGTGCACGGCGTGAATGCGCGAGCCGAGCCGGCGCACGATGCCGGCGAGGTCGTTGTCGGCGCGGGCGCTGAGCGACCCGGTGCAGTAGCAAAGGCCGTTGGCGGGTGAATCAACGAGCGAGAGGATTTCCTTCAGGTCGGACTCGGTGGACACGATGCGCGCAAGGCCGAGCACGGGAAAGGGCGGATCGTCGGGGTGAATCGCGAGACGCACCCTGGCGCGCTCGGCGGCAGGCACGACGGCTTCTAGGAAGAGGCGGAGATTTTCCTTCAAGCGCCCCGCGTCGATCGCGCGGTAGCGCGCGAGCATCGCGCGGAAATCTTCGACGGTGAGTCCGAGCCGGACGCCAGGAAAGAGATCCAGTGTCTGCTTCGTCAAGGCCTCGCGCGCGGCGGGCGATTGCGAGTCCCAGAACGTTTTCGCGCGAAGGCGCTGATCGGCGGACCAGTCGGCCTCCGCGCCTTCGCGGTGGAGCGCGAAGAGATCGAAGGCGGCGAACTTGATCGGATCGTAGAGCAGCGCCTCGCTGCCATCGGGCAGGCGATGGCGCAGATCGGTGCGGACCCAATCCATGACCGGCATGAAGTTGTAGACGACGACCTCGATGCCGGCGGCGCCGAGACGCTCGAGCGTCACGCGGTAGTTATCGATGTGCCGCGCAAAATCGCCGCTGCGCGTCTTGATCGATTCATGCACGGGCACGGATTCGACGATGCGCCACACGAGGCCGGCAGCGGCAATCTGCGCCCGGCGCTGCGCAATAAGATCGGCGGGCCACGCCTCGCCGTACGGGATCTCGTGTAGCGAGGAAAACACGGCGGTCGCTCCGGTCTGCCGGATTTCGTTGAGCGTGACGGTATCGGTCGGACCGAACCAGCGCATCGCTTCTTCCATCAGATTGGGCGGGAGAGGACTCGGAGGCATCTCGACGAGATCAGTGTGAATGCGGCGAAGAGGCCAGTGGGATTTGTTATGAGGAAAGCGCGCCGGGAGTCGGAGAACGCCGCACGCGTCATTCGCGCAAAAAATCAGTGGTGTTCCCGGACGCCTCGGCCGCCTTCGCGCAAGGCTACGGCGAGCCAAGGAGAGGCGTCCCTACCGACAAACCGTCGGAGCGGTCCCATGAAATCAGTGTGCTGAACGATAAAAACTTTTTTGTCAGGTTGATCGCCTTGTGTGGCAGGGCGGGCTTGACGATCCTCCCGACCGAAAGCGTTATCGCCTGCTCTCCAGGCAAACTACCTACCCCCTCCATGAACCTCACGACCCCCATGTCTCGGGTTGCGCGTCTCGCTGCGTTCGCACTTTTGCTCGCGGCAGGCTCGACCCAGGTATCGGCACAAACTGTGGCGCAGCCGACCACTCCAGCGACCGCAAAGCCCAAAGCGGCGGCGGATGCGGCCAAAGACGAAAACTCCCTCGTCACGCTCTCGCCCTTCATCATCTCGACGGAGCGCGACACCGGCTGGTCCGCGAATGATACGCTGACGGCCACGCGCACCAAGCAGGCGCTGAAGGACGTGCCGGTAAACATCGACGCGATCACCTCCGACTTCATGGAGGATCTCGGGCTCTTCAGCGTCGACGACATCACGAACTACGTCGCCAACGCTTACGCGCCGCCCACGATGGAGAATGACAGCCAGAGCGGCGCGATCACGTTTCGCGGGCTCACCGGTTCCACGGCCACGCGCAACTATTTCCGCTGGTACGTGCCGTCGGACACCTACAACGTGGAGCGCGTCGATTTCGGCAAGGGATCCAACTCGCTGATTTTCGGCGACGTGGAACCAGGCGGACAGGCCTCGGTGTTCACGAAGCGCGCGCAGATGCGGAATTTCGGCGAGCTGTTCGCGTACTACAATCACTACGGCGCGTATCGATTCCAGTTGGACTACAACCGCAAGCTGACGGACAACCTCGCCCTGCGGTTCAACGCGGTGAAGCGGCAGGAGCGCACATACCAGGACGCGTCGACCTTCGGGCTCGAGGGGCAGACGCTCACGACGACGTGGCGCCCGTTTCGCAACACGATGATCCGGCTCGAGTACGAGCGCGGCGATTTCGCGAATGTGCGCGGGTTCGGCGGACTGGCCATTCGTGAGCGATCGGGGCGGTCACGCGCGTTTACAAACGATCGCCTCTACTACACGTCGGATGGCGAGTACATCGTGCGCGCGCAGTTGCCCAGTGCCGACCGGTCGAACGCGGCGGATGGCGGTTCACCTTCATTGCTCGAAGGCGACTACTGGGATGTGCAGATGCGCAACGCGGCGGGTACCGTGACCGGCACGAAGCGATTCTACGGCTATCCGAAGAAGTACAATATCCGCGGTTCGTTCGACCGGCAGGGCCGGCCCTTCTCGGTGTTCTCGGGCACGATTGAACAGCGCGTGGGACCGGTCGGGCTCGAGCTGGCGTTCAACCGGCAGCAGCAGACCGCGAAGCGCACGGACAATTTCTTCAGCAACGTGATCAGCGTCGATGTCAACGGACGGCCCTACACCGAGACCGAGCTCGACGAGAAGAACTTCGGCAACGAGGTGAACGCGTTTCGCGGCACGGCCGTGTACCTTTTCGACAAGTTCAAGTGGATGCAACAGCTCCTCGTCGCCAGCGCGGACTATCGGGAGGACTGGGTGAAAAACTACCGGTTCAATTATTTCAACGTGAAGGCGATCGAGAACGGCACGGCGACGACCTTCAATGCGAACACGGACCGCATCCGGCTGCGGCTTTTCCTGGATGATCCGCGGTTCTACTCGCGCGCGCTGTTCGACGCGATGCGGCCCGAGGCACTGCCGATCACCAGCACGGTCCATGTCCTCAAGCTGGCTTCATTCCCGTCGGGCACCAGCGCCAGCGACGGCACGGAGTGGCGGCAGGCCTACGCCGCCTCGTTCTCGGCGAGCGGCCGCTACTTCAACGGGCGGGTGCTCACGCTCTTCGGCGTGCGGCACGACTGGAATCGGACTTACGAATACAACAATGCGCGCACGATCGGGCCGTACAAGGAGGAGATCGCGCCGCCGAAGCCGAACAACGCGCTGCCCGGCGAGTATGTCGAGAACAAGGAGCTGCACCTCGAAAACACCTGCTACACCGGCGGGCTGACGGTGAAGCTGACGGATGGGATCAACTTCTACGGCAACTACGGCGAATCGTTCCGGTTCCAGGGTGTGCGCACGTTTGATCGCGAGCGCTTCGGGCCCATCACCGGCACGAACAAGGAAGTCGGCATCAAGGGCGATTTCTGGCGGGGCAAGGCAAACGTGAACTTCAACGTGTTCAATACCGATCGGCAGAACGTGGCGCTGAGCTACAACGGGGTCACGGGCATCGATTTCACCACGGCGGATGCCGAGGACCTGATGAATCCGAACAACATCAAACCGGGCGATCCGGGCTACAAGTACGCCGAGGAAGGCACGGCGAGCGCCTCGCGCTACTATCGTTCGACGGAAAATTCGCGGGGCGCGGAGATGACACTCATGCTGAAACCAATCCGGGGCCTCATGCTGCGTTTCACCGCGGCCCACACCAAGGTCACCGGCGAACCGGACCTGTCGTCGTTCCGCAAGTACTACGAGGCGGCGGTGGCGCGCGGCAACGAGAGCGGTGCGCTGTTGAACGAGGCGAAGAACCTGCTCGACACCCTCGATGTCGACAGCAAACCCACGGGTCCGCGCGGCGTCATCTGGTCGGCGAGCTGGGCCACGCAGTACTCATTTAGCGGCGACACCTGGCCGGTGTTGAAAAGCGTGACCGCCGGTCTGAACGGAAGCTGGCGCGACGATTACCTCATCGGCATCAACAACGGGCAGCAGCTCGTCGGCGGCGCCACCCATCTGGTGCACGGGTATGTCGCACGGAGCCAGCGGATCTGGAAGCAACAGGTGATCATCCGCGCGGAGGTGCGCAACATCGTCGACCTGGAAAACGGGAATCTGCGCAAAACGGGATTCACCACGCTGCTCGATGGGCGGAACGTTTACCGGTACAGCTACGTGGTGCCGACCGAGTACAATATTTCGGTGCGGATGAAATTCTGACGGGAATAGAAACGGCAGAAAGGCGAGGCGCTTTGCCTGAACGGCGAAGCGCCACCATGGATTGCAGTCGCCCGGATTGGCAAAACGTGCGCAGCAAGACTGCGCCCCTACCGCTCTGCGGGAGGGCCGACGGCGGGGGTTTTCCTGTGAACCAAGGGTTTACGGCACACTCTGGGCTAAACTTTGGGGCTTTTTGACCGCTTTTAACTAGGTTCGATGGACGACAAGATCACCTATGACTTTGTATTCGACGACGGAGTGAAACATCACTTCGAAGTTCCGCTGCAAGGCTGGGTGGAGACGGCGGAGACGCGCGAGCAGGAACACCCGAAGTGGGCGCTGCTCGCCAACGACCGGTGCCCGAATTGCACGCTCGACGCGACGAAGCACAAATATTGCCCGGCGGCGATCGATCTGCATCGGGCGGCGGCGACGTTCAGCTCGGTCGTCTCGTACAAGACGGCGCGCGTTACCGTCGTCGTCGGCAAACGGACCTTTGTCTCGACCTGCGACATGAACACCGGGCTGCGATCGCTCTTCGGGCTCTACATGGCGCTGAGCGGATGCCCGGTTACGAGCCGGATGCGACCCATGGCACTGCGGCATCTCCCGTTCTCGTCGATGGAGGAAACGCTCTCGCGCGTCGTCAGCCACTATCTGCTGAAGCAATATTACGTGATGAAGGAGGGCGGGGTGCCGGATTGGGAGCTCAAGAATCTGCTCGGGCTCTACGAAGCGCTCGATACCGTCAACGCCACGTTTCTCAACCGCGTCCGCCAGGCGTCGGTGCGGGACTCGAACCTGAATGCGATCTGCGGGTTCAGCACCTTTGCCCAGCTTTACACGATGGCCCTCGATGAGCTGCTCGAGGAGCAGAAGGCAGGGATTGTGAGCGGGTTTTGACGGGACGCCGGGCGCCCGCCAAGTCCAGGGCGGGGGCGAATTTTGAAGATGAGAGCAGCTTGACCTGGGGCCGGTGGTTTGGGGCTATGAACTGCGCTCGCGTGAAGCGGCTTGATCTCAAGCCATTCGATCCCGAGCCGCCACCCCACCCCTCACATGTTTCGAAAACTTTTCCTGTGCGCCGCGGCTGCGGTGCTCGCGGTCGAGGCGCAAGTCGCGCGCGCGGCGCAGCCGAACATCGTCATCATTCTCGCCGACGATCTCGGGTATGGCGATCTTGGGTGTTTCGGATCGAGGACGATTCGCACGCCACGGCTGGATCGGCTGGCGGCGGAAGGGACGCGGTTCACCAGCTTCTATTCCCAGATCGTCTGCGGACCGGCGCGATCCGCGCTGCTGACCGGACGGCAGCCGGTGCGCAGCGGCGGGTGGTCGATGCCCGCGAGCGAAATCACGATCGCGGAGCTGTTGAAAAAGAGCGGCTATGCGACGGCGTGCATCGGCAAGTGGGATGTTTCGAATCGCGCGGCCATTCCCGAGCGGATGCCAAGGGCCAAAGGTTTCGACTATTACTACGGGTCGCTCGGCGCGAACGATAGCGGCAAAGTCGTGCTCCACGAGAACGACACGCGCGTCACCGAGACCGACGACATAGGCAGCCTCACGCGCACCTACACGGACAAGGCGATCGGCTTTCTGCGCGCGAACCGGGACAAGCCGTTTTTCCTCTATCTCGCGCACACGATGGTGCACTCGGTCGTCGGCGCCTCGGCGGATTTTCGGGGAAAATCCCAGGGCGGGCTTTACGGCGATGCGGTCGAGGAGCTCGATTTTCACGCCGGCCGGCTGCTGGACGAGCTGGACCAGCTTCGGCTCCGCGAGAACACACTGGTGATCTTCACCAGCGACAACGGCACCTGGAGCAACAACCAGGAAAATCTCCGCCGCCGGCACAACGGAGAGATCGCCTGGGGCTCATCGGGACCGCTGCGCGAGGCCAAAGGCTCCACCTACGAAGGCGGCTTGCGCGAGCCGTGCATCGTGCGTTGGCCGGGCAAGGTCCCCGCCGGCCGGGCGAGCGGCGCGATCTTTGCCACGATCGATTTTCTGCCGACCTTCGGCAAACTCGCCGGCTACGCGCCGCCGCGCGATCGGATCATCGACGGAGTGGACCAGACCGAACTGCTGCTCGGCAAAAGCGAGCGCGGGGCGCGCGAGCACTTTCATTATTTTTCGCAGAACGAGCTGCATGCCGTGCGTCAGGGCCCGTGGAAACTCGTCCTCCCGGATCGGAAGGTCTTCTACCCGTACGTGAAAGATCGCGGCAGCAACGAAACCGAGCTCTACAATCTGGAAACGGACATCGGCGAGACGAAGAACGTGGCGCACGAGCGCCCGGACGTGGTCGAGCGACTGCAGAAAGTCGCGCAATCGTTTCAGTGGCCGGAGAAGTTGTTCGATCCGGGAATTGGTTTGCCAGGGACGAATGGAGCGCCGAAGAAGGCGAAGCAGTGAGTGGGCGGGACCACCGCCCAGGTGAGATCACCGCAACGTGACCGACCCTCGGCGTCCCGGCCTCATACGCCGGAGAAACATGAGAATCCGCCGTCGATCGGTATCACTGTTCCGGTGACGAAGGCGGAGGCGTCGCTCACGAGAAAGTGCAGCGCGCCGTGCAGCTCGTGGGTGGCGCCGAAGCGGCGGAACGGGGTCTGATCGAGGACCGCCTGACCGCGAGCGGTCGGCGTGCCGTCCTCGTTGAGCAGGAGGCGGCGATTCTGATCGGCGACGAAGAAACCGGGCGCGATGGCGTTCACGCGAAGGCCGTCGCCGTATTTCGTGGCAAATTCCACGGCGAGCCAGCGGGTGAAGTTGTCGATCGCCGCCTTGGCGTTGGAATACCCGACTACCCGCGTGATGGCGCGCTCGGCCGCCATGGACGAGAAATTGATGATGACGCCGCGGCGTTGCTGCACGAGCGCGGTCGCGAACACCTGCGAGGGCAGCACCGAGCCCTCGAGATTCAGCGCCAGCACCTGCCGGTAGGCAGCGAGGTCGAGATCGAAAAAGGTCTTGTCGGGTGGAATGGTCGCGCCGGGTTGGTTGCCGCCGGCCGCATTGATCAACGCGTCGATCCGGCCAAAGCGCGCCAGCACCGCATCGCGGGTGCGTTCGAGGCCGGGGCGATCGAGCACATCGCAGGCAAACGTGGCGGCGGTCCCCGGACCGGCGGCACAATCGGCGGCGGCCTGGCGAAGTTTCGCTTCGTCGCGCCCCAGAAAGACGACGTGCGCGCCTTGTTGCACAAAATAGCGCGCGGCCGAACCTGCGAGCACCCCGGTCGCGCCGGTAATGACGAGCACGCGCCCGCGAAGATCGAAGAGGCTGGAGGGGGGATGCGACATGGTGACCGTGACCATGGCCAGGCGTCCGGTCGCGTCGCAAGCCTCCGAAAAAGCCCCAAGGGCCCCAAATCGCAGATTTCCCGATACGATGAGCAGGAGAATGCCGTGTGACTCCGCCTCGCGTCACGCCGTCAGACAGATAACTCTGCCCATGTTCGATATCGTGCCCGTGCGAACTCCGCTCGCTTCCACTCGATGGCTCACCTGCCCGCGGTCCGATCCCTCGGCGCCGCTGCGGCTGTGGTGTGTGCCGTTTGCCGGCGGGGGCGCGGCCGTATGGCATCCGTGGGCCGCCGCGCTGGCGGGTCTGGCGGAGATTGTCGCGGTCCGCGCTCCCGGCCGGGAAAACCGGCTCGCGGAACCGCTGCTCACCCGGCTGGAGCCTTATGTCGCCGCCTTCGTCGAGCAGCTCGCGCCGTATGCGAATGAGACCTACGCCTTGTGCGGCCACAGCTTGGGCGCGCTGATGGTTTTCGAGGCCGTGCGCGCGCTGCGCCGGCGCGGGTTGGGCTTGCCGCGCGCCATCATCGTGTGCGCCGCGCGGGCCCCGCATCACCCGCCCGATCGGCCCTTCGTGCACCCGATGCCGCGGCCGGAATTTCTCGCCGAGGTGCAGCGCCGCTACGGGCCGATCCCGCCGGAGATTCGCAACGACCCCGATATCCTCGACCTGCTGATGCCCGTCTTGTGCGCCGATTTGGAGATGTACGAGACCTACGCGCACACCGCGGCTGCTCCTCTCAACCTGCCGTTGCTCGCGCTGGGTGGCGAGGACGATGCGATCGTCTCGCGCACGCAGATCTTCGACTGGCGCGCACATACCACCGGAGAATTCGCCGCGGAAATCCTCCCGGGCGGCCACTTTTTTCCCCAGGACGAAATCCAACTGACGACGGAGCGCGTACGCGCTTTTCTTGGCCGGCAGCTTGCGCAAACTTTCGACCCGAGAAACATCGTTCCGCTGGAGACCAAGCCCATCCCCACCCCCGCCCTGGCCGGCTGTCAGTAGGCCATCTGGGGCGGCCGCACGAGCTGCCAGACGGTGCGCGCGGTGATCTGGAGATCCAGCCAGACCGACCAGTGCGTGATGTAGAAGACGTCCCAGTAGACGCGCTGGCGCAGCATCTCGGGTTCGAAAATCTCGCCCCGGTATCCGAGGCTTTGCGCGAGCCCGGTGATGCCCGGTTTCACCAGGTGGCGGGTGCGATAACCGCGCGTCTGCCGGCGAAATTCCTCATCGAGCAACGGCATGTACGGCCGCGGCCCGACCACGCTCATATCGCCCATCAGGACATTCCAGAACTGGGGAAACTCGTCGATGCTCCGGCGGCGCATGAAGCGGCCGAAGGAAAAAATCCGCTCGTCCTCGGCGCGGGCCTGCCGGGCCTCCGCGGCGGGATCCTCGGGCTGCAGGCGCATCGAACGGAATTTCAGCATGCGAAAGACCTGGCCGCGCTGGCCACGCCGCTCGCGCACATGAAACAATGGCCCCGGCGCCTGCGCGCGCTGCATCAGCCACACCCACGCGCACAGCGGCGGCAACACCAGGAGCACGACCGGCACGGACAGCACGACATCGTACACACGCTTGACCAACCGGTTCACGGGATCCTCGAGCGGCTCCTCCTGCAGCGTATAAAAATGCCGGCCTTCCTCGATGGTCGGCACGATCGGGTGCGTGTAACGTTCGGCGAGATTGTTGTGAATCAGGAGCCGGCATCCGTGATCCTGGCAGAGATTGATCATGCTGCGCGCCTCCTCGTCGGTGGCGGGAAGCTCCAGCAGCACGACCTGCGCGACGGGCCGCTCCGCCACGATCCGCGAGAGATCCGCGACGCGCCCCAGCAGCGGCGTGGGCAGCGCTTTTCCGGCGGCCGGAATGTCGTCGGACAACAGCCCCAGCGGATCGACGCCCAATGGCTCCTTGTTCGTGATCCAGTCATCGAGTCCGGCCAGCGACGTGAGCCGGCCGACAAACACCGTCGGCAGCCGGTGATCGCGCTGAAAGACGAGCCGGGCCAGCACGCGCGGCAACCTGAGGTGCAGCAGCGTAAGCCCCAGCCAGCACCACACCAGCAGCGTACCCAGAAAAAGCCGGCTGATGCTGCGATCCTGCGTGGCAAACATCATCGTGAATGTGAGCAGCGCCATCAGCGCGACCTGCCGGCCGGCCAGCCGCGCGGCCGCCGCCAGATTGAGCAGGTGAAACCGCCCCGCGACCTCCGCCAAATCGCGCACGGAAAGCGCGAGGCCGCCGATGGTGCACAGGAAGTACGGCAGCAGGTTGACCTCGCGGGTCAACCGCACCACGGGCACATAGCGCATGATCACTTCGGCGTAGACCCAGAAAAATACGCCGACGCCCAAGATGGTGACTGCCGCGTGGAGATTGGCCAGCCCGCGCGCCCGAGTGGTGATCATCGGAGACGTTTATGACCCCGCGTCATCGGGGCAGCAAGCATGGCGAACACGGATCGCGAGGCGTATTCGCCGCAGCCGCACGCAAATGCGTCCGAGCGGCGGGGCGGCTTATCCCTCGCCGCCGCTTCATGGGATGCGCACGCCCGAACGACGCGTTGGAGAAAACCCGTTCCACCTCGGGCCCGTCCCACCTAAAAAACAAAAGGAGCCCGGTCGCACGCCAATGCAGATTCCGAGCTCCTTGAGACAGTTGTGGCGCTCGCGATGTCAGGCGCAAGCGGGCTAACCAGCTCACGCTCAAGCGAAAATCCTCCGGGGTGAATTACAAGGGGAAATATTACGCATTAGAAAAAATCGGCAGCAAATCATATGCGTTGTAACAAAGGGAGGTCGTTACCGGGCCAATCGACCGAAGCCAGCGGTCGCGCGGCGTTCAACGGTTGGGCCGTTGCGGACAAAGAAGATGCACGCGAGCTGCTCGCGCTCGGCGACCCGCCAGCCTTCCTCGGGCCCGAGCACGAATAACGCCGTCGCCCACGCGCTCGATTCCGCGCAGGTGGGCCGGACCACGCTCACCGCCGCCAGCGCGTGGTCCACCGGAAACCCAGTGCGTGGATCGATGATATGCCCGTAACGGCGCCCGCCGATGGTAAACGCGTTTCGGTAGTCGCCCGAGGTCGACAGCGCCTCGCCCGAGAGTTCGACCACCCCGGCCACGCGGCGCGCTTCGGCCGTCGGTTGCTCAATCCCAGCGCGCCAGCCTTTTCCACTGGCACCGCGGCCGCCGGTCCGGATGTCTCCGCCCACCTGCACGAAATGATTCGGCGCGCCCGCCTCGCGCAGCAGGGCCGCGATCGCATCCGAGGCGTAGCCTTTCGCCATCGAGGAAAAATCCACCGCCAGATCGGCGTGCGTTTTCCGCCACGCGGGCGGTTCTGATCGTACTTCGAGCCGGGTCCAGCCGACACGGGCGCGCGCCGACGTGATTGCCGCCTCCCCCGGCAAGTCATCACGGCGCCCCGCCGGCCCAAACCCCCACAGCCGCACCAGTGGCTCGACCGTCGCGTCAAATGCACCCGCCGTGAGCTCGCTGATTCGCCCCGAATCCCGCGCGACCTGCGCGACCTCCGGCGAAACCGGCTGCCATTCGGTCGAGGCCGATCGATTGAACCGCATGACCTCCGACTCCACGCGATACGTCGAGAACAGTTGCTCGAGCTGTTCGAGCCGCGACGCCACCCGCGACGTGAGCTGCTCGCGGTCGATCGCCACGGCGCCCGGAACAATCTTCACGACCCACGTGGTGCCCATCGCATGCCCAGAGAGTGTGACCAACGTAGCGATTTCCTGGGGACGCGGCGCCCCATCATCCATTCCATCTGCGCGACCCTGCTCGCCGCCTCGCGCGATCGCCGCGAGCACCAACAAAACCCACCCCGCCCGCCTCATGCCACCCCCTTCAGCCAGGTGATCACGGCCAGGTATTTCCAGTTCAACGCAACCGCAACGACCACCAGTCCAAGCGCCGCCATGTCGCGCCGCGAAAAGCGATCCGTGCCCCCTCGCGCCCGCACGAAATTCAGCAGCGCCCCCGTCGGGCATCCAAACCGGCAATACGCCTGCGGCACAAACAGCGCTGCCACCAGACCGATCCCCGCGACGGTCAGCGTCGCCGTGCCCGCGGACCTCACGACATAAGCGGCGAACGGCTCGAGCCCCGCCAGATCCAGCGGCAGCGCCAGCAGCGCGACGATCGTCACGAGCAAGAGCAGCGCGACCGGCAGATACTCGAGGCCGCGCACCACGCCGGGCGGGGGCGTCCACTGCCAGCGTTTCGGCCGCAACCAACCGAGCAGTTCCTGCGCCGCGCCATGCGGACAAATATGATGGCAGTAAAACGGCTGCCGCGTCGTCCACGGCACGAGCAGCGCCGCCGTGACCAGCAACACCACGCCCGGCGCCGTCGTCCACGGAATGCCCGTGCGCGCCCAGCCGGCCATGAGTTTCTGCGCCACCAGATCGCCCGCGATGAATCCCACGTAGACAATCAGCGCGATCTGATACGGCCGCTTCCACCGATGCCGCCACTCCGGCTTGCCGAACGCCATCACGACCGCCGTTGCGAGCACGACCATCATCCCCCAGTCGCGCCAGCCCAGCCTCAGCGCGGGCCGAGTCACGATCTGATCGCGGTTCATCTGCAGCCGCGCCTTCACGCTGCGCGCCATTGCCATGCTCGTCATGGTTGCGCCCGAGACGCCTTCGATCCCGGCCTTCTGCAGGTCGAGCTCGGCCGCTCCATCCCACGTCATGCCGTTCCACTTTTTCAGGAACCTCCGATCCATCTCCACGTTTTTCACGTAGTCTCGCGTATCGTCGGAGGCATGTACTTTCAGCCCGACGATCTTCCAGTTCGGATCGAGCGCGATGAGCACATCCGAGACACCGCAGTAACCGATGATGTCATGACACTGCGGCTGCGTGCGCACCACATAACCCAGCTCGCGTCCCGCGCGGTCGAGCACGAACAACCCGTCACGCGCGGAATCATCCGGCCGCAGCCGCGCCGCCTCGGGAAAAAATCCCTTCAGCTCCGCCACCCCGATCGGCGAATCGCCCTGGGTCCGCTGCCGCACCGCGAGATCGCGAATCAGCCACGCAATCACGCCGACCACCGCGAGCCGATAAAGTTGGAGGAGGACCTGTTTCACGCTGCGCCCCGTTTTCAATACGCCAGCCCGCCCACAGCGCACGCTTTTCCACGAAAAAAGTAGGGCGGGTCTCCGACCCGCCTTCACTTCCGAGGCGTCGTCAGGACATTGGCGCACGTTAAGCCCTCAAACCGCCCCGCCCCGACTCGCGTGAATTAGCGCCAACTCAAAACATCTCTATCTACCATCTCCCATCTTCCATCTTCCATCTCCGATAATTACGCCAGAATCGCCTTCACCACTTCCGCCGGCTCGACCCCGGTCAGCCGCTGATCGAGCCCCTGGAACTTGAACGTGAACTTCCGGTGGTCGATCCCGAGGCAGTGCAGAATCGTCGCGTTCAGATCGTAGAGGCTCACTGGATCGCGCACGATATTGTACGAGAATTCGTCCGTCTCGCCATGCACGATGCCGCCCTTCACGCCGCCGCCCGCCATCCAGACCGTGAAGCACCGCGGGTGGTGATCGCGCCCGTAGTTCGTCTGCGTCAGGGTGCCCTGGCTGTACACGGTCCGGCCAAATTCGCCGGCCCACACCACCAGCGTGTCATCGAGCAATCCGCGCTGCTTGAGATCGGTGACGAGCGCGTAGCATGCCTGGTCGACGTCCTTGCATTGGAGCCGGTGATCGCTCGGCAGATTGCCGTGCTGGTCCCAGCCGCGGTGGAGAATCTGCACCACCCGCACATTGCGCTCCGCGAGCCGGCGCGCGAGCAGGCAGCTCGCAGCAAACGATCCCGGTTCCTTCACCGCCTCGCCATACATATCCAGCGTGGCCTGGTTCTCGTTCGAGAAATCCGTCAGCTCCGGCACGCTCGTCTGCATCCGAAACGCCATCTCGTACTGCGTGATGCGCGTCATCGTCTCAGGGTCGCCATAGCGCGCCTGCGCCATGTGGTTGAACTTGTTGAGCGAATCCAGCATCGCCCGGCGCGTCGAGCTGTCCACGCCGTTGGGATTTTCCAGATACAGCACGGGATCGCCCTGCGCCCGGAGCGCGACGCCCGTGAATGAGCTCGGCAGGAAGCCGCTGCTCCACATCCGGGTGAACAGCGCCTGCGCCGCCGCCTTTGACGACCACTTCGGCGTGAGCACCACGAAGCCGGGCAGATCGTTGTTCTCGCTGCCCAAGCCGTAGGAAATCCACGAGCCGATGCTCGCCTTGCCCGGAATTTCGGCGCCCGTCATCAGAAACGTGCACGCCGGATCGTGATTGATCGCGTTGGTGTGGACCGAGCGAACGATCGCGAGGTCGTCGACCATCTTCGCCGTGTGCGGCAGCAGTTCGCTGACCCACGTGCCGTTCTGGCCGTACTGCGCGAACTTGAAGAGCGATGGCGCCACGGGAAACCGGGCCTGCCCGCTCGTCATCGTCGTGATCCGCTGTCCCTTGCGGATCGAGTCCGGCAGATCCTTGTCGAAGTGCTCCTGCAGCCCCGGCTTGTAGTCGAACGTGTCGAGCTGCGAGGGCCCGCCGTTCATGTGCAGATAAATGATCCGCTTCGCCTTCGGCGCGAAGTTCGGGAAACCTGCCAGCGGCGGCTGCACGCGTGCGTTCAGCAGATCGTTCGGGGTCTTGGCGGCCGTCGCACGCAGGCGTGGCGCCAGCAGATTGAGCGCGACGCCACCCATCGCGAGACCGGCGCCCGAAAAGAACTGCCGGCGCGTGAGATTGTTCAGATAGTGGTAGGCGGGATTCATGTGCGACTTCGCGGGTTTCCGGACGGCTCAGTTCCTCGTCACCGTCTCATCCATGTTCATCAGCAGGTTGGCCACCATCGTCCACGAGGCGAATTCGCCCGCGGGCAGGGAGGCATTCGGTTTCGATTCGCCATTCGCGATCACCTGGCTCGCGGCCTCGGCGTTTTTCGCGAAATGGTCGCGGTGCAGGGCCAGGGTATCGGCGAGGATCTTCTGTTCCTCCTTCGTCGGCGCGCGGCCGACCGCGCAGCGAAACGCGTACGCCAGCCGGTCGGGCTCGCTGCTCATGCGCAGCAGCAGCCGCTCGGCAAAGCCGCGGGCCGCTTCGAACTGCTGCACGTCGTTCATCAGCGCGAGCGCCTGCAGCGGCGTATTCGAACGGCCGCGCGCGATGCAGAACGCCTCGCGCGAGGGCGCATCGAAGGTCGCCATCGACGGCGCCGGGGCCGTGCGTTTCCAAAAGGTATAAAGGCTCCGCCGGTAGAGCGCGTCGCCGTGGTCCTGCACATAGGTCTTCGTGTTGCTCCCGCTGTACGCGACCGGCTCCCAGATGTTGCCCGGCTGATAAGGTCGCACGGGCGGTCCGCCAATTTCCGGTCGCAACAGGCCGCCGATCGCGAGCGCCTGGTCGCGCAGCTCCTCGGCGTCGAGCCGGTGCCGCGACTGCCGCGCCCACAGTTTGTTCTCCGGATCGATCGCCAGCACCTCCGGCGAGACGCGCGATTGCTGGCGATACGTGCGCGAGGTCAGGAAAAGCTTCACGAGTTTCTTCGTATCCCAGCCCGTGCGCACAAACTCGCTCGCCAGCCAGTCGAGCAATTGCGGATGCGTCGGCGGCTCGCCTTGCACGCCGAAATCCGCCGGGGTCCGCACCAGCCCAAGCCCGAAGACCTGCGTCCAGAGCCGGTTCACCGCGACGCGCGCCGTCAGCGGATTTTTCGGATCGACGATCCAGCGCGCGAGATCGAGCCGCGTGGCCCGCTCTCCGCTCTTCGCGAGCGGCGGCAGGAACGCCGGCGTGGCCGGCTCCACGAGGTCGCCCGGCTTGTCGTACTGCCCGCGGATCAAGATGTGCGCGGGCAGCGGCTTCGGGAGCTCGCGCGAGATCAGCGTGCCGGGCAGCGTGAGTTCGTAGTGCACCTGCTCGGCGAGCAATTGGCGGGCGGCGTTGGCCTCCGGCTCCAGTGGACCGCGCAGCGGCCCGTAGATAAAGTCGCGATGGAAGCGCACCAGCCGCTTCTTCTCCTCGTCGGTCTGCTGAGTCGGCGAAACGCCGATCAGGTACTTGATGTCATGTCGCAGCGGCACGCTCTCGCTCAGCCGGGCAAACTCCCGCAGCGACCGCGACCAGGCGGTGCTCGACAGCAACGGATCCTCGTTCGAGGTCGGTGTGGTGTAGATCGCGCCCACGTGGTCCCACCACGCGGCGCCATCGCTCTGCACAATCCGGAGGCCCGTGTATTTGGCGCCGGTTTTCAGCCCAACTTTCGCCGCATCGATTTCCAGTTTCGTGTACGTGCCCGCGGCCGGCAGCGGCCCGGCGATCAGCACCTCGCTCGCGTCGATGCCCAGCGCCGCCGGATCGCCCCAGATCACGCGCTTGGTCTTTTCCTCGGAAATGAATTCGAGGCTCACGGCCCGCGGCGGCTTCGCCGCGTCGGGCTGGATGTGCACATAGAGTTTCGCCGCCGTCCGCACCGTGAGCGTCAGATCCTCGCCCGCAAAAACCACCGGCCGATCGGCCTTCCCCTCGAGCCGCAGTGCCCGCTTGCCTCCCACCACCGGCACCGCTGCGCCCGAGCGCCATTCGCCGGGCGCGGCCGGTTTGCCGAAATCTTCCGCAATCGGCACATCGCCGTCTTCCGCCCAGACGACCTCATAAGTCACCGGCTTTTTCCCCGGCGCTTTCGCCTTCTTGGCGGGCATCGACTTTTCCTTTTCCCCGGCAGTGCCGCTGTCGGCTTCCACCTTTTCCTTCTCGTCCGCGACCATGCTGCCGAGCGGCGGCAGCGTCTTTTCCACTTCGTCAGCCCGCGCCGCCAGCGCCGCCTCGAGCGGAACGACCGCCTTGTTCACTTCATCGATCCGGCGCTGCGTCGCGGGATCCTTGGCAATCACCTCGATCGGGCCGGGCAACCGGATATTGCCGTCCCACGTGCGATCGGCGAGGCCCTTGAAGAACGCGCCGAACGCATAGTATTCGCGCTGGCTGATCGGGTCGAATTTATGGTCGTGGCACGTCGCGCAATTCGCGGTCAGCCCCAGCCACACCTCCGCAGTGGTGGTCGCGCGATCGGCCGTGTTGCGCGCCTCGGCCTCCGCCTCGATCTCGCCGCCTTCCGAGGTCGTGAGCTGGCACCGGTTGTAGCCGGAGGCCACGAGTTGATCGACCGTCGGATGCGGCAGCATGTCGCCGGCGAGCTGGTCGATCGTGAATTGATCGAAAGGCAGGTTGCGGTTGAATGCGCTGACGACCCAGTCGCGATACGGCCAGATCGTCCGGATATTATCGAGATGCAGCCCGTGCGTATCCGCATACCGCACCGCATCGAGCCAGTACCGCGCGAAGTGCTCGCCGTAACGTGGCGACGCCATCAGCCGATCGATCGCCCGCTCGTATGCGCCCGGCGCACGGTCCGCGAGATAGGCGTCGGTCTCCTCCGGCGTCGGCGGCAGCCCGGTCAGATCGAGCGTGATTCTCCGCAGCAAAATCTCCGGCGAAGCTTCCGGTGAAAGCGCGAGTTTGTTCTTCGCCAGCTTGGCCGAAATGAACGCATCGATCGGATTGCCAAGGTGGGACTGGCTCTCCGAGCCGGCCTGGGCTGCCGGCTTCGCCGCGACCAGAGGCACCTCCGGCCGCGCAATCGTTTCGAACGACCAGTGCTTTTGATAAACCGCCCCCTGCAGAATCCATCGCTTGATCAGTTCGCGCTGCTCGGGCTTGAGCGCCGCCTTGTGGGACTCCTCGGGCGGCATCAGGTAATCCGTGTCCGTGCTCGTGATCCGTTGCCACAGCTCCGAATTCTCCAAGTCTCCCGGGACGATCGCGCGAATGCCATTCCGGTCCGCCGCCGCCGCCGCCGCGCTATCGAGCCGGCGCTTGGCCTTCTGCTTGGCATAGTCCGCGCCATGGCAGGCGAAACAGTTGTCCGCGAGGATTGGCCGGATGTGCTCGTTGTAGGTTACCTTTTCGTCCGCCGCCGAAGCGGTGAGGAAACTGGAAAGCGCGGCAACAATCAGAAAGCGGGAAAACATGGGTCGTAGGCGTGCAAAAACGGACAGTCCAATATCAGAGGAAAATCGCCTCGAGGTCAACCCGCGCGTGCGGAAAACGTAACTAAAAGGTTACGAAGAGTTAGCTGGGAAACGCGCGCATCCGTTTACTGGAAAAGCGCCCGCCAGCCGTGTAGCCATAGGGCGCCGCGCGCCTGCCGAAAGGCCGCGCACTTTTAGGGAGACCCCGCCCCTCTCCGATCATCCTGTCCACCGCATCGCCGTGGGCGAGCCGCCCGGCGGGTAATTATTTTACATGAGACGGCCCTCCCCGCGAATCTCAAAACCTATTGAATATCCATAATTTGAATTCAATCCCGCCAACATATTGCCATTAATGTATCCCAACTTCTGATACGCCCTGGCTGTCGGAATCGCTTACATCTCAGTGCTCCCGCCGGAGCCCCCGGCGTTTTCGGGCGTTTTTTTAGCCGCCGTAGTCGTTGGAAAAGGCGGGATTGCAACAACGGCACTCCGTTACACGAGGCAACGGCGTATATTTTGCTACAAGCGGCAATTAGGCTTCAACCAACAATTTAACGCTCCCATTCATCCACGCCAACCCCATGAACCAACCCTTCGACCGCACGCCTCTACGCTACCTCCTCGTCCTCGTTCTCTTCTTCGGCGCCACCTTTGCGCGTGCCGTCGTGGTTGGCCTGTTCCGGATCGATGGCCAGGCTACTCTTGCCAGCTATTCGAATACGCCGTGGGCCCTCCAAAAAACCGGCAGTTTCGTCCCAAGTACCAATCCAAGCGTCGGGAACGTAAACTGGACGGTCACCGTCACCAAGGGAGCATCGACGTCGAGCCTCACGGCCTATGGGTATTTTGAGGTTTACAACAATGGTATGACGCCCGTGCCGGTGCAAAACGTAGCCATCGTCTTGCGCACCCCCGACGGCGGGCTGGTCAGTGCCGACGTCGCCGACTCGGTCAATGGCGACGCCGCCACGCAAGTCCCGGTCGATCCTGCTTTCACCGCCAGCGGAGAATCGGTGATCCCGGAAAACGCCGCCTCGGACACCCTGTTGCTGCGCGATTCCTCCAATGGCCCTCTCCTCCTGAACAGCCCCCAGATCGTCGTCGCGCCCGGTCAGACCGTCCGCGTTTACTACACCGCCAATTTCAAGGGTAACGTGCTCGCGCTCGCTCCGGGCACCGATCTCTATGTCGAAACCCTGGTCAGCTACGTCGCTGACAGTGAATTCAGCACGGTCGAGGCGCTCGCCCACACTCCCGTGCCGTCTGCCATCGCGGCCAACGCTTCGGTCACCCTGCTCGATACCACCCTCACCACCTCCGGCACTGTCACCGTCGGCTCTTTCGCCGGCCTTAACCAGCTCCTCACCGACGCCGCCTCCAACAACGTCACCGTCACGGCGGACGGCGGCGCCAGCGGCGGCTCGGTCTGCAACACCGCCTCGCTCACCAGCCCGAACACCACGGTCGCCACCATCAACAATATCCCGCTCGTCATTCCGGGGATGAGCCTCTCGGCGCAGGATTGCGACGACATCCCAGGCCGCCCGCAGCCGACGCCGGTCACGAGTTGCTCGCAGACGGTCACCTACAACGCCTCGCTTTTCACGACCCCCAACGGCCCGATCCTCTCGGCCACATTCAATCATCCCTCCGGCTCGGTGTTCCCGTTTGGAACCTCGTCCGTCACTTATTCGGTTACGGATGGCGCCGGCACTTGGACGGGTACGTTCCCAGTGACGGTCTTCGACGTCGAAGCTCCGGTCATCGCCCCCGTGGACAACATGACGGTGAACATCGATGCCGGCAAGTGCACCGCGAAGGTCACCTACGCGACGACCGCCACCGATTGTAATCCGTACACGCTCACCTTCAGCCCTGCCTCGGGCAGCGATTTCCCGATCGGCACCAGCACCGTCACCATCACCGCCACGGACACGGCCGGCAACACCTCGTCACGCACGTTCACCGTCACCGTCGTCGATAACGCCGCCCCCGTCATCACCGCTCCCAATATCACCGTGGCCGCCGCCGCCGACACCTGCGGCGCGAACGTCACATTCAACGCCACCGCCACCGACTGCACCGGCGTCAGCCTCGTCTACAGCCTGAACGCGAGCTTCTCCCCCGCGCTCGGTTCCGGCGGCAATTTCCCCGTCGGAACGACCACCGTCTACGTCAAGGCGACCGACTCCGCGGGTAATGCGTCGGTCAAGACCTTCACCGTGACCGTGCAGGACATGCAGGCGCCCACCATCACCTCGCCGCTGTCCAATCTCACCATTCAGCCCGATTCCGGCCAGTGCTACGCCACCTTCACGTACACGCCGACCGCCACCGACAATTGCGGCGGCTCGGTCACGATGACCGTCTCTCCCTCCTCCGGCTCGCAACTGGCGGCCGGCACGACCACCACGATCACCGTCACGGCCACTGACTCCGCCGGCAACGTCACCACGCGCACGTTCACCGTCACCGTCGGCGTCTGCCTCGGCAAGCTGGGCAACTTCGTCTGGTACGATCTCAACGCAAACGGCACGCAGGATTCCGGCGAGCCGGGCGTCGATGGCGTGAAGGTCACGCTCTACACGTCGGGTGGCATTCAGGTCGGCACGACCACCACGTCCGGCGGCGGCTTCTATCTCTTCCAGAATCTCACGCCCGGAGACTACTATGTGATCTTCGACCAGACCACGCTGCCGGCTGGTTATGGCTTCACGTCGCAAAACACCGGCTCCGACAGCACCGATAGCGATGCGAATCCGGCGACCGGCAAATCGGAGGGCAACGCCACCGTTCCCCCCGGTGGCTACAACGACACTGTCGATGCCGGCATCGTCAGCCTCACCCCGGGCATCATGATCGTGAAGGATGCAAACACCACGATCGTCGGCCCCAACACGCCGGTGACCTTTACCTACTCCGTCTACAACACCGGCGGGGTGCCCTTGGGCAGCATCACCATCGTGGATGACAACGCCACGCCCGACTTCCCCGCCGACGATTTCAACCCGACTCCCATCCAGGTGCTCTTCAGCGGCAACCCTTACAACGTGGGCGACCTGAACCACGACAACAAACTCGATGTTCACGAAGTCTGGCGGTACAGCGCCACGGTCATTCCGCCGGTGGAGATGACCGTCACCTTGAACGGCACGACCTACGACTCAGGCATGCTGAGCTACGTGACGCTGCCCAACGGCGATGTGCGCGTTTTCTACCGGCAGGTCACCGGCATCAACGATAATACCTACGGCACCGGCGCCTCGCCCGACTGGCCCAGCGGCCACAAGTTCAACGACCTCGTCGGCAGCGACAAGGCCGGCTTCGACGTGAAATACAGCGACAGCACGCCGCTGGTGAAGTTCTACATGGACTACATCACCGCCTCGGGCACCGCCACCGCCACGTACTCCGGCTATCAATCGCTCGGGCTCAGCGGCGACGGCAGCCTCGTTTCGGGCAATGCGTCCTACCTGAAGGATTTCGACAGCACGCTCGAGCTGAACCTCAACCGGCCCGGCTACACCACGATGATCGTCAACTCTCCCGTGGGCGATCCAAACTGGGACGAAGTCGATGGCTACGCTTTCACGATTTCCGCGGCGGCCTTCACCGGCGGCAAATCTTTTGGCGGCGCGATGATCTTCGATCAGCACAACTCGCCCTCGAAACTCGGCGTCAATTCCCTCATCCCCTCCGTGAAAGGCGGCGCCTCCGTGAATACGGCCACCGTTACCGGCACCGACGGCACCACGGTCGTCACCGATTCCGATGACGCCTCGGTCGTGGTGATTACCGGTGCCCTTGGTTCGATTGGCGATCGCGTCTGGCTCGATGCCAATGCCAACGGCGTCCAGGATGCCGGTGAGCCTGGCATCCCCGGCGTGAAGGTCACGCTCTCGGGCGACCTCGACAAGAACGGCACCCCCGACTACACCGCGACCGCCACCACCGATGCCAACGGCCTCTACCTCTTCCCGGGCCTGCCGCCCGGCGTCTACACCGTGGCAGTCGATGCGACCACACTGCCGGCCAACGTCGTGCAGACGTACGATCTCGACGGCCTGGCCACGCCGCACGTCGCCGTTGGCGAGCTGGCCTCGGGCCAAAACCGCACCGATTTCGATTTCGGCTACGTCGGCTCCGCGCCGGGCTTCGGCCTGTTGAAGACGGCGAGCAAGACGACGGCCGGCTTCGGCGAGGCGATCACCTACACGTATCAGGTTTTCAACAACGGCAGCACGCCGCTGACGAACATCGTCCTGATCGACGATAATGCCACGCCCGACGATCCCTCGGACGACTTTGCACCGACGCTCGTCAGCGGCGATTCCGTCAATCCCGGTGTCCTCGATCCCGGCGAGCTCTGGACCTACACCGCCACGGTCACGCCGCCCATCCAGCTCGGCGCCACTGTCAATGGCCAGAGCCTCGTGGCTGGCACGCTCACGAGCCACGTTCTGGCCGGCGGCGATATTCGCATCACCTACCGCCAGAGCACGAACGTAAACGACAACACCTACGGCACCGGCGCTGACGCCGGCTGGCCCAGCGGCCACCGGTTCGGCGACCTCACGGGCAGCGACAAGGCTGGCTTCGAGCTGAAGGATAACAACGGCCAGACCGTGATGAAATTCTACATGGATTACATCTCAGCGTCGGCCACGCAGGACACGTTCGACAACTACACCTCGTATTCCGGCTACCGCTCCCTCGGCGCCACCGGCGGCGACGGCAGCATGGTCCTGGGCAGCGCGGCGAATCTCTACGATTTCGACAGCACGCTCGAGCTGAACCTCAATCGTGCCGGCTACACGACGAAGATTGTCGATTCGCCCGTAGGCGATCCGAACTGGGATGTTGTCGACGGCTACTCCTTCACCGTCAAGGCGGCCGCGTTCGGCGCGACCGGTTTTGGCAGCGTGTCGATCTTCGACCAGCACAATTCGCCCTCCAAGCTGGGCGTGAATTCAATCATCCCAACGGCCATCGGCGGCGCGGTCACCAACACCGCCATTGTCACCGCGAAGTTCAACGGCGCGCCCGTCGTTGCCGTCTCCGATGCCACCGTGGTCGTCGGCCAGTCGGGCGGGCCGGGCGGCACGGCGAAGTTCGTCGTCGTCGACATCGGCGTGGATACGGCGTTCAAGTACTCGTCCGCAGGCGCGGCTTTGGGCAGCTTCCACCTCCAGGCGGCCAACAAGGACGCGCGCGACATCGCCGCCAACGCCGACGGCAGCAAGCTGTGGGTTCTCGATAAGACCAAGAACGTGAACGTCTACACCGGCAGCGGCACCAGCTCGGGCGCGTGGAAAGCCGACGGCCTCGGCAAGGAACCCGAAGGCCTCACACTGGACGGAGCCGACCTCTGGGCGGCCGACCGCTCGCGGAAGATTTTCTGGTACAAGGGCGCGGTCAACAACGCCGCCGGCATCACCGACAAGCCCGAAAAGACCCTGTCGCCAACGATGGCCGGCAACCTCAAGGGCATCGTCACCGATGGCACCCGCCTTTGGGTCGTGACCGAGGGCGCCACCGATATCGTATACCGCTTCCTGATCGTGCGCGATGGCACGGGTGCGCCCACCGCGCTGACGCCCGACGGCAGTTGGAAGCTGGCCACCGCCAACTCGAAGCCCACCGGCATCACGCTCGATCCCACCGGCGCGTCGCAGAGCATCTGGATCGTCGACGAGTCAACCGACACCGTTTACGAATACGGCAACGCTCGCTCCCTCACGAGCGGCACGGGCGTCGTGACCACCTCCTTCAAGCTGGGCTCAACCAATGTGGCCCCGCAGGGGTTGGCGGATCCGAAGTAAGCCTTGTGCCAACCGCCGACCGGCTCGCACCGCCAACACTCCGAAGCGCTCGTCTACGAGGGCCATCCCCCGCGTCCACCTCCTCACACTCGTGAGGAGGTTGGCCGCGAAGCCGGCGAGCCGTTTCCCTCGTTAAGTCCCGCCCGGAACTGGCCGCGCCGTCCAAACCAGCCGCAGGTTACCCGGATATTTAGTGGCACACTAAACGATTGTTTGGAGCTTTCTTTTCCGTACGTATCCCTTGTGACAAAATCGTCTGAGGAAAACGTGTGCATATTCGCGCCCAAAGCCTCACCATCGCCAGCCCCTTATGAATCTGCCCGCCCCGGCCCCAAGGCTCACATTCCGTCGCGTCGCAGCGGTGCTGGAGGTGTTGGGCATCTACCTCGCAGGTGGCTTGGTCACGGACTGGATCATCGCGGCGCTGAAGCTCCAGCCGTCGAATCCGCTGCCGGGGTTTCGTGTCGATATCTCCGACGCGGCGCTGCTGACCGCCTCGTGGCAGCTCGGCCTGCTCCTGCTGCTGCAATACGCCGGTTGGTTCCTCCTGATCATCCCGATCAATGCGTGGCATCGACGGCGCGGTCCGGCCGCGTATGGCCTGACGCGTGCGGGGGCTTCCTGGTCAGCACTGACGCTCGCCGGCCTGGGCACGGTGGCGCTGGCATATTGGCCGGCGCTCGGCGTCAGCTTCGCGAATAAATTCTACCACTTGGGCGAGACCGTGCCCTGGCGTCAGGCACTCTTCGATACGTCGTGGCGACGCTGGGAGTTCTGGGTGTTCATAGGCGTCGCGAGTTGGGGCGTGGTCGCGCTGCTCGAGGAGCTGTTTTTTCGCGGTTACTGCCAGCGCCGGCTGGCCGAGGACTGGGGCGATGGCCCCGCGATCGTGGGCGTCTCGTGTCTGTTTGTGTTCGCGCACCGCCAGTATTTCAGTCTCGACGCCTACAACCTCGGCATGTTGGTGAGCCTGACGACTCTCGCGGTCGGGTTCGGCGTCATCTTCGCCGTCACGCGTTCGATCGTTCCCAGCTTTATCGCCCATGCGCTGATCAATGTGCCAGCGACCCCGCTGTGGCAGGGCATCTCCCTCGCAGCGTGCCTGGTCGTGGCCGCAGTGATATGGCCTCGCGGCCGGGAACGACTGCGCCAGGCCTTCGCGGGCGCGCGGACGCCAAGCTGTCTCTGGCTCGGGCTGGCCGGCGCGGGCTGGGTGATCGCAGCGCGACAGTTCGACGCGTTGTCCCAGCTCGCACTGGGTCTGGTGGTCTGCGCCGTGGTGCTGCATGCCATAGAGCGCCGGCGGAATGCGCGCGCAGCGGCTGGTAGCCGCGCGAAAGAGCCGGCGCAGGCAGTGGATTCCGTGCGGTGAGGCGCGGCGTTCCGCGGCTTTCGCGTGCCGTTCCAAACCGGATTGAGTTCCCCCGCCTCAACGCTTTCCAGCGCCCCGCAGCTTCGCTGTCTCTCCTTCGCAGCGTCCCCCGCATCTTCCCCTCTCCGCGTCTTCAGACATGATCCGCCGCGCCTTCCTCAAAACCACCACCGTCGGCCTCGCCAGCCTTTCGTCGCAAATGGTGATCCACGCCAGTACTGCCATCCAAGTGCCCAATTCCGCCGGCACCGCACCTCCGCAGCTCAAGGCACCGCCGGGTGCCTGTGACTGCCATCTTCACATCTACGATGCCGGCCGGTTCCCCGGCGTGCTGCACGGCGGCCTCATGGTGCCAAACGCTCGCGTGGAAGACTATCAACTCTTCCAAAAACGGATCGGCACCAGCCGCTGCGTCATCGTCACGCCGAAAGTTTATCAAACCGACAATCGCGTCACCCTGAACGCGATTTCCCGCTTTGGAAAGAACGCCCGCGGCGTGGCTGTCGTTCATCCCACCGTAACGGACGCCGAGCTGAAAGCGCTCGTCGCCGGCGGCGTGCGCGGACTCCGCGTCTCGTTCGGCAGCGCTTCGGGCGGCGGCGCCGCGGCGACCTCCCTCGAAATGATCGAGCCCCTGTCCCGGCTCGCCGCGCCGCATGGCCTGCATATCCAGATCAACATGGATGCGGACGCCATCGTCGCCGCCGGCTCGCTTTGGTCGCGGCTGCCCTCCCCTGTCGTCTTCGATCATATCGGCCACCCGCCCCCGGCCGCGGGCATCAAACATCCGGTGTTCGCTCTCCTCCGGCGCCTGCTCGATCAAGGCAAGACCTGGATGAAGCTGTCGGTGACGTTCGATAACACCGCCGACGGCCCGCCCGGCTACGCCGATATCACCCGCGTCGCCCAGGCCTTCGTGCAAGCCGCACCCGAACGCCTCGTCTGGGGCAGCAACTGGCCTCACCCCAGCGAAACCATCCCCGATGACGCCCTGCTCTTTGACCTGAATACCCATTGGGCTCCCAACGAGGCGACCCGCCACCGGATCCTCGTGGAAAATCCCGCCACGCTCTACGGGTTCGGCAAGTCGGTGTGAGAGGGCACGTCGATCGCTGACACCAAAGCGCGACAGAAAGCGAGTGAACCGCCCAAGCCGGGCGCCGATCGGATCAAAGTTCGTGAAACGATTTTTAGAACCTTGGCCGTGGATGGCCGCTGTGGCGATTCTTCATCTCGCCCTGGTGGCGTTATGTTTCGGAGGTGCAATCATATCTCCTGAAAGATCAGGACTCGCGCCAGTTTTCGTTTTTCTCGCCGACGTCCCTATGTCTTATGCCTGCGAAGCGGTTCGACACACGCTTCACGATTCCCGGCGACTCATACGATGCGCGGTTGGTCGCGGACGCGAGCGTGTACGCCACCACAGGCACCTCTTGGTGGTCGTTCATCGCTTGGGCTCTCGTTCGTCTCGTGACCCTTCTGATCTGCTCCGGAAAGAATAACAAGCAGGCTACAGGCTCAAATACTTAAAACCAAACACACCCATAACCGCCGTGTCTCCAAGCCGCGATTCATGGGCGAGATGCTGGTGGCCGTGCAGCAACACTCGCGGTTTTCGCCGCGCAATGTAATCATTAAATGCCGCGAAGCCTTGGTGCGTGCCGTCATCACGCTCGTGCACCACACGTGGCGAGTTGTGCGCGAGAAAAAGATCCACGGGAGGAAATGCGGCGAGCGCTGCGGCGACCTCCTCTTGTTCGAAGAGGTGATGTCCGCGCGGTTTGTACCGCCACGCCCCGCCAAAACCGCCGATCCGGAATCGACCGAAGGTATGCACCTGCAAGTGCGCGTCCTGAATTGGTGCGGCAAATGGCGCCGCACTGTCGTGATTTCCCTTCACGGCAAAAATCGTCGTCGTGCCATGCGCTTCCGCTGCGCTCAGCAGCAACGAATCCGCTAGATCGCCCAAACCGATGATCGCCTCGGCGGGCTGAGTCGCACCGCGCCATTCCAATGGGTCGTAATCAGCGAGGACGAGAATAGTCATTCAACGGCATAGACGACTTCTAAGCCGATTGGTCACCCGCGTGCTTGATACCTTCTGTCCTCGCGAGAAGGACAAGCGCAGAACCCAGACACCTGCTTGCCACGCCTCGGCGGGCCCCTCCGCGCTCTACGGCTTTGAAAATCGGCATGAAGGCACGATGACCTCACGCTGTTTTTAAATCGGGCTGCGACTCTCGGCAAAACCTTGCGGTCGTCAGTATCTGCGATACTCTAGCCGCATGAATTATCAGGACCGGATCACCATCGAAGCTGACAAGCGGGGCGGGAAGCCGTGCATTCGAGGGCTCCGGATCACGGTCTACGACATCTTGGACTATTTGGCTGGCGGGATGAGCAATGAGGAGATTCTCGACGACTTTCCCGATCTGACTCGGGAGGACATCTTGGCGGCCATCGCTTTTGCCGCCGATCGTGAACGGCGTTTGTTCACGCGGCCGGCTGCATGAAGCTTCTCATCGACGAGAATCTTTCGCCCAAGCTCGTCGTTCTACTGGCTGATCTTTTTCCTGCGAGCGCTCACGTTCGCGACATCGGGCTTGCCAAGGCATCAGATCCGATTGTCTGGCAATACGCGATTGAGCATGGATTGGTGATCCTCTCCAAGGACGAGGATTTTCATCATCTGAGTTTCCTGCGAGGTGCACCTCCAAAGGTGATTGGTATCAATACCGGAAATTGTTCGACCAGAGTTGTGGCCGCATTGCTTCGCGATCGATACACCCAGATTGAGAATTTCGGAACCGACGAGACCGCCTCGTTTCTTGCGCTGCCGTAAAATTCTTGCCGGAAACGAGGCTGGGACTGCGGCGAATCCGCTGACCCTTCCTCGCCCTCGTGAGCGCGCTGATTGTACGAAAAAGTGGACAGAGCGCCGCGATCTTTCACGCCAGATTCCATTCCAATAAGAAAGAAATGCACCGGCGGTGCCAGCCCAACTCCGGAATCGCCAAACCACCTGCAATCTGTCACTGGTTTGCACCATGGTTCGCCGCGCCCTCCGCCGCTTCGCCCTTGTCACGCTGGTTCTGACCGCTCTCCGCGTCGCAGAGATCCGCGCGCAGACGATCATTTCGGGCATTTATAATGGTACGAGCATTAGTGGGGACATCGCGATCGCGAGCAGCACGAATGCGACCTTCACCGGCGGCGCGACATTTACCGGCGCCAACGCCACCTTCAACAACAGCTCCGGGCTTTTCTGGCAGCAGGTCGGCACCCTCAGCGGCAAGACCTTCACCTTCGCCAACGGCGCATTTCTCCAGGTCGTCGGCGTCAACAACACGCTGACATTCGGCAACACGACCAGCGCCACTGGCGTGCTCACGATCTACTCCGACGGCAACAACGGCACGGCCTTCACCAATCAGGGCACGCTTACGCACACCAGCGGCACCGGCTCCATCTATGCGCGCACCCTGGCCAACTCGGGTACGATCACCGCGACGGGTGGTGCGCTTTACCTTGGTCTTTCGTCAGCGTCCTACACCAGCAGCAATTCCGGCACGATCACCGCCGATGGCAGCAGCACGGATATTCACCTCCGGGGTGACTTCGCCAACACCGGCACGATTCGCGCGCAGAACTCCGGCACGCTCTACTTCGAGGGCACCAACACCTCCGCCAATCTGGGCACGGTGCAGATTGGCGCCGGCAGCCATGCTTATCTCAACGGCACCATCACGAACACCTCCGCCACGCTCAACGCGCCCGCGACCGGCGTCTATGAACTGCTGGGCGGTACGATCAGTGGTGGCACGATTGCCGCCGGCGCGCTCACGTTCACCAACAGCAGCGGATACTTCGATGGCGCCACCCTGACGGGAAACCTGACGCTGCCGGCCAGCACGTCTCTCCGGTTTACGAATGGCGGCGGCTTCACCGGCAGCACCGCCACATTCAACAACAACTCCGGACTTTACTGGCAGCAGGTCGGCACGCTGAGCGGCAAGA
>JADMIO011486947.1_pt1 | contig 31192 bp, 31 predicted proteins | sample 8958161 | NCBI WGS metagenome assembly JADMIO01 (sample SAMN16585339, study PRJNA669376) | soil metagenome | isolation source: Crop rotation soil | place: USA: Cullars Rotation, Alabama | collected 2011 | reverse complement strand
TTGCTTGAGCGCCTGCGCGATGCGCGCAGCGCACCGCAGCAGCCCCGCAAAGCGGCGGCCACGCGTGGCCCGCAAGCTGCGCAGGCCACCGACACGCGGCCGATCGCCAGCTAAGCGTCAGCCCGGGCCGACGCGCGTCCAGTGCATGATCCAATTGTCGTCACGAGTGCGGCCGCCGTCGCGCGTGGCGCCTTGGCGCCAGCGGCATGAGGTCGGCGTGATCTCGTCCCAGGTGCTGAAGTAACGGACGGGTTGGCCATTCTCGACATCGTCGATGTCGAAATTGCCGACGCCGTCGGTGAAACCGCCGGGAATGCCTGGCACGGTGACGACGCCGGACTGCGCGTTGACCCAGTGGTCGTACCAAAGCTTGTTGCCGACATCGAGCATGCGCAGGCCCATGCCCATGAAGTTGCGCGCGGGTATGCGCAGCTCTTCGACGCTGCCGACACCGGCGAGAATAGTGCGCACCGTTGCTTCGCCGGGAAACTCAATCCATTGGCCGCTTGCCACCATGCGGTTAGCGATGCGCCACTCGCCGGCGAGAAAAGCGAAGTCGCCGGGATGGCCTTCGGGAATGTTCTCGGGGCGGGTCGGCGGCGGCGGCGCTTCATCCGCCTTCGACTTTGTCGCCCACGCGCCCAACAGCGCAGTCATGGTCAAGCCGATCAGATTTCGCCGCGGCAGCTGCATCAGACATTCTCCCCTTCGCTGCGCGTGAAGCGCATGATCCAATTGGTCTCCCAGGTCGCACCGTTGTCGGTTGAGAACGCTTGCTCCCAACGCGGGCCTTCGCCGTCGTTTGGCGTCCAGATGAAGCGCACGCGGATTGGGCGGCCGTTGAAGTTGTCGTCGGCATAGAAGAGCCCGACGCCGCCTTCGAAGCTTCCGCGCATCGGCGTGTCGAGTGCGTGCGGGTTGCGGCTATCGAGCCACCAGATCGCCCATTGCTTAGTTTCGCGATCGAACGAACGAAGTGTCACGGCGCGATAGGCGCCGCTGGGCAGACCGAGCGTGTTGTCGTCCATATTGCCGAAGCCGCCGAGAATTTTGCGGGTGACGGTAACGCCGCTGAATTCATCCCATTCTTTGCAATTCGCCAGGCGTTCCCGCAGGCGGCGATGCCGCACGCGCCAGGCGCCGATGAAGAAATCGAAATCGTGTTCACTGCTCATGAGGTTCTCACTTCAGGGCTGAACGCGCGGTGGGCCGGAGGCGCAGCACCTGCGGCGCGGCGGTTTGGTCCGCGCCTGCCGGCAAACTGGCGACGTCGGGCGTCCGCGCATCGGCAGGAAAACGCAGAAGCGCGACGAAGACGGTTTCGTTTTCGCGCACCGGCAAGCGCGGATAGGAATTGGGACTGTGCTCAGTGGCGAGCGTGGCGGTGATCTCCGCGCCGCGATCGCGAAGCGCGGGCGCGATTTCGCCGGCGAAGAAGGACGCGAACGCGGCGTCGCCGCCGGGGCGCAGAAAATAGGTAGCGCAAACGATCATGCTTTGGGGGATCGCGGTGGCGCCGATCGGCGCGCGTTCGCCGCGCGCCCAGGCGACGCCGCTGACGGGCCGAAGCAGCAGCACGTCATCTGAATCGATCATGGTGGCGTTGGCTTCGTTGCGGAGGCCTTGCCAGAGCGCGCCTGAGTAAAAGCCGTCGAGCGCCTTGGCGCGCGTTTCCATGCTTTCGAAACCGCGGAGCCAGACGAAGCGATCAGGATTGTCGAGATTGCAGAAGCTGGCGGCGACGCGCGAGCCGAGCACTTCTTGGCTCTCAATGAATTCGCGTTCGAACATGTCGATCAGCACGTCTCGCTTGCCCGGTTGCATGACGTAGTTGCGCAGTTCGAAGACGTTGAGGGGGTGCATGGGGGCTCCGGCGAATTGTCGGCGGGGAGCTTAGTCCGCTATACCTGACACCAAACGTCAGCTTTTCTGTGCTAGTTAAAATTCATGCGCGCCAGCCGCCTGCTCTCGATCCTGATCCTGCTGCAAATGCGCGGGCGCCTGAGCGCGGAGACATTGGCGCAGGAATTCGAGGTCTCCGTCCGCACCATTTACCGCGACATCGACCAGCTGAGCGCTGCGGGCGTGCCGGTGTATGCCGAGCGCGGGCGTGCCGGAGGCTTTGCACTACTGGACGGCTACCGCACGCGGCTCACCGGCTTCACGCCAGCGGAAGCGGATGCACTACTGCTTGCAGGTGTTGGCGGCGCGGCGGCTGATCTGGGTCTCGGCGCCGAGGCGGCGGCGGCTCAGTTGAAACTGCTCGCCAGCTTGCCACCCGATTCTGGCGCGAGCGCGCAACGTGTCGCGACTCGCTTTCACCTCGATCCGATCAATTGGTATTCGCGCAGCGAGCCGCTGGACTTGCTTCCCTCGCTGGCGGCAGCGGTGTGGAGTGATGCGCGCATCCGCATCCGCTATGAGAGCTGGCGCGATCTGGTGACGCGCGATGTCGATCCGCTCGGTCTCGTGCTGAAGGCAGGCATTTGGTATTTGGTCGCCGCCGTCAAAGGCCAACCGCGCACCTATCGCGTCTCCAACATTCAAGCGCTTGAGAAGATCAAAGGCCAAAGCAAACGTCCGCCGCGCTTCGATCTGGCGCGCTTCTGGAGCACGTGGTCGCGCGATTTCGAGGCGCGGCTGATGCGCGAGCGCGCGGTGGTGAAGCTCTCGCCGCTCGGCTGGCGGATTCTGCGCGACACCAGCGCAGCGGCTGCGGAGGCAGTCGCCGCCAAGCACACGCCGTGTCAGCCGGAAGGCTGGATCAAGGCGGAAATCCCCGTGGAGAGCATCGAGTACGCGACACGTCAGCTTTTGCGCATGGGCGCGGAAATTGAGGTGCTGGGCCCGCCGGAGCTGCGCGTCGCCGTCGAGCGGGAAGCGGCGCGGGTGACAGCGATCTACAAGGCCAAACGCCGTCGCGCGGGGGCCTAAAAGCTGCCTTCCTTGCCCGCTGTTATTCTGGCGGAAACCACCTCTGCGTGCTATATTCCCCAAACAGGACAGATCATGAGCGCGAACAATTTTTCGGGTTTTCTCACGGTACGGCCGGGTCCGGACGTCCAGACGGCGGACGTCAGGCAAAAAGTCGATTTTGACATGATCGGCCGCCGTGTGGTGAGCGAACTCGATCATTCGGGTCCGCTGGTCCGCGATGTGCTCACGGCACGGATCGCTGATGCTGCGAAGGCGGCTGCACCCGACGTCAAGGCCACCATCGATTATCTTACGAAGATCGAAATGGTGAAGGTTGGCGAGGCCGACACGCTGCAGCTGACTGATTACGCGCGCCATGCGCTCACAGCGTTTTCGTTTCGGTGATCTGGCAGGCGGCCGCACTGGCCCAGGTGGCCGCCGAAAAAGCAAAGCAAATCGCACCGCCGGACCACTCGCCTGATACGACACCTTACTTCCTGGCGGCTCTCCTCTTTGGCGCGCTCGTCGGCGCCGCGGAAATCGTATCGCGCTATCGAAGTGCGCCGTTGCGGGCGATCGATACCGATGCCGGCTATTTCTACATCGCGATCAACGCGATCGCGAGCGCCGCGGCTCTCTTCGTTGTGCTCAAGATGAATTGGGTCGCCGGAGATCAGACCGACCCGGAGCGCCGGCTGCTCCTGCAAACGATCACCGCATCCTTCGCCGCGATTGCCTTCTTCCGCAGTTCGCTCTTCACGCTACGGGTCGGTGACGCTGATGTCGCCATCGGCCCGATGAGCGTGCTTCAGGCGCTGCTGAAAGCGGCGGACCGCTCGACTGATCGCGTCGTCGCCCGGCCACGCGCTGAGGCCGTCACGCGCATCATGAGCGGCATTTCATTCGAGCGCGGCAAAGAAGCGCTGCCGGCGCTGTGCTTCAGCTTGATGCAAAACATTACGCTTGAAGAGCGCGCTGAAATTCGCACGGCCGTGGACAGCCTCACCGCTTCGGGCATGGAGGACGGCGACAAGGCTCACAATCTCGGACTCACGCTGATGAATCTCGTCGGCGAAGAAGTGCTGAGCCGCGCTGTCGACATTCTGCGGCGTTCGATCCGCGCAGTCCGGCCACGGCCGAGCCTCAGCATGTTGGCGCTCATCCGCAACGTCGACTTCCAGCAAGACGCGATTATCCTGCTCAATTATTTGATGCTGGTCAGCGGCGCTGGAACACAGGCGAACTTACGCTCATCGCTCGAACAGCAAATCACCGAGATCGGTGCGCTTCAGATTCTGCCGACGAGCCGCGTGTTTGTGTGGATCAGCATTCTGATCGCGGAGTTCGGCGAACCTGCCGTGGAATCGGCCATGGGGGCGCTCCCGGCCAATGCGACGCCGCCGGTTACGCCGACGCCCGCCGCCGCGCCAGCGCAAGGGCCTGGAACGCCGTAGCCCCCGCACGACGTCGTCATGCTGCTGCGGCCGCCCAGGCGGCCCTTCGAAACATGCCTATCAGATCAGATGAGGAAAATCGGATGAGCGAACCCAACTCCTATGAGAGCGAAAACCGAGCGCTCGCGCTTAGCGCGATCAATTTGGTCAAGGCGCTGATGAACGCGCTGGAAGAAAAAGGCCTCCTTGGCAGCGCCGAGGTGCAGGCCGTCTTTGACGAGACGCTCACCTCACTTGAACACCGCCACCAGGACTACGCGACAGATATGGCGCGCCGGATCATTGAGGCTGAGCTCATGTCGCGCGCTTCCAGGAACCCGAAGGAATAGCCCGAGTCTCTTCCTCCATAGGCAGCCTCTATAGTTGGCGGGCATCAAACCGATTAGGTCCGCGCCGCCTCCCGCGCTATCTGGGCGCTTCAGGAGGACTCCCCACATGGCCGACGGAAACGACTCAAAATGCCCGGTGGCGCACGGCGTGCGCGCGAACCGCGATTGGTGGCCCAACCAGATCAATGTCGGCGTGCTGCATCAGCACCCGCCGGCCTCGAATCCGCTCGGCGAGAAATTTGATTACGCGAAGGAATTCGACAGCCTCGATCTCGATGCGCTGGTGAAGGATCTTACCGCGCTGATGACCGACAGCCAGCCTTGGTGGCCAGCGGACTACGGGCACTACGGCCCCTTCTTCATCCGCATGACTTGGCACGCGGCCGGCACCTATCGAGTCGGCGATGGGCGCGGCGGCGGCGGGCATGGACAGCAGCGTTTTGCGCCGCTCAATTCTTGGCCCGACAACGGCAACCTCGACAAAGCGCGCCGGCTGCTTTGGCCGATCAAGCAAAAATACGGCAACAAGATTTCCTGGGCCGATCTGCTCATCCTCGCCGGGAATGTCGCGATCCAATCCATGGGTGGGCCCGTATTCGGTTTCGGCGGCGGCCGCGAAGATCAATGGGAGCCGGACAACACCAATTGGGGCGTCGAAGGCACGTGGCTCGGCGATGAGCGCTATCCATCAAAAGAGCATCGCCAGATCGATGGGCACCTCGCTGCGGTGCAGATGGGCCTGATCTACGTCAATCCGGAAGGCCCGAACGGCAGCCCTGATCCGGCGCGCTCGGCCATCGACATTCGCGAGACGTTTGCGCGCATGGCGATGAACGACGAAGAAACTGTCGCGCTCGTCGCCGGCGGCCACACGTTTGGCAAAGCGCACGGCGCGGGACCGACGAGCCACGTCTCCGCAGAGCCGGAAGGCGCGGACATCGCGCATCAAGGCTTGGGCTGGATCAGCTCGTTCGAAAGCGGCATGGCCGGTCACGCCATCACCAGCGGCATTGAAGGCGCGTGGAAGCCAAACCCGACCAAGTGGGACAACGGCTATCTCGACACGCTCTACAAGTACGAATGGGAGCTGACCAAGAGCCCCGCCGGCGCGAACCAATGGAAGCCGAAAGGCACAACCGGCGACGGCACGGTCGAAGACGCGCACGACAAGTCGAAGAAGCATGCGCCGATGATGACGACGGCGGACATGGCGCTGCGCGTCGATCCGGCTTACGAAAAAATCTCGCGTCGTTTTCAGCAGAACCCGAAAGAGTTCGCCGATGCGTTCGCGCGGGCGTGGTTCAAACTCACACACCGCGACATGGGCCCGAAACTGCTCTATCGCGGCAAGCTGACGCCGAAAGAAGATCTGATCTGGCAAGACCCGATCCCGCCTTCCACGACGACGGCGGGCGAAGCGGACTTCGAAGCGTTGAAGACGAAGATCCTGGCTTCGGGTTTGTCAGTGTCACAACTGGCGAGCGCGGCGTGGGCGAGCGCCTCGACCTTCCGCAGCACCGACAAGCGCGGCGGCGCCAATGGTGCACGCATTCGTCTGGCGCCCCAAAAGGATTGGGCGGTGAACAACCCGCCTGAGCTGGCGAAGGTGCTTTCGACGCTCGAAGGCATCCAGAAAGAGTTCAACGGCGGCGCGAAGAAAATCTCGTTCGCCGACTTGATCGTGCTTGCGGGCAATGCGGCGGTTGAAAAGGCTGCGAAGGATGGCGGCGTTGCGGTGAAAGTACCGTTCACACCCGGCCGAGGCGACGCCACGCAGGAGCAAACAGAAATCGAGTCGTTCAACTATCTCGAGCCGAAGGCCGATGGCTTCCGCAACTATCAGAGCGGGCCCTCGAAGCATGCGCCGGAGGAAATGCTCGTCGATCGCGCACAATTGCTCGGCCTGTCGGCGCCGGAACTGACGGTGCTGGTTGGCGGCTTGCGGGCGCTTCAGGTCGGCGCGCCGAAGCACGGCGTGCTGACGGCGAACGCCGGGAAGTTGACGAACGAGTATTTCGTCAACCTGCTCGACATGGGCACGCAATGGAAAGCCCAGGGCGATGACGGCGTCTTTGAAGGCAAGGACCGCAAATCAGGCGCCGCGAAATGGAGCGCAACACGCGCCGATCTCATCTTCGGCTCGCACTCGGTGCTGCGGGCCAACGCCGAGGTCTATGCGCAAAACGACGCGAAGGAGAAGTTCGTGAAGGACTTCGTCGCCGCGTGGACGAAGGTGATGAATGCGGATCGCTTTGATTTGAAGAAATAGTCGCTCTCCTCCCAACCGATCAGGGCGCCGTCTCATGGGCGGCGCCCTTTTGTTGGCTCAGCCTGTGCGCGAGGCAGTGTGAAACGACGCCGCTGACGCGAGCCAAAGCAGAGTGAACACGCCTGTCGAGCCAACAATGTCCCACGGATAGCTCGGATCCGTCGCGCCCCAACCCGCGACCAGCGCGATCGCGCCGACAAGCACATGCGCGACCGCCGTGGCGATCATGGCCTGCGCCATGCCGCCGGATCGAAAGCGCGCCACGAATGCGCCGATGAGGCCGATGGCGAGGACGCCGAAATAGAGAAGATTGGCTGCTTCGGCCTCGGAGCCGATGATGCCGACAGCGCCGGTAGCCCAGACAACGAACAGCGCCGTTACCGCGGCGATGCCGGCGCCAACGCGGTAGGCAACGCTGCCGCTTTGGCGCGCCGCCAGTTCAAAAGCCGACGCGACAAGAAAGAGCATGCCGCCCGCGAAGGCGAAGTCAAAGGCGGTCCACGCCACTTCGTGGGTAATGAGCATCGCGATCGCAGGGATCAGCAACAGTACGACCGCCCCGCCCCAGAGGATGAATCTCGCGGGGATGCTCAGTCCCCTGCTGCTGTTAGTGTCCGCCATTGCCTTAGCTCCCTTGATGAGTGAGCCTGCAGCGTAGGTGCGCCGCCCATGAGCGGCATGAGCAAGTCCTGAGGAAGCGCTGAAAGTGGCGTCCGGAAGCTTTCGTTTCGACCGCTTCGTGCTCGACACGGCCAATCGCCAGCTTTTGCGGGATGGCGCGGCGGTTGACCTGAACGCGCGCTACCTGGATGCGCTGGCGCTGTTGGTGCGCGAGCAGGGCAAGCTCGTTTCGAAGGAGCGCTTCCTGGAGGAGGTCTGGCGCGGCGTGCCGGTGACGGATGAGGCGCTGACCCAGTGCATCAAGACGTTGCGCAAGGCGCTGAACGACGAAGCCGGCAGCCCGCGCTTCATCGAGACGGTGCCCAAACACGGCTACCGTTTCATTGCGACCGTCGAACGGGGTGGGGCCGGCGCGACCGCGGCCCCGGCTTCTGGATTTTCATGGAACCGCTTCTTGTCGCTTGGGGGCGCCGGCACGTTAGGAGGCGGTGCGGCGGGGTTCATTGGCGGCGTGTTCTACGGTCTAATCGGCGCGGCGCAGGCGGGACAGATTTCGGTGCTGCCGGTGTTGGCGTGCGTGAGCGCGCTGGTTGGTTTGGCGGCGGGCGCCGGCGTTGGATTTGGCATTGCCGCCTCGAGTTTTGCCTCGCCGCGCTTCTGGCAGTGGAGCATCGCTGGCGGCGCGGCCGGCGGGTTGGTCGTGGGGGCGTTCGTGAAGCTGCTGGGACTCGATGCGTTCACGCTCCTGTTCGGTCAATCGCCGGGCGACATTACGGGCGCGCCGGAAGGTTTGTTGCTGGGCGGCGCGGTTGGGATTGGCGGTTGGTTGGGCGCCCGTGACGCGTGGGCGCTTCCGCAGCGGCTCGGCATCGCCGGCGCCGTTTGCGGTGTGGTGGGTGTGTTGATCGCCATGCTCGGAGGCCGGCTGATGGCGGGCAGTCTCGATCTGCTCGCGCGGAGCTTCACCGCTTCGCACTTTCGACTCGATGCGATTGGGCATGTGTTCGGCGAAAGCGGCTTTGGGCCGATCAGTCTTGTTGTGACCACGGGATTTGAGGCGGCGCTGTTCGGCGTCTGCATGGTAGGCGCATTGACGCTGGCGCAGCGGCGCAACCCGTATGATCAAAGCGCGCCGCCGGCGACAATCACGCCGCCGGCGCTACTCCGATAGCCATCACCATATCTGAACGCGATCCGCTGGCGCGAGGTAGAGCGCTTCGCCCGGTTGCACGTTGAATGCGGCGTACCACTCATCGAGATTGTGCACGGCGCCGTTGATGCGGTAACGGCCGGGCGCGTGCGGATCGGACAGGATCTGGTTGCGCATCGCTTCGTCACGCAGCTTCTCGCGCCAGATCTGGCCGTAGCCCATGAAGAAGCGCTGATCGCCAGTAAAACCTTCGATCTCCGGCGCGGGCTGGCCGTTGAGCGAGATCTTGTAGGCTTCGTGCGCGACTTGCAGTCCGCCATTGTCGCCGATGTTTTCACCGAGCGTCAGGCGTCCGTTCACGTGAATGCCAGGGAACGGCGTGAACGTGTTGTATTGCGCGGCGAGGCGATCGCCGAGCGCGGTGAAGGCGCGGACATCCGCCGGGCTCCACCAATCGCGCAACACGCCCTGCGCATCGGACTTCGCGCCTTGGTCGTCGAAGCCATGGCCCATTTCATGGCCGATGACAGCGCCGACGCTGCCGTAGTTCACGCCGGGGTCAGCGTTCGGATCGAAGAACGGCGCCTGCAGGATGGCCGCCGGAAAGACGATCTCGTTCCAAGTCGGATTATAATAGGCGTTCACTTCGATGACGGTGATGTCCCACTCGTCTTTGTCGGTGCGCTGATTGATGCGAGAGGCCTGACGATTCCAATCGAACACCGCCGCGCGCTTGTTGTTGCCGAAGGCATCACCAGCGCGCACTTCGTAGGCTGAGTAATCGCGCCAGCGCGTGGGATAGCCGATTTTCGGGCGGAAGGTGCGCAGCTTTTCGTGCGCCGCCGTTTTGGTCGCGGCGGACATCCACGTAATCTGATCGATGCGTGCGCCGTAGGCGCGGCGCATGTTTTCCACCAACGCGTCCATCTGGGTTTTGGCGGTTGGGGTGAAATGGCGCGCGACATAGAACGGCCCGAGCGCTTCGGCCAAGGCGCCGTTGGTCGCGTAGATCGCGCGACGCGCGCGTTCGCGCTGCTGCGGCTGGCCGTTCAAGGTGTGGCCGAAGAAGGCGAAGTTCTCATTGTCGATCGGCGTTGGCAGCACGGCCGCATTCGCGCGGATGCAATGATAGGTGAGATAAGCCTTCCACGTGTCGACCGGCGTCGACATCACCAGGCGCGACAGCGGCGCCATCGCGCTCAACTGACGAACGATGATGTTTTGCGCGGCGTCGAGGCCCGCCGCGTGCAGCGCGGCTTCCCACGGATACGCGGGATTGAGCGCGATGAGTTCGGCGCGGGTTTTCTTGTTGTAGGTCGCCGTCACATCGCGGCGGCGTTCGATGGTCCAATGCCGCTCGGCGATTTGCGTTTCGAGCGCGAGAATGGCTTGCGCCTTCGCCGCGCCATCGCTCTGCCCCGCCAGGCCGAGCTGGCGGGCGATGTGGTCGCGATATTGCTGACGGATTTGCGGAAATTGGCCGTCGCTGCGGCGATAGTATTCACGATCCGGCAACCCAAGACCGCGGTGGGTGACCAACACCGCGTACTTATCTGGATCTTTCGCATCGAGGTCGATCGCCAACGCAATCGGGAAGGTGCCGAAAATATCCGGGCGCGCCGCGATGGTGACGATGTCCTGAATTGTTTGCGCGGCGGCGATGGCCGCGAGGTCGGCCGCGATGGGCGTCATGCCCTTCTGGGTGATGCCTGCAGTGTCGAGATAGGCGTTGAAGAAGTCGGCGAGCTTTTGCTCGTTGCTGCCGCGTTGGCCGCCGCGGCGGGCGATGTCTTGCAGCAGCGCCAGGGTGTCAACTTCGGACTTGTCCTGAAGTTCGTCGAAGGCGCCCCAGCTGACGCGATCGGCGGGAATCTCTTTCGTGCGCAGCCACGTGCCGTTGCAGAAATTGTTGAAGTCGTCGCCCGGCTTAACATTGAGATCGCGCGCGGTGAGATCGACGCCGAACGTGCCGATCTGCGGCGTCGTTGGCGCAGCTGCGGTTGAATTTGATCTGCCGCAACCAGCGACAATCAAAGCAAGCGTGGAGGTCGCGAGCGTGCGCCGCGTGAGATTTTGCATGAATACTCCCCCGTTCGGAGATGGTCGGCGCCAATCTCGAACCGGCCCCGCGGAGCGCAACGGGGTTGCGACGAAGCGCCCCGAAAAGGCGCACGGAAGCGTTCAGCGCCCCGCGATCACAGCAATGGTGGAAGCAATTTCTGCTTAAACCTGCAGGCGATAGCCGCCGGTTTCGGTGATCAGCAGTTTCGGGCTCTGCGCCTCAGGTTCGATCTTCTGGCGCAAGCGATAGATGTGCGTTTCCAGCGTGTGCGTGGTGACGTTGGAATTGTAGCCCCACACTTCGCGCAACAATTCTTCGCGTCCGACCGGCTTCTCACCTGAGCGATAGAGATAGCGCAGGATCGAGGTTTCCTTGTCGGTGAGCCGGATCTTCTTTTGCGCGGGATCGAGCAGCAGGCGCATCGCCGGGCGAAACTCGTACGGGCCGATGCGATAGACGGCGTCTTCGCTGGCTTCGTGGCTGCGCAGGTGCGCGCGGATGCGCGCCAGCAGCACTGAAAACTTGAATGGCTTCAGTACGTAATCGTTGGCGCCGGCGTCGAGGCCTTTGACCTGGTGCTCTTCTTCCTGCGCCGCACCCGTCAACATGATGATTGGCGCTTTGACGCCCTGCTCGCGCAGGCGCTTGCAAGCATCGAAACCGTCCATGTCGGGCAAGCTGACGTCGAGCACGATGGCGGCGGGCTTCAGACGCTCGGCCGCTTCAAACCCAGCCGCTGCGTTGGTGACGCCCTCGGCCGCGAAACCCGGCTCGAGCGAAAATTGCTCGACCAGCGCCTCGTTGAGCTCGGCGTCGTCGTCAATCAGTAGAATGGTGGTGGCGCGCGTCATCGATCCCCGAGCTTACAGCATTGACGTGTAGTTTCACGCAATTGCAACTGCCTCGCCTCCTCGCGGCCCAAACAACACCGATCCGAGGCGGACTTGCGTGGCGCCGAAGCGGACGGCGGTCTCGAAATCGGCGCTCATCCCCATGCTCAGCGCCGGCAGGCCGTTACGCTTGGCGATCTTCGCCAGGAGCGCGAAGTGCATGGCCGGTTCTTCCGCCTCAGGCGGAATGCACATGAGGCCGGCTACCGGCAGGCCAAATTCCTCGCGGACGACTTTGACGAAGGCGTCCGCTTCGGTTGGGATCACACCAGCTTTTTGCGGCTCTTCGCCAGTGTTGACCTGGATCAGCAGCTCCGGGCACCGCCCTTCTTTCTGGGCGGCATCGGCGAGTGCGGCCGCGAGCTTGGGCCGATCGAGGCTGTCGATGGCGTCGAACAGGCGCACGGCGTCGGCGGTCTTGTTGGTTTGGAGTGGGCCAATCAGACGGAGCTTTAGCTTGCTGCGATCCCGCGCATTCCAACGCGACTGCGCTTCCTGCACGCGGTTCTCTCCAAATACGGACTGGCCGGCGGCTAACGCCGCATCGATACGATCATCGGGCTGTTGCTTGGAGACTGCGACCAGCGTCACCTCTTCTGGCCCGCGGCCCGCGGCCTTGGCCGCGGCTTCGATGCGCGCCAGGATGGCGGCGCGTGCAGCGGCGACGTCAAAGGAAACACTCATGGGCTCGCGCCAAGTGCTAGCCGCGCTGGCGCGCAGGCTCAACAGTGAGGCGGGCGCGCCGGGCGCGCCGTCGCTTTTCTTTTTCACCGATCCAGAGCGGACGCCTGACCCGATCGCGGTGGCGCGGCGGCTGCCGCGTGGGACGGCGGTGGTCTATCGGCATTTTGGCGCGGAAGAGCGCGCTCTCGTGGCGAGAGCGCTCGCCAGCGTTTGCCGCAGCCGCGGTTTGGTGCTGCTGATCGCGGCTGATCCTGAGCTGGCGCGGCGGGTTGGCGCTGTGGGCCTGCATTGGCCGGAAGCGCGTTTGCCTGCGGAAAGAGATGCGTTTCAGCTTGTCACCGCTTCAGCACACTCAGCGGCTGGCGTTGCCCGCGCGGCCGCGTTCGGCGCTGACGCGTGTGTGTTGAGTCCAGTGCTTCCGACGCAAAGCGCGTCGGCGCGGCGTCCGCTCGGCCTCTTCCGCGCGAGCCAAATTGCGCGTGAAGCCACGCTGCCGGTGATTGCTCTGGGTGGCATCAACGCGCGCAACGCGGCGCGGCTCATCGGACGCGGCTTTGCTGGCGTCGCTGCTGTCGATGCCTTGTTGTGAAACTTAGAAGCGGAATGCCGACTCGATGCGGACGTCCGCGCGCGGTTCGTCACCGTTTGGATCGCGGGCCGTCGTCAAGTTACGGTCGTCATTCGCTTCGACGCTCAACTGACCACCCACTCGCATGCGCGGCGTGAACTGGTAGTAGGCGCCGACCGAGGCTTCCGCACCGCGGTTCGGGTCGGGCAGGCGCTCAACCCGTTGCGCTTCGCGAACGTCTACCGTAACGCCCCAACGCTGGTTCAGCGTCCAGGCCGGTGCGAGTTGGCGATCGTTTTCGCCGACGCCAGTGATCGATTCGGTCACGCCTTGGGACGTGGTGAACCGTTGGTACCAGGGTACCGCCGCGGCATTGGCCTCGTCGGCAGCGGCCGCTGGAGTTGGGGGGGGCGTCGTCAGCCGCTGTTGGGCATGCGCAGCGCCGGCCGACGCCAGAACGGCGGCCCCCGCGAGCACCCAAGTAGCAGGCCTAAACAGCACCGAGAGTTCCCCTCAGCTATGAACTCAGTCAGCCAACATAGCTGATCCGAGTCCGTTCCGCAGTGAACTTTAGGACACAGGTCCTGCGAATATTTCGTCAAAATCTGGGCGGGCGAGCCAATTAACCATCCGGGCGAGGCCCCGCCACAACATAGCCGGCTTCGCAGTGGACCCCTGGCCCCGTTCGGCCCCCATGATATAGGGAGCCCAACGCGCCGCCTCGGGGATGATGTGGCGGGACAGAAATTTGCGGAGGGAATCCGAATGTCGCAGGCGGGGCGGAGTTTTGGTGTGGCCGCATTGATCGTGGCCGCGGCGGTGTCGCTGTCCGCTTGTTCGATGTTTAGCCCCGATACCAACCGTCAACCGGGGCAGTCCCGCGTTGAGCACGACAACGGTGTCAACACCGGTGGATTGTTCGGCGGCGGTGGCCGCAGCAATCGCGATACCGGCGGCATTGGCGTCAATTCGTACCTGTGGCGCGCGTCGCTCGACACGCTGAACTTCATGCCACTGGCGTCGGCCGATCCGTTCGGCGGCGTGATCATCACCGATTGGTATTCCGACCCGACGACGCCGACCGAGCGCTTCAAGGCGACGGTCTATATTCTCGACACGCGGCTCCGCGCCGACGCGCTCAACGTCTCGATCTTCCGTCAAACGCAAGTCAACGGCGCGTGGACCGACGCGACTGTCGATCCGGACACGGAAGTGCAGATCGAGAACGCGATCCTTACGCGCGCGCGCCAGCTTCGTCTGAGCACCGTCAGGAACTAGACACACAGGGCGTTTGCCTGCACCAAGCGCCCTAACAAGGGCGTGATGGATCATGTCTCGGTATAATCATCGTGAGGTCGAGCCGAAATGGCGTGAGCGTTGGGCTGACGCCGGGATCGACCGCGCGCTCTCGCCCGAGGAAGCCAAGGGCAAACCTAAAGCCTACGTGCTTGAGATGTTCCCCTATCCGTCGGGACGCATCCATGTCGGGCACTCGCGCAACTACACAATGGGCGATGTGATCGCCCGCTTCCGGCGCGCCAACGGCTACAACGTGCTGCATCCGATGGGTTGGGACGCGTTCGGTCTGCCGGCGGAAAACGCGGCGATGGAAAAAGGCGTCCATCCCGGCGCCTGGACGCGCCAGAACATCGCCGCGATGCGCGATCAGCTGCAAATGCTGGGCATCGCCATCGACTGGTCGCGCGAGTTCGCAACGTGCGACGCGAGTTATTACAAACACCAGCAAGCGATCTTCCTCGCTTTCTGGAAGCAGGGTCTCGTCTATCGCAAGAAGCAGAAGGTCAATTGGGATCCGGTCGACAACACCGTGCTCGCCAACGAGCAGGTGGTGGACGGCAAGGGCTGGCGTTCTGGCGCGCCGGTTGAGACGCGCGAGCTTGAGCAATGGATGTTCAAGGTCACGGCGTATGCGGATGACCTGCTCACAGCGATCGGCGGCTTGGACAATTGGCCCGACAAAGTCCGGCTGATGCAGTCGAACTGGATCGGCAAGAGCCAGGGCGCGAAGTTCAAGTTCGACATTGTCGATCGCGACGCGAGCGGTGGGAGCGGCGAGCGTTTCATCGAAGTGTTCACAACGCGGCCGGACACGCTGTTTGGCGCGAGCTTCGTGGCGCTAGCGCCGGATCATCCTTTAGTGCGGCAAGCGGCCGTCGAGAACGCCGATGTGGCGGCGTTCATTTCACGCGCGGCGCAACTCGGCACGTCTGAAGCGGACATCGAAAAGGCCGAGAAATTCGGCGTTCCGCTGGGCTTGCACGTGAAGCATCCGTTCGATCCCAATTGGCATTTGCCCGTGTGGGCGGCGAACTTTGTGCTTTCGACCTACGGCACCGGCGCGCTCTACGGCTGCCCTGGCCACGACGAACGCGACCATGCGTTCGCCAGCAAATACAAGCTGCCAATCATCCCCGTCGTGCTGCCGCCGGGCGCGGACGCGGCGACGTTCAACGTCACTGACGCGCCCTATACGGATGATGGCGTCGCCTATAATTCGCGCTTCCTCGATGGCTTGGGATCGCGCGACGCGATCAAACGGGCGATTGATGAGCTGGTGAAACTCGGCGCCGGCGAAGGCACGACGCAATGGCGTCTGCGCGATTGGGGTGTTTCACGACAACGCTATTGGGGCTGCCCGATCCCGGCGATCCATTGCGCCAAGTGCGGCGTCGTGCCTGTGCCGGAGAAGGATCTGCCGATCGCTCTGCCGGAGGACGTGAAGTTCGACAAGCCGGGCAATCCCCTGGCGCATCATCCGACTTGGAAACACGTCAATTGTCCGCAATGCGGCGGCGCTGCCGAGCGCGAGACCGACACGCTCGACACGTTCGTGGATTCGAGCTGGTACTTCTTGCGCTACGCCGATCCACACAACGCGGAGATCCCGTTCGACAAAAAGCTGGCGGCCTATTGGATGCCGGTCGATCAATATGTCGGCGGCATTGAGCACGCGGTGCTGCACCTGCTCTACTCGCGCTTCGTTTGCCGCGCGCTGCGCGATTGCGGGTTGCTGGACGGCTTGCCGAGCGGCGAACCGTTCGCGAGCCTGTTCACGCAGGGCATGGTGGTTCACGAGACCTACAAATCCGCGTCCGGCCAATGGCTGTTGCCTGAAGAAACTGAACTGAAGGACGGCGCGCGCGTTGATCTCGCCACCGGCAAAGCGGTTGAGGTTGGCGCGATCGAGAAGATGTCGAAGTCGAAGAAGAACGTTGTCGACCTCGACGCGTTCGTCACCGATTTTGGCGCTGACGTTGCGCGCTGGTTCGTGCTCTCCGACTCGCCGCCGGAGCGCGATGTTGAATGGACCGCTGGCGGCGTCAAAGGCGCTTGGGGTTTCGTGCAGCGTGTGTGGACGCTGGTCGAAGCGCACGGCCGGCCCGCGCCGAAGCCCGACGCCACAGCGCCGGCGACCGAAGGCGATGCGCACGCGCTGCGGCAGATGGCGCATCGCGCCATCCAAAGCGTCACCGACGACATCGAGCATTTCCACTTCAACGTCGCCATCGCGCGCAGCTACGAGTTGGTGAATGCGATCGCCAAGCTGAAGGGCGATGGCGAAGCGACCGTGTTCGCGCGCGGCGAGGCGCTGCGCACCTTGGTGCAACTCATCGCGCCGTTCATGCCGCACCTAGCTGAGGAGTGCTGGGAGAAGCTGGGGTTCGAGCCGTTCGTCTCCACAGCGCCTTGGCCAAAGGCCGACCCAGCCTTGGCGGCGCGCACCAGCGTGACGCTGCCGATCCAGGTGAACGGCAAGAAACGTGCGGAAATCGAAGCGCCAAAGGGCGCGCCGGAAGCGGATGTGCGCGAATTGGCGCTGAAACACCCCTCGGTGGCGCAATTCCTTGAAGGTCAGACGGTCCGCAAGGTGATTGTGGTCGCCGACAGGATCGTCAATATCGTCGCGAACTAGGTTCGGTGGGAGAACCCCGGAATGCGCCTTCTAATCGCCAGCCTGACCCTGCTCCTGGCCGCGTGCGGCTTCACGCCGATGTACGGTACGGGCGGCCCCGGCGGCCACCGCGCTATTGGCCCGGTTTCGATCAATGAGATCGACGGCAAGGCGGGCCACGTGCTCCGCACTGAACTCTCGCGCATTCTCGACGCAGAAAATGACGGCTCGACGCCGTCGCAACTGCAGATCACACTATCCGAGCAGGTGACGCCGCTTGGCCTGCGGCGCGATGAATCGGCGACGCGCGCTGAATTGCGTCTCATCGCCAATTACGTGCTGACGCCGCCGAACAACGGCACGGTGATGCGCGGCTCAGTGTTCACGATGGTGGACTACGACATCCCTACTGCCGCCTTCGGCGAAATAGCCGCGCAGGATGATGCGCGCGAACGCGCCGCCGAGACCATGGCCGAGCGTTTCCGCGCCGAACTGGCGCTGCGCATGGCGCAGGCGCGCTCGGAGAGCGCCGCGCGGTGAAGATCTCCGGCGCCGCCGTCCGGCGCTTTCTCGATAAGCCGGATACGACCGCGAAAGCGGTGCTGCTCTACGGGCCGAACGAAAGTTTCATCCACGAGGCTGCGCAACGTTTGGCCGCGTGGGCATTGGGCAAGAGCGACGACCCCTACGCCATCACCAAACTCGGTGAAGACGAAATCAAGAAGGATGCGGCCAAGCTCGTCGATGCGCTCTCAGCGCAGTCGCTGTTGGGTGGGCCGACGATCGTGTGGGCGCGCGTCGACGGCAAAGGCGCGGATGCTTCGATTCTCGATGCGCTCGAAGGCATCGAGCGCGGTGAGCCTGCAGGCTATTTCATCGTGGAAGGCGGCGATTTTGGCGCCACGTCGCCGCTGGTGAAAGCGTTCACAGCGTCCGATCACGCGGCGTGTATTGCGTTCTACGAAGAAACGGAGGCCGAACGTTCGCAATTCGCCAAGACGCTGGCGAAGGAGCGCGGCGTCACATTCGATCGCGACGGCGAGGAAGCGTTCCTGGCCGCGCTGCCCCCGGATCGCGGCTTGGTGCGTCAGGAAATCGAAAAACTCGCGACGTTCGCGGACGGTTTGGGCCGTCCCCTCGGAGTGGACGACGTCGACGCGCTGATGGCCGGCGAAGCGGAAAGCGCACTGGACGCGGCCAGTCTTGCCGCAGCGCAAGGACGTGCGGCGCAAGCTGTCGAATCACTGGCAAGGATCGATGCGCTTTCGGGCGTGTCGGCATTGCGGGCACTGTTGCGGCGCCTGCACCAACTGCGCGACGCGCGCTCCATGATCGATGCCGGCATGCCCCCTTCGGACGCCGTGGCGAAGCTGCGGCCGCCGGTTTTCTGGAAAGAACGCGACGCTGTCGCGGCGCAAGCGCGGCTCTGGACGGCGAAAAAACTGAATGCCGCCTATGACATCATGTGGAGCGCAGAAATGCGCTCGAAGGTCGCCGGCGCGCCGCAGGAGCTAATCGCTGCGGATGCTTATCGCGGCGTCGCCAAGCTGGTCGGCAGCTGAACGCGACATTCTTGTGAAGGAATTGCAACGGCACGCGGGATTGGTTTCCAGCGCTACGCCCCGGGGCTAGTGTCTGGGCTGGACGGGGCAGAAGCCGATGGCGGGCGAAATCGAAATCAAGCTTGAAATTCCGGCTTCGGCCGCGAGCAAAGTGATGCGCCTGCCTTGGCTTTGGGAGCAGGCGAGCGGCGAAGTGCAGCCCGCGCACATGACGGCGACGTACTTCGACACACCGAAACGGGATCTGCGCAAACGCGGATTGAGTTTCCGCATCCGTCGCGTAGGCGATAAGCGCGTGCAGACGGTGAAGGCCGCCGCCAACGGCGACGCATCACCGATCACGCGACACGAATGGGAAACCGAAATCAGCGGTGACGCGCCGGAGCTGCGTCACGCCAGCGGCACGCCGCTTGAGGATTTTTCGAAGAAGAAATTACGTAAGACGTTGGCGCCGGTGTTCGAGGTGAAGGTCGAACGCAGCGCCTATCCGGTGCAATCGGCCAACAGCGCCATCGAGATCGCTATCGATCGCGGCCACATCGAAGCGGCGTCGGCTAGCGCTTCCTTCTGCGAAATTGAACTCGAACTGAAGCGCGGTGCGTCTTCAGAATTGGCGCGGTTAGGCAGGCGCATAGCCAGCGAGGTGCCAGCCTCGCTTGGGCTCAAGACCAAAGCCGACCGTGGCTTTGAGCTGCGCTATGGCAAGAGCGCCGGCGTTTATCGCAGCGAGCCAATCCAGCTGCAGGCCGATGCGATGATGGGGGAATCGTTTCAGCTTATCGGCTGGTCATGCTTGCGTCAGTTCGCGCTGAATGCGGACGCCGTGCGCATCGGCGATCCCGAAGGTGTGCACCAGATGCGCATCGGCCTGCGGCGGTTGCGGGCGCTGAAAACCCTGTTCAAAGAACTGATCGACGGGCCGGAAACCGACGCCGTTGAGACCGAGCTCGAATGGATCACCGGGGAACTCGCGCGCGCCCGTGACCTGCATGTTTTCATGGCGAAGACACTCGCACCATTGAGCGCCAATTCGCCAGACGAGAGCTCACTGGTCGCGCTTTGCTCGGAAGTTGCCAAGCGCCGCGACGACGCCGTCGAGCGCGCTAAGAAGGCGGTGAACAGCGATCGGTTCCGCCAATTGGTGCTGCGTACCGCACTCTGGCTCTTGGCCGGCGAATGGTCGGACACTTCGCCTGACAGCGACTCTCGCCCTTCGACGGGGCTTCGATCTTTCGCGCGGCGAACGCTAGAGAAGCGCGCCAAAAAGCTCACGCGCCGCATCCGTCATGCGGCGGATCTCAGTGATGTCGAGCGCCATAAGTTGCGCATCGCCGTAAAGAAGACGCGCTATGCGTCGGAGTTCTTCTGCTCGCTGTTCAAGAATTCCGCCGAGGGGCAGCGCGAGTTCGATACAATCATGGAAGCGCTGCAGGATAGCTTGGGGCGCATGAACGACATCGCGGTGCACCGCCGCCTTGGGCGCGAATTGGTGGAAGGCTGGATCGCCAACGATGTCGTCAACGATCCGGCGGCGGCCACCAATCAATACGCGCTCGGCCTCGCCATCGGCCAAGAACAGCACGAGATCGAAGCGTCCGCCGCGCAGGCGCTGAAAGCTGGCCGGCGGCTTGCGGCGCTCACGCCATACTGGCGCTAGACCGCGCGCCCACTCGCGGGGACGTGATCGCTCTTCTTTGAAGACGCCCCTTGCAATAAAGAAATGCTTTCCTTTCTTTATGGGCGGCGCGCCTTTTCCCCTAGCAAACGCCGGTCCCGGGGCCGGTGTTTGCGCATTGTTTTTGAGGCAGAAAATGAAATCGATCGCTTTGGCGGCTTCAGCCGCCGTGGCGCTGACCGTGCTCGTCCCGAGCGTGGCGCAAGCGCAAAACCACGCGCGCGTTTATTACGAAAACACGGCTGCGCGCGGCTTCACAGGCCCGCTGGGCGGACGCACGCGCGGCGAAGGCGGCATCGTCACCGACGGTGACGGCAATGGCGCGGCCGGCGCACGCGGTTGCACCAGCGGACCAAACGGCGGTGCGGGCTGCAGCCGCGGCGGCGTGGTTTTCGACGATGACGGCAACGTTCACGGCCAACGCGGCGGCGCTTATGTCGGCCCGAACGGCAACTCAGCGGCGTCATACGGCAGTTTCGATCGCGACGAAGATGGCGATCTGAAAGGTCAGCGTAACAGCGAAGTTCACGTCGGCGACCGCACCTACTCGGCTGAAACCACTTTTAATTCCGACGACGGTTTTGATCGCGACGTTCACTGTAGCGGCAGCGGCTGCTGAACGGCGTAAAGCGGGGCCCGTGGACGTCTCCCCGCGGGCCTGCAAGCGCCAGCGCCTGTTGAATTAACCGCCCGGCGCATCCGGCCCACCGGGTCGTTGCATCTCCCCAAAGTACCCGCTTGCGGCGGGGGCCCTTATCGACTATCGATGTTATCGAGTTTCGATATGGCCTAGGAATGGGGACTAGGGTTGAGCCTCGCACTGTCGACCTTGCTGTTCGAATGGCGTCGCTACATGGCCGCCATAGTTGCTCTGGCGTGCGCCGGGGTGCTTGTGCTCGGCATGTCGGGGCTCTTCGTGGGCCTGATCAGCGCCTACACGGCGACGATCGACCGTTCGCGCGCCGACGTTATGGTGCTGCCGCCCAACGCCAAGTCGATGAACAATTCCGGCGGTATGCCGGCGCGGATTTTGCCGCTCGTCTATACGAACAACGAAGTGATGGAGGTCCGCGATCTCGATGGCGATGGCGGGCGCTTCTATGGGCCCGACAAAGCTGATCCAAGCTTCGTCAACGTCTCGATTGTCGACCCCATTCCGGACGCTGTGACGTTGCCCACCGATTTCAGCGAGGCGACGCGTCAGGCGCTGACTGTCCCGTACAACATCGCGGTTGATCGCACATCGTTGCGGCGCTTGGGCGTCACGGCGGGTGGCGAAGGTACGTACAACGGCCATGTCGTGCGCATTGCCGCAGTCCTGGACGGCTATCCGAACTTCGACAATCCAAACATCATCATGTCGCGGCAGACTCTGCGCCAGATGGGGCGCGCGAATACGACCCGTATCGGCCCGCTCATGGTGAGACTTCGCCATTCCGAGCGCGCGCAGGACGTCGTCGATCAGCTGAACGCTGTCGCGGATGGCCAATATCGCGCGTGGACGCGCCCTGAACTGCGCAACGCGACGCTCGATTCGTTTTTGAACGAGAGCATCATCGCTCTCTTCATGTGGGCGTCGACTGTGCTCGGACTGCTCGTCGGCATCATGATCACGTGGCAGACGTTGCGCGGCGCTATCCTCGCGAACATCAAAGAATTGGCCAGTTTGCGCGCGCTCGGCGTGTCGATGGGCAGCCTCCGTGTGATCGTGATGGAGCTTTCATTCTGGGTCGGCGTCGCCGGCCTTTTCGTCACCGCCGGCATCATGATCTTGATCGCGATCCTTGCCCGTTTCGGCGGCGTGCCGTTTGGCTTCATGCCGAGCTGGGTGATCATCTGCGCGATCATGTTGATGGTGATCGCGCTCGCTTCGGGCTTCTTCTCGCTCGGCGTCCTCAAGAAAAGTCAGCCCGCGGATTTGCTACGATGACCGCTGCAGCCATCTCCGCACGCAACATCGAAAAGAGCTTCAAGACCGGCAAGGTCATGACGCCGGTGTTGAAAGGCGTGAACCTCAACATCGCCGAAGGCGAGATCGCCTTGGTGATGGGACCGTCAGGCTCGGGCAAGTCGACCTTGCTTGCGGCCATTTCCGGATTGCTGAAGCCCGATGGCGGCGAGGTCGACGCGCTTGGCGAAAACATCTGGCACCTGAGCAAGACGAAGATCGACAAATTCCGTCTCGATAATTGCGGCTTCATTTTCCAGGGCTTCAATTTGTTCGGCGCGCTCAATGCGCGTCAGCAAGTCGAGACCGTGCTGAAATATGCGGGCTTCCCGAAGGAAGACCTGACCGGTATCGCTGAAACCGCGCTTGGCGAAGTCGGCTTGAGCGGCCTTCTGAATAAGCGCCCGGACGCCTTGTCCGGCGGCGAAAAACAGCGCGTCGCCATCGCGCGGGCGCTCGCCAAGAATCCGAAACTCATTTTCGCCGACGAGCCGACCTCGGCGCTCGACGGTGAAAACGGCGCCAATGTCATGGGCTTGTTGCGCCGCTCGGCCAAAAATCACGGCGCCAGCGTGCTGTGCGTTACGCACGACGTGCGCCTCGCGGCCTACGCCGATCGCATCATCACCATCGAAGACGGCCGCATCCTTTCGCAGAACGCAGACCCCTCCTCTTTCAAGGGCATCCACTAATGAAGACCGTTTCCTCTCCGCTCCGCTCGTTGCTGATCTCGGCCGCGCTTCTCGGCATGGCCGGCGGGCTCGCTGCCTGCGGCGGCGGTGGCGATGACGCGCAAGCCAAAGAGCGCGCGCACGCCGAGGCCGAGGCCAACTCGCGCTACGCCGCGATCGCCGCAGGCCGCGTCGATGTCGAAGGCGGGCTTGTGGACATTGCTGCGCGGCAAGCGGGCATCGTCCGGGAAGTCATGGTGCAGGAAGGCGACGAGGTCACGAAAGACCAAATTCTTGCGCGCCTTGATGATGAAGAGGCGCGCCTAGCGCGCGGCCGCGCCGCCGCCAATCTGCAACAGGCGCAGGCACAAGTGGCTGCCTACCAAACAGCGCTGGGGGCCGCGCGGCGCGACGAACAGCGCACGCAGCAACTCCAGCAAGCGAATTTCGTTTCGCCACAGCGCGTCGAGAACTCGCGCGACGCCGTGCGCAATGCGCAGAGCCAACTCGATGTGCAAATGGCGAATGTTGCATCGGCGCGCGCGGCGCTGGCGGAAGCCAATTACGTGGTCGAACAACACATCGTGCGGGCGCCGGACAATGGCCGTATCGTGCGGCGCTATGCCAATCCAGGCATGGGCGCTTCGACACTGAACGTTACACCGATGTTCCAGCTGCAGCCTCGTACTGCGCGCATTGTCCGCGCCGAATTGGAAGAGCGCTCGCTCCGCGACGTTCGTCCGGGCATGCGCGTCGAGATCGTGCCGGAGGCCGATCAAACGCGGACCTATCAGGGCACGGTCATCCGCATCGCCGAAGTCTTCGGCGCGCGGCGTCTCGCGTCGGATGATCCATCACAACAGAACGACGAACGCGTCGTCGAGGTCGTGGTGAATGCTGAGCAAGCGCCGGTGCTGGTTGGTCAGCGCGTGCTGGTGAAGTTCCTGAAGGACCGGACCACACCCGCGCCTGCGCCGACCGCGGCTGCCGCCGCGCCCGCTTCGGAATAGCCGCTCAGCGCGGCAGGACTTCCGCGAACACGTGACGGATGTAGCCGCTGAGCGCGGGATCCTGAGCCATGGCACGCATGAACATTGCTGTGCGCTCGGCAGCGCCTCGGAAACCGATTGTCGCGCCGCTGCAATCGCAGCGGATCAATTCTGGCGGTTCGCCGCCGGAATAGGTCAGTTTGGCATTGTTGAACTTGCAGTCCTCGTAGCTGTTGCCGTCCAGGTCCACGGTTTTGCCGGTAAAATCCTTGTTCTTAATCTTGTTCATGTCCCACACCCTCTCGTGAACGGTTGATCTGTTGCTCTCTTACGCTGCGCGCTTCGCCCGCGCCAACGCTTGGGCGCCGCGATCCAATGTCTCGTCTTTCTTGGCGAAACAGAGCCGCACCAAGGCCGGCGCTCCAGGCGCGGCGTAGAATGCAGAAAACGGAATGACCGCAACGCCGTTGTCGACGCAATGCAGCGCGAACTTCTCATCGCTCATCTCGATGCCGGATGCGTTGAGATCGATGCTGACGAAATAGGCGCCTTGCGCGGGCAAGGTGACGAACCCCTCTCCTTCAAGCGCGCCTACCAGCCGATCGCGCGAACGCTGAAAGCCCGCGCACATCTCGGCGAAGTAGGACGCCGGCTTGCTAAGGGCGTAGGTGACGGCGCGCTGCAGATTGGGCGGCGTCGTGAAAGTTAGGAATTGGTGCGCCTTAGCAAACGCATCCATCAGCGGCGGCGCGCCGCACGCGAAACCGACTTTCCAGCCCGTGAGCGAAAACATCTTGCCGGCTGAGCCGATCTTTAGCGTGCGATCGCGCAGCACCTCTAACATCGAGACATGTTCCACGCCGTCGAACAGCAAATGCTCCCACACTTCGTCGCTGACAACCGTCGCATCATGTTTCACGCAAAGGGCTGCGAGCATGTCGAGCTCAGCGCGACTCATCACTGAGGCGCTCGGATTGAGCGGCGTGTTGATGACGACGACGCGCGTCTTGTCGCTGAACGCGGCGGCGACTGCGTCGTGCTCCAAACGCCAGTGCGGCGGCGCCAAGCGGACGATACGCGGCACGCCGCCTGCGCGCCGCACCATCGGCAGATAGGCGTCGTACAAAGGTTCGAACAGCACGACTTCGTCGCCGGGCTCGATGAACGCTAACAACGCCGCGGCGATTGCCTCCGTGGCGCCGGATGTGATCGTGACTTCGCGCTGCCAGTCGAGTCGGACGTGGTGGTGCGCGGCGTAGTGCTTCGCGACCGCTTGGCGAAGATCCGGCAAACCCCGCATCGGCGGATATTGGTTCGGGCCATCGAGAGTGGCGCGCGCGGCCGCCTCCAGAATATCGCGCGGGCCGTCTTCCTCCGGGAACCCCTGCCCCAAGTTCACCGCGCCCTTTTCCACGGCGAGGCGCGACATGACCTCAAACACCGTGGTGCCGAGGGAAGCGTAGGTGCGGTTCATGGCGGCTTTCTAGGATGGCGCGGCCGCGCGTGCATCCGATTCCGCCCGACAGGGCGTCTCTCTGAGCAGAGCCAGGGGGACGCCAATGAAAGCCATGCTAGCCGCCATTGTGATCGTGCTTGCGGCGGCGTCGCCGGCGACCGCACAGACGAGACCGTTCGATCCGCGCGACTATCACAGCCGGCACGTTGGGCGGGCGACGCAGATCCTAGTGCTCGGCACGCCGCACTTGAGCAGCACACCGGAAACGTTTGACCCCGCTGTCCTTGACCCCCTCCTTCAGCGCCTCGCTGATTTTCATCCCGACGCCATCTGTATCGAGGCGCTCCCGGGCAGGTCGATCGAGCAGATGTGGGACTATCGAGAATCCTACCCTGACGTGGCGCGCACTTATGGTTCACGCGCCACGGTGATGGCAGCGATGGCCAGCACGAGCGTCGGCCTCGATATGCCCGCCGCAGAGGCGGAGATGCGCCGCACGCTAGCGGCTTGGCCCGCCACCCCGACGCCAGCGAACCGTCGCCGACTTGCGGCGCTCTTCGCGGCTTCGGGCGATCCGGCGTCCGCGCTGGTGCAATGGTGGCGATTGGATCGGGCGGAGCGCATCGCTGACGACAATGTTTCACAGCAGCTCGTCGATTTGCTCGCCACGTATGAAACGCCGCCGCGGCGCAACGAGAACTATCTGATCGCCACGCGCCTCGCCGTGCGGCTCGGGCTCGATCGCATCAATCCGATGGACGACCAGAGTGACGAGGTTCAGTCGCCAACTTTCGTTCAGGATTTCGAGGCGTTCACAAACGAGCCGTGGTTTCACCACATGCTGACCAGCTCGTCGTTTGCACCCCTGCGTGACGCGCAGCTGCATCTGACAACACCGGCCGAGGCGCTCGCCACCTATCGGTGGATCAATAGCGTGCGCACCGGCCACGCCGACGCCGACGGCCAGTGGTTGAGCATGATCGACCGCGCGAGTCCAAACGATGTCGGCCGGGCGCGCGTGGCGTCATGGGAAGTTCGCAACCTGCGTATGGCCGCGAATATCCGTGAAACAGCGGCAATTCATCCTGGCGGACGCGTGCTCGTCATCGTTGGCTTTGCGCACAAGCCGTGGCTCGACGCTTACCTGCGCATGATGAGCGACGTCGAGATCGTCGACGCGGAGCGCGTGCTGCAGTGACGTTTAGAAGCTCGCGCCGCGCAGACGGCGGATCACGTCATCGAGCTGTTCGAGCGTCTTGTAGGAGATTTTCACGTCCCCCTGCCCGTTCTTGTCGCTGATCGTGACCTCAAGGCCGAGCGCGTTGGAGATGCTCTGCTCCAGCGCGCGGGTGTCGGCGGATTTGGTATCCGCCGAGCCAGCGCGTGGGCCGTGCTTCTCGTCCTTCGCTTGCTGCGCCAGGCGTTCGACTTCGCGAACGTTGAGGCCTTCCGTCAGTACGCGTTGTGCCAAGCCGCGCGGATCCGGCGCAGTGAGAATGGCGCGGGCGTGACCTGAGCTGAGGCGCCCATCGCGCACCATTTCCTGCAGATCGTCAGGCAGCGCCAAAAGGCGCAGCATATTGGCGATGTGCGGGCGCGACTTGCCGACGGCGTCGGCGATGTCTTGCTGCGTGCGGCCGAACCGATCGATCAAAGCTTGGAAGCCTTGCGCTTCTTCGATCGGATTGAGGTCCGTCCGTTGCACGTTTTCGATGATCGCGACTTCGAGAACTTCGACGTCGTTGAACTCGCGCACCACCGCTGGAATTGCATGTAGGCCCGCGCGTTGTGCAGCGCGCCAGCGCCGTTCGCCGGCGACGATCTCGAATTTGCCGCCCGCTATCGGACGGACGAGGATCGGCTGCAGCACGCCGTGCGCTTTGATCGAGTTGCAAAGATCGGTGAGGTCATTCTCATCGAAATGCTTGCGCGGCTGTTGCGGATTGCGGCCGACGAGATCGATCGGGATCGAACGCGGACCGTCATTCGGTGACGCCGCCGCGCGTGTGGGCTCGGCCGCTGGCGTCGGCGTCTGCGCCGGCATCGGTAGCTCAAACACATTGCGCACCGGTTCGATCGGGCGCGGCGCGGGTTGCGGCGTCGCCGCCGGCGTTGCGTCCCAAGCGGGCGCGTTCGCGGGCTTCGGCGCTTCAGTCTTCACCGGCTCGCCGAGGAGCGCGGAGAGGCCCCGCCCAAGTCCGCGTGGTCTTGCGAATTCGCTCATGCCCCAGTGCTCCTGCCGACCCGATTCGTTTTCGTGGTTAAAGACTTGATGGGTAATCCTTGCCCATCGGTAAAAACTGCCTGGTTTTCGCTACGCCGCATTGAGCATTCGCTCGCGATCGATGAGTTCTTTCGCAAGCTTGATGTAGGCTTTGCTGCCGGTGGCGTTCTGATCGTAGATGATCGCGGGCAGGCCGTGCGACGGCGCCTCGCTGATGCGCACGTTGCGCGGGATCACCGTCTCATAGACTTTGTCCGGGAAGTGCGCCCTCACCTCTTGCGCAACTTGATCGCTAAGCGTGGTGCGCTTGTCGTACATCGTCAGCACGACGCCTTGGATTTCGAGCGTCGGATTCAGATTCACTTTGACGGCGTTGATCGTCGCGACGAGTTGCGCGAGCCCCTCGAGCGCGAAGTATTCCGTTTGCAGCGGCACCAAAATCGCGTCGGCGGCGGTGAGCGCGTTCACGGTGAGAATGTTGAGCGATGGCGGGCAATCGATCAGCACATAATCAATGCCCAATGAGGTTTCACGGCGAAACGCGTCGATCGCATTACGCAGAAAAAACTGCGGTTGCGCTTCGCCCATCAGTTCGCCTTCAACGCCAGACAAACGCGCATCGCCCGGCGTGATGTAGAGGCTGGGCACCTTCGTCGGCATTACCGCTTTCGTCAGCGGATGCTGCGCAACGAGCACATCGTACGATGTCACCGCGCGATCTTCGGGATGAATGTCGAGACCCGTGGAGGCATTGCCTTGCGGGTCCGTATCGAAAATCAGCACGCCCTTCCCGGCCGCGGCCAAAGCGGTACCGAGATTGATGGCTGTGGTGGTTTTGCCTACGCCGCCCTTCTGGTTGGCGATTGCCAGAACACGCATGTCCCCGTTCTCCTCTCAGGAGAAACCTGGGATCACGGGACGCGTGTTACACGAACAATGCGGCCGCGCGGATCGCTCAGGCTCTCCAGCACGTCTGCTTGGTACGCCCCACCGAGGACGTTTTTCGCGGCGGCCAGCTCGGCGTCTAAGTCAGCGCCTTTATGGAAGAGACCTTGCGCGCCGCGATCTAGAATCGGCTTCGCATAGGGGATGAGTCGGTTCAAGGGCGCGAGGGCGCGGGCCGTGACCACATCAAACCGGCCTGGGCCTGCCCCAAAATCCTCAATCCGCTGGTTGTGGACGGTCGCCGGGAGGCCAGCCTCAGCGATGACCTCGGTGAGGAACCGGCACTTTTTCGTTGTGGATTCCACGAGATGCACCTCTGCCCCCGCTCGGCCCTTCAGGAGGCCGGCGACGATGATCCCAGGAAATCCAGCCCCTGAACCGAGATCCACCCACCGGATTGCGGTCGGCGCCAAAGCCACAAGCTGGGCGCTATCGGCGGCGTGGCGCTGCCAATAGAGGTCGACCTCCTTGGGGCCGACCAGGTTCATGACCTTCGATTGCCGCTCTAGCTGGGCGCGGTGGACTTCCAGGGCGTCCATTGTTTCGCGTGAAACGTTAAACTGGGCCTGGAACTCATTTGGGCCGTAAGCGCTCACGACCCCTGCTCCAGGCCGTGCAACCTCTGGAAGCTCAATTGGTCCCAATAGCCGCGCTGGAAGACGATCTGGCCGCTGATGACCTGGAAGAACCCACAGCCCCGCAGGCCCTTCGGGTCACGCCATTCCAGGATCGCCCAGGCACCGTCCTCGAAGGTGTTTTCCGGAATGCAGACCATCTCGGCCTTGCCGAACTCGCGTTCGAACATCGCTCGGATCGCCGCCCGCCCGTGCATCGGCTCGAAGACGACCTGGTGGTTGATGGCGTCCTCGGCGTAGAGCGCCGCGAGGGCCTCGACGTCAGCCCGGTTGAAGGCTTCCACCCAGGTTTCGACGACCTGGCGCGGGCTCATGGGTGCGGCCCTGCTCCGCCGTAGGTCGCGCTCAGATAGCGGGCGATGGGCTTTGGCTCGTCGAGGAAATAGCGGCCTTCATATTCTTTGGCGCCCGCAGGCGGCTTCGAGCCATCCGCCAACACGAGCACCGGCAGCGATTGGTTGTCGGCGCCGATCAGCGCGATCACTTCGCTGCGCGGACGCGGGTACGCGGTGCGCTTCACATCGATGTGGCTGGGCCAGTGCGGATTGGCGAGCAGCATGCCTTCGCATGTCGCGCACGACGTGCAGAACCATGTGCCGTCGAGCTCGGGATCTTCGAACGGCGCTTTGATGATGAACAGCGTATCGCGTTGCAGGCTCATGCTCTCTTCCGTGATGTTTTGGCTGGGCGCTTCACATGCGCGAGCAATGCGGTGAGAGCACTCGGTGTGACGCCTTCGATGCGCGAGGCTTGGCCGAGCGTGACCGGCCGCGCGGCGGCGAGCTTCTCGCGCACCTCGTTCGAAAGCCCGCCGACGCTGGCGTAATCGAGGTCTGGCGAGAGGCGCAGATCTTCGTCGCGCTTGAAGGCTTCGACATCGAGCGCCTGGCGTTCGAGGTAGCCTGAGTACATCGCGTCGATCTCGATCTGCTCGCGCGCTTGGCGCGACAGCGCTTTCAGTTCCGGCCAGATCGTGGCGAGCTGATTGAAGCTGATGGACGGATACGCGAGCAGCTGCAACGCGTCGCGCCGCACGCCATCCTGATTGACCTTGAGCCCGCGCGCTTCGGCCTGTTGTGGCGTGAGATTGAGCGCACGGGCCATCGAGCGTGCGTTTTCAATTTCGCGCGTTTTGCCCTCAAAAGCGCGGGTTCTGACGCTGCCCACGCAACCCAGCTCGATTCCCTTCGGCGTGAGGCGTTGGTCGGCGTTGTCGGCGCGCAGCGAGAGCCGATACTCGGCACGCGAGGTGAACATGCGATAGGGCTCGGTGACGCCGCGCGTCACCAAGTCATCGATCATCACGCCGATGTATCCCGCGGCGCGGGTGATTTCGAACGGCCCTGCTCCTGACGCGGCGCGCGCTGCGTTGAGGCCGGCGATCAGCCCTTGTGCTGCCGCTTCCTCATAGCCGGTCGTGCCGTTGATCTGGCCGGCGAGATAGAGGCCACGAATGCGCTTGGTCTCCAACGTCGGCATCAGTTCGCGTGGATCGACGTAGTCGTACTCGATCGCATAGGCGTGGCGTTTGATGACGACGTTCTCCAGCCCGGCGATAGTGCGGATGAAGCGCTCCTGCACATCTTCCGGCAGCGATGTGCTGATGCCGTTCGGATAGACGGTGTCGTCGTCGAGGCCTTCGGGTTCGAGGAAAATCTGGTGCGCATTCTTCTCGGCGAAGCGCACGACCTTGTCTTCAATCGACGGGCAATAGCGCGGCCCTCGCCCGCTGATCGCGCCCGAGTACACCGCGCTCTTCGAGAGCGATTCTTCGATGATGCGATGCGTCTCGGCGTTAGTGTACGTGACGCCGCACGCGACTTGATCGTTGGTGATCCGCTCAGTCAGGAACGAGAATGGCGACGGCTCTTCGTCGCCGTGTTGCTTCTCCAGCGAAGCCCAGTCGATGGAGCTGGATTGGAGGCGCGCTGGCGTGCCGGTCTTCAGCCGCCCCATCGCGAAACCCGCGCCGTATAAGCGTTCCGAGAGCCCTATCGCCGGCGCCTCGCCGTGGCGGCCGGCGGGGATCCGCTTGTCGCCAATATGGATGACGCCCTTCAGGAACGTGCCGGTGGTGAGGACGATGCGGGGGGCGCGGAAGGTCCGGGCGTCGGAGGTTGTGACTCCTTGGACCGCCGGCGCCTCGCCGGCGGTGACTGTCAAAGCTGCACCACCGCCGCCGGCGGGGGCGCCGGCGGTCCAAGAAAGGACCATGTCCTCGACCGCCCCCG
>JADMIO011421284.1_pt1 | contig 31193 bp, 31 predicted proteins | sample 8958161 | NCBI WGS metagenome assembly JADMIO01 (sample SAMN16585339, study PRJNA669376) | soil metagenome | isolation source: Crop rotation soil | place: USA: Cullars Rotation, Alabama | collected 2011 | reverse complement strand
GCCGCGACTTCAAGTCACGTGAATTCCAAGCTTCGGATCCCACTGTGCTGGAAAGAGTGATAAACGTAATCTCAAAAGCAATGAGGCTGCATTGAAATATTTTTTGATGGGTTCTTTTTCAACCGGCTTAATGCTGATGGGTATTGCTTTAATGTATGGTGGTACCGGAACTTTTTCTCTGGATGTAGTTAGAACGGAAACAGGTTTATATAAAGGCGTTTCATTTTTAGAAATAATAGGGTTGCTGTTTTTGATGGTTTCAATGTCGTTTAAAGTTTCCGCAGCTCCTTTTCATTTCTGGACGCCCGATGTATACGATGGTGCGCCGGGTGTTTTCACTTCCTTCATGGCGACTATTGTAAAAGTAGCAGGCTTTATCGCTTTTCTTAAATTATGTTATGTACGCATGACGGCAACTGCAACTGCTATTGACTGGAAGTTATTATTTGCTGTTTTAATTATTGCAACATTATTATTCGGAAATATTACGGCTGTTTTCCAGCAAAGCGTAAAGCGCATGCTGGCTTATTCAAGCATAGCGCAAGCGGGTTTTATGTTGTTTGCCTTATTCAGCCTGAATGATTTTGCAAGCAAGGGTTTGTTGATCTATTCGGCTGCATACTGCCTGGCTACTATCGGCATATTCGCTGTGCTGGTGAAAATGAAAGATGTAACCTTCGACGGTTATAATGGCTTGGCTAAAACACAACCTGTGCTTGCAGCAACCAATACAATTTTCCTGCTTTCATTGGCGGGCATTCCTTTAACAGCCGGCTTTCTGGCTAAATATTATATGCTGGCTTCTGTAGTTCAGACAGGACATTATATATGGCTTGTAGTAATAGCAGTTCTATTTGCCGCTGTAAGTGTATATTATTATTTCCGCGTGATACAAGCCATGTATTTTAAGACCGGTGAGCCACAAATTGAAACTGTTTCGGGCAGTTTTAAAATTGGGTTGATTGCGCTTGCTGCTATTATCATCATCATCGGAGTGCTTCCTCAAACACTTTTCTACTGGTTGTATTTTTGACCAGGATTTGCTTGATTTTTCGGATTGAACTGATAGAATATTTTACATAGACAATCTATAAACGCATTATATTTTTTGTGCACTTTTACAAAAACTTTGCACTCTTTGCGTGAAGACTTGCTGCCATGGAAAAGTGCCGTATAAGGGAGTGAACCGCCGGAAGGCGGTCCGGCACAAGGAAGATGCACAACGTATCAACTGCCGATAACATAAAAATTGCCTTTCAAATAAAAATCCATTACTAATAAGTGCAACATGCTAACTTCACGGTTCACGTTTGACGCTTCACGCACATGACACTTAAAGATTCTTTCAGTCTTGCTTATCGTACAGTACGCAGCAATAAACTGCGCACCGGCATTACCGTTGCCATTATTGCTTTTGGTATTATGGCTTTGATTGGAATTATTACTGCCATACAGGCAATGAATGAAGGATTGCGCAACAGTTTTTCTACCATGGGTGCCAATGGTTTTACCATCTCGTACAAAGAGCGTTTTCGTTTTAATGATGGTGATGATGGTCAGAAAGTCGATAAAACAAAAAAAGCGAAGAAGTCAAATCTTGATAAATACATCAAGCTATATGAAGCTGAGCAGTTTAAGCAAAAGTTTAAATATCCTGCATTAGTAGGTATTTCACTTAGCGGGTTTGGCAATTATGAAATTCATTATAAGGACAAAAAAACCAATCCCAATGTGCGCATGAATGGCGGTGATGAAAATTATCTCGCTGTGAATGGATTTACTATTGAAGCAGGAAGAAATCTTACGCCTGTAGACGTACAAAGTGGCCGCAATGTTTGTTTGGTTGGAAGCGATGTTGCAACAAAATTATTCGGCCAGTTTAAAGATAAAGCCGTAGATAAATTTATTAATATAGGCGGAAAGCCTTACCGTGTAATCGGTGTGCTGAAATCGAAAGGCTCAAGTGCATTGATGCGTGCGGATAATGTGGTTATTACTTCATACAATAATGTTCGGGGAACAGGTTTTGGAGGAAACTCTTTTGTAATTGGAGTGCTTGCAAACGATATTTCACAAATTAGTGGTGCAGTTAATGAAGCTACTGCTGTTTTTAGAAATGTGCGTAAGCTGTTGCCGACCGACGATGACAATTTTGTAATTGAAAAAAGTGATAAACTTGCTGAAACCTTTATTGGGTTACTCAGTAGCATACAGGGCGCTGCAGGTGCTATCGGCCTTATCACATTGATCGGGGCAGCTATTGGCTTAATGAATATTATGCTTGTTGCAGTAAATGAACGAACAAGGGAAGTTGGCCTGATAAAAGCCCTGGGAGGGAAGCGCAGGAATATTCGTCAGCAGTTTCTATTTGAATCCGTAATCATTAGTTTACTTGGAGCATTATTCGGAATTATTCTTGGTGTAATCATAGGTAATGTGTTTGCATTCTTTTTAAAAGCCGGCTTTACAGTACCATGGGCCTGGGTAATCTCAGGTATATTAATTTGTTCCGGTGTAGGATTGCTTGCAGGTATATGGCCGGCTGTGAAGGCATCGAGACTGAACCCGATTACGGCGTTGCGATATGAGTAATTTGTGCGCTGTAAGTGATGAACTGTCGATTGCAATTGATTAACAATCCGACTTATCAACATGCAAACTTTTTCAACTTCTTACTGCTACTTCCTCATCATCTCAACAATTACATAGCCCAGGATACAAAGCAGGATTACTGCAATAACGGTTATTAGTTCCCAGGAAAGCCCGGTAATACCTTTCTTTCTTTTTGTCTTTTTTTCAGCGAGTTTATGATGCAAGTTTTCATTTAGTTGCTGTGAATAAGCGTTTATTTTTTCAGAAGATGAAAATTGCTGCAAACCTTCTACCGCGTCATTGACAAAAGAAGAAGCATTCATTTTTCTTTCAACGGCATTTGCATCTTCATTAGTCAACTTGCCTTTTATGTAATTAAGCAACTGATCTTCATTCAGCTCATCATCAGCGTTCCATATGTTGTTCAGGTCTTCCATTAATTTCCACGAAGTTTTTTTTCAACAAGAAGCTTAAGATTGCGTTTGCCGTTCTGAATATGGCTTTTTACCTGCATTAAGTTAAAACCAGTTTGTTCACTTATTTGCTGATAAGATTTTTTATCAAGATAAAATAAAGTTATACATGTTTTCTGCTCGCTGTTTAATTCAAACATTGAAACTTCAACCAGTGATAGTAACATATCTTTTTCAATGTGGCGTTGCAGGGGAAGTTCATCTTCAACAGCAATATCTTCTTTAACATCTTTTACATTTTTAACATTGCGCAACTGCATCAGGCAATGATTTCGGGCAATCATATACAACCAGCTTTTAAAATACTGTACATGATAGCGTTGCAGTTCATGGATCACTTTTAAAAATATTTGCTGTACAGCATCTTTTGCTGCTTCTTCATTTTTTAAGTATTTCATGCATACACCTAACAACAACAAAGTATAACGCTGTAGTAAAACGCCGAGCAATCGATTATCGCGGCTGTAATAATACTGTGCTAATAACTCCTGATCACTTGTATGTTTAAAGTCTTTTTCTTTCAAGATATGGCTCTTATGCACAAGATGCAACAATCAATAAATTCCACAAAGATTTTTGGTAATCAACTGCAATATTTTATAGCATCGCCTGTTGTGTCCTCCCTTGTACAGAAGTGCTTCGTGGCAGCAGTTTATCAGAATAATCCAAATAGCAGGGAATCAATTTTGTTGATAATCTCACCGAGATGTTCTTCGTTCTCGGGGAATTTATTTTTATCAACGTCAATGACAAGCACAGGGCCTTCTCTATAACTTTCTATCCAGCGGTTATAGAGTTCATTTAATTTTTTGAGATAGTCAAGGCGGATATTTTCTTCGTACTCGCGGCCGCGTTTTTGAATCTGATCAACGAGTGTAGGCACTGAAGCTTTTAAATAGATCAACAGGTCGGGCGGCTGCACCATCGATTGCAGCGTTTTAAAAAAGTTGAAGTAATTATCAAAATCTCGTTTATTCATTAAACCCATATCGTGCAGGTTGGGTGCAAAAATGTGGGCATCTTCATAAATAGTCCTGTCCTGGATAACAGTTTCAGTTCCGTTTTTAATATCCAGCAATTGATTTAACCGGCTGTTTAAAAAGTAGATCTGCAGGTTGAAACTCCACCGTGGCATGTCTTCATAAAAATCCATTAGGTAAGGATTATGATCAACATCTTCAAACTGCGGAATCCATTTATAATGTTTGCTCAGCAATTCTGTTAGCGTTGTTTTCCCTGCACCAATGTTTCCTGCTACGGCGATGTGCTTTGGTTTTTTTTGTTTAGCCATGCCCTAAATCCCTAAAGGGACTTTTTAAGTTGAGTAAATAATTTTAAAAATAAGCAATCATCATTACATCAGACGTAATTCAGGCTCATTGCTTTTTTTACCAGTTTTAAAGTTTCTGAAGCGCTTGCTCTTGCTTTTTCTTCGCCCAACTTTATAACTTTTGAAAGATAAGCTTTATCATTTTCAATTGCTACAGCTTTTTCACGTATTGGTTTTATGAATGCAACCATATCTTCTGCCAGTTGTTTTTTCATATCGCCGTAACGTATGCTGCAATCCTCATAAGCTGTTTCGAATTCAGCAACAACTTCATAATGACTTACAAGCTGCATTAAGTGAAAAAGATTTTCAATGTAATCAGGCTTAGGTATTCCTTTTTCTGTAGGGCCGCTGTCAGTTTTCGCCTTCATTATTTTCTTACGAATAAGGTCATCATCATCGGCAAGATAAATGGTTGCCATCTGGTTCAGGCTCTTGCTCATTTTCCCATTACCATCAAGGCTCAGGATTTTTGTGAGCGATTCACCGTAATTAAAAGCATAAGGCAGAGGGAATATGGCATCATAACGATGATTAAATCTTTCCGCATAATTTCTCGACAATTCAAGATGCTGTTCCTGGTCTTTGCCTACCGGCACTTTTACAGCACGATGAATTAAGATATCTGCAGCCTGTAATACAGGATAGGTAAGCAACCCCGCATTTACATTATCCGGATGCTGACGCACTTTATCTTTAAATGTCGGTGTTTTTTCAAGTTCACCTTTATATGCGAGTGTAGTTAAATACAAATAGAACTCAGCTATTTCAGGTACATTACTTTGTATATAAATAACAGATTTTTCAGGATCAAGTCCTGAAGCCAACAGCTCACCCAATAACCTGTGCACATGTTCTCTTAATTCCTTTGTATCAGGATGCGTAGTTAAGCTATGCCAGTCAACCACACAGAAATAGCAATTATATTCATCTTGCATGCGCACCCAGTTTTTTACAGCGCCAAAGTAATTACCCATATGTAAAAAACCGGTAGGTCTTATACCGCTTAAAACAACTTCTTTTGCCATGCGGCGAAGATAAGAAGCTACATATTGATTATTATATATTGATGATGGATATTTGAGACGATTCAAATAAGCAATTTCTGTTGATGAAACTATTAATCCGGAAATCAAAAGATATACGTATGTAAAAAAATGGCGGTGAATAACCGCTAATTATATGCTGGATGTTATTAAATAAGAAACTATCGGCAGTTATGTGCTTCGCAATGAGCGATTGAATGGAAGTTACGTTCTAAAGTAATTACTATTAAATGGTGTCTTTGTCCGGAAAAATATGAGGGTGATAATCTTGAAAAGAAAGTGCTATAGGCTTAATTAGGTCAGATAATTGAAAATATAGTTTTTAGAAATGCAGTAATTGATTGTAATTTTAGAACCGCTGCCTGAAAACAATGATAGAAAATTTACCTGCTTATATTCCCTTTATTTTTGTGCTTACAACTATCGTAACACTTTCTCTTTTTTATTATGCAACCAGAAAATCAACAGCAGCCAGCAAAAAATCAAATACGATTTTTTTAGTGTTGATAATATGGCTGACTATACAAGCCGCTTTGACTCTTAAAGGCGCTTATAATGCCAATACAAACTTATTTCCGCCAAGGATTCTTGTGTTGGGAGTATTGCCTGCAATCGTAACAATTGTGCTGATGTTTACAACAAAAAAAGGAAGGCAATTTATTGACAGTTTACCACTTATTAATCTCACTTACCTGCATGTAATAAGAATCCCCGTTGAGTTTACATTACTCTGGTTGTTTATGAATAAAGCAATTCCACAGCTTATGACATTCGAAGGAAGGAATTTTGATATTATTTCAGGCATCACCGCGCCGTTTATTGCCTATTTTGGGTCGACAAAAAAGAAACTGAGCCGCCCGATAATCTTAGTATGGAATTTTATCTGCCTGGGTCTATTGCTAAACATTGTAATAAATGCACTTTTATCAGCTCCATTCCCATTTCAAAAATTTGCATTCGATCAGCCAAACATTGCCATTTTATATTTTCCCTTTAGCTGGTTGCCAACCTTTATTGTTCCTGTTGTTTTATTAGCACAACTTACTTCTATAAGACAGCTTATAAAAAAAAGCTCCGGTTAAAAAGTATATCAACCGGAGAATTAAAAAATCAGATGTTACGTTATTTAAAGTAATTACCCTTCCCAGATCTCATCTTTGCCTTCGAGCCAAAGCTTCACAGACTCAGTTGTTACTGATTTTGGCCTTTCCAGCGGGAAGTTTAAAGCTCTGTCCCAGCAAAGACTAGCCAATACCCCCAAGGCACGGCTTACTGCAAACAGAACCGTATAAAATTCATATTCTACCAAGCCATAATGAACAAGCAAAGCGCCACTGTGTGCATCTACATTAGGCCAAGGATTTTTTATTTTACCCAGGCTTTGAAGAATGGGAGGAACAACTTCATAGATATTCCAAACTGTTTGAACCAGTGGATCATCTGGCATATGCTTTTTGCCGAATTCCATTTGAGCAGTAAAACGTGGATCAGTCTTACGCAAAACAGCATGTCCATAGCCCGGAACAACTTTGCCAGCCTGTAATGTTTTTCTTACATAATCTCCAATCTGTTCTTTGGTTGGCGTTTTGGTGTTGAGTCCTGCCTGCATTTCAAATATCCACTTTATCACTTCCTGGTTTGCCAAACCGTGTAATGGGCCGGCGAGGCCATTCATTCCGGCAGCATAAGAAAGATAAGGATCGCTTAATGCAGAGCCAACCAAATGTGTTGTGTGTGCAGAAACATTCCCGCCCTCATGGTCCGAGTGAATGGTCATGTACAAACGCATTAGTTCTTTAAAGCTATCGTCTTCATAACCCATCATGTGGGCAAGATTGCTTGCCCAGTCAAGCAAACCATCCGGGTTAATATGTTCGTTGTTTTTGTATTTTCTTCTGTAAACATATGCAGCGATACGAGGCAGCCGGGAAATCAAATTCATGGTGTCGTCAAAAACCACAGACCAATAATCTTTTTTATTCATGCCTTCTGCGTATTGTTTTGCAAAAAGGCTTTCAGTCTGCAATGCCATAATTCCCGTTACAAACATTGTCATTGGGTGGGCAGACAGCGGCAATGACTCGATGGTGTCAAATACGTGATTGGGTACATGGCTTCTGCGCTGCCACACAGACGTAATATGGTTTACTTCATCGGCAGTAGGCAATTCGCCGATCATCAGGAGATGGAAAAGTCCTTCAGGTAAAGGTTCCGTACCCCGTTTGCTTTAGGAAGCTTTTCTTTTAGTTCGGGTATGGAATATCCGCGAAAACGAATGCCTTCCTGTGCATCCAGCAAACTTGTTTCGGTAACAAGACCTGTGATGCCCCGCATTCCCTGGTAGACCTGTGCAAGTTTTACTTCACCAATTACGTCATTGCCATGCGTTGCAATAATATTTTTTATTTCTGCAGATGCCTCATCGGCTTTTGCTTTAAACCTGTCTTTTAATACTCCCATTGAATTATGTTTTATTGGCTGATAATATGCAAACAATTACCCAACAAGCTGAATTGCATTTAATTCCCTTTATTTCATCAACTTCAAAATCAACAATAACAAGGCAAAGCATGGGCAAATGCAGGCGGCTAAAGATACCAAACTTCAAACTTCAAAAAACCATTTAAAAGTAAAATAAACTGATTTTTTTATTTGGGCGCTTTGCGATAAAAGTAAACTGCTACAAAGGAGAAAATAACATTAGGAAGCCATGCTGCAATCATTGGTGGCAAATTACCTTTTGTAGAAAATATGGTAGAGAACCTGTCCATTAAAATAAAAAGGGCACCTGCAACAAATCCAATAGCAAGATGTGCACCGCTGCCACCCCTAACCTTGCGGCTGGCTATTACGGCCCCGATAAGCGTTAGTATCAATACTGAAATAGGTGTTGCCAAACGCCTGTACTCTTCGACCTGGAGTGTATTTAAACCTTCGGTGCCACGTAACTGTTGTTCTTGTATATATTGGTGAAGCTGTGGTGAGTTTAATTTGTCTTTTGCATATTCATCCCGGCTGAGATCTAACGGTTTAAAAAGGGGAGATACAAGCATGTTGGGTTGGGTTTTTATGCTTTCATGTATACCGTCTATGTTGTGCTCAATTACGGTTGAAAGCTTCCACTTTTTAGTACTTGTGTCCCACTGTATTGATTGCGCCCTCAGATTATACACGAGCTGGTTATCTTTTACGCGATGCATAAAAAAAGGGCCACCAAATTTTGAAGTAGTATCATAATTACGAATGCCTGCGTAAGTAAATGAATCAATCCGGAAATAAATGCTGTGTTGGCGGTTTTCAACCAATGGGTCATACGTAGAGTTTACATTGATATATTTTTCTTCAAACGCCGTTTTCTTTACGTTGGCTGTAGGTATCACAAATGCCAGCGAAAACATTAACAGTAGGGCCAGGAAACTACCTCCGACCCAAAATGGCATCAACATCCGGTTATAAGTAGTACCACTGGCAAGAATGGCTATAATTTCGCTGCGGCCAGCCATTTTGGAAGTGAAAAATATCACAGCGATCAATACAAATAACGGGAAAAGCAATGCATCAATAAAGGGGATAAAGCCCAGGTAGTACTGGATAAAAACCTCTTTTGCGCTCAATCCCGCCTTCACAAAATCGTCAGTTTTTTCACTTATATCTACAACTACAGCTATTATAGTAAACAGAAAAACACAAAAGAAAAAAGTAGTAAGAAATTTCTTAAGTATATACCAGTCAAGTTTTTTCATTTATGATGCCAAGTGCTTCGGAGCAAATGTAATTATAAGTTGATATGATGATTAGTTAACAGGTTGATAAGTTGACAGCAACTTTAATTGTTAAGCAGGTTTTATAAATGTTGCTTCAATTGTTCTGTCATTGATTTTTTCCACGAGGCAAAACTACCTTTCATGATTTTATTCCTGGCTTCATTTACCAGCCATAAATAAAAACAAAGGTTTTGCAGGCTTGCAATTGTTAAACCAAGCAATTCACCTGAAACAAACAAATGACGTAGGTAAGCTTTCGTATAATAATTACTTATTTCATACGGTAATGTTTCATCAAGCGGTGTAAAATCTGCTGCCCATTTTTTATTTTTTATATTAATGACTCCTTGGGATGTAAATAACATCCCATTGCGCCCGTTACGGGTGGGCATTACACAATCAAACATATCAATACCAAGACTGATACATTCGAGAATATTCCATGGTGTACCAACACCCATAAGATAACGAGGTTTATCTGCAGGAAGATTTTCACAGCAAAGTGCTGTGATTTCATACATGATATCTTCAGGTTCACCAACACTTAATCCGCCTATCGCGTTGCCTGCGGCTTGTTTGGAAGCAATGTATTCGCATGAAATTTTGCGCAGGTCCGTATATTTATTTCCCTGCACAATAGGAAAAAGATATTGCTTGTGATTATATAACGGCTGTGTTGTGCCAAGATGACTAACACACCTGTCAAGCCAGCGATGTGTTAATAGCATACTGTTCTTCGCATAGAGATATTCACTTTCTCCGGGAGGACATTCATCAAAAGCCATGATGATATCAGCACCGATCTTGCGTTGAATATCCATAACTTTTTCGGGCGTAAATAAATGCCTGCTTCCATCAATATGGCTTTGAAACAAAACACCGTCTTCGGTGATTTTCCTGCTTTGCGCAAGGGAGAATACCTGGTAGCCACCGCTGTCTGTAAGGATAGGCCTGTCCCAATGCATGAATTTATGCAAGCCGCCAGCATTCTTAAGAATATCTATGCCCGGCCGCAGGTATAAATGATAAGTGTTACCTAAGATTATCTGTGCTTTTACATCATTATATAGTTGTTGTTGTGTTACAGCTTTAACAGAACCCACTGTACCTACAGGCATAAATATAGGTGTTGAAATTTCTCCATGAATTGTTGTTATTTTTCCTGCTTTCGCTTTAGAAAACTCATCTGTTTTTTCCAAATCAAATTCGAATGCCATAGTCGCAAAGTAAGTGCTTAATGTTTCTATGGAAATAATTACTCAGTTAGTTTTCCGATGCGCAATGACTTTTAACACTTACCATATAATCCTTTGGCTTGTTTTTTCTTCTTAGAAATGATAGAACTATTTGAAAATTTAATTGATGATTTTATGAAAAAAATATTCAGAATTCTTGTATTGACAATCTTGATCAGCACAGGAATTGCAAAACCAGATGAAGCAAAGTCTCAAACAGCCAGTGTAAGCTTTTCAGTTTTTTATAATTCTTTAAAACCATATGGCCGTTGGGTGCAGAACCCTGCATACGGACAAGTTTGGATAAGCAGTACCGGTGGATTTGTTCCATATTCTACTGGCGGGCATTGGGCATATACCAATTATGGATGGACATGGGTTTCAGATTACGACTGGGGGTGGGCACCTTTTCACTATGGACGCTGGGCTTATGATCCTGCTTATGGATGGTTTTGGGTACCGGGTTATGACTGGGCGCCTGCATGGGTAGCATGGAGAGGTGGTGGCGATTATTATGGCTGGGCTCCTTTATCGCCGGGTTTAAGCATAGGTGTTTCTTATAATAGCATTCCTGCAGACAGATGGGTATTTGCTCCACATCAGTATATTACCAGCCCTTATATTACCAGATATTATATACCACGGACGCAGAATGTTACCATAATAAAGAATACAACTGTTGTAAATAATGTTACTGTAAAAAATAACGTGCATTATGTTGCAGGTCCGAGAAAAGAAGATGTTGAAAAAGTGAATCATACCAGAGTGCAAACTTATACCGTGGCAAACTCTTCAAAACCGGGCAAAACTGTTGTAAACAACAATACTATTAATGTATACAGGCCGGTTGTAAACAATAAAACCATAGTTAATAATAACAGTACAACGGTAAATAAGAACAGCAATTCAACAGTAAATAATAATAAGAGTAAGCCTGTTATTGAAAACAAAAAACCGCCTGTAACCAACAATAAACATAATAATCCAGTAATCGGCAATAATAACAAGCCTGATAATGCGGTAGCTCATAATAATAACCTTGGTAATGCTAATAAAGAAACAGTAAATAAAAAACCTGCCGATAATAAACAGGTAAATAATAAACAACAACAACAGCAAATAAAGCCTGAACAAAAATTAAATGTTAAGGTAAAACCTCAACAGCAAAAACAGGAAAATGATGTTGCCCATAAGAAGAATCAAAACGATAATAATAACAAGCGAAGGAAATAATGTTTCTGGTATAAACAACCGGTTAATTTTTAGCCGGTTTTTTGTTTGGGCAAATTGTTGCTATATTCATAAACAACAGAAAAAAAATGCCGGTAAACGTTATTCAGAATAATAATGGGAATCTCCAACAAAAAATCAAACTTTCATTTAAGGGAGTTTGGCTGATATTAAAAGAAACAATAAATGATTTTACTTCCTGTCGTATTACACGAATGAGTGCCGCGCTGGCTTATTACACAGTTTTTTCTATTGCACCCATGCTTATATTAATAATAAGTCTGGCTGCAGTATTTTATGGGAGAAATGCCATTGAAGGCAGTATATATAATGAAATAAAATCTTTTGTAGGCAGTGATGCAGCGCTTCAAATACAGGAGCTTATAAAAAAAGCGACTATAAAGCAAGGCAACGTCTTTGCTTCAGGAGCAAGCATTGTTGCCTTGATCTTAGGTGCAACAAGCGTTTTTGGCGAGATACAGGATTCTATAAATGTAATATGGAATTTAAAGGCAAAACCTAAAAGAGGCTGGATAAAAATATTATTGAACAGGCTTTTGAGTTTTTCAATAATCGTTAGCCTTAGTTTTATACTGCTGGTGTCATTAATGGTGAGTACCGTTCTTGATGTATTGATAGACAGACTTATTCAATTATTTCCAGGCATGGCAGTGCATATTGCATATGGGTTAAACTTTTTGCTAACGTTTATTATTATTACACTTTTATTCGGTATTATATTTAAAGTATTACCGGATGCAAGAATAAAATGGCACGATGTTTTGACGGGCGCTATTACAACAGCCTTGCTGTTTATGTTGGGTAAATTGGGAATAAGCTATTATCTCGGCACAAGGAATATTGGCAATACATATGGAGCGGCAGGTTCAATCATCGTTATTTTATTATGGGTTTATTATTCCGCTATCATCTTATATTTCGGAGCCGCGTTTACCAAGCATTATGCCCAGTTTAAAGGCAGGAGAATTTATCCTAACGATTATGCAGTATGGACAGAACATGTTGAAAAAGAAAAAACAGGTTCGCTCCAGGAAGTAGCCCCGCCACCACCTTCTTCAGCACAATAAACTAAAAAATATGCAGCATGAATTACTTGTAACAGGCCATCAGATAGCAGCATTATTTGTGCTGGCTATACCTGTTGCATGTATTGCATGGACTGTGACGCATGAAGAAATATTTTCGGAGATAAAAGAATATTGCGTTCGGTGCAAAAATGAAAGCAGGAGCATGCTAAAGAAAAAGTTTTTTTATTTATTTACCTGCGAGTATTGCTTTAGTCATTATGTTACTGTACTCATGCTTATCATGACAAAGTATCATTTATTGTACAATGACTGGAGAGGTTATGTTGTTGCCGGTTTTTCTATGGTTTGGATTGCCAATATTTATATGAGTATTTACGCAAGAATACGTGTTAATCTAAAAAAGGAACGAATAGAAGCAGACCTTATAGAAGAAGAGAAGAATAATCATTCATAAAAGCAGTTTGTTGAAAAGTAATGAATTTGTTTGCAGTGAACATGTGTAAATGTTAGTTGAATAAGTAATTTTATGAATGCCATTGAAAACATTTAAGCGCAGGGAATTTTTAAAAACAACTGCTGTTTTATTAGCTGCGGCAACTGCAGGAAGCTCATTCGATTCAAAAAAATACAAACCATTGCTTTCATTTTCAACATTGGGTTGCCCCGACTGGTCTTTTGAAAAGATTGTACAATTTGCTGCTGCCAATAAATATGACGCCATTGAAATAAGAGGAATACAACGCGAACTGGATCTTACAAAAACATCGGTATTCAATAGCAAAGAGAGTATAAAGAGTACTTTGCAGTTAATGCAAAACAACAAGCTCAAATTTTCAGATCTTGGTTCATCAGCAGCATTACATTTTCCGGAAGGAGAGGAGCGGCAAAAAAACCTGGATGAAGCAAAGCGTTTTATTGATCTTGCCCAGCAAATTGCTTGTCCTTATGTAAGGGTTTTTCCAAACGATTTTCCGAAAGACCAGGATAAAGAAGTTACAAAAGAATTAATTGCAAAAGGGCTATTACAATTGGGTGATTATGCAAAGGGCAGTAATGTTTCTGTGTTGCTTGAATCACATGGCGAAGTTGTATATGCTTCCGATCTGTTACAGATAATGAAGGCATCAGACCATGAGCATGTTGGTATGATTTGGGACGCTTATAATATGTGGTCTGTTACAAAGGAATCTCCCGAATCGGTATATGCATCTTTAAAAAATTATATCAGGCATACACATATAAAAGATGCAAGAATGATCAATGGTAAGGAACAATATGTTTTACTGGGCACAGGTAATTCAGCAATTTTTGAAGCCATAGAGATTCTTGTAAAAAATAAATTTCCCGGTTACTATAGTTTTGAATGGGAAAAACTATGGCATCCTGAAATTGACGACCCTGAGATTGCCATTGCCGATTTTCCCAAAGCAATGCAAAGGCACTTTCAAAATAACATCAGCACACTTTATTAATTAAACTCTTCACTTATCTCTGATGTCTGATTTTACGATGTCTGATTTGCTTAAGTTTAACAGGCTTGTAAATCTTAAAATTATCAAACGCGGAAATTAGTAATACATCACACATCATTATATCCTACATCAGACATTTTCCTGTATTTTGCCACCCTATATAAATTAGTTTAATGTCTCCTTATTTTCTTTTTGCTTTCGTACTGCTATATTTTTTGTTATTGCTTGGAGTTGCATGGCGTACCAGTCGCAATGCGGATAATAATTCTTTCTTCATCGGCAACCGCAACAGTAACTGGATGCTGGTAGCATTCGGTATGATCGGTACTTCGCTCAGCGGGGTAACGTTTGTAAGTGTGCCTGGTACGGTTGGCAGCAATGGCTTTGGTTATTTCCAGGTGGTAATAGGAAACTTTATTGGTTATTGCTTAATTGCTTTTATACTGTTGCCATTATATTATAAAATGCAGGTAACATCTATTTATAATTATTTGTTGAACCGGTTTGGAAAAACATCTTATAAAACGGGAGCCTTATTCTTCATCATTTCAAGAGTGCTTGGCGCTACGGCAAGATTGTATTTAGTCATAAACGTATTACAGATATTTATTCTTGACAACCTCCATGTGCCTTTCTGGCTTACAACATTTATCATTCTCTTAATGATATTGCTCTACACTTTTGAAGGCGGTGTTAAAACCATTGTTTTTACTGATATGCTTCAAACAACGTGTATGCTGCTGGGTCTTATCATCTGCATTTATTTTATAATGAAGCTGATGAACTTTTCGTTTGCCGATGCTATTCAATCTTTGCATATAAAAAACTATACAAAGATCTTTAATACAGATGTGAAGAGCGGTTCATTCTTTTTGAAACAAATTATCGGCGGTGCATTTTTAACTATTGGTATGACAGGGCTTGACCAGGAAATGATGCAGAAGAATATAAGTGTAAGAACGTTGAAGGATTCACAAAAAAATATGCTTACGTTCAGTATGATATCTGTTGGCGTAAATTTTCTTTTCCTGTTCCTCGGCGGATTACTTTACCTGTTTGCATCATCACAAAATATTGCAGTTAAAGGTGATGATCTGTTTCCAACCGTTGCATTAAGTTACCTTCCATCATTTGTTTCTATCATTTTTATTATAGGTTTAATATCTGCTTTATTTCCGAGTGCGGATGGAGCATTAACTGCATTGACTTCATCATTCTGTATTGATATTTTAGGTTTGAGACGCAATACATCACTTACCGAACAGCAAACAAAAAGAACAAGAATAACAGTGCATTTAACTTTTGCTATTATTTTCTTTTTATGCATCATGGTGTTTAAATGGATAAATGATAAATCTATTATTGATGTGATATTGAAAGTGGCAGGATATACTTACGGGCCTTTACTCGGATTGTTTTTATTTGGCATTTTTACAAAAAGAAGCTTACCTCAAAACGCGGTGATGGTGCTTATTTGTATTGCAGCGCCAGTATTATCATATATACTTAGCCTTAATGCAACAACATGGTTTAACGGTTATGCAATAGGAATTGAGTTGTTACTTATAAATGGCTTGCTTACATTTGCGGGGCTTTTACTTGTATCAAAACCACCCATACAGTTAAATGCAATGGATCGATAAACTCGCTGAAGATTATTCATCAAAGTATACAACTGCTTTAGATGACGTGCTTCATAAGGTTCATGATGAAACACTTACCGGTCATCCTGAAGCGCATATGATGAGCAGCCCGGTTCAGGGTAAATTGCTTGAGTTTATAAGTTCTTTACTTCAGCCTCAATATATTTTAGAGATAGGAACATTTACCGGCTTTAGTGCGATCTGTTTAGCAAAAGGATTAAAGCCAGGAGGTGAACTACATACGATTGAGCTACGTGAAGAGGATGCTAACACTGCGTGGAAAAATATTCTGTCAGCAGGCATGCATGATAAAATACATTTACACATAGGCGATGCGAGGCAGATCATAAAGGCTTTGGATTATAAGTGGGATCTTGTTTTTATTGATGCGGATAAAACTTCTTACATCACATACTATGAGGAGGTTTTACAACGTTTAAGTGACAGAGGTTTTATACTGGCTGATAACGTTCTGTTTCATGGCCAGGTGCTTGAAGAAGTAGTAAGCGGAAAAAGTGCAAAGGCAATTACAGAATTCAATAACCATGTTTTAAATGACCAGCGAACTGAGCAGGTGTTTCTGACTGTGAGAGATGGTTTGCTGTTAATTAAAAAGAAATCCTAGATGAAGAAACTTCTTGTTTTATTCTTTGCTGTAGCAGCATGTTTCAGCGCAAAAGCACAAAACAACGAAGCCGTACAGGCTTATATTGAGCAATACAAACAATTAGCAATTGATGAAATGATTCGTACCGGTGTGCCTGCGTCTATTACACTTGCGCAAGGCATTCTTGAATCCAATGCCGGTAGTTCAGACCTTACACTGCAATCAAATAATCATTTTGGAATTAAATGTAAAACAGACTGGACAGGAGATTACGTATATCATGACGATGATATAAAACATGAATGCTTCAGAAGATATAATTCTGCTGAAGAATCTTATCGTGATCATTCAGATTTTTTGAGAAACCGGCCAAACTATGCAGTGTTATTTACGCTTGATGCTACAGATTATAGGAGCTGGGCTTACGGATTAAAGTCTGCCGGTTATGCAACGAATCCTGCGTATGCTAACTCGCTTATCACCACAATCGAAAATTATAATTTAGAAGGTATAACTGACATCGCACTACAGCAAAATCACCAGGTAACAATAGCTTCATCTCCTGTTAAACAACAGGAGGAATATGCTTTTGAGAACACTTCTAAAATTGCTCCTCAACCGGTAGGTATTTCAAATAGCACTGTTAATACGCAGAACGCTATTACTTATCCGCAGGGTGTTTTTACTATTAATCAAACAAGGGTTGTTTATGTAAAGGCAGGTACTTCTCTTTTAGCACTGGCTAATAAATATAATATTGCTTACGGCAAGCTACTTGCTTTTAATGACCTGGACGGTGGCGATATTTTAAGAGAGGCTGCATTAATTTATATTGAAAAAAAACCAAAGAAAAGTTCCAAGGATTATCACATAGCGCTTCCCAACGAAGACCTTTATGATATTGCACAGGAAGAAGGCGTACAGTTACAAAGTATTCTTGCTTATAATAACTATCAAAAAAGCAACCAGCTTAAAGCAGGCGATAAAATCATATTACGCACAGAAAGCAGGAAATTGTTTTGATTGTATTTAGTTTAACTCGGAAACCCACCGCCTTTGGCGGTGGTAATGTGCTGCAGGCTATGCCGGAATTGTAAATTTGAAGATGAGTAAATACAAAAAGCAATCTCATGTAGTTTATAAATGTGATTACCATATTGTATGGGCGCCGAAATATCGGTTTCGAATTTTAACAGGAGAAGTTGGTAAGATGATGGAAAAGGATATTCAAATGTATAGCGCATGGTTAGGCTGTGAGATAGCAGAATTGAATGTACGGGTTGATCATGTTCACGTAGTAGTGAGTATCCCACCGAAGGTATCTGTGTCAACATATATGGGAACTGTAAAGGGCAAAACAGCCATAAGAGTATTTAAGAGTTATCCGATGTTGAAGAAACGTCCATATTGGGGCAATCATTTTTGGGGTAGAGGCTATTTTGTAAATACGGTTGGGATCAATGAAGATATGATAAGAAGGTATGTTAAATATCAGGAGGAAGAAGAACGCAAAGAAGAGAGTAACCAACAGGGCTTCGACTTCGACCTTGGAACTTAGCCTTTGGCTTCATTCATAAATCCACCTGCTTTGCAGGTGGTAGTTTAATTTGCAGTTTCAAAACAACCTGTATGCAGGAAATACATATTCACGACAAAATCTTTATTCCTTATTTACCACAGCAGCAGGTTGAAGCTGCGATACAAGAACTTGCTGACACTATTAGCCGCGATTACAAAGGCAGGCATCCTTTATTTATTGCCATACTAAATGGTTCATTCATGTTTGCCGCAGAACTATTTAAAAGGCTTTCTATTCCGGCAGAGATCTGTTTTATAAAACTTGCTTCTTATAAAGGCACCACATCAGCAGGGCATGTTATCACGTCTGTGGGGCTAGATACTGAAATAAAAGACAGGCATGTGATCATTCTTGAAGACATTCTTGATACAGGAAAAACACTACATAGTTTTCTGCCACAATTATATAATATGCAGCCTGCCTCATTAAAAATAGCTGCCTTATTACATAAACCCGATGCAACTGTTCATGATGTACCGCTCGATTACAACGGCTTTAAAATTCCGGATAAATTTGTTGTTGGCTTTGGTTTAGATTATAATGGCTACGGAAGAAATATACCTGCTATCTACCAGGTGAAGGAGTGATTACCTCAATAAAGAAATGGTTCCCTGTTTAATAACTTTTTTATCGTTTGGCCCGGATAATTCAAGCCTGTAAATATAACTGCCCATGGGCTGCGGATAATTTTTATATGTACCATCCCAACCATCACTTTTATCATTAGCAGAATATATAACGATGCCCCAGCGGTTATAGATTTCAAAATGCTTCAGTGTATAACCGTCATAGGTATATATTCTGAACTTATCATTTAATCCGTCACCATTTGGTGTAAATGCATTTGGAATGAAAAATGACTTGAACACTTTTACATTTACCTGATCTGAAGCGGTTCCGCAGCCAACTGTAGATGTAGCATTTAAAGTGTAGGTCATATCCTGCAATGGGTAAACTTGCGGTTTAATCAGTGTATAATCATTCATATCAGCAGTTGGCGACCAACCATAATTAAGCGCTGTGCCTGATACAAATCCGTTCAATATTGCAGTGTCACCACTAATGATCGTTTTATCTTCACCTGCATTTACCTGTGGTTTTTTATAAACATCAATAGGAAGAAAAGCAGAATCCTGGCAGCCCGATGCATTGGTTACAGTTACTTTATAAATAATAGAATCTTTTGGGTTTGCCACAGGATTCGGAATTGCATCATTCGATAAACCCACAGCAGGTGTCCATTTAAAACTTGCCGGTGCAGAGGCTGATGCAAAAAGCTGCTGGCTTTCGCCTTCACACATTGCGTGTGATGGTTGTGTTGATATAGTTATTCCCGGGGCAACTTTTAAATAAAATGAATCTGTTGTGGTACATCCATAAAAGTAGGTTTGATGCAATACATATAAACCTGTATCTGCAAACTGCAGGTTATGAACAGTGTCAGGCGGGTATGGATATGTTGTATAGGTCGAAAAGCCATTTGGACCTTTCCATGCAATTTCCTGTGCCAATAGATTAGCTGCAGGCAAGGCATAATCTTTACCGGTACAACCACTAATATCCTGGGGTGGATTATGCGGTGGAACCGGGTGAATAGATGTGAAAATAGAATTTGACCTTATCCTGCAGTTAACTGAATTGATATTGTCTCTTTCTGCAACTACCATCCTATATTCAACAGAACCTGAAGTTCTGCGTGGCATCGCATACGTTGTAGCAGTTGCTCCGGGAATATCTTTCCATGTTTTACCGGTATCAGTACTACTTTGCCATTGAACAACGGGATCATCAAAACCTGGAGAATATGTACCCTTCATAATAAAGGGATTGGTATAATCAGCGCAAACTTCCTGGTCTTCGGAAGAGCCATCAACAGTAATATTTACAAGAGGCCCGCAATTTTGAAATACAACATCGTCAATGGCAAAAGCGCTGCCACAACCATATTTTGGGTTAGTTGTAATTTTTAAAACAACAGCATTTATACCTGCGGTAGTTTTATAGGTAAAGCCATATTGGACCCATTTTTTTTCATCGGTGATCGGTATATCGTCTGTATTATAGCTTGCAAGTAGTTTTCCGGAAAGAGATTCAATGCTCAAAGTGAGGTTAGGCAAAACAACATCATTGCCGCAACTTATATTGGAAGTAAGTACATTGGTTACATATACCGAAAGCTGGTAGGTCATGTTCTCACATATATTCCATGCTGTATCTTGGATTACAACGCCGGGAGTGCTTTCGGCATTCACCAGCATGTAGTTTCCATTTAAGTCATTGGGAGTATGGTCGCCGGTCATTGCTACCCAATAGCCACCACACCCAAAAAGAAAATCACTGATAGTATACTGTCCTTTTTTGGGACAACCGCCAACGTTGTCAAAGGTTGTTACCGGGGGTAGTTGTGGATTGCCTCTGAAACCGAAAGTTTCATTTACGATGGGATCGCCCAAATTAAGATTGCATAATTGCGCATGAGCAAACGTTGAACAAGAAATTAAAACGGTAAACAGAATACGGACTTTCATCGCAAGCTTTCCTGGGCATTAATGGTTTGAAGTTGTGACCAAAACTATTGTACTATTTAAATAATTTGAATTGTTGAATGTAAGTAAGGGTTTTATATTAATAGCGCATTTAGTTACCATTCATTAAAGAAAATTTGAAATGAAAATAAATAATTAATGTATTGACATACAAACAAAAACATTATAGACAATTAAAAGCAAAAAAAAGCCGCTTCAATTGAGCGGCTTTTGATATAATAATTTGAATTATGATCAGGAAAATACTTCTTTTACTTTGTCGAAAAAGCTTTTCTCGCTTTTACCGGGTTGCGGTTTAAAATTCGGGCTTTCGTTCATCTGATTCAGCATTTCTTTCTCTTCATGTGTTACGTTCTGCGGCGTCCATACATTTACATGAATTAACTGGTCGCCTTTGCCGTAGCCGTTCACTTCCGGGAAACCTTTCCCTTTTAACCTGAATATCTTGCCACTTTGAGTACCTGCCGGTATTTTAATTTTAGCCCTTCCGTCGATAGTAGGCACCTCAACGTTTGTTCCAAACACTGCATCAGGGAATGAAATATGCAACTCGTACGCCACGTTCAAACCATCGCGTTGCAGTTCTTTATGTGCTTCTTCTTCTATCAACACAATAAGATCACCTGGCATTCCGCCGCGTTCTCCTGCGTTGCCCTTGCCACTTAAGCTGAGCTGCATTCCTTCCTGCACACCTGCAGGTATATTAATATTTACCGTTTCTTCACCATAAACACGGCCTTCACCTTTACAAACTGAACATTTGTTAGTTATTGTAGTTCCTTCTCCGTTACAGGTTGGGCAGGTGCTTACGGTCTGCATCTGGCCTAAAAATGTATTGGTAACTTTTCTTACCTGGCCGCTGCCACCGCAGGTATTACAGGTTTGAATGCTGCCTTTATCTTTTGCTCCGCTGCCGCTACAAGTGTTACAGGGCACATATTTTTTTACCTTAATATTTTTTGTAACGCCCTTCGACATTTCTTCGTAGTTCAGCTTCAGCTTTATACGAAGATTGCTGCCTCTCGTTCCATGATTTCTTGCTCCACCGCCGCCTCTTCTGCCACCGCCACCGAAAAAGCTTCCGAAAATATCCTCACCGAAAATATCTCCAAACTGGCTGAAAATATCTTCCATGTTTACGTTGGTACTACCACTGAAGCCACCGCTTCCCGGTGCAAAGGCTGCGTGGCCGTAACGGTCGTACTTTGCCCTCTTATCAGTATCACTCAATACCTCATAAGCTTCGGCAGCTTCCTTAAATTTTTCCTCTGCATCTTTATTACCGGGATTTCTGTCAGGATGATGTTGCATAGCCACTTTACGGTATGCCTTTTTGATCTCATCAGCAGACGAGGATTTGGAAACGCCTAAAATTTCGTAATAATCTTTTTTTGTCATGATAAACCTTGGTCTCTTAATTATTTGCCAACTACAACTTTTGCAAAACGGATGATCTTGTCATTTAAATAATACCCTTTTTGAATTTCATCGATCACTTTGCCTTTCAGGGATTTTTCGGGTGCAGGAATTTCAGTTATTGCCTCATGTTTCTCTACATCAAACGCAGTCTTTAAACTTTCCATCGGTTTTAAACCTTTGTTTTCCAGCGTTTTTTTCAGTTTATTGAAAATAAGCAAAGCGCCTTCACTAAACTGTTTTATATCACCGGAAGCTTCGAACTGCCTTTCTGCACGGTCACAATCATCAATCACGTCTAAAAGTGAAATAATCACTTCCTTGCCGGCTGTTTGGCGTAATTCATAGTTTTCCTTAGCGGTGCGCCTGCGGTAATTGTCAAATTCGGCAAAAAGACGAATGTATTTATCTTTCTGCTCTTGTAATTCGGCGCTTAATTTCTCATTTAATGACTCTTCCTCAACAGGGGTGTTCAAATGGGTTGTGCCAGCTGCATTTTCGTCAGCATTTATCCCGAAATCATCCGATTTAGTGGTTATTTCTTCCTGTAAATCTTTTTCTTCCATAGTTTTTAATAGAAAGTATAATTAGTCAAAATTTTTGCCAGCCGCAAAGAGACGAAAAAATGTCAGCTAAAAAAACAAAAAATTGCTTTAGGTACTGCATTTCAATAAATAGTAACCTTATTACTGACTCAATTAACCAAACATTCGAAAGATGCCCCAGGGAAACTGATCGCTAAATGCCCAGTTGCTAATCAATCTTAGAAATAAAACAGGTAAAATTTATTTGTATTGTTAAAATCTATATTTTTAAACCTTCTTATAGATATTTTGAAAAAACTGTTTGCCATACTGCTGCTGTTTATTTACCTCTTCAATCTTGTTGGGTATAACCTGCTGTTTCAATATCTTATTAACAGGAATGACGCACAAGTCAGTGCGCGGCTTGACAAAAATAATTATGTAGATAAAGACCTGGTAGTGGTAAAGGTTGCATTGAACATGCCGTATCTTACTTCGAGTAATGAGTTTGTAAGGACAGACGGAGCAGTTGTATTAAATGGTATTCACTATAATTATGTAAAAACAAAGGTTTCGGATGATACCTTGTATTTAATGTGCCTGCCCGATTTCTTAAAAACGTCACTGTATAATGCAAAAACCGATATTGCCAAACAGTCTGCAGACCTGCCAACAGGGAAGAAGAATGCAGAAACGTTCCCGGTAAAAAAGATATGCGATTTAAGCGAATACAGTTATACATCAGAACAATCGCTTTTATCTTCCCGTTATTCATCACCTTATTCTTACAAAGATTTTATTTATACAGCATTAAGCTCCGTATTTATAAAATACCCCGCCCAGCCTCCCGAACAAACTTGCTAATATTTTTTACTATTCGCCTGCCTGCGAACCAGCAAAGCCTGCTGGCTTTATAATATTAAGCAGTTTCTTATTCTTTTGTTCAATTAATGTTTTATGCCTTATATACCATTACCTGAGCATTTGCCAGGTATAACCGGTTTGCTTGAATATCGCCAGGATACCGCTGCACCCATCCGGGAGCTTACACAAATACTGTTGCGTGGCGCTTCCACCTTAACGGAAGGAGAACGTGAGTTGATCGCAACTGTTGTTTCAAGCGGTAATCAATGCAGATTTTGTACGGCTGCGCATACTGCTGCGGCAGATGTGCTGCTTGGAGAAAATGAAACCACTGCAAAAGTTAAACAGGATATTACAATAGCACCCGTTAGTGAAAAAATGAAAGCTTTACTAACCATTGCATCTATGGTAAGGGAAAGTGGTAAGGCTGTAACAAAAGAAGCAATTGAAGATGCCAGGTCAAAGGGCGCCACCGATATTGAAATTCATGACACGGTTTTAATTGCTGCATTATTCTGTTTATACAACAGGTATGTAGATGGCCTTGCTACCTTAACACCAGCCGGAGATGAATTCTATACAAATCTTGGTGAACGTCTCAAAAACCATGGCTATAACCGCCTGTCGCAAGGGTATGATCATCTAAAAAATCAATCTGTAGTATAATGAAAGCTGTAATTGCAAACGAAGAACATATTTTAATTGAAAGGAATCTGACTACGGCTCCACCTGTTTTAAAAACACTTACGGTTGCATTTATAGTTTGTTACCTGAGTATTCTGTTTTCGGGCATTTCTTCAATGCTTATGTCTGTGTATCTGCCGGTTGTGGTTAAAGGCCTGCTTGGAAATGTATCAGAAGAAAAAATAAATAACGTGAGTGCCTACATAAATTCAGTATTTATTTTCGGAAGTACGTTTGGAGGTTTTGCCTGGGGTTTTATCTGTGATAAGATCGGCCGTTCAAAAGCCGTATTTTGTTCAACCGCTGTTTACGGTTTGTTTACAGTACTTACTGCCTTTTCTTCCTCCTGGGTGTTAGCCGGTGTTTACCGTTTTATTACAGGCTTCGGCGTAGGCGGCGTAATAGTAACTACCAATATTTTGATAGCAGAAATATGGCCTGAGAAAAGAAGAGCCATTGCCATTGGAATCGTATCTGCAGCTATGCCTGTTGGTTTTATCGTGGCCGGCGCTATCAATAACCTGGCTGGCGACTGGCCCCAGGCATTTTTGACAGGATTGATCCCGGTGGCAACAGCTTTGATTTCCATCTTCATTTTACCGGAATCACCTAAATGGAAATCAAATAAAGAAGCACAAGTGGCTAAGTCTGCGTCGGGAGGCCTTTTTGCAACAGCTTATAAGAAAAATCTGGTAATGGGTTCTTTGATATTTGGCAGTATGCTTATTGGCTTATGGGCTGTTTTTTCCTGGGCACCTACGTGGGTACAAAGTATAACGGCTAACGATGCAGCTGCAAAAGACCTGCGTGGCTCAACCATGATGGTTTTATCGATTACCGGACTCGTTGGCAGTATTGTATCGGGATGGATTGTGAATGCGATTGGCTTACGAAAAACACTGATTATGTGTTTTGCAGGCTGTTTTGTAATGACGTTTGTTGTTTTTAAGCTGAACACGTCTGTTACAACCGCCACGTTTGCTGAAATGAGCCTGCTCGCAATTTTCTTTGGCATAAGCCAGGGCACATTAGCGGTGTATATTCCTCATTTATTCCCAACAATAATAAGAGCATCTGCAACAGGATTCTGTTTCAACATAGGCAGAATATTCACGGCAACCGTTGTTTTCTTTATTGGTGCATTAGTTTCTCTCATGGGCGGATATGGAAACGCAATTTTCATTTTCTCATTTGTTTTTATTCTTGGGTTGATTGTGACCTCAATGGCACATGAAAGCAATAGTCCGGAAGTCGGGTAGTCCGCAAGTCAGTAAGTAGAAAGTTACATCGCAAATCAAATCGTAAATCTTAAAGCGTAAATTCTTATGGCACATATAAACGTACCTGAGGGGGTGCCTGGTATAAGAAGCCTGGCAATGTTTCGGCCTGAGACAGGCAAGCCCTTGTATGAGTTAGCTCAAATCTTATTAAGAGGCGAATCACCTTTAAGCGAAGCAGAAAGAGAACTGATTGCAGCATATGTATCGCGCCGCAACGAAACCATGTTTTGCGAATTGAGCCATGCTGCGGCAGCACGGCATCTTTATAAAGAAGATAAAGACATAGTAGATGATGTATTGAATGATATGGAGCAGTCTGTGGTAAACAGCAAATTGAAAGCATTGCTAAACATTGCGGGTAAAGTACAGATACTAGGTAAAGAAGTTATTGAAGCAGACATTGAAAGAGCAAGAAACGAGGGCGCTTCTGATCGTGAAATACACGATGCTGTCTTAATAGCTGCCACCTTCAGCATGTTTAACCGCTATGTTGACGGCCTGGCCAGCTTAACGCCAACAGATCCCATTGAATATGACGAAATGGGAAAGCGCATGGCAGAAAAAGGATATGTACCACCCCCAACCCCTAAAGGGGAGTAGTAAAACACTTGATTCCAAATAAAAACTAAACAATGCAATTAAACTTTATGAACAAACTTAATTATACCCCTTCAGGGGACAGGGGCATGGCACACATCGATTTAAAAAATGATCTCCCCGGTATTCGTGGGCCAATGGTATATAGCCCTGAAACAGGAGACGCTTTAAATGAGCTTGCAGAAATTTTATTGCATGATGATAACAACACACTCAGCCGCGGCGACCGTGAGATGATCGGTGCTTATGTTTCCTCATTAAACGATTGCTTTTATTGTCAGAACGTACACGGTGCTTTGGCGCAGCATTACTACGCCTGCGATATGCAACTGATCGATGATATAAAACAAGATCATCATTCTGCATCAATTTCACCAAAATTGAAAGCATTATTAAGCATAGCAGGAAGCGTACAAAAAGGAGGGAAGCATGTTACCGCTGAACAAATTGAACATGCGAAAAGCCTCGGTGCTACAGACAAGGAAATACACGACACGGTTTTAATAGCGGCCGCATTCTGCATGTTTAACCGTTATGTTGACGGGTTAAATACCTGGGCGCCGCAAGACAGGCAGGTATATATCGATCGTGCAAAAATGCGTGCCGAAGAAGGCTATGCCCATGTTGACATGAATAAATGAAAACACCACAGTAAATGAAAGCACTATGAAAATAAAAACTGAACCGATCGGGAGCGTACCACGCCCGAAATATTTGGTTGATGCTTTAGGTACATTTGCACAACAGCAAATAAGCGAAAGCGAACTACAGCAACTTTCAGATAAAGCATTAAAAGAAACCATTCAGCTTTTTGAAGAAACCGGCTCTCCTGTAATTACAGATGGTGAACAAACAAAACCAAGCTTTGCAACTTATCCTGTCAGCGGTATAAAAGACCTTTCGCCAAATGGTGTTGTTATTCCTTTTGCAGATGGGCACACGAGACAGTTGCCACAAATAACATCAGGGCCTTTTCATTATACAACGTATGCAGACAGCTATTTAAACAAAGCAAAACAGTTAACAACGTTGCCTGTAAAACAGGCAGTGATAGCAGTATCTGCTATCAGCTTATTATACCCGCAGGAAGGTATTGATGGTTATTCTCATGAACAATTTATAAATGATTTGGTGAATGAAGCAGAAGCTGATATAAGAAGATGTTTGAACAGTGGCGCATATAATGTACAGACAGATTTTACAGAAGGAAGATTGGCATTAAAGCTTGATCCTTCAAAAGGTTTATTAAAGTCTTTTATTGATCTGAATAACAGAGTGCTTGGGCGTTTTTCTGAAGAAGAAAGAAAAAAGATCGGCGTACATTCCTGTCCTGGCGGCGACCATGATTCAACACACAGTGCAGATATTAGTTATGCTGATCTACTTCCTTTATTATTTGAATTGAATGCAGGAAATTTTTACCTGGAATATGCAGGCGAAAAAAACAAGCAGGATGTACTTCAGTCAATAAAGGAAAACATACGTCCGTCTCAAACTGTATTTATAGGTGTTACCAATGTGCTAGATCCACGTATAGAAACGCCGGAAGAAATACGCGATACTATCCTTGAAGCGGCTGCAATAATTCCTTTGCAACAACTCGGTACAACAGATGATTGCGGCTTTTCTCCTTTTGCTGATGATCTTTCTACATCAAGAGATACGGCTTTCGCAAAAATCAAATCACGCATTGAAGGAACAAAACTGGCAGAAGAAAAACTTTTCAAATAAGTATAACAAAGCAGGTCAGACACTACAAAAGCGTCAGACCAATAAAAAATCCGGCCATGTTCAGCTATAAAAAAAGCAGCTTTTTAGTTTTAATTATCATAAGCGTTCTACATGCTTATGGCCAAAAATTCAGTGTAAGCTTTACCTCAACAGCATCTAATGAAAACTTTTCCGGCAACGTGCTTTTGTATTTATCAAAAGATTCCAAATCGCCTAAAGATGAAATGGTGGGCGTTGAGAGATTTCCTTGTTTTTCAATCACCGTACATAACATAAAACCAAATGACAAAGTAGTGTTTGATGATAAGGCAGCTTCTTATCCTGTTAAACTTTCTGATATAGAAAGAGGCGAATATAAAGCACAGGTTGTATGGGATAAAAATGAAGGTGGCCGTTCAATTGCCAACAGTCCGGGTAATATATATAACGATGCGATCACCGTTCAGCTTACAAACAACACAAATACAATTTTCGATATTGCCTGCAACAATGTTGTTAAAGAAAAAAGCTTCGTTGAAACGCAATTTGTGAAAGAAATGAAAGCGCCTTCAGCACTGCTTACCGCAGCGTATAAAAGAACAACAACTGTTAATGCAGCCGTTATACTTCCGAAAGAATATTATGATCAGCCGGAACGGAAATTTCCTGTGTTATATTGGATCTCCGGCTATGGTGGCGATTATCATAATTATTCCGGTAAGAATGACCCTTCTTTACCAATTGATACCACGCCATGCATAAGAGTTTATCTGGATGGTAATTGCCCGCTTGGGCATTGTGTATATGCTGACAGCGATAACAATGGGCCCTGGGGCGATGCACTCACACAGGAGCTTATCCCGCAGGTTGAAAAAACATACAGAACCAACAAAGCAAGATTGTTAACAGGGCATAGCAGCGGTGGCTGGACAGTTTTATGGTTGCAAACACATTATCCAAAAGTGTTTGACGCATGCTGGTCGAGTTCTCCTGATCCGGTAGACTTCAGAAGCTTTCAACAAGTGAATTTGTATGAAGACACAAATATTTTTTATGCAAAGGATAGTTCATTAAGAGCGGCAGGCACTATCGCGGGCCGTTTCCCATGGATCACCATGAAAAATATGTATGCAATGGAGCATGTAATTTATCGGGGTGAACAGATGCATTCTTTTGATGCGGTATTCAGTGTAAAAAATAATGATGGCTCACCACGAAGATTGATCAATGAATCAACCGGTGAAATTGATCCTGTAACAGTTGAACATTGGAAGAACTATGACATCTCCCTTTATGTAAGAACCAACTGGCAGCAACTTGAACCTGACCTTAAGGGCAAGATAAGAGTATCTGTAGGAGAGCAGGATAACTTCCTGCTGAACTATGCCGTGCACTTATTAGATGATGAAATGAAAAAAATAGATGCAGGTTTTGTGTTTGCATATTATCCTGGTGATCATTTCACCGTATCTACACCGGAATATAGAACTGCAGGCTATCAATTTCTTGAACAGAAATACAATGAAATAAAAGACAAATAATAAAAACAAAATAAACTATGCCTCACATAAACGTAGATGAAAACTTACCAGGCATCAGGGCATTAATGGCTTTTAGCCCGCAAACTGCTGAGCCAATGAGCAAGCTTGCCAATTTATTGCTTAGAAATAATAAGGAAGGATTGGGCATGGCAGACAGCGAACTGATTGTTTCTTATGTCTCTTATTTGAATAATTGCTTTTATTGCCACCAGTCTCACGGCGCAATTGCCGCCTGTTATCTTGAAGGAAACAATGAATTGGTAGACCAGGTTAAAAAAGATTATGAAAGTGCCGAAATATCAGAAAAATTAAAAGCTTTACTGGCAATTGCCGGCAGCGTGCAAAAGGGTGGAAAGCATGTAACATCTGAACAAATTGAAAAAGCAAGAAAGCTCGGGGCCACAGACAAGGATATTCATGATACAGTTTTAATTGCAGCCGCTTTTTGTATGTTTAATCGTTATGTTGACGGGCTGGCGGCTTATACGCCTGACGATCTTTTGACCTATGAATTAAGAGCAAAACAGGTTGCTGAAAAAGGTTATGGAAATTACATTTATACAGAAAAACAACCGGCATAATAACCGGATTTAAAAATTTTATTCACCTATTAAATAAGTCCAGACAAATGAGAAAAAAACTGTTTATGTATGGAACGTTATTATGCATAATGTTCCTGCCTCAATTTTTGTATGCACAAAACAAAACCATTTCAGGAAAGATTACTGACGCTGCCGGGAATCCTTTGCCGGGCGTAACCATTACGGTTAAAAATAGTAATCAGGGCAGCTTTACAGATGCAGCCGGGCAATTCTCAATATCCGTTCCTGCAACAGCAACGCTTAATATTAGCTCAACCGGTTATAAATCACAAACGGTAAAGGCAAGTGAGGTGGCTGCTGATCTGCAAATAAAGCTGGAAGAGGATGTTGCCAAACTGGATGAAGTGGTGGTAACAGGGTTGACTACTTCTATAAAAAGAAGAAATCTTGCTAACGATGTAGGAACCATATCCTCCAAAGAATTGAATGGTGTTGCACCGGCGCAAACATTCGATGCCGCTTTAAACGGAAAAATTGCCGGCGCTACCATCAATGCCAACAGCGGTGCGCCGGGAGGTGGCATTTCTGTAAAGCTGCGCGGGGTTACTTCCGTATTTGGTAATACCCAACCCCTATATGTGGTGGACGGTATTTACATGGATAATACAGCTACATCCGCGGGTTTAAACGCTGTAACCGCCGCTGCGGCTGGTGGCAATACTTCCACCCAGGACAACCCTTCAAGCCGTATCGCAGATCTTAAAGCTGATGATATAGAAAACATCGAAATCCTGAAAGGTGCATCCGCCGCTGCCATTTATGGTTCAAGAGCTGCAGCCGGCGTTATTATTATCACCACAAAAAAAGGTAAAGCCGGCAAAACAAATGTAAGTTTTAGCCAGGATGTAGGTTTTGTACAAGTGAGAAAATTGCTGGGTGTTCGTCAGTTCACTGCAGAAACCGCGGCGAGCCTTGGCAATGATTCCGCCAGCAGTGCTGCATTAAGACAGCAGTTTCTTGATGCACAGGCGGCAGGCAAATTGTATGATTATGAAAAAGAGATTTACGATAATACAGGTTTTATACGTAACAGTGTTTTGAGCGTTACAGGCGGTTCAGACAAAACAACTTTTTATTTTTCGGCAGGACAAAAAAAAGAAGATGGTATAGTAGATGGGACCGGTTACAGGAACAGCAGCCTCCGCTTAAACATCGATCACAGGATCAACAATAATATTAAGCTGGGCATTACCACCAGTTATATCAATTCTTCCTCCGACAGAGGTTTAACCGGCAATGATAACTCAGGCGTTACCTATAGCATTTCGCTTTCTTCAACGCCCAATTTTGCTGAATTGCATCCCGATGAATTCGGCAACTATCCCAATAATCAATTTGGTAATTCAAATGTGTTCTTTCCAGCACATTGGGATCCTAAGCTTAGAATTCCACGTGGACAAGTTGTCGCG
>JADMIO011000776.1_pt1 | contig 31193 bp, 24 predicted proteins | sample 8958161 | NCBI WGS metagenome assembly JADMIO01 (sample SAMN16585339, study PRJNA669376) | soil metagenome | isolation source: Crop rotation soil | place: USA: Cullars Rotation, Alabama | collected 2011 | reverse complement strand
CATTTGCAACGATTGATAGCCTTTGCGCCGAACCGGCGCTGGTGTTACAAATACTCGGGTTTCCGCCCAGCCTTTCCGAGTCAACGAGTTTGCGGGGGTTAAGCATGCAGGTCACGTTGCGGGGTAGTGATTTCTTCGGTGTTCCTTTTCCGGTCGCCCTTGCCGACCGGTTGTTCCGCGTCTACGAGAACGAGATCGGCCTGACCGTCGATGTCATTCGCTGGGACCCGGCGGCCAAGGACGGTGTCCTCGAAGTGCAGCGTGGCCGGACCATCAACTCCCAGGTCGAGAACCCGACCGGCATCTTCAAGTTCGACCGCGACCGCGAGGGATTCTTCTACGAGTTCAAGCCCAAGCCCGGAGTCGGCAACATCATGGGCGCCGCCCCGATCGACGAGGCCTGGACGGTGCGCATCCTCGACAACGGCCAGATCAAGGTCCAGAAGAGCGGCCAGGAAGTCGCCTCGATGCAGCGCAACGAGTTCCCCGGCTCCGAGATCGGCATCCAGGTCGGCGCCGACGGTCGCGTGACCAAGGGCGTCAACTCGCTGCCCGAAGGCCTCGAAGTCGTACGGGCCTAGCCCGGTGGCGAGTGCCGTAATTGCGAAGGGGCCGGTGTAAGACCGGCCCGAAGGGTACAGTCGAAAAGCTACGCATCCGAATTCACGAGGAGCGGCCGGTGAATATTGCCGGCCGCTCCTTCTCTTTGCTCATCCGTGGGATGCAAGCGATGACCGTGGGATGCAAGCGATGACCGACCGATGACCGCGCAGCGTGCGCTCGACCTCGCCCGCCTGCGGCCCAACTCAATGCGTGAGGTCGAAATCGCCGGCCGCCGCGTCCTTGTCTGTCGCACCGACGACGACACCGTCTTTGCCTGCGACGCAGCGTGCACCCACGAGAACGAGCCCCTCGTCCAGGGCCGCCTCAAGGGCACCCTTCTCACCTGCATCTTCCACGACGCCCAGTTCGACGTCCGGAGTGGCGCCGTAGTACGCGGCCCGGCCGCCCGGCCCCTGCGCACCTACAGGGCAACCATCAGGGACGGCACCGTCTACGTGGACATTGGTTAGGAACGCCCACGCGTGGGACGGCTTCGCAGGCGCCGGTGTCAGCGACGCCGCCGGGGATGGGGCGACCTGGAAACGACGGCTCGGCTGAAATTAGCGGGGCGGCCGCTCCCGCGCCTCATCCACCGCGATCACGCGACCGTCGAGGGTCGCGCCGTTGAGCGACCGGATGGCCCGCTCCGCTTCGCCGTTGTCCGGCATCTCCACGAAGCCAAATCCGCGCGAGCGGCCAGTGTCACGGTCGAGGACGACACGCGCCGATGTCACATTGCCGTAGGGTTCGAAATAAGCGAGCAGCTCTGCGTCTGTCACCCGCCACGCCAGGTTTCGTACGAACAGGTTCACCGTTCCAGGCCTCCAGAGACTCTTGGCTTTAGGCCACCCTCAACGCCCATGAACCGCCGTGCTTTCCTGCGGTAAGCCGTTTCGCAGGTCCTGCATGCCGATTTCCCGGGCGAAATTGCGAGGATTTGGCCTTTCTCGCTTGCCGGTCTAAATTTTGCTGCGACCATAGCAGAAATTGACGGCTATGATTCGGCCGCGGAGAAGAAATATTGACTGCAGTTTCGCTACATCTTTTCGACCACCCCGAAGGCATTGAGATCGGCGAAGGCGTCCACGCCGTTTACGACGTCGCCAACGACCGCGCCCACTACGGCGCCGCGAAGGTTGAAGGTCACGCCCTCCTCTGGCGCATCGGCGGCGATGGCGCCGGCTCCCTTCTCTCCGCCTCCTTCGTGCTCGACGACTCCGTCGAGTGGCTCCTCCGCTGCGACCGCGTCGACTTCCCCCCCGGCGCCATCGCCTACACTCACGTCCACCCCGGCCCCGGCATCCGCTGCATGATCGCCGGCGACCTCGGCATCGATACCCGCGGCACCAGCCACCGGTACCGACCCTTCCAGGCCTGGTTCGAGACCGGCCCCGACCCGGTCTATGCCCCCGGATCCGAGACCGAGCACAGTGCCTTCGCCCGTGTCCTGCTCGTCCCAAAGGAGTGGGAGGGCCGCCGCACGATCAAGTACGTCCTCGCTGAAGATGCCGACAAACCGAAGAACCAGGTCGCGACCGTCTTCTTCGAGGTGCCCCTCGACCTCTCAGCGGTTGAGTAGAGGGATACGCCATGACTGCCGAACCCTGGATTGAGATCGAAGCCAACGGCCCCTACGTCGTCCACGGCGAGATCCGCCTCTCCGAGATGGCGCCCGTCCACACCTTTAACGGCGAGCCCGTCGACTGGCATACCCTCCGCGTCATCCCGGCGCAGTCCACCGACGGCGTCGTTCGTCTCTGCCGCTGCGGCCAGTCCGCCGACAGGCCCTACTGCGACGGCAAATGCGAGGCCGGCTTCGACGGCAACGAGACCGCCGATCGCACCTCTTTCACCGACCACGCCCGGGTCTTCGAACACGGCGCCGAGCGCCTCGAGGACGACACGGCCCTCTGCGTCCATGCCGGCTTCTGCGGCACCCGCACCCGCAACGCCTGGCGCATTTTCCGCCACAACGATGACCCGGCCGAGCGCGCCCTCATGCGCGAGATGGTCCTGCGCTGTCCGTCCGGCCGCATCGTCCTCTTCGCCGACGGTCAGTCGACCGAGCCGACCTTGGAACCCGAGATCGCGGTCCTCCCCGGCGGTCCTCTCTGGCTACGTGGCGCCGTTCGTCTCGTCGCCGCCGATGGCCACCACTGGGAGCAGCGCCAGCGCATGACCCTCTGCCGCTGCGGCGCCTCGGGCAACAAGCCCTTCTGCGACGGCACCCATGCCGAGCAGAACTTCGACGAACGTTAGGCCGGCCTGGATCTTGTCCCCTCCCCCGGGCGAAGGGAGAGGGTCAGGGTGAGGGTCGATTCGTCGCTGGCAAGCTGGGTGAGATCTGAATCCCGTCGTGAGCGACGCGGACGTCAGGTCGCCTGCGTCTCTGCCAACAGTCGATTAACCCGCGCCGCCATGATGAAGTCGTTCTTCGACAGCCCGCCGATCGAGTGTGTGCCGAAATCGAGGTCGAGCCAGCGATAGGAATAGATACGGAGGTCCGGGTGGTGGTCCTCCGCCTCGGCAATGTCTTTAATCCGGTCGACGAATTCCACGACTGACGCAAACCCACCCGCGAACCGCTGCTTTAGCCGAATCGCCTTCCCGTCTTCAGTGAGGCTCCATCCCGGCACGAGCTTCAGACACTCTTCGACCTCCGCCGCCGGAAGCGGCGGCGTCCCCTTGGCCTGTTCCACACAGTGGCTATTGAGCAGATCTTCGATGTCCATGTGCACGTCACCTCGTATTCACCGACGCCTCTGTTCAATGATAGGAAGCGTGTTGCTAATCTGCTGACGAATATCGAGACAGCCCCGGCCGGCCGGAGGCGTACGTACCTAATCCGAAGGAGTGGCGACGATGCAGCCAGCGGAGATCCGAGACCTTATCGAAGCGACGCGCGAGGTCACCTACTTCAACACCGGCTGGACCGGCCCCTCCCCCGAGCCCGTCGTGGCCCGCATGCGCGAAGTCTTCGAGCGCGAGGTCCGCAACGGTCCCGCCAGCCTCGAGAACCTGCGCCTCTCCCGCGAGGAAAGCGACAACTGCCGCTCCGTGGTCGCCCAGCTTTTCCATGCCCAGCCGGACGAGGTCATGATCACCCACGGCACCACCGAGGGCGTCCACATCGCCCTCTTTGGCTACCCCTGGCAGCCCGGCGACGAGCTCGTGACCTGTAGCCTCGAGCACCCTGCCCTCGCCCAGTCCGCGAACGTCATCGAGGACAAATTCGGCGTCGTTGCCCGTCGCGTCGAGACCCCGGCCGACGCCACCGAAGAAGAGCAGGTCCGCCTTATCGGCGACGCCATTGGCCCGAAGACGAAGATCGTCGCCCTTAGCCACATCCAGTACTCCTGCGGTCTCCGCATGCCCATCGCACCCATCGCCGAGATCGCCCACCGCGCCGGCGCCCTCGTCGTCATTGACGGGGCCCAGACCGGCGGCGCCATCGACATCGACGCCCGCGGCCTTGGCGCCGACTTCTACGCCATCTCCGGCCAGAAGTGGGTACTCGGCCCCCAGGGCACCGGCGCCTTCTATGCCGCCTCCGAACGCATTCGCGAGATCAACCCCCTCTTTAACACCCACGCCCTAGCCGACAAGCGCGCCGAAATGGGCGAGAACGCCGGCCCGCCCAACATCCTCCAGCGCTTCCGCGTCACCTCGCAGAGCACAGCCCTCGTCGCCGGCTTCGGCGAAGCTATCCGGCTCCTCCTCGACGTCGGATTCGATAAGGTCGAAGAGCACGGCCTCGAGCTTGCCAGCCACCTCCGTGCCGGTATCGCCGCCATTCCCGGCTGCTCGACCACCGGCCCGCTCGAGGGGAGCAGCACCTCCGCTCTCGTCTCAGTCGCGATTGAGAACTGGGCCCCGTCCCAGGTTGTCGAGGCCCTCTGGGACCGCTGGCGCATCGCCGCCCGGTCCGTCAACAGCCCGCCGGCCGTCCGCTTCAGCTGCCACGTGTTCAATACCCCCGCCGAGATCGACCGTGTTCTCAATGCCGTCGAGGCCCTCGCGAAGGAGACCCCGCCAGTAGCGGCCGCCGCGGCCCATTAGGCGGGACGCAGTGGATGCCGGCACCTTCGAGGCCAACAAGCAGCCTGTAGCCAAGGCTTTCTAGCCTCGCACTTCACCGTCCGCGGAGACGGCGTTCCAGGCCACGCATTTTGCGAAGCCGGAATTCCCGCTCAGGTGAGGCGTTCCGCCTCGGCGGTCGTTCTCGGTGTAAGAGGGGCCATGCCACCGCGCCTCACCACCGCCACCCATCCGTAGCAAGGACCGAGCGCCAGCACAGCCACGTCCCGAAGATCGTTGCCACCGGCACCAGGGCTGCCAGCAGCCCGGCGGCGACCAGGAACACGGCATCGCCGCGAACGAGCCCACTGATGGCGAAGACCGCTGCTGTCTCAAGGAAAAGCACAAGCGCGATCAACCGCACCCGCTTGTGCCACGACTGCTTCTGGTGGACCGTCAGCCACGACTGCTTCTGCGTCCCCATCCAGTCGCTCCGCCGGTACTGGACGATGCACCAACCGAAGAAGAATCCCAGCGCCGGCACCAGCGGCAGGAGCACCAACCACGACGACCGCTGGGTCGCGTGAATCGATATCGCCGGCGGCAGAATCGCCATCGCCCATAAGAGGCCGAAGGCGTAATCGAGCGCGCCATGCTCCGAGGTGAATCTCATCCCCATTGGTTCTGCTCTCCATGGTGAGTCACCCGGCCGAATAGGTGAACCTTTAGGCCGAGAAATGATTTACCGGTTTGTTATTTGCCGTTTACCGGTCTTCACGTTTGCGTTAAGGTAGCGGAGAACCCAGGGAGGACCGCGTGCGTTACCTTATCCGTCTTTATCAATTCTTCCGCCCCTACAAGGGCCAGTTGGTTCTCGGTTCGCTCTCGGTGATGCTCGCCGCCATCTTCCAGATGACGAGCCCCCTGCTGGTAAAGCTGGCAATCTCGTCCGGCTTGCAGCCGGAGTATGTCGACAAGAAAGTCGTCGGCATTCACGGCGACACCCTCGCCCTCGTACTCGCCGCCGGCGCCCTCGTCCTCTTTGCCCTCGCCCGTGGCATCGCCGCCTTCGGCCAGCAGTACCTCGGCCAGACCATTGGCCAGGACGCCGCCTACGACATCCGCAACGCCGTGTTCAAGAACCTTCAGTCCCTCAGCTACGCCTACCACGACAAGATCCAGACCGGCCAGGTCATGTCCCGGATTACCCAGGACGTGGAGTCCATCCGCATGCTGCCGATGATGGGCCTGCTCCGCGTCGGCACCATCGTCATCAGCCTCGCCATCGCCCTCACGGCGATGTTCTGGATCAACTGGCAGCTCGCCCTGGTCAGCATTGTCACCATTCCGGTGATCATCTGGCGCTCCATCGTCCTCGCGACGACTATTCGCCCCATCTGGTGGGACATTCAGCAGAACGTCGGTGAGATCGCTCGCGTCGGCGAAGAGGCCCTCTCCGGCATTCGCGTCGTCAAGGCCTTCAGCCGCGAGGACTACGAAAGCGAGCGCTTCCGCAAGGTCAGCATCCAGTCGGCCGAGCTGAGCTACGACGCCGCCAAGGTCAACGCCCAGAACGCGCCCCTTCTCCAGGGTCTCGGCACCCTTCAGATCGCGATCTCCATGAGCTTCGGCGCCTGGCAGATCGCGAAAGGCTCCCTCACCCCGGGCGACCTCCTCACCTTCGGTCTCATGCTGAACCTGCTTCAGCTCCCTATCCGCACCATCGGTTTCGGCGTGAACAACATCATGCGCGCCGTCTCCTCCTCCGAGCGCATCTTTGAGCTCCTCGACGCCCAGTCGGCCGTCCAGGAGAAGCCGAATGCCGAGCCGCTCGATAACCCAATCGGCGAGGTCAAATTTGAGGGCGTCGCCTTTGGTTATGACAATCTGAGCGCCGTCCTCAAAGGCATCGACCTCGAGGCAAGGCCCGGTCAGGTCATCGCCCTCCTCGGGCCGCCCGGGAGCGGCAAGTCCACCGTCGTCAACCTCATCCCGCGCTTCTACGACGTTACGGCCGGCCGCATCCTCATCGACAACCACGACATCCGTGACCTCGAGATCGCTTCGCTGCGCAAGGCAATCGGCATCGTCCAGCAGGACGTCTTCCTCTTCATCGGCACCATTCGCGACAACATCGCCTATGCCCGCCCTGAGGCGACGATCGAAGAGATCATGACCGCCGCCAAGGCGGCCCGTATCCACGACTTCATCATGAGCCTGCCCGCAGGCTACGAAGAGTGGGTCGGCGAGCGCGGTGTCACCCTCTCAGGCGGCCAGCGCCAGCGCATCGCCATCGCTCGCACGCTTCTCATGGACCCGAAGATCCTCATCCTCGATGACTCCACCGCCAGCGTTGACATGCAGACGGAGTTCCTCATTCAGCAGGCCCTCAACGACCTCATGCAGGGCCGTACGACCTTCGTGATTGCTCAGCGCCTCCGCACGATCATGCGCGCCGACGAGATCGTCGTGCTCGACCGTGGCGAGGTAGTCGAACGGGGTAAGCACCAGGAGCTGATCAAGAACAACGGCCTCTACCGCCGCATCTATGACCTCGAGCTCAAGGATCAGGAAGAAGCCCTTGGCTCTTCGACTACCAACGCTGCCGCTGTCGGTGGCGAGGCCTAGATGGCCGGCGCAAACATGAATTCCCTGGGTTCTCGGCAAATGATGGGGGTGTCCCAATGGTAATGGGTGGCGGCGGAATGGCCGGTGGCTGGAGTCAGAACATCGGCGGTGTTGGTGGTGGCGCCGGCACGCGTCCGCGCAGCGCGGATGGCTGGGACGAAGAGACCTTCGGTGACGTCTACAACGCCGAAGTCGTCAAGCGCATGTTTCCTTACCTCAAGGAATACAAGTTCCACGCCATCATTTCTTTCTTCACCATGCTCATCACGGCGGTGGCCCAGTTCACCCAGCCGCTGATCGTTGGCCTCATCGTCAAGTCAGGCATCCAGGGAGACACACACGGCGTTCTCCTCTTTGCCATCCTCATGATCTCGATGGCGGTTGCCCAGACCGTGGCCAACGCCATCCAGCAGATAGCGACCGCCTATCTCGGCGTCCGCATCCTTCGCAAGCTCCAGTCGAGCATGTACGACCACGTCCAGAGCCTCTCGTTGAGCTTCTTTGACGAGATGGAAGTCGGCCGCATCATCAGCCGCCTCACCAGCGACGTCCAGGTCGTCCAGGACCTCCTCACCACCGGCTCTCTCACCGCCCTGACCGATGTCGTCGGCGTGAGCATCGTCGTCGTGGTCCTCCTGATCACCGACTGGCAGCTCGCCCTCGTCACCTTCGCCATCATCCCGCCCCTCGTCTTCATCCTCACGTGGTGGGCGAAGCTCGCTCGTAACGCCTTCATGCAGACCCGCATCACAATCTCTGCCCTCTACGGCAACCTCGCCGAGAGCATCAGCGGCGTCCGCGCCGTGCAGTCCATGTCTCGCGAGGGCCAGAACAGCCGCATCTTCGACACCCTCAACGACAGCAACCGCGTTGCCAACAACAAGGCCGCTCTCCTCAGCGCCGCTGTCATGCCGGTCATCGAGCTGTCAGTCGCCATCGCCACTGCGGCTGTGATCATCGTCGGCGGCCTGCGCGCCATCCACGCTAGCAGCGTTAACGTTGCCAGCCTCTTCGCCGTCATCACGGCCTTCACCCTCTACGTCGGCCGCTTCTTCGACCCGATTCGCGACCTGATCATGCAGTACACGATGTTCCAGCGGGCCATGGCCGGTGGCGAGCGCCTCTTCGAGGTCCTCGACACCCCAGTGCGCATCACCGACAAGCCTGACGCCCTCGAGCTCGACGTGGTCGAAGGCCGCGTCGACTTCGACCACGTCTATTTCCACTACGTCGAGGGCGTCCCCGTTCTCCAGGACGTCGACCTCCACGTCAAGCCGGGCGAGACCATCGCCCTCGTCGGCCACACCGGTTCGGGCAAGACGACGATCACGTCGCTCATCAGCCGTGGCTATGAGGTGACGGCCGGCGCCATCCGCATCGACGGGCACGACATTCGCGACATCATGCGCCGTTCGCTCACCCGTCACATGGGGGTCGTGCTCCAGCAGCCCTACCTCTTCACCGGCACCGTCTTCGAGAACATCGCCTACGGCCGCTCGGACACCACGCGAGAGCTGGTCGAGGAGGCCTCGAAGGCCGTCGGAGCCCACGAGTTCATCATGAAGCTGCCCGAGGGCTACGAGACTGTGCTCCAGCAGCGCGGCCAGAACCTCTCCCTCGGTCAGCGCCAGCTCATCAGCTTCGCTCGCGCCATCGCCGCTCAGCCCCGCATCCTCGTCCTGGACGAGGCCACCGCCTACGTCGACACCCAGACCGAGGTCATCATTCAGAATGCCCTTCGCCAGCTTCTGAAGAACCGGACCTCATTCGTCATTGCCCACCGCCTCTCGACCATCCGCGAGGCCGACCGCATCGTCGTCCTCGAGAACGGCAAGATCATCGAGATCGGCAACCACGATGAGCTCCTCGCCCATAACGGCGTCTACGCCAACCTCTACCGCATGACTTACGAGCAGGAGCAGGCCGAGCGCGAGCAGGAGATGGTCGGCGAAGACGTTGCCGTCGCCCGACGCCGCCGCGCTGCCGAGCTCGACGAAGGTGCTTCCGCCGCCCCCGCCGGAGCCTGACCGAACTTCGTTCTGAACTAGAAGGGGGCGGGTCTGAGACCCGCCCCCTTCTTCTCTTGTACGCCAAATAGCGCGCCGGTTTCACCTTAGGGGCGCGATTCATCGCGCCGGGGGTGGGATGGCCACGGTTCGGGCTCTGGCGACTGGCGTTTCATGTACGGCCGCACTTGAGTTTCCGCTGCGAATAACCAGATGGCGGGAAATAATGCGTAGCCGAGCCTTCAGCCTCGGCAGCGCCGTGTCTGCCGGACACGGGCCTGTGCCCAGGGGATGCTGGGCCCTTCAGCCCAACAATGGACGGCTTGGTGGGGCGGCGGATCCAAGTGCAGGGCTAAGTAGCGCTAACTGTGTCGCTGGTCGCATCCTGTCCATTCGCTCGCGTCGGCCGCCAGCCTCGCGGCAGGATCGGCGCCACCACCCGCTCGTACAGGTGCAGGTCGAACACAACCCGCAGTACGAATACCCAGGCGACGAAGATCGCCGCCAGTACCAGCCAGGTTGTCACCGGCAGGGCCGCTATCTCGCAGAGCTTTCGGAGCAGCGGAACGGTGACGACCACCGCCAGCACCAGCAACATCACGACCGTTGTGCCCAGCAGGCGCTTGTCGCGTCCGTAGGCTTTCGGCTTCGTCCACTCTTCACGGCCGATCTCAACCACCGGAATGAGCGCGATCCCGCACAGCGTGCTCATCACGGTTAGCGCCGTGCGGGCGTGGAGGAGGTCTTTGGCGTCACCCGATACGTACAGTAGATACGCCGTCAGCGACGCGGCTCCTATCGTCAGCGCCGCCGGCACGAGGAACGCCGCTGCATCCGGCAGGAGGTACCGCGGACTCCGGCCCGGAGACGCGCGATAGGCCAACACCAGCGCCGGGATGCCGACCGTTAGTACCGCCGGGATCGAGTTTTGCCGCGGCGTCACCGGTATGTCCTTCCCCAGGATTGCCGCCGCCAGGATCACCAGTGAGATCGCGAACGTCCGCACGAGGAAAAGGCGAATGATCCCCTCCATCCCCTTGCGGATCCGCTGCCCTTCTTCGAAGTTCGCTGGCAGGGCCGCGAACGAGTCCTGCAGTAACACGATGTCGGCGACGCTCCGGGTAACCGGGCTGCCACTCCGCATAGCGATCGACACCTGGGCCGACTTCAGCGCCGGTACGTCGTTAACTCCGTCTCCGGTCATCGCAACGTAGTGCCCCCCGCGCCGCAGTGCCTCCACCAGCGCCTCTTTGTGTTGCGGCTGGATCCGACCGAAGATGTCGCCGTCGTTGACCGCCTTTTCCATCTCGCCCGCATCGTCTGCCTTGAGGTCCTGGCCCGAGATCAGGCGCAGCCCGTCGCCGAATCCCGCCTGTCGCGCCAGGCTTGCCACCGTCTCCGGGTTGTCGCCCGAGATAATCTTCAGCTTGATCCCGGCCTCGCGGAACTCCGCCACCGTCTCGGCCGCCTCCGCCCGCAGCTCGTCCCGGAGAGTTACGAGGCCCAGCGCGTCGAGGTTCGCCGGTAGCGCCGGCTTCTCCGGCTCGATCGTCGCTCCGTTGGCCCCCGCAAACAGCAGCACGCGCAGTCCCTGCTGCGACAGCTCCTTCGCCTTTGACGCCGCCGCGTCGCCATCGCTCACCGACTGGAGGATGATCTCCGGCGCGCCCAGCACGTACACCCGCTCGCCCATTGCGAGCGCGCTCCACTTGCGCGACGAATCGAACGGCACCTCGGCACTCACCGCCTGCTTGGCGCCGCCAAACGCCTCCGCCAGCGTCTCCGCCGTCCGGTTCATCACCGCCCCGCTCGCCGCGAAGTTCCCCATCGTCTGGCGCAGCTCCGCCTCCGGCATATCGAGGGCGATAACCTGGTCCAGCTTCAGCTGGTTCGTCGTCAGCGTCCCCGTCTTGTCGACGCAGAGAACGTCGATGTGACTCATCGACTCCACCGCGTTCAGCCGCTGCACCAGCGCTCCCGCCCGCGACATCCGCACAGCCGCGAGCGCGTACGTTACCGTCACCATGAACGACAACCCCTGTGGGATCAGCGCCACGATCACCGCCGCTGCTCGCAATTGATCGTCTCGCTTCGACGAGTGATTGATGTCCGGTATCGAATAGATGTGATTTATCGAAAACAACGTGGCGAGCCCGATAAGCAGGGAGAAAATCGCCATACCCCATATGACGAATGCCACCTCGCGCTGTAGAGGCGTCTTCTCGTTCCGAAAGGCCCTCGCCCTCGCTGTGATCTGGTTCGCGACGCTGCCTGCGCCGACACCTTCTGCCTCGTAGCTTCCGCTGCCGGCCATGCAAAAGGTGCCGGAAAACACCTCGTCGGCCTCCTTCTTCGGCACGAGATCGGACTCGCCGGTCAGCAAGGCCTCGTCGAGCATCAAATGGTCTGAGCCGATAACCTTGCCGTCGACCTGCACCTGCTCTCCCGGCTGAAGCAGCAACAGATCACCGCGAACGATTTCGTCCGGCGCCAGCTCGACCTCGTTGCCGTCGCGCAGTGCCTTCACCGTCGGTCGCGTCAGTAGCGCGATCCGGTCGAGTTGCCGCTTCGCCCTTCCTTCCTGGAAAACGCCGACGACAACGTTGACCATGACAAGTCCGGCCGTCGCCAGCGCGTCCGTGTAGAGGTGCCGGACGACTAGGGCAATGCCGATCGCGAAGAGGATCGTGTTGATCGGCGTGAAGGCGTTCTCGAAGAGGATGCGCGTGTAGGTCCGCGACGAGCTGGAAGCCACCCGGTTGGACTCACCCGCCGCACGCCGCCGCTCCGCCTCCTCGCTCGTGAGGCCGCGCCCGGGCACAACGGAGCTAGCACTGACCGCGATCGCCATCCCCCGCAAGCGGCGCGCGTCAGTGCGTCCGCCGCGATAAGTCTACGTTGTCCCGATGGAATGACAGCGCACCGGAATGCTGTCATTGCGAGTGGCGCCTCAGCGCCGCGAAGCAACCTCAGGCCTGCGAATCTCGGCGACGACGCTTTCGGCGTTGAAGCCGCGATCGACGACGTATCAGGCGTCCCCGGGCGGAGCGTCGATTCCCCCACTGAAACAAAACCAAGAAGGCCGCGAGCCCTGCGACCCGCGGCCTTCTTCGTTACCGAAGCCCTGCCCCCTACACAACCCCCGTGGGGATCGGCAGGTGGTTCGCCTTCAGCTCATCCCACGAGTCCGCCGCCATCCACTCCGCCCAGGCGCGGTAATGCCACAGTTGCGCGTGCTCGTTGACGTGGGTGATGATCCGCGGCGGCCCGAGCTCTTCTTCACGAAGCTCGCCCCGTCCCAGGTTCATGCCGTAATGGAGCGGGTAATTCTTGCTGACGGTGCCCCTGGTGCCGCGAGTGCTCTGGTCCCAGTTCTCGCCGTCTTCCTGCTCCAGCATGCCCGCCGGTCCGAAGGTGTGGTTGGCGCGGAAGACCTGCTGGTCCCGTGTCTCCTGGGGCAGGTTGGCGTCCGTCAGCGTGTACCACCAGATCTCGGTGCTGAAAGGACCGCGCGGGATGCGCAGCGAGATCTGGTTATTGGTGATCCACATCGTCGGGAAGATGTTGGGGTGGCCGCTGGTCTCGATTCCGACCGGCCCGAGGACCTCGCGCGCCTCCGGCCGCTCCCGCCACTTGTTGTCGAAGATTGCCCCCAGGCCCGACTGCGCCTGCAGCTCCAGTGCCTCAGGCGTCGCGGCTGGTCCGCTGATCCCGTGGCCGTACTCCCCCAGGAGGACGTTATGGATGCGGGTCGCCAGGCCGATGTTCTGGTTGGCCTGGGCGGTTGGCGTTTCGTTCGTCGCGTTGAGTGTGCGGCGGCGGTTGTAACCCGACATGTTCGACGATGCGTGCGAAATCTGGGCGTGATACCAGTCCCAGATGTTGTCGACAGCGAGCTTCCAGTTGCAGCCGATGATGTACTTCTGGATGCCGCCGACGACCTTCATGTCGCCCTTCATCGCCTGGATGTCGATGCCGATGCGGCCGACCTCGCCCAGGTAGTCGTACAGAGTCGGCGCCTTCTCGTCGAGCGAAGCGAAGACGTACCCGTGGTACGACTCGACCTTCGGCGCCGCAACCAGGCCCCACTCTTCCCGGTTCAGATCCTCGTGGTAGTAGTCCTTGAACCCGGGCACGCCCACGAGCGCACCCTTCAGGTCATAGGTCCAGCCGTGATAGGTGCACATGAACGAGGTCGCGTGGCCTTCTTCCGCCCGGCACACGGCGTTGCCGCGGTGCCGGCAGGTGTTGAGAAGGACGTTGATGCCGCCTGCCTTGTCCCGCACGACAATGACCCGATCCTCGCCCATGTAGTTGAGGAAGAAGTCGCCCGCGTTCGGGATCTGGCTCTCGTGGCACATGAATAGCCAGGCGCGGGCGAAGATCTTCTCCAGCTCCCGCTGGTAGATCTGCTCATCGGAAAAGATCTCGCGGGCCACGGTCGCCTTGCCGGCATCGACCATCGCGAGGAAGTCCCGTGGCCGGGTAGCTTCAATAGTCATGCGTTTCCTGCCTCCTGCGGGCATTTATCGATAGCGTCGATTACGAGCATTAAAGCACCGCCCGCAGCCTCTGTCATCCGTGATCAGGCAAGTAATCGTGAGGATTAAAGCCCTCGTGGCCAGGCTTCGGGCCTGGACGGAGCCCGTTTGGATGACTACTCGCTGGCCAACAACGACTGCCGAAGGCCCTGGCCGCAGACGCTCGTCTTCGTGTTCCGTCGCAACGTCCGCAGGCTTGAGGCCTGGTCTCTCCAAAGCGCCCCCACTCCCCTCGCGCCTGGGACTCTCGCACCCCAGAATAGGGCGCACGTTGATCGCGAGGAGAACAACATGAAATTGCCAGCGGCGCTCGCCGAGATCCTGAAGCGCGAGGGCGTTGAGTTTGTCATCGGCTACCCCGTTCACCCCGTGCTCGCGGCCGGCGCCGACGCCGATATCCGCCCAATCATCGTCCGCCAGGAGCGCACGGGCATCCACATGGCGGACGCCTTCTCCCGCATCAACTCCGGCGACCGCATCGGCGTCTTCGCCAACCAGTACGGCCCCGGCACCGAGAACGCCTTTGGCGGCGTCGCACAGGCCTACTCCGAGTCCGTGCCGATCGTGGTCCTCCCCGGCGGCTATCCCCGCACGGAGACGAACGTCGCCCCTCGCTTCAGCGCCCTTGTCAGCTTCCAGCACATCACGAAGTGGATGGAGCAGGTCACCGTCGCCCGCGCCCTCCCAGATGCCATGCGCCGCGCCTTCACCCAGGCCCGCAACGGCCGCGGCGGCCCCTGCGTCGTCGAGATCCCGACCGACCTCTTCCCCGAAGAAGTGCCGGACGACTTCGACTACACCCCCACCTTCAAGACGCTCATCGCGCCCGACCTAGCAGCCGTCGCCGAGGCCGCCCGCGTCCTCGTCGCCGCCGAGCACCCGCTTATCTACGCCGGCCAGGGCGTCCACTACGCCAAGGGCTGGGAGGCGTTGAAAGAACTGGCCGAGGCCCTCGAGGCGCCCGTTACGACATCGCTCGAAGGCAAGAGCGCCTTCCCCGAAGACCACCCGCTGTCCCTCGGTTCCGGCGGCCGCTCGATGCCCGCGCCCGTACACGAGTTCCTCCAGCAGGCGGACGTCGTCCTCGGCATCGGCTGCAGCTTTACCCGCACCGGCTACGGCATCTCCTTTCCCCGGGGCAAGACTTACATCCAGTCGACGATCGACACGGCCGACCTCAACAAGGACTTGCCGGTACAGCACGCTGTCATCGGCGACGCACGGCTGGTCCTCGAAGCGCTGACCGCTGCCGTCCGCGGCCTCACCGGTGGGCAGTCGCGCGGCCGCCGAGCCGGTATTGTCGACCGCATCGCCCAGTCCCGGGCCGCCTGGCTCGAGCGCTGGCTCCCAAAGCTGACCTCCAACGACACCCCCCTCTCGCCCTACCGCGTGATCTGGGACCTCCTCGACACCGTTGACGTCGGGAACACGATCATCACCCACGACGCTGGCAGCCCGCGCGATCAGATCAGCCCCTTCTGGCAGACAACGACGCCACTGAGCTACATCGGCTGGGGCAAGAGCACCCAGCTCGGCTACGGCCTCGGCCTCGCCATGGGCGCCAAGCTCGCCCGCCCCGAGAAGCTCTGCATCAACGTCTGGGGCGACGCCGCCATCGGCATGACCGGCATGGACTTCGAGACAGCCGTCCGCGAGCGCATCCCGATCCTCTCCATCCTCTTCAATAACTTCTCGATGGCCATCGAGCTCGCCGTCATGCAGAAGGCGACGGAGAAGTACCGCAGCACAGACATCAGTGGCAACTACGCCGACTTCGCCAAAGCCCTCGGCGGCTTCGGCGAGCGCGTCACCCAGCCGGACCAGATCAAGGCCGCGATCAAGCGAGGCATCGCCGCCACCGAAGCAGGCCAGCCCGCGCTGCTCGAGTTCATCACCCAGAAAGAGACCGAGATTTCAGTCTTCCGCTAGGCCATCGTCATTGCGTGGCCAACGTCGTAGCCCGGGCATTTAGCCCGGGCGCGCACGAGGCATTCCCGCCGCTGAGGCGGGAATGCCGGACGATGGACGCGCAAGATATCGATTTGTCCGACCCGGGGCGACTGCTGTCATGCTGAGTCCCCGAAGCATCTGACTTCTTAGAACCGATGCCTTCGGCGTTCGAGAACCGACGGTGTCCCCGCGCGGTAACCACTGTCTTGTCCGTGGTCAGCCCTTCGTGTCAGCAGGAGCATTCAGCCAAAGATACGCAGCCAAATTCCCCAATCCCGAGGCCTCTACTGCAGGAAGTTGGATGCTTCGGGGACTCAGCATGACAGCGAGAATCCGTAGCCTCGCCTCCCGCCGCCCCACCTCTCACGGTGATACCCTCGAATCAATGCCCGACGACCGCATCTACCTCGACCACGCCGCCACCACCCACCTCGACCCGCGCGTCCTCGAGGCGATGCTCCCCGTCTTCGCCGGCGCCGGCGGCAACCCCTCCAGCATCTATGCCGAAGGCCGCGAGGCCCGCCGCCAACTCGACGCCGCGCGACGCACCGTCTCCGACTGCATCGGCGCGAAGCCTAATGAGGTCATCTTCACCAGCGGCGGCAGCGAGTCGGACAACACCGCCATCCGCGGCGTCGCCTTCGCCGCCCAGGCCCGCGGCCACCACATCATCACCAGCGCCATCGAGCACCACGCCGTCCTCCACGCCGTCGAGCAGCTCGAGCATGAGGGCTTCAGCGCGACGTATCTCCCTGTCGACGGCGAGGGCTTCGTCGACCCGGCCGACCTCGAGAAGGCCCTCCGCCCCGAAACGACGCTCGTCTCGATCATGTACGCCAACAACGAGGTCGGCACCGTCGAGCCCATCGCCGACCTCGCCCGCGTCGTCAAGGACTTCGACCGCCGCATCAGCTTCCACACCGACGCCGTCCAGGCCGCCGGCGCCCTCGACCTCGAGGTCGACCGCCTTGGCGTCGACCTCTTGTCCATTACCGCCCACAAGATCTACGGCCCCCGCGGCGTCGGCGCCCTCTACATTCGACCCCGCACGCCCTTCGTCGGCCAGCTCCTGGGCGGTAGCCAGGAGCGCAATCGCCGCGCCGGCACCGAGGATGTCGCCGGCGCCACCGGCCTCGCCGAGGCCCTCCGCCTCGCCACCACCGAGCGCGAGGCCCGCAACGCGACCACATCCGCCCTGCGCGACTACCTCTGGCAGGAGCTACCTGTCCGCATCCCCGGCATCCGCCTCACCGGTGCAGCCGACCCGGCGAAGCGTCTCCCCGGCAACTACAGCTGCTGCATCAGCGGCGTCGAGGGCGAGGCCGTCCTTATCCAGCTCGACCTCAACGGCATCAGCGCCAGCAGCGGCAGTGCCTGCACCACCGGCTCCCTCGAGCCCTCCCACGTCCTCACCGCCATGGGCCTCTCCGCGGAAATCGCCCGCGGCAGCCTCCGCATCACCTTCGGCCCTGAGAACACGCACGCCGAAGTCGACCGCCTCCTCGAGGTCCTCCCCAGAGTCGTCGACCGCCTCCGCCGCCTCGCCCCCGTCGCCTGAGCCGCACCCTGTCTTTCTGATCCCCTCTCCCTCCGGGAGAGGGTTAGGGTGAGGCGCACTTCAGACCAATGCCCTCGCGTGGTAATCCTGCCGGAAATCGCCCCTGTCTCTTCGGTCTGGCCCAACTACTCGCTCCGCTACCCCGACACCTTCGCACCAAACCCATAGACAAAGAACGTCGCCGTCTCTCGCACTTCAACCCTCAACCCCGAATCCGAAAACCGCCGCTCCATGTCATCCGTCGCGTAGAAATTCTTCACAACCTGGAACGTCCGCCCATCGTTCAGCTTTCGGGTCATGATCTGCGACCCGTTCTCCGGGTGCTGTTGGTCCGCTGCCGTCACCGTTGGCTCCGGTCGACCGTCGACGAAGAAGAGCGACCCGCCCGGGCGCAGCGCGCTCGCCACCTTGTCGAAGAAATCGCGCACCCGCTCGACCGGCACGTGCGACAGCCAGAAGCCGAAGAAAACCATGTCGTACAGCCGGTCCGGCTGCCACTGGAAGATGTCCGCCTCGACATACGTCACCTTCTCCGCCAGCGCGCCAAGCTTCGCCCGGTTGATAGCCAGCATCTCCGCCGACGAATCGACGGCGGTCACGTGGGCAGCCATCCCGGCCAGCCGCTCCGTCCAGATGCCGGTCCCGGGCGCGAACTCCAGCACCTCCGCCGACTGCGGCATCCGCGCCAGCGCTTCGATCGGCTCCTCCGCCTCCGCGAACCAGCGCGCGTTCGAGGCCTCGCCGTAGTCGTACCGCCCCTTGCGATAGAACCATTCGTCGTACTCCACCGCCCGCGCCTGGTAGTACAGGATCTGGCTCTCGATCACGGCGTCCGGGACGGGTGGTTCATTCATGGCCCGAAGCTTAGCGCGGCCCTGCTGGATGCGCGAGAAGAGCTTGATATGGGTTTGCGATGCTGCTGAAAGGGCGCTCCCAAACAGCTGACGATCGACGCCGCCGATCATTCGACAGGTACTGGCCGGGGTCTGGAGGGAGCCTTTGAAACTTCGCGAAATGATGGTCCGCGCACTAATGGCCGCCTTGCTCTTCAATTACCCGGAGAACGAGGAGGACGAACGCGGCCAGACACTGGTTGAATACGCGCTCATCGTCGCACTGATTTCGATTGCGATTGCGATTGCCGCGAGCCTCGCTGCCCTCAGGTCCGGCATCGGCGACGTTTTCAGCAAGACCGTAGCCCAGTTCTAAGGCCTTCGACGCCACCTTTTTCGAGCCACTGGCGATGGCCAGGACGCGGCAACCCCCGCCCACCAGCCGGGGCATCGCCAGATCACCCCGGCGCCTCCAGCTCCGCCGCCAGGCGCACACTTCCCGCCACTCTTGCCAGCGCTCCCGGCACCAGCTCGACCGCCTGGAACGCGGGCCGCGGCCAGCGCAGCGCTTCGACCCCGAAGTCCGTCGCCGGTCTGAACCCGAACCGGCTGTAGAAAGCCGCGCTGCCGAGCACGAAGGCCGCCTCGAATCCCATCTCGCGACAGCGCTCGAGCCCCGCCCGGATCAACGCCGACCCAATCCCGTGTCGCTGCACGTCGGGCCACACACAGGCCCGGCGCCAGCGCCACCGCCTTCACCGTCGACGGTTCTGATTCGAAGCTCACGTCGGTAAAGAGGACATGCCCCACGACTTCACCCGCCAGCTCCGCCACCAGCGATAGCACAGCCCGGCCATTGGCCCGCAGGGCGTCGACGAGGTCCGCCTCATCCGTCAGGTGACCTTCTCGACCGAAAGCAGCCAGGTTCAGAGCCCGCACCGCTCCGATGTCTGCAGCGGTCTCGGCCCGAAATCTCACATAGCCGAGCTCAAGCGGGCTGGGCTCCATCACCTGCGAATGAAGAAAGAAGCCTACTCGACGAGATGCCCGCGGTGGAGCGCCGCGAGCGCATCCTCGCCGCCCTCGTCAAGTGCCGCGGCGATCAATTCCATCTCCCGGCGACCGCGGTTCTGCGAAAGCTTCCGCCGTGTCTCGATCCGCGTCACCGGTATCCGGAATACGACGATTCCGCGCAGCATTTGTTCGACGTACTCGCCCGCCAGCGCGTCGAACTGCGATAGCCACCCCGGGTCGAGGTCCGCGACCAGCCGTCGCTGCGACGCTGCCCTCGATGCCGCGTCGTCGACGACCTCCGGCACACCGTAGGCATGGACGGCGGCGTAGTTCCACGTCGGCACCCGCTCCGTCTCCTCGTACCAGCGTGGCGAGATGTAGGCGTGCGGCCCGGAGAAGATAACCAGCGCCTCCGCCTCCCCAAACTGGCGCCACTGGTCGTTCGCCCGTGCCATGTGCATCTCGATAACCAAACGCCCGTCCTCGTCTTGCACCAGCGACGGCAGGTGCGACGCCCGCAGACCGCCATCGCCGTCGGTCACAAGCGCGACAAAGCTGTGCCGGCGCATGAAAGCAAAGATTTCGGCTCGGTCCTCGAACCGGTTGTAGCGCGGCGAATACATGCCCCTATCCTACGTCTCAAGCGAAAGCACTTTTCTCACCGCAGTGGGGCGATTCATCCCGCCAAGCGTCCCAAATTCGCGCTAGATAACCCGCCCGCTTCGCGCTCAATCGAGGCCCTTGCAGCGGCCGACTACTCGCTCACTACCTCACCCACCTAGCGGCACCAGGAAGTCCCGGAGCTTGCAGTCCGGCAGTCGCGCCACACTCACGAAATCTGCGCGGACAAAGCCCTTCGCCGGGGACGACACGCTGTACCAGCCGTTGCCATTCTTTCGTTGTCCGCTGTTGCTCCCCGGGTTGGTCAGCACGAACGTCTCTGCCGTCACCATCGTCCCGTCGCGGACCGCGGTGACGACTTTTGCTTTCTCGTCCGGCTGCTCGCGCACGTTCGCGCCCTGGCCATCGGCGCAGACCCGCATCTGGGCTGGCAGCACCAGTGCGTGATAGACATCCTGCTGTGTGCCAAACCAGAAGCCCCATGTCTTGTCCGCCTGTTGGCCGAAGACGACCAGTGCGGCGCCGCCCTGCGGCGACCCTTCCTCGAAAGCAGCGATGCCTTTGTCCGGCGAGTCCGGGTCAACCCCGTGCGTGATGCAGGGCTTCGACTGTTTCTGGCAGGCTGCGAAATCGGGCACCGCGGCGCCGTTGAAGAACGCTACCGCCGCCTGCGTTGCCGCATCGACCGCCGAGGGCAGTGGCCGCGGCGTCGCCCCTGTCGTTGCACCCGGGACGGGTGTGCCCGACCCCGTGGCGGAGCGGCTGCAGGGCTGCGGCGACTTGTAGATCGAGGTCTCCGGACCGCCGTCCGTGCACATTTGGTCGTCCACCAGCAGCTTGCCTCCGTCGTTTATCACGATGAGGTCGAAGTTGACGCTGCCGCGGAAGAGCGACACGTGGACAGTCCCACCGCTACCTTTCGCCTCCACCGAGATCGACCGTGAATCGGAGCCGTTCTGGCAGCGGCAGATCGGGTTCGCGTTGAAGTCGGGCGAATTGGCCACTTCGTCGAATCTCTTCTGCAGACGCGCCGTCACCGGACAGGCCGCGTGTCCGCCGCCACATACGCCGTAAGTGTCGCCCGGCAGGTCAGACTTCACCTGTGGGTACATCGCCTGGCCGATGGCCACCAATTGGTCGACGCTCGCCCCCGCCGGCGTCGCGCCAGCAGACGACGCAGCCTTATTGGTCGACTTGCCACCGCAAGCGACGGCCATTGCGCTGACGGCGAAGACCACAAAAATCAGCCCAATCCTGCCCTGCATTCCCGTTCCACCAGCCAGTAAATCTTTCGCGAAAGATACCGCCTTCTTCTGGCATTGCCAAAGGAAGAGGCCGGCGAAAATTCGTCGGCCTCTTCCTTATCCACACGGGGCGTCATCGCCCCGTCACTGTCCCAATGTCACCTCATCGCTTTGCTCGTGCCCTGGCCGGCTTATTGCCGCCGCTCGACGGCTTGGCATCCGATGCGCCGGCCGACCCGGCCGCGCGTCCCGATGTCGCCCCATCGCCGTATTCGGCCTCGTAGTCCTCCACTACGCCCACGAGGTCACCCAGCCGGTCGAACTCCGCTTCGAGGTTGGGCAAGCCGCCCGCCTCGGCTGTGTTCGGCGCTCCTTCCCCATCGAGGATCTCGAGCCGGTAATGGACCGACTGGCTCTCGAGGTCGGCGTCCTCGACGCGGAGAGGGTCGCTGCCCGCGGCATCGATCCGCAGCTGGACGAGCGTCTCAGGGGCTGAGCCGTCGCCGTTGACGTCGATACCTCCCTCGTGGTGGACAGCTCCCACCGCACAACCTCGAGATCCGGCAGCCGTTGCGCCGTCTCCGTCGACTGGACCGCCTTCCCTGGCTCGCCTATCCCGAAGCCCACGCCTCAGCCATAGAGGCGACGTTAGGAAGCCGTTAGAGCGCACGGTCGGGCGCTTATGTCGGCGCGAATCCCTCTGCATATCTTGTGACTATGGACGACAGCCGCTCGACTCGCAGCACCTCATCTGGCCTTGCCAAGAAGAGGTACGCGGTCGCCGGTAGCCGGTCGTACATCACAGGCACTGCCGACGGCGGCTTCACCGCCATGGGCTCCCACATTAAGGGCGGCATGGGCGGAATTTGGACGCCACCGATCAAGCTGCTCGATGGTTACTGGTTCAAGGTCGGGTCCCGTTGGCTCGGAACGCCGGAGTCTTTCACCAGCGGTCCCGGCTACGTCGAAATGTCCTACGCGGAACAAGAAGGAATTCGTGTCACTCGCCTCGAATTCTGTCCGGACGACGTCGCAGCCGTAATAATCAGGCTGAGGCTGGAAAGCACCATGGCAGCGGTGCGGACAGCAGAAGTCCAGGTGCAAATTCGCAGCAGCATCATGGCCGCTTATCCCCTGTCGAACAGCAAACCGACCGCTCAGGACGTCGACAAACCGGACGTCGCCTCCTTTTCGCAAGAGACCGGCCTGCTCACGTTCCAGGACCAGGGCAATCCATGGTTTGCGAAAATCGCGAGCTCACCGTCGCCGACCCGTGGGCGGGTGGGGCCGTCCTACTGGGGCCCTGTGCCCGCGGCCCGGCGCGCCTCCTACCCTGCCGCCGGTCGCGGCAGCGGCGGAGAGCTGTCCTGGCTCGTTGATTGCGAGCCCGGGAGCACAGCCGACCTCTGGATCGCGATCGCCGGCTCCCACATCTCCGAAGAGGACGCCACCCGGCAATTGCACGAGGCCCTCAAGGACCCGGCCGGCCTGCTCCAAAAAAAGACTGAGCGCCGATGCGCCCTCCTCGAGCGCAGTCGCTTCGAGTTGCCGAACGCTTCCCTGGTTGAGACCGACACGTGGGGCAAGCTCAACATGGCCGATCTCTCGATCACGGTGCCGGCGGCCAAGATCCGCGACGTGAACCAGGGTCAGGCCTATCCCGAGCCCATTGCGACGATCGACCTCGCCGGCGTCATGGACGGCTTCCCCGACTACGTTAGCTATTTCGGCACAAGCAGCGGCTTCATCATCTTCCCGCTCGTGACCTCGGGCCTGTGGGAGCCCGCGAAGTCCCATTTGAGGATGCTTCGTGATGTCTCGCGTCTCATCAACGGCTCCAGCGGCAAAGTCGTCCATGAAATCCACATGGACGGTTCCGTCTACTTCGGCAATAACCAGGCGAAGGGCGACACCGACGAAACTGGCCTCTTCGCCTCCGCCGTCGAAATCCTCTGGCGCTGGTCCGGCGACGACAGCCTCCGTGATGAGATGTACGACTTCATTAAGGACGGCCTTTCCTACGTCACAACTACCCTCGACGGCGATCGTGATGGGTGGCCGTCCGGCTCCGGAATCGCCGAAAGGCCCGGGATGGGCTCGGAGGAGATCGAGGTCGCCGTCGCCACCTGGGATGGCCTCGAGGCCCTGGCACGGATGGCCGAATCGAAAGGCGATGTCGCAACCAGCCAGTGGACTCGTCGTGCCGCGAACACGATGCGCGAGCGCTTCGACACCGACTGGTGGATGGCCGAAAAGGGCCTCTATGCCGACTCCCGCAGCAACGCCGGCGACGACGCTCCGTCCCGCCGCCAACCAGGATGGACTAACGTCGCCTCCGCGCCGAATCAACGGCTGCAACAAAAGATCTGGACCGTCGTGACGCCTCTCAAGGACAAACTGGCACCAGCGGAGCGCGCCCACGCCGTCCTCGATGCGCTGGAAACCGACACCTTCAGTGACAAAGCCGGTCTGTATCTCGTCGGCGATGGCGGCGGCCCCGACGGCAAAGGTGTATTCAAGTGCTGGACCCTCACCACGGCCGCTATGGCCATCGCCGAGGCGAACTACGGCCGCCTGGGCAAGGACCAGGCCCTTCGGTACATGGATGGCATCGCGGATTGCCTCGACATCGAGATGCCTGGCGCGCTGCCCGAGGTTGCGCCCAGTCCCGAATATGACCCTTACCAGCCCATGGAAGACCGCATGATGTTCATGCAGGCGTGGACCTCTTACGGCATATCCTGGACGCTCATGTCCGCCATGCTCGGGATCGAACCTGATATCCCGGGCGCTCGCCTCAGCGTTGTTCCGAATCTCCCTCCCTCGTGGCCCTCGATGGCCGTCCGTAACGTTCGCGTCGGTAGCGGGACAATCGCTGTAGACGTCAGGCGTGATACCGAGACAACGCTGGTTAGTGTCGACGCCAACCCGCCCCTGCCTTCGACTCTCGGCCTCGTGGTCGAAGAAGGGGCGACCATCGCCGAAGTACTCCTCGACAACCTCACATGTGGATATGAGACGCACCACTCGCTGAGGGGGCAGGAGATTCGCGTCTCCGCCGACCCGGCAGAGCACCACGTCCTCGTGGTCCGGCTGGCGAACACCCCACCGTCTCAGTCGAGTTGACGGGACAAGCGGCGGTGCCGACAGCACGCTCTCAGATCACAAAGGAAAAGGCCGGCGATTTCTCGCCGGCCTTTCTCTCGCGGGCACTTCCGCGTCCTACTTCACCGTGATGCCCTTTACCATCCCGAGCGATGCGTGCGGCACGCCCTTGTTGATGTCGGGGATGAAGCAGAGGAAGGCGTAGTTGCCAGCCGAGAGGTTCAAGGTCACGTAACCGGTGGTGTTCACAGCGAGGGCGCCGATACCGCCGGCGTCTTCGAACGGCGGCGCCCCCGCGGGCGGCGTGCCGCCGTTCGCCTCGGCCGCCATGTCGGCCTTGAGCTGGTCGGCCGTGTAGCCGTTGTTGAGCTTGACCACGTACATCTCATGCGTTTGCGGTCCGCCATTGAGGACCTCGAGCGTCGTGCTACCCGCCGAAAGCGATTCGACGCCAAGGAAATTGTAGTCGGCCAGGGTCACCTTGCCCGAAGTCTTGGGCGGCGCAACCTGGGGTGCCGTTCCGTCCTTCACCGTGAACGCCTTCAGCATGCCCTGGGCGAAATCGGGCGGGCCGTTGTCGCCGCCCCCGAACGACACGACGTAGTAATTACCAGCCGTGAGATTCGCGTAGGCGTCGTTTTCCTTACCGCCCGGCGTCGCATTTACGCCGCCCGCGGCTGTGATCAACTTGAACACGCCTTGCGGATTGTTCTCGTCCTGCAGCGCCGCTGTCACCTGGGCCGGCGTCACGCCCGCGTTCAGTCGAATGAACTGGGCCGTGTGCTCTTCCTTGCCCGAGTTCACCAGCCGGATCTTGGTCAGTCCCGGGCTGACAGATTCCGGCATGTCGAAGGAGTACTCCTTCGCCGTCACCGTAATTTCTGGGATCGTTGCGCCACCAACACTCCCCGCGTTCACGGCAGTAGCGTTCGATGCTACCGATCCGCCGTTCGACGTCGAGGCGCTCTTGCTGGCGCTGCTGCTACTGCAGCCAACCAGCAGAGCCGCGCCGGCGAGGGCGGCGGTGAAAAAATAGGCAGGCTTCTTGAAGGTCATGCATGCTCCTTGCACAGGGGATTCGGTACGGCCATTGTCCAATCCTTCCTTCGTAGCAGCGATTCCCGCGGCCTGCCCCGTCTCGCAACTCGCTTGCAATCGCGTGCGATCCTTCTTCACTTGCCACGCCCTTCACCCTTCGGCAGATAATCAGATCGGACTGATCTCTCGGGTGGAGTCTGTTGCAGGCGCCCACCCCGGACCCGATTCATGGGACGCATTGGTCCCCTCTCCCTGGCGAAGGGAGAGGGTTAGGGTGAGGGTCGCGCAGCGGTCTCGGCGAGTGACTCCGACAAGGCCAGGGTCCGGCGATTTCAGCCCAGCGGTCTCTTCAAAATAGGAGGTAGAGGTGGTACAGGGCGTTGTCGACCTCGAGCAGCGAAGCGTCAACGCCATCCGGGCGCTGGCCATGGACACGGTCCAGAAGGCGAACTCCGGTCATCCCGGCATGCCCATGGACGCTGCGCCCATGGCCTACACCCTTTGGACCCGCTTCCTCCATTACAACCCCGCCAACCCCAAGTGGCCCGACCGGGACCGCTTCGTTCTCTCCGCCGGCCATGCTTCCGTCCTCCTCTACAGCCTCCTCTACCTCACGGGCTTCGACCTCTCCCTCGATGACCTGCAGCAGTTCCGCCAGTGGGATAGCCGCACGCCCGGCCATCCAGAGGTCGGCAAGACCCCGGGCGTCGAGGTAACCACCGGCCCCCTCGGCCAGGGCTTCGCCATGGGCGTCGGCCTCGCTGTCGCCGAGCGCTTCCTCGCCGACCACTTCAATAGAGAAGACCTCACCATCGTCGACCACCACACGTACGCGATCGTTAGCGACGGCGACATGGAGGAGGGCATCTCTTCCGAAGCGGCCTCCCTCGCCGGCACCCTCAAGCTCGGAAAGCTCATCTACTTCTACGACGACAACAACATCAGCATCGAGGGCAATACCGACATCGCCTTTACCGAGAAGGTCGGCCCCCGCTTCGAGGCCTACGGCTGGCACGTCCAGCAGGTCGACGGCAACGACGTCCCTGCCATCGACGCCGCCATCCGTGGCGCCATCGCGGCCGCCGACCAGCCGTCGCTCATCATCGTCAAGACCCAGATCGCCTACGGCAGCCCCCACCTCCAGGGCAGCGCCGAGGCCCACGGCAACCCCCTCGGCGTCGAAGAGGTCAAGCTCACCAAAGAGGCCCTGGGCTGGCCCGTCGAGCCTCTCTTCTACGTCCCCGACGATGTCCTCCAGTCCTACCGCGAAGCCCTGCCCCGCGGCCGCGACCTCGCGACCGACTGGGACCGCCGCTTCGGCGAGTATGAGCGCCGCTACCCCGACGCCGCCGCCGAGTGGAAGATGGTGATGGCGGGCGAGCTGCCCGCCGGCTGGGACGACGTCATCCCCAGCTTCACGACTGCCGACTCCGCGATGGCGACGCGCGCGGCCTCCGGCAGGGTTCTCAATGCCATCGTCGCAAAGCTTCCCACCCTGATGGGCGGCTCCGCCGACCTCGCTCCCTCGACCAGCACCAACCTCAAGGGCTACGGCGACTTCGGCACCGAGGATTGGAGCGGCCGCAACATGCACTTCGGCGTCCGTGAGCACGGCATGGGTGGCGCCGTAAACGGCATCGCCATGCACGGCGGCGTCATTCCCTACAGCGCCACCTTCCTCACCTTCTCCGACTACATGCGTCCATCGCTGCGCATGGCCGCCCTCATGGAGTCACCCAGCACCTTCATCTTCACCCACGACAGCATCGGACTCGGCGAAGACGGGCCCACCCATCAGCCCATCGAGCACCTCGCCTCACTGCGCGCTATGCCCGGCATGACGACAATGCGACCTGCCGACGCCAACGAGACGGCCGAGTGCTGGCGCCTGCTCATCCAGCGCCGCCGCCCCGTCTGCCTCGTCCTCACCCGCCAGAACCTGCCCGTGATCGACAAGGGCGACGTCATTCGCGCCGGCGTCCCCCGCGGCGCCTACATCCTCGAAGAAGCCTCCGGAAGCGGCGACCCCGATGTCATCCTTATCGCCACCGGCTCGGAGGTCACGGTCGCCCTGGCCGCCCGCAAGCTCCTCGAGGACCAACGGACACGCACGCGCGTCGTCAGCATGCCCTCGTGGGAGGTCTTCGCCGAGCAGACCCAGTCCTACCGCGACACCGTCCTACCCCCGGCCGTTCGCGCGCGCGTCTCCATCGAAGCCGGCGCGGGCTTCGGCTGGCGCCAGCACGTCGGCGACCTCGGCGAGATCGTCGCCATCGACCACTTCGGCGCCTCCGCCCCCGGCCCGGTCGTAATGCGCGAGTTCGGCTTCACGCCTGAAAACGTCGCGCGCCGTGCCTCCACCTGTCTTGCCCGAGTGAGGAGTGCCTCCAATGCCTGACACCATCCACCAGCTTCTCGAAGCCGGCCAGAGCGTTTGGCTCGACTACATCCGCCGCGGCATCCTCAAGTCCGGCGAGCTCGACGACATGGTCAATAAGAAGGGTTGGATCCGCGGAGAGACCTCCAACCCCACCATTTTCCACAAGGCCATTGCCGAGTCCGACGATTACGACGACGCCTTCCGCGACCTTGCCAAGCAGCCGCCCCAGAGTCCCTACGAGGCCTATCTCAAGATTGCTGGCGACGACATTCGCGCCGCCGCCGATGTCCTTCGTCCCGTCTACGACTCGAGCGCCGGTGCCGACGGCTTCATTTCCTTCGAGGCCCAGGCCGCCGGCGGCGAAGAGATGCTTGCCGAGGCGAAGCGCATGTTCGCCCTCGTCGACCGTCCCAACGTCATGATCAAAGTCCCCGGCGTCCCCGAAGGCGTCTCGACCGTGGAGAAGCTCACCGCCGAGGGCATCAACGTCAACATCACCCTCCTCTTCGACGTCGGCATGTACGAGCGCTTCGCCGAGGCCTACCTCAAAGGACTCGAGTCCCGCCTCGCCGCCGGCCAACCTGTGAAGGGCATCAGCAGCGTGGCAAGCTTCTTCGTCTCCCGCGTCGATACCAAGGCCGATGGCCTTCTCCCCGAGGGTTCGCCCCTCCGCGGCAAGGTCGCGGTCGCTAACGCCCGCCGTGCCTACGGCCGCTTCGAAAAGATCTTTTCCGGCCCCCGCTGGGAGCGTCTCGCCGCCGCCGGTGCGACCCTCCAGCGCCCCCTCTGGGCCTCGACAGGCACCAAGAACGCTGCCTATTCCGACGTACTTTATGTCGACTCCCTCGTCGCCCCCCACACCGTCAACACTATGCCCGAGGCCACTCTCAACGCCTTCCTCGACCACGGCAAAGTCGACGGGGACGCCATTGCCGCCGGCATGACGGAGTCCGAGGAGGTCCTCGCCGATGCCGCTGCCGCGGGCATCGACCTCTCGAAGATCACCGCCCAACTCCTCGAAGAAGGCCTCGCGTCTTTCGCCAAAGACTTCGACGCCCTCCTCGCCGAGATCGACAAGCGCACGCGAGACGCCCGGGATAAAGCTCCCAACTCAAGCTCCGTATCCTCGGGAGGCCTGAGGTGACGAATACTTCCGAAACCGCGACTAATCTCGGCGCCCTGGCCTCCCACGTAGAACACCGACTCCAATCCCTTGCCGGCGAGAACATCGTCGACCGCATCTGGCAGGACGACCACACCGTCTGGAAGGACGACAAGAGCGAGATCACCGAGCCCTTCCGCATCGGCTGGCTCTCCCTGCCCCAGGACATGCGCGATGACGTTCCCGCTCTCGAGGCCTTCGCCGCCGAGGTCGCCACTGATGGCTTCACCGATGCCGTCCTGTGCGGCATGGGCGGCTCAAGCCTCGCCCCCGAGGTATTCTCCCGGACCTTCGGGGCGAAGCCCGGTCGCCTCGCCCTCCACGTCCTCGACTCCACCGTCCCCGCCGACATCCTCGCCCTCGAAGCGAAGCTCGACCTCGGCCGGACCCTCTTCATCATCTCCAGCAAATCCGGCACGACGGTCGAGACGCTCTCCCACTTCCACCACTTTTGGCAGAAACGCCCCCATGGCCGCCAATTCGTCGCGGTCACCGACAAAGGCTCGAACCTCGCTACCCTTGCCACTGAGCACGGCTTCCGTCGCGCCTTCCTCACCGCCGACGCCTTCGGCGGGCGTTACTCCGCCCTCTCCTACTTCGGCCTCGTCCCCGCCGCCCTACTCGGCGTCGACCTTGCGGCCCTCCTCGACGGAGCCGCGTCGATGGCCGCTTCCTGCGCGACGCCGGCTGCCGAAAATCCCGGTGCCAACCTCGGTGCCGTCCTCGGTGAAGCCGCCTTAGCCGGCCGCGACAAGCTCACCCTCGTCCTTCCACCTGAGCTCGCCTCTCTCGGCGACTGGATCGAGCAGCTCATCGCCGAGTCCACCGGCAAGGAAGACCGCGGCATCATCCCCATCGTCGGCGAGCCCCTCGGTGGGCCCGGCGTCTACGGCAACGACCGCATCTTCGTCGCCACCGCCGAAAGCGAAGGCTTGGGCGCTCTCATCGATGCCGATCAGCCTGTGTACCAGGTCACGGCCGCGGGCGAAGGTCCCGCCGGCCTCGGCGGCGCGATGTTCCTCTGGGAATTCGCCACCGCTGTCGTAGGCCACATCCTCAAGATCAACGCCTTCGACCAGCCCAATGTCGAGGCCGCAAAGCAGGCTGCCCGCGCCGCCCTGAGCCAGGCCGACCCACAGCCCATCGCGGTCACCGACCCCGCCGCGACCGTCGCCTCGATCAACGCCGGCGACTACGCCGCCATCCAGGCCTACCTTCCCCGCGACGCGGCCACGCGCGACCGCCTGGAGGCCGTCCGCCTTCGCCTCCGCGACCGCTGCCACGTTGCCACGACCCTCGGCTACGGCCCCCGCTACCTCCATTCCACCGGCCAGGTCCACAAGGGCGGCCCCAACGAGGGCGTCTTCTTCCAGCTTGTCACCGACGTGCACGAGGACATCCCCATCCCCGGCCAGGCGTTCACCTTCGGGCGCCTCAACCGCGCCCAGGTCGACGGCGACTTCCAGGCCCTCCAGGCCAACAACCGCCGCGTGGCCCGCACGACTCTAGAAAAATTGGAAGAAGCCTTGGGTAAGTGATCGAGGTGACTTCGTGGCGAGACTTGCCGTTCTTGTCCCCTCTCCCTGGCGAAGGGAGAGGGTTAGGGTGAGGGTCGGGCACCGATCGCAAGCGCAGAGTGTGAGGGTTAAGTCATGAAAATGGGAATCGTCGGCCTCGGCCGCATGGGCGCCGGCATCTCCGAGCGCCTCCGTCGCGACGGTCACGAGGTCGTCGGTTACGACCACAATCCTGCCGTCTCCGAGGTGCCCTCGCTTGGCGCCCTTGTTCAGGCGCTCGAAGCGCCCCGCACCGTCTGGGTCATGGTCCCGGCCGGCGACCCCACCCAGGCCACGATCGACGAGCTCGCCGGCCTTCTCTCACCCGGCGACATCCTCATCGACGGCGGCAACAGCTACTACAAAGACTCCACCCGCCGCGCCGGGGAAGTCGCCGCGAAAGGCATCAAGTTCATGGACTCCGGCACCTCGGGCGGCATCTGGGGCCTCACCGTCGGCTTCTGCCTGATGATCGGCGGCCCGAAGGACGCCTTCGACCACGCCGAGCCCATCTTCAAGACCCTGGCCCCCGAGGGCGGCTACGCCTACATGGGCCCCGCCGGCGCCGGTCACTACTGCAAGATGGTCCACAACGGCATCGAGTACGGCCTCCTCCAGGCCTACGCGGAGGGCTTCCACCTCCTCCAGGGCAGTGACTACAAGTACGACCTCGAATCTGTCGCATCCCTCTGGAACTCCGGCAGTGTCATTCGCTCCTGGCTCCTCGAGCTCGCGAAGGACGCCTTTGGTCGCGACCCTGATCTCGACAAGATCAAGGGCTACGTCGACGATTCCGGCGAAGGCCGCTGGACTGTCCTCGAGGCCGTCAACCGCGGCATCCCCGCCCCCGTCATTACCGATTCCCTCTACGCCCGTTTCACCTCGCGCGACGACAACTCTTTCGCCATGCGCGTGATCGCCGCCCTGCGCAACGAGT
>JADMIO011419535.1_pt1 | contig 31194 bp, 12 predicted proteins | sample 8958161 | NCBI WGS metagenome assembly JADMIO01 (sample SAMN16585339, study PRJNA669376) | soil metagenome | isolation source: Crop rotation soil | place: USA: Cullars Rotation, Alabama | collected 2011 | reverse complement strand
AAACCGCCGTTCATTCTGGCAAGTTCCTCGAGTCGGTACCCCTGATCAACCAGTTGTTGCTGCACTCGCGGCGTCGGCATCAACAGGTAGATCTCGTCCTCGTTTTGAGGAATCGCAACAACGCCCGTTTCGTTAAGCAATCGGAACTTCGTATCCGGATGCACGTAACGGCTCAGCGCCACCGCGGTGCCGGTGGGATTCCCCCGCTCAAAAAGCACCAGCGGATGTGTCGCGTTCGCGAGCCCTTGTACACATTCTGCCACCGATGCCCTGCCCGCGACTTTGTTCCACCACACCACCGATTGCGAGTGTTGGTATGCCGTAACCATTCCCGCAATGACGAGAATGACGAGCACGAACGAGGCGCATAGCTTCGTCGCCCAGGATCGATGCGCCGCCATCCCGAGAGACAGCATGCCCGCGATGGCCAATCCTGCGCCCAGGTATGCGGGCATGAGATATCGCCTGACGTTCGCACGGCATCCGCCCAGAAGGAGGTCGGGCGCAGCGAGCGTCAGAAAGGGGAAGAGGAACAAACAGACAATCATCGCGCCCTGCCAGCCGCGCAGCCGGCGGGAAGTGCCGACGACGAGCAGCGACAGGACGATCAGCCCCGACACAATCCACGCGAATGCAACAATCCGGTGGTCCGCGCGAAGATCGACGATGAGCGTGCCGAACGAATCGATCCATCCCTTGGCCATGACAGGAAAGGGCGACGCCCTCGTTTGCCAGGACGTCGCCTCCAGTGAACTTTCCCGGTGGGTCCACATGTCGACAAACCACGGCGCGAACACCAAGCACCCCGCCGCGGCGGCGATGATGAAGCCGAATATCCGCGTGCGGCCGGCGCGCGCGTCGACGATGGCTTCGTCGTCGTCGCCTCGTGCGCTACCTAACGCTTCCGGTCGCCAGGCGAAGAACGCGACGGCGACCGCATGGACGACGATCACCGACGCCGTCAAAGGAAAGCTGTAAAGACTGATCGCGATCGTCACGGCGTAAAGTGCCCAGCTCCGTTTCGATTGCGGCCGGCGCAGCGCCGCCAGCAGCGCGATCGTCGAAAGCAACGTCATCAGCGTCCACAGCGAATACTCCCGGGCCTCTTGCGCATAGATGATGTGGATCGGCGAAACCGAGAACAGGGACGTTCCAATGACCGCGGCCAGTCGCGAGTGGAAGAGGCGCAGTGCGAGCCAGTAGAACGCGCCGATCGTCAGCACGCCCACTAGAGCCGGAAGGGCGCGGAACGAGAATACGGAAACGCCGAAGCAACGCGTCCAACCGTATGTCAGGAAGTAGTAAAGCGGCGGATGCTGCGAATCCACCGCCGCGAGATTCTTGAGGGTGACGCCAATTCCGCTGCGCGTATCGAATCGCTGAAGCGATTGGAGCGCTTCGGGTCCCACGGTGCCCCCCGCGCGATCGAAAATGCGCGGAATTTCATACTGCAAATGTCCGGTGACGTGATAGGCGGTCCAGATTTCGTCGTGCCAGAAGTACTGGTAATCGAGGCGATAGATGCGAAAGAAAACGCCCGCGCCGACGCACACCGCAAACGCCATCCACAGCCAGATCGGGACGCGGCCGTCAACCGCGCGCCGCGTCCCGGGGTTGGCATCGATCTCAGGTGCGCTCACGCTCGTCATTCATACTCCCGTGTGCTGCGTCACTGTCTTCTCGCGGTTGCTCAGGCTGCGCAGGCGATTGATCGCGGCGAGATAGGCGCGCGCGCTGGCTTCGAGGATGTCGGTGCTCAACCCGCGTCCGCGGATGACGCGGCCGTTGTGCTCCAACTCGATTTGCACTTCGCCCAGCGCTTCCTTGCCCTTCGTCACCGCGCGAATTCGGTAGTCGATCAGCTTGATGCTGATGCCGGTGAGACGCTGGATCGCGGAGTAGATCGCGTCGACGGGGCCGTCGCCGTCGCTGGCGCCCTGCACCGTCTCGCCCGTGCTGTCGCGCAGCACGACGGTCGCGGTCGGAATCGTCGTCGTCCCTGCGACGACTTGCAGCTGCACCAACTCCCACAGGCTGTTTTCCACCTCGAGCTGATCATCGACCAGCGCTTCGATGTCTTCGTCGAAGACTTCCTTCTTCTTGTCCGCCAGCGCCTTGAACTGGTTGAACGCGTGTTCGATCTGCTCGTCGCTCAGCGTATATCCCAGCTGCGTCACGCGATCGCGAAACGCGTGGCGGCCGGAATGCTTGCCCAGCACGAGATCGGATTTCGGAATCCCGACGCTCGCGGGATCCATGATCTCGTAGGTTTCGCGATACTTCAGCATGCCGTCCTGGTGAATGCCGGATTCGTGGGCGAAGGCGTTCTGTCCGACGATCGCCTTGTTTCGCTGCACCACCAATCCCGTCAGCGTGCTGACCATTCGGCTGGTGGCGTAGATTTTCGTCGCGTCGATGCGCGTATCGAACTTGTAAAAGTCGGCGCGCGTGCGGATCGCCATGACGATCTCTTCCAGCGCTGCGTTGCCGGCGCGCTCGCCGATGCCGTTGATCGTGCACTCGATCTGCCGCGCGCCGCTCTCCGCCGCTGACAGCGAATTCGCCACCGCCATCCCCAAATCATTATGACAGTGCGACGACAACACCACGCCGCGCTCGCGGATGATCGGCAGCTTCGCGATCAGGTGCGAGAAGATCTCGCCGTAGGTTTTCGGCGTGGCGTAGCCGACGGTGTCGGGCAGGTTGATCGTCGTCGCCCCGGCTTCGATCGCGGCTTGCGTGATTTCTTCGAGGAATTCCATCTCCGTGCGGCTGGCGTCTTCGGGGGAGAATTCGATGTTGTCGGTGTACTGCAGCGCCTGTTGGATCGATTCGCGCGCCAGCTTCAGGATCTCTTCCTTTCCTTTGCGCAGCTTGTGCTCGCGGTGGATTTTGGAGGTCGCGCAGAAGATGTGAATGCGCGGGTGCGCGGCGCCTTTGACGGCTTCGCCGGCGCGTTCGATGTCTTTCGGCGTCGATCGCGCCAGCCCGCAGACGACGCTCCGGCCGATCTCGGCGCCGATCGCCTTGACCGATTCGAAATCGCCGTTGGACGCGATCGGGAATCCGGCTTCGATGATGTCCACACCCAGCGCTTCGAGCTGGCGGGCGATCTCCAGCTTTTCCGGGAGCGTCAGCGTCGCGCCCGGAGATTGCTCGCCGTCTCGTAACGTGGTGTCGAAGATTCTGACCGTGTCCATCGCTGTCACTCCCAACGCGTTTGAGGAACTCACCAAACGAAAAAACCCCACGATTCGCATCGTAGGGGTTCATTTCGTCGCAACCGGTTGAAGCGGTTCGTCCCTACGATGCCCGTGCGCGCGTAAGCAGTCCGAGGCCCAGAAGGCTCGGAAGCAGTCGCAAGGACAGGAACGATCCGCGGTTCATAGGCCGGATAATAGACAGACAGATTCGCGGAATGTCAATAGTGGATTGCTTTCGCCCACCTTCAATTGCGCTAATGGCCCGGTCCCGCTACATCGTTGGGTGACAAGGCGCGTCACTCCCCTTCGTCACCAATGCGGATGCGCTTTACAGGTCTTGCGAACGGTTTGCGCGCTTTGCCCACATGCCCTGCTAGACGAATCGCATCCACGGTGGCAAAATCGCAACCAAAGTTAAGTACAGTCAGGATTAACCAATTGATTGTATTTGGGCCGGTTTGAGATGCGCTGAAGTAAAATGAAGCGCCGTATCGGCCGAATTCAACCGTTTCCGAGATTTCTTGAACAGGCCCCTCCCCGAATACACCATTCCGCGAAACACTATCAATCCATTTTGAGAGCATGCGCGAGAATTGTCTTATCGTATCCTGGGTGGTGCTCCGTCTAAATTCGACAAAAACACTGAGGCGATCTAAAGCGCGCTCTGATGGCAACTCCTGATGCGTCGGCATCGGAGTGACTACCATACACTCCTCCCCAAACTTTGAACTGTACTTTGCGTCATAGAAGAGGGTGTATTGGCATGGAGTAAATGGTGCCAACGATCGGAATGTGGTCGTACCGCAAGCGGTGTATCCCAAGGTATTGGACACGTTCGCCAGCTCTGTGAAGACAATATGCTTCTCGCAATCCTCGGTGATACACAGCGAGCCATCGGGGAACTGAAGGCGCCGCGCGAGAGAGCATCCTCCAGCCTCAGCGATAAGGTCCACAACAGGTCGCGATAAAAGCAGGTCTGGTCCTTGAGAGAGATCCATGGGGATAATTTTGTTCCCAATTTTAACGCGTTATGATGGGTCTCTCATTGCTGCCTTCATATTTATGATTCCAAGTGCCTCGCCAATAAGGCCGCCTAAGTATGCGCCCGCTGCCTTTGCGCCAAGGTTTGCCAGATATCCGGCGCCATATAAGGCCGCTGCCATAGTAATGCTAATCGCCGCTGCTTTCACCACCTGTTGGACTTTGGGCGAAGGTATGAAGTCATACATGATGACACCCTGTTCTACCGAGTACCAGTTATAAGTAACGAGTGTCGTTCCCGGCGGCTGCCAGACGCTACGAAACGTTGGCCACGGAGTTAAGACGGGAATCCATGTAATGCCCGGACCCCAACGGTATGCCGTTACATAACGATTGAGAAGAAGGATATTGGCCCATAAGTCCAAATTCGCGATGAGCGTATCTGCTAGAAAACGAGTTATGTTTACGGCATTAATGAGAAGACCACGCTTCAACTCGTATACGTCACCGAGGGATGTCATGGAGTTGACTTCAGCAAAGTCTGGTCTCTTTTTGAGCACAACCAACCACCACGGCGTTACAACACCCATCGTCGCTAAACGGATTGTCCGAATCTGACGGTTTGCCCAACGCCTAAACGGTCCGACCGGCGTGCCGGGCGGGGGAAATCTTACGGGTGGTGACACGCCCGGTGCAGCATAACTTTCGAAGGATCTATTTAGATGACTATGGACCGCGGTCCCAAGAAATCGAGGGACGTGCCCCGAAGGATCGGAGAAGTCAATCGGATCATTATAGGCATAGGCGTAAAGGTTGAGGCCAGCGGGATCGAGTTCGTCACCAGCGTACGAGTCGCGTGTCGAGAATCTTCCGGATGCTTGAGCGTAATTCCGAGCCCGAAGGTAGTACTGTTGTAAGTTCGTATCAAATTGTTCACCACTGAACAAGAATCTCGTCTGTGCTTGCTGCGGGTCGAAGCCCACCGCGTTCCCAAACGCGTCGTAGGCATAGATCTGACCCGTTAACACATTGCCCGCGGAATCCAGCAATCCTCTTGTGCTCCCTTGCCCGTCATACAACAGGTACTGCACAACACTCGCAACGGCCTGGGCGATCACGTCATTGCCGATCACGTATGAGCGGCTCGGAGTCGATCCGACACTCGACTTCTCCTCCAGTGTCTGGCTGTAGCCCGTCGGGTTATTGAGATCCGTCAGAAAAAGGGTGGTTGCGCCGCTGACGACCTGTTTCACTCTGTCGCCCGCGTCATCGTAGCCGTACGTGATCTCCTCTGTGCCCGTCGCATCGGTATTCACGCCGACCAACCGGTTGCGGAGGTCGTAGCGATAGATCGCGTCTTCGACTGTCGTCCCGCCCAACACGCGTGTCTTGCGAGTTTGGCTACCGTTCGAGTCGTACTGATATGTCGTCGTGCCCGCGAGGGTACCGACCTCCTGCGTCAGGTGGTCGTCGGCGTTGTAGGTGTAATCGGTCGTATCGTCATTGGACGTCCCCACCTTATTCGTGAGCTTCTCCAGCCGATTGCCGACTAGATCGTAGCTGTAAGTTGCGTCGTAGTCTCCGGCGTCGTTCTGACCGTCGTTATGTTCGTCGCGTTTTTCGCCAGTGAGGCGATTGATCGCGTCGTAGGTCCAGTCGATCTTCGTCACCAACCCATTGGGATCCGTATCGATCACGTAATCTCGCTGACCATCTGCCAGCAGCACATAATCATAGCTGGCGAGCGTCGTCTCGCCTTTCGTTACGGTTTCAAGATCGATCCGGTTCAGCGCGTCGTAGTCGTAATCACTGACGACCCCATTGGGCAGCGTGACGGTATCGTGATTGCCCAAAGCATCGTAGGTGTACGTCGTTGTCGGCGGGGTGCCTCCCGTGAAGGTCGGCTCCTGAGTCGTCGCGTTGTAGGAGTTGTACGTGGCGTTGGAGGTGCCATTGACCTTTGTTTGATAGACGTGCTGGAGCCTGCCCAACTCGTCGTAGCCGTAGTCGGTCTCGTTGCTGGCGGTGTAAGTGCGGATGTGGCGGCTGGTGGCCTGGTCGTAGACGTAATTGATCGTACCTTCGGGTGAATCGACCGACGTGAGTCGGCCGTCGAGGTCATAGGTGTTCGTCACTGTGCCGTGTCCGTCCACCACCGTCCCGACGCGGCCCAGCGCATCGAACGTGTAGTGAACGCGCTGCGACGTGTCTTCGGTCTGGCTGGTGAAATTGCTGACGGACGAGTAGTAGCGTTTCTCGATTACGCGGCCCAGGCCGAGTCGTTCGCCGACGGCGATGCGCGAGTCGTTGTCGTATACGAATTCCTCGACCTGGCCTTTGAAGTCCACGTGCGTTGCTTGGCGGCCGAGGCTGTCGTACGTCCAGCTCTCCTGTTCGGTGTCGGGTAGCGTACGGCCGGAAAGCCGACCGAAGCCGTCGTAGCTGAATGTCGTCTCGCGATTCTGAAAACCGGACAGCGCGTAGGAAAGGCTGTTGTCCATCGCGTCGCGCTGCACGGTCTGCTGTCCCAGTGCATCGTAGCCGTACTCGTACCGCGGGTGGACTGTGTAGTCGGTGCCGTTCCAATGAAGAGTGATGGCTGGAAGTACAACCGCGACTAGGGCGTCGGCCACATCATATTCGTAGTTCGTCGTATGCCCGAGTTGGTCGGTCTCGCTGGTTTTGCGATCTAACGCATCGTAGGTCATCGTTACGAACGTGCCGTCGTGGAAAATCGTCTCCACGACTCGTCCGAGCTCGTCATAGACGCTGTCGGTGTGGTGACCGTTTGCATCGGTGAGGCGGGTCTGGCGGCCTTGTGCGTCGTACTGGTAGGTGGTCGTGTGATTGAGCGCGTCGGTGACGGAGTCGAGACGTCCGGCGGCGTCGTAGTGGTTGGTCGTATTCCGGCCAGCGGCGTCGGTGCTCGAAAGCACGCGGCCGAAGCTGTCGTAGGTCGATGAAGTCGTAGAGTAAACGCTACCCGTAGAGAACAGCGTGGAGGACGACACGTCGACGTTCGTTGCAATATTAATTACGACATTGTCCAGTCGCTCGTTTCGGATAACACGGCCAGACTGGTCATACGTCGTTCGCGTGCCGTGGGTCTGCTGGCCGGGGACGTGTCGGTCGGAGGTGGCCGATATCCGACCGGCGGCATCATATACAGTCTCCACGACCGAGCCGTCTGGGTAGCTGGTTTGCACCGCGCGGCCGGCAGCGTCGTAAGCATTGTGCGTGACTTTGCCCAACTCGTCGGTCTTGGAAATCAAGTGTCCGTCGCGATCGTAGCCGAAGCCGCTGGTCCGCTGCTCGCTCGTGCCGAGGGCAATGATCGTGCCGATCGTTTGGCCCAGAGCGTCGTAGTTGTTTTGCGTGACGACGCCGTGCTCATCGATCGTCTGAAAGACTTGGCCATCACGGTCATATACCGTACGTGACACTCCGCCGAGCGGATCCGTCGTTTTTACAAGGCGATTGAGGCGATCATACTCATTCGTCATCGACGCATAAGCGACGAACACTCCCGACGTGTTCTTGATGAACGGGGTAATACTTAGGGTGTTGCCATAGGTGTCGTGCGAAAACGTCGTCTTGTTCAGCATGTTTCCCGCCGCATCCGAATCATGCGTCTCGGTGATATGCCCGGCATCGTCAAAAACCGTCGATGTGGTGACGTCGGGGACGAGGGTGCCGGTGGAATCGGCATTCCATCGCGTCATGCCGGTCTGGTTGCCTCGCGCGTCATAGGCGAAGGTAGTCTTAGCGCTCAGGACGCCGTTGGAATCCTTGACATCGGATTCGGTCAGCAGGCCGAGGGTGTTGTAGGTGTTGTCGGTGCTGGTGCCGTCGGGGGCGGTCATATGGGAAAGGACGTGCCGGCCGTTGACGTCCATGTAATCCCATGAAGTTGTGATCGTGTCGTCGGTTGTCTGCGGCGTGTTGTTGGCGACGGTGTAGCTTTCGGTTGTGCGGAAGCCCTTGGCGTCGTAGGCGTAGTTTTTCGTGAAAGCCAGCGGCGTGCCATAGGCAATTGTCTCGCTGGTTTGGTTGCGGTTGGTGTCGTACGTATAGCGCGTCGTCTCGCCGGCTTGGTTGGTCGATTGCAGGACATCGCCGTTGGCGTCGTACGTGATGACCGTCTGCCCGCCGCGGCGGTCGGCGACGGTTTCGGTTCGGCCGGTGAGATCGTGCGTGTAGGTGATCTTCTTGCCGAACGCGTCGGTGCTCGAGACGAGCCGACCGCTGTCGTCGTATTCGTTGATGATCGGCGTCTTGCCTTCGGGGCTCTGAATGTGATCGATGATGTGCGTGGAAGCGCCGTTGACCGATTTGTAGATGTAATTCGTCGTGGCCGTCTTGATCGGCGTCGTCGTCCCATCGATCAATCGCGTCACTGCGGTGAGATCGCCGCTGGCGTCGTAGGTGTAGCTGAGCACCGTCGCGCCGGTTTGATCGGTGACGCTGCTGATGCGTCCCTGCGTGTCGCGGTGGAAGACGATGCCGGTGCCGTCGGAGTGCGTGATGCCCGACGCGGTGAGATCGATCTGGTTGCCTTGCGCGTCGATGATCTTCGTCAGATGCGGGTCGTTGAAATACGTGTGCTTGATGTAGCTGTAGATGCCGTCGGTGGCGCCGTTGGTGTCGTAGATGAAGCCGTCGTCGCCCGCCGCAGCGGTTTCCGGGCGCTCCGTCTTCTCGAGGATGAACTTCGTGCCGTCTTCGAGCGTCAGGACGTAGCCGGGGATGTCGTATTTCGCGAGCAGGTCGGAGAAGGCCAGACCGCCGGCGCTGAACACGTCGCCGTAGGTCGGCCCGCCCGCTGCCGCCCAGTAGAACGGCGCGATGGCGCCTTGCGCGTCGAAGCCGGCGCGGCGAATCGTGTTGTCGCCGAGCACCGCCAGCGTCGCGTGCACGCCGGGCTCACTGGTAAAGACGGCCTTCTTCGAGTTGGCGTCGCCGGCCACCGTGTCGTAGCCGAAGGTGAACTTCGTGCGCCGGCCGTCGGGCAGCGTCATGAACACGTCGCGCGACGGATCCTCATCGGCCGCCGGGTCTGACATGCCTGGCCCGCTTCTCACGGAAACGATCTGGTGCGGCCGGTAGTTCGGATCGTTGAGATCCTGCGCGAACAGGTCGCGCGTTTGCTGCCCTTCGGTCAGATGCATGTCGAAGCCGAGCTCCCAGCCATAGCCGAAATCCTGGAAGCGATTCTTGTTCAACGAGTCGTAGCTACGCGTGAGCGTGATCGGAATCCCGCTGAGCGGGACGGTCAGGTCGACTTCGGAGAACTTGAAGTTGCCGACCTTCACGTCCGCGGTCACGTTGACGTCGCGGGTGGCGACGGCGGTGTTGCCGCCGGTGTCGGTGACGGTGAGGCGCAGCGTATAGGTGCCGTTGGCAAGCAGCGTCGGATCGAACGTCCCCAGCGCGGCGTTGGCCACGGCGCTGCTGATGGGCGTCGGATAGTTGACGCGATTGACGAGCTGGAAATTCTCGGTGCCCGCGGGCGCGGCTTCGAGCACGTACGCAATGACGCCCTCAGGATCTTTCACCGTTCCCGTCACGACGGTGGGAATCGTGATGACGTCGTTCGCAGCGGGCGACGCGATCGATGCCTGCGGGAGCTGCGTGTCGCCGGTGTTGACGACGAGCAACGAGGCGCCGGGGGCATTGCCGACATTCCCTTTCGCATCGGTAGCGGTCGCGGAGACGGCCACGGCGCCCAGCGCGCTGACGCGCACCGTCGCCCAGCCGTCGGCGTCCACGGCCACGTTTCGCCCGCCGACCGTCAGCGTGCGCGACGTGACCCCGACATTGTCGGTTGCATAGACGCGAATGCGCGCATCAGACCCGACCGCGACGGGATTGTTGTCGAACACGATCTGCACGACGGGCGCGGTCGTATCCTGCGTGACGGTGAGGCTGAAGTTGGCGTTGGCAAATGCGCCATAGGGATCCGTCGCGCGAACCGTGACGGTCTGCGCCGAGGCCGCCTGCGATGACTTGTAGGTGAGGCGGCCGGTCGTTGCATCAACAGTCATGCCCGACGGGCCGGTGACGAGCGTGTAAGTCAGCGGGTCGCCGTCTGTATCGTTGCCGGGAATGTCCAAGCGCAGCGTTTCGTCGGTTGCGATCGTCCGGGGCGAAATCGTGCTGATCGTCGGCGCGCTGTTGGTGGCGACGAACACCTGGAAGAACTGTGTCTGGAACTGCGAGCCGTCGTCCGCCTTCACGGTGAAGTTCTTCAGCCCCGTTTGCCCCGAAGTGGGAGTCCAGGTGACGTTGGCGAAATCGGCCTTGCCGTCGCTGTTGGTATCGACGGGCGTGATCGTCGCGCCGCCCGGGTTCTGTGTGATCGAATACGTCAGCGCGTTGTTATCCGGATCGGTTGCGATGAGCTTATACGTGTAGGTGACGCCCACCGCTGCGTACTGCGGCGGGGCGGACGTGATGGTCGGACCGTGGTTCGTCGCCGCGGCAACGACGTTGATCGCGTAGGTTTGCGTCGCGGGAGCTTTGCCGTCGGAGACTGTAACGGTGACCGGCAGAGCGGTGCCCGTGCTCGACGGCGTCCAGCTGATGACGCCCGTCCGCGCGTCGATGCTCATCCCGCGACCGATCGACGTCGCGTCGAGCGCGAACGTCAGCGCGTCCCCATCGGCATCGGTGGCGCGCACGGCGTAAGTGTAAAGGGTGCTGACCGTCGCGGTTGTCGGCGGGGCGGATGTGATCGCGGGCGGTACGTTCACCCCGCGGACCGTGATCGAGAACGTTTGTTCCGCGTAAGCGCCTTCCGGATCGCTCGCGCGCAGCACGACGGTGAAGGGCGTGCTGCTCACCTGCGCCAGGGCCGGAATCCACGTCACCAATCCGTTCGCGGCGTTCACCGACATGCCGGCGGGGGCAGTTCGAAGCGTCCACGTGAGCGGATCGCCTTCGGGGTCCAGCGCGTCGGCCTGATACGTGTAGACGCGATCCGCGGTTGCGCTCAGCGACGGCGACGACGTGAATTGCGGCGCGCCGTCGATCGCGGCGGGACGCGAGGCGACGGTGATCGTGAAATCCAGTTGCGCGGTTCCCGCGTGGCCGTCGCTGACGACGACGCGGATCGGATAGCTGCCGACCTGCGCCGCGCCGGGCGTCCAGCGCAGCAGTCCGGCGGAATCGATCGTCAATCCCGGTGGCGGTAGCTGTCCACCGGTCGGAGTGCCGAAGCTGTACGTGAGCGCGTCGCCATCGGGATCGGTGGCGCGCACTTGATACTGATACGTGTCTCCGACGGTTACCGTCGTACGCGGATTCGCTGTGATCTGCGGCGCCTGGTTCGTGGCGCTGGCGGCTACCGCCAGCGTGTAGTGCTGGAAGTCGAGCCCGCCATCGCCCCCGTCCGCGACGACGGTCACGCCATACGTGCCGTGGGTGTTGGCCGCGGGCGTCCACGTGACGACGCCTGTCGAGGGATTAATGACCATACCCGCCGGCGCCTGATCGAGCCGGAAGGTGACGCCGGTGCTCGGATCGGCATTGACGTCATACGTGTACTGAGTTTGCTCGACGGCGTGGAGGCTCGGCGTGGTCGTGATGTGCGTCGGCGTGAGATCGATCACCGGGAGGTCGAAAATCTGCGCCACCGAAACGCCGTCAGCGGTGGCGACGACGGCGACGTGATACGGGAAGCCGCTGTTCTGCAACGCGGGATTGGACAACGTCAGCAGGCCGGTGGCGCCGTTGATCGTGAAGCCGACACCTTGCGTCGTCTGGGGTGCGTCGAGCGAATAGGTGACGGCCAGTCCGTTCGGCGAGAACGCCTGGGCCAGATACGTCCACGGCGTCCCGACGACCGCGGGCCCGGTGGGGACGGACGTGAATTGCGGCGGGGCAGCCGTGGTAGCCGCAGCGACGACGGGAAGATCGAAGCGCTGACGCGTTTCGGCGTTCTTGCTGTCGCGGGCGATCACGACGATGCGCTGCGGCGCGGACGGCGCGGGTGTCGGCACGTTCCACGTCAACAGCCCGGAGTTCGCGTCGATCGACATGCCGGAAACGGCGTCTTCGAGCGCGAACGTAACGGTGTCGCCGTTCGGATCGATCGCCGTCGTCTGATAGAGGTACGTCTTGCCGGCGATCGCGGGGCCGGCGGGGACGGACGTGATCGCGGGCGCGTCGTTCGGAACGGCAACGCTCGCCGCGATCACGCGCAGATCGAACGACTGGCTGACGGTGAGTCCGCGGGCGTCGGTGGCTTTGACGACGATGTGTTTATCGCCGGTGGTGCCGACCGGCGGCGTCCACGTGAGAAGGCCGGAGGTTAGATTGACCGCAAGACCCGAAGACTGCGCACCCGAATCGCTGGCGGCCGTGTCGAGCGAGTACTTCAAACCATCGCCGTCCAAATCGGTCGCGAGAATCTGATAACGATACTGCTGCCCAGCGACCGCGGGCCCCTGCGGCGAGGAGGTAATCACCGGCGCATGATTCGGCGCCGCGGCCGCGACGACGTTCAGGATGTACGTTTGCGATGACTGCGCGCCTGTGTGCGTGTTCGTAGCGGTGATCGTGATCTGCTGAGGCCCGGCGCTGCTCGGGGTGAACGTGAGCAGACCCGACGAGTTGATCGACATCCCCGCCGAAGCCGCGTAGGTGATCGTGTCGGCGTGTGGATTGTTGACCGCGACTTGATAGCTGTATTGCGTGCCCACGACGCCGGGCTGCGGCGGCGTCGACGTGATCGTGGGCGGCTCCTGCGGGATCGTGCCGGTGGTGACGTTGAAGGTCAGCGTCAGCGAATTGCTGACGGCGCCGCGCGAGTCGGTGGCGACGATCACGACCTGCTGGCCAGTGACGGTGGCAGTGGGCGTCCAGGTGAGCACGCCGGTGAGCCGATCGATCGTCATGCCCGCGGGCACTTGCGATCCGCTGGCGAAGCCGAAGGTGATCGCGTCACCGTCCGGATCATGCGCGAGCACGTGATATTCCAACGGCGCGTTGACCACGATCGAGGACGACCCGGTGGTGACCGAATCGATGACCGGCGCCGCGTTGGTCGCGTCGGCGGTGACAACGGGCAGCACGAACGACTGGCTCTGGCCCATGCCTTTCACATCGACGGCGACGACGGTGACCGGGATGTCGCCCGCGGCGCCGGGCGTCCACGCGAGCAGGCCGGAATCGCGGTCGATCGTCATGCCCGCGGGCGCGCCGGGGCCCAGACGGAAGAGGACCGCGTCGTTGTCGGCGTCGGTCGCAGTGACTTGATACTCATATCGACGTCCCACGACCGCGGGTGCCGGCGGCTGCGACGTGATCTGCGCCGGCGCATTGTTGGCGACCGGCGCCGCGACGGTGGCGGTGAACGACTGCGTCGCGCGTCCGCCGCGGCCGTCATCGGCGACGATGTTCACACGGAAACTGCCCGCAGCGGCGGGTGTCCACGTGAACAATCCGGTAACCGAATCAATGCTCGCGCCCGCGGGCGGGTTGTCGAGGCTGAAGTGAACGGCGTCGCCATTCGGATCCTGCGCCGTGACTTGATAGCGATACTGCTGATTGACGCCCAGCGGCCCCTGCGGCGGAACCGACGTAATCGCGGGCGCGCGGTTCGCCGGGATCACGCTGACAACGAACGACTGCTCCGCCGATGCGCCGTGACCGTCGTCCGCGTGAACGACAACGCGATATCCATTGGTTTGCGCTTCGTCGGGAAGCCACGAGATTACTCCGGTCACCGGATCGATCACCATGCCGTCCGGGTGCGTCGGCAGGCTGAACGTGATCGCATCGTGTTCCGCGTCATCGACGATCACCTTGTAGAGATACTTTTTCCCAGCGACGACGGTCGTCCCCGGCGTCGAAATGATCGTCGGCGCGGTGTTGGCGCCCGCGGTGGCCTCAATCGAGAAAGTCTGCGTGTCGCCACCGCCGCGGCTATCGGTGACCTGCAATTGCACTGAGTAGGTATGACCGATGTCTGATGCCTGCGGCACCCACGTGACCGTATTCGTCTGAAGATCGAAGCTGAGTCCGGGCGCGTTGGAACTGACCAGGCGATAGAGCAAACCGTCACCGTCGTCATCGGTGGCTGCAGGCGTATAGGTGTACGTCTCGCCGACGTTCACGCGCGTGGGCGCGCTCGTCACGAAGTGCGGATTGCGATTCGTCTGCGGTGTCTCGACGGTCAGGTCGTACTCTTGCGTGTCGGTGCCGCCGCGTGGGTCGCGCGCCTGGACGATGATGTGATGCACGCCCGCCTGCGCCGTGGTCGGATTCCACGTGATGCGGCCGGTCTGCGCATCGATGGCCATTCCGGCCGGAACTCCCTGGCTGCCGGGCAACAGGCTGTACGTGATGACGTCGTTGTCCGGGTCGATCGCGTCAACGTCGTAGACGTATTGGCGGTCGGGCTCCAGCTTGATGCCCGTTGTCAATTCGAAGTTCGACGCGACGGTGTGGCGCTCGGCGAAGAAGAAGTCGAATGCATACGTCTGCCCAATCGTCAACCCGATCGACGCCGCGATCGTATCCAGGCTGATGCTCTGATTTTCGGCGGCGTGCACGCCACCGAGGTCGATGACGAGGTGATCGTTGATGAACACCCAGATGTCGTCGTCGCCGGTAAAGCTGAAGTTCTCTCCTCCGCGATAGGTGAAATCGGAATGGAGTTCGAGCGTGAAGTGATAGTTGTGGGTGTTTCCCTGATTGCCGAAGAGTTGACCATCGATCGGGAAAAATGCGCCGCTCGAAATCGTGTAAATGCCCGAGCCGGACGACGTCTCATTGAGCAGCAACGGCAACGTCGTCGTCTGATTCACGCCGGAGACGTCGTTGTACCACTGGTTGAACGTCGTGGCGCTGGTCGCGCCGCCGTTGGTGCCGATGTACACCGGTTTGTGGTCGGCGCCGAGCGTCGTGCTCACCATGTTGCGGTAGTCGCCGAGGAAGGTTTCGAAATCCGGATGTCCTCCCGCGCCGAATTTGAAATCGCGCACCGTCGCGTTGAGGGTCTTCGTCGAGCCGCCCGCACCGGTGACCAGCGTGAAGGACGGAACGGGTCGCGTGACGATCACCGGCGGGTGATTGCCGAGCGTCGGTTGAATGTGAACCGAATAGGATTGAAGCGCTTCACCCCCGCGCAGCGTCGTCGTTCCGGGCGACAAATCGTAGGCTTTGATTGTGACATCGAACGTCTGATCCACCTGGTCAGCGGTCGGGGCCCACTGCAACAAGCCGGATCGGGAGATGGTCATTCCGGCGGGCGCGTTCAGCAGCGTGAACTGTACGTCGTCACCGTCCGCGTCGGTGGCTGTCGCCTGGTACGAGTACAACGGCGCGGTCACCTCGTAGACCTGCACGGTCAGCGACCCGGTGTTGTCCGGATAATTGTTGTCGTGATACTTCAGCGTCGCGGTCGCGCCGGTTCCTTGGACGTAGGCGTAATAGGTGTGCGTCGGGCTGTAACCGCCCCAGAACGGCGCCTTGTCGGAATCGTTGGTCGTGTCGTTGATGCCGATTCCGAAATCGACGCCGGTGTCTGTCAGGTCGATGAGTGATGACGGCGGGTTCGAGAAGTTCCCATACTCCGCGTCGGCCAGTCCGTCGCCGGGGGAGCCGATGTGGAACGTGCCCGTCGCCTTGAACATGTACCACTTGCCGGATTGCAGCGTCGTAGTCGTCGAGACGGTCGAGCCGTCGGTCGGCACGGTCTTGGTCTCAAGCAAGGTCGCCGGTGCGACGTATCCGTCCACGACCGGCGTTGACGTGAACACCGGCGGCCGATTCGGCACGCCGTCCACGACGGAAACGACGAACGTCTGATCGTCGGTTCCCCCGTGACCGTCCGCGACGCGGATGTGGACGGGGTAGTTGCCGACGGTGCTCGTCGAAGACCAGCTCAGCACGCCGCTCGAGGAGTTGACGGAAAGTCCCGTCGGACCTGAGCCGAGCGAATAGCTCAGCGTGTCCGCGGCATCGGGGTCGGTGGCGTCGGCGTCGTAGGCATACGCGCGGCCGGCGGCGACTTCGACGACGGGAACCGTGGAGAACGTCGGCGCGGCATTGAGCGGCGCGAGGAAGACCAGGTCGTAAGTGAATCGCACGCCCGCAGCGTCGGTGAAGCTGAGCGTGCGCGTGCCGATCAGACCTGTGCCGGACAGGACACCATCGCTGACGAACGAGCTCAGATCGTAATACGGTGTGCCATCGGGCAACACGCCGTCGGCGTTCGCGAGTTTCACGCGCGCGTCGCTGATATTCTTCACCGCGACGAGCAGTGGGGCGCGCACGGGGTAACTGCCCGTCTTGGTCACCTTCATGTCCGCGTAGAGTGTGCGGCCGGCGTCGTCGAAGCTCGTCTGGCCGTAGCTGACGCCGAAGGTGCTCGTGACATCGGTGAGCCGATTGAAGTCGATGCTGCCCGCGGCGGCGGGGGCGATGCCTTGCACGTTGACGGTTCGCGTGGCCGATCCGGTGGCGTCGGTCGCGACGATCGACACCTCTTTGTTGGCGGAAGCCACCGGAACCACGCCGAAGAAATTCCCCGCGGCGTCAATCGCCCGGGCGGGCGTGCCGTTGATCGTCACGCTGGTGATCGGGCCGGCGCCGCCGGGCGTCACTTGTCCGGAAACGAGCAGCGGCGTCCCCGGCGTGGCGCTCGCGCCGTCCGCGGGCCGCGCGGACACGATCGTCGGTGGATCGGAAATGCCTTCGGGCGTCTGGTTGTTCGGCGCCAGCGCGAACAGGTCGGCGGCTTCCTGCTGCCCGCTAAGACGCGAGACGGCGTTGGCGTAGTGATAGACGACCTTGTCCACGCGATCGGTCATCCACAGGTCGGTTCCCGATCCGCCGGGCGTGAGCGTGATGCCGGAGGCGTCGGCGTTGCGCGCGTCGAGCGACCAGCTTCCCAGCAGCGTGCCCGAGAGGCTGTAGACGAACACCTTGTCGGCAGTGTCGTCGGTGACCCAGAGGTTCGTGCCGTCGGTGACGACATCGGACGGATTCGCGTTGGCGGCATCGAGGTTGAACGACGACGTCGCGGTGATCGAGCCGCTCGTGCGCGTCGCGGCGCCGGCGTACTTGCGAATGTTCTTGAAACCGGAATCGACGATCCACACGTCGGTGTTGTCGGTCGCGATGCCGACGGGGGTTTGCAGATCGGTTCCCGTCCACGATCCGAGCGACGTGCCGGTTCCGTTGTAGACGTAGATGCTCTTGTTGTTGTCGATCACCCAGAGCTTGTCGCCCGCGACATTGCTCACCGCGCCACGCGATGCCGTGTTGGCTGCGGCCAGCGCTGAGGTGTTGATGCCCGCACCGGCGGCGTTGTAGCGATAGCCGGTGTCCGTGCCCGGATCGACGACGGTGAACTTCACCGGCCCGGGGAACACCTCGGACTGCGTCGAGAACAGTTGCAGGTCGAAACTGATGTCGCTGCTGTTGACCGCCTGCTGGTGCACCTCCACCGCCAGCACGTTGGTCCCGGTCGCCAGCTGCGACGGGGTGAGGTTCAGCTCGTAGATCAGGTACTCGTTCGATCCGGAAATCGCCGTCGTCGCCAGCGTCGTGTAGCTGATCGTTCCGGTCGGCATGTTCGGCCGCCAGATCTCCGTTCCGTTGAGATACACGACCGCGCCGTCGTCAAGCTGCATGCGCACCTTGATGCTCTGAAGCGCGTTGGGATCGGCGACGTTGAAGCTCTTGCGGAAGTAGGTGGTGACGTACTTGTTGTTGGAGTTGGGCCCAAAGCTGACAGTGGTCGTCTCGTTGCCGACGTTGTAGCCGAGGATGCCGTTGCCCGACGCCCACGCGCTGTCGTTAAACCCGCTGGCGCGCCACGCCGTGCCCTGGTTCGATCCGTTGTCGAGATACTTCCAACTCGACTGCGCCTGGATGATCGTCGCGTGCGCGTCGAGCTTCACGTTCGCGAACGTCGAGGTGTTGAGCGTCGACGTCACCTTCGACGTGACGCCGAGGCCGACGTACGCGGCGGTGTTCATCGTCACCTGGTCGGAGCCGATCGACACCCACGTTGTGCCGTTGGTCGAGTAGTAGCCGGAGAACGTGTTGCCGCTGCGCGCGATCTTCACCCATCCGCCGGCGCCCAGATCGGTGCGCGTGACGGACAGCGTCGCCCCGCCCGACGTCTGGCGGAATTGGAAGACGCAGCTGCCGTCCTGCTTCACGAACATTCCGGCGTACGGCGATCCGGTCGTCAGGTCTTTTCGGAACATCACGCCGGCCTTGGCCGACGCGTTCGTGTTGCCAATCGCGGTAACGCGCGCGACGAGCTCGCCGTTGCTGCTGAGCGTCTGGTTGACGAACTGGAACTGATCGTGGTCGTTCTGAATGTCGTCGCCGGCGCCACGGACGGTGAAGGTGCCGTCGGCGGTGTAGTCGGACGATCCGGAAACGAGCACTGCGCCGACATCCTGCGCGCGCCACGGCGCGGGCAGCGTCGTCACCGTTCGCGCCGAAACCGCGGACGTATAAGCGGAGTTGTTCGAGGCGCTGTACGCGCGGACGCGGTAGAAATATTCGGCGCCGGCGACGAGTCCCGCGTCGTCGTAGGACGTCACGCCCGTCGGCACGATGCCGACCTGTGTGTAGTTCGCGCCCCCGTCGTCCGATCGCTCGACCTTGAAGCCCCACTCGCTGGCAGAATTGTCCTGCCACCGCACGCGGACGGTCGATCCGTTGACGCCGGTCGCGGTCGGATTCGACGGCGCGGTGGGCGTCGAGGGCGCGACGTTCATCAATCGCGGACTGCCCCAGGCGGCACGGTCGCCGACGATGTCGTCACCGTCGTGCAGGACGACCAGCTTGAGTTGATCGACGCCGGTAATGTCCACGTCGAAGTGATAGACCGGCGTCGAGAAGCTCATCGCGCCGCTCTCGGCGAGTTTGACGCCGTCGCCCCACACTTCGAACTTCACCGTGGTGTGGAACTGCGGGCTGCTCGGGTCGTCGTTGGGATCGAGGTACGAGGCGTCGGCCAGGAAGCGCGTGTAGTTCCCGGCGCTGACGTCGTACACGATCGTCGAATCGGCCCGAACGCCCAGACCCTTGCGGTGAACGATGGTGCCCATCGTGATCGGCGCGCCGTCGGCGGCGAGGTAGACGCCGTTGGTGTGATCCTTCTCGACCGGGCCCTGGCCGTTGCTCGCCGAGACCCAGGGCAGATCCGTCACGAACGTGACGGCGGAGTCGTTCGTCGTCGTCGCGGTCGCGGTGGCGGAGTAGGCGGAGTTGAGCGATGTCGTGGCGTCGATGGCGCGGACTTGATAGACGTAAGTCGTGCCGGGGCTCAGCGCCTTGTCTTGATAGAACGTCGTGCCGGCCGGCACGGTCGCGATCGTCGCAAACGTTCCGCCCGTGCCGACCTTGCGTTGCACTTCGAAACCCGTTTCGGTGCTCGAGCGGTCGCGCCATGTCAGATCAATTTGCTTCGCCGCCGCCGGCGCCGCCGTGAGCGCTGCGGGCGTTGCGGGCGCAACGGCCGCTGCGGACGTTCCGAACAGTTGCGCGTTGAACAATAGATCCGTGCTGGTCGCGGCGAACTGGTGCACCTCGACCGCCAGCACGTTGTCGCCGCCGGCGTTGAGCAGCGAGGGGCTGATGCTGGTCGCATCCCACCAGGCGTACTGCCCGTTGGCCGTCGAGGCCGACGACGATGCCAGCGTCGTAGACGTGACCGTCCCCGCAGGCATGTTCGAGCGGAACACTTCGGTCCCGTTGATGTAAACAACCGCGCCGTCGTCGCGCATCAGGCGCAGCTTCAGCCCCGTGATCGCCGCAGGGTTATCAACGGAGAACGTCTTGCGGAAATAGCTGGTGATGTATCGGTTGTTGGAATCGGGCCCGTACCCGATCTCCGTCTTCATCAAGTCGGAGCTGTAACCCAGCCCCGAGGGGCCGGATTTCCAAGCCGAATCGTCGAACGTGGACGACTGCCACGCCGTCCCCTGGTTTGTGCCGTTGTCGAGATATCGCCACGTCTCCTCGCTCGAGACCAGCGTTGTGCCTTGCGCGGTGTTGACCGTCTGCGTGGAGGTGTACGCCGAGTTCGTGCTGCCGATGGCGCGGGCGCGGTAGTAATACGTGTGCCCGGGCAGAAGGCCGGAATCGACGAAGCTCGTGAATCGGCTGATGCCGATTTCGGAGAAGTGAACGTTGTCGGTCGAGCGCTCGATGCTCGTGTAGAAGACGTCGTTCGACGCGTCGTTCCACGTCAGCGTCACCTCGGGCGGCAGCGCGGTGGTCGCGGTGAACGACGTGGGGACGCCCGGCGTTGTCCCCGGCGCAGAGGTCACCATCGCGCCGACTTCGCTGCCGGTCAGCACGTGGTCGTAGATTCGCAGGTCGTCGATCTTGCCGTTCCAATACTTGAACGTGCTCGACCCGGTCTTGATGCGGCCGAGGCTCGTGATCGCGACGGTTTTGGCGCCGGTGCTGGAGATCGCGCTACCCTGGAAGGCGCCGTCCATGTACATCTCGACGCGGCCCGAGACGCCGTTGCGCGTGAGTACGACGTGATGCCATGCGAAGTTGTTGACCGGCAGCAAACTGCGCAAGATCGCGCCGGTGCCCGCCTGGATCGCGAGGTAACCGTTGGCGTCGAGATAGCCCCAGGCGATTTCGTTCGTCGAGCCCGTGCGGTTGCCGATCAGGCCCGGCGGGGCGGTGTCGCTGCCCGTGCCGCCGGTATAAAACCACGCGGACACGGATGCGGTATTGCCGAGCGTGCCCGCGACGTCTTGCGCGAGCGCGACGTAATCGTTCGTTCCGTCGAGGTTGAGCGCGTTGTTACCCGCGCCGTGCGTCGTCCAGTTCGCGCCGCTGGTGAGCGTGCCGGTGTTGCCCGATCCCGACGCGTCCGCCGTGCTCGTGCCGGTCCCCTCGTTGAAATTCCATTGATTCTTCAGGGTCTTGGCCGAGGCCGACGGCGTCGCGTTATACTCGTTGCTGTTGCCGCTGGCGCCGGCAAGACTCTCGGCGTGGACGCGATAGTAGTAGGCCGTGCCGGAAGTCAGGCCCGTGTCATGATACGACGTCACGCCGGCGGTCAGCGTTGCGATCGTCGCGTATGTTCCGCCCGCGCCGGTTTTGCGTTCGACGACGAACTTCGTCGCGCAGTCGGACGGATCCGTCCACGACAGGTTCACCTCTCCCGCGCCCCCCGGAACCGCGACGAGATTCGTGGGCGCGGCGGGGGTGGCGCTGAGCACGGTGACGTTGGAGAGCAAACGCGAGTTCGGGATGATCTGCTTCGCCTGCGACGTGCTGCTCCACTTGAGCTGCGCCACGCCCGCGCCGCCGTCGTCCTGATACTCCATCTTGATGTCGTACTGCTGCCCCGCGGTCAGCGCGATCGTGCCGCTGTGCTCTGTCAGCGCATGGGTCGTCCACTGGTTGATGACCAGGACGTTGTTGACGTACAGCCGCACCTTGCCGTCGGTGTTGGTGTAGAAGGTGTACGTCTGGCTGTACTGCGGCACAACCTTGCCGGTCCACGTCGCGGTGAAGTCGGTCGCCCACATGCTCCACGAGGGCGCGGTGCCGTCGGGCCAGGTGAAATCCACCTGTGAATCGATGCGGAACAGGTTGTCCACCGGCGCGCCGCTGGTGTAGAGCGCGGCCAGGCCGTTGGTGGCCGGCGCTTGCTGCGAAATCGTGAACACGGGATCGTCGTAATCGGCGCGCGCGTCGCCCGTCACGGTGATGTCGGGTTCCTCTTCGCCGGTGAATTGCACGGCGCCGTTGTTCAACTGCGTGCGCGCGAAGCGAATCGCCTTGTCCGAGTTGGCTGAGGTGATGCCGAGATACACGACCGGGGGCACCACCGGCCTGATGCCGCTCTCAACGTGTCCGCGGCGCAGGGCGTCGGCGCTGGTGGCGTCGAACACCATGTACGGCACGAGGCGCGTTCCCGCATTGAACGTCGCCTGCCGCAGCGTTCCCGCTTGCTGTCCGCGAGCGAAGATGACGATCCGATTCGCGCTCTCCAGTACTGCCTGCTGATATCCGGCGTCGGTCGGCAAGAGCCCGTTCACGCGGCCCTCGTCGTCGTCCACCTGGTACATCCCCGTCTCGTTGACGCCGTCGGGGTCGGTGAAATCGCGGTAGTTGAACGAGAAGTAGACCGGGCCCGTTGTCGGGACCTCATAAATGCCCGGATCGACCGCGGGCTCTTCGACCGTCGCCGCCGAGACGTCGAGCCGGACGCGCGTCGCGACGTCGAGCGGCGCGCCGGTCACGGGATCACTCGTCACGTCGTCGTTCACGAGGCGCGCGACGAAATGAACCGTCGTCCCCGGTTCCAGTTTCGAGATGTCCACGCGCACGGTGGTCTTGCCGCCGCCGGCGTCCGTCACCGTGACGTCGTCGCTGATCGCCGCGGACTGGCCCTGCGTCTGGTTGAAGAACGCGTCGCGATTGGGGGCGAAGGTGTGAACGAGGGAGACGCCGTGATCGTCTACCAGCGCCGCCTCGAACGCATCGTTAATCTTGCCGCTGCTGGCGGAATCGAACTGGAGATCTTCGAACGTGAAGACGAGGTCGCGCGGATCGGTGGGGACGAGCAGATTCGCCTTCGCTTCGACGCGGAACGAATCGCCTTCGACCAAAACGAGATCGCCGTCGGCCGGCGTAACGCTGCCCTGATTCGCCGCCGACCCGCCGAGCTGTCCGAGTGTCCACGCGCCATCGTTGGCCGCGGGCAGCGTGACATCATTGACCTCCGCGCTGGCCAGCGCCATCACCGCCGGCGGTGGCGCTATCTCTGCGGTGACCGTCTCCTTCTTCGTACCTGGCGTCGTCGGCTTGTTCGAGTGCTTCTTGGGCTTCGACGGCTTTAGGTGCGGAGCGTGCGATTTCGCGCCCGGTTGGGACGAACCCCCAGGTGACGAACTCGATGAGCCCCCACGCCGCGCCGGCGCCGGCGCGGCCGACGAATCCGCCGCGATGCTCTCGAGCGCATCGGAGGATGCGTCGATCGGTGTTCCATCCGGCAGGCCGAGGCCGAAATGTTGCCGCCGTGCGTCGCGCGCGAATTGGCGCGGCTCGCCGCCGTTGCCGATCCCGCCGCCCGGTTCCTTGCGGGGGAAGAGCGGATCGGGGCCATCGTCCGGCTTGCGCCCGCCGGGGGCGCCGCCATCCGGCGGCTGGCCGTGGCCGCCGCCCACGCCACGGCCTTCGTTCACCAGGCGCGGTGGGGGATTCGCCGGAACCCAACCCGGCAGCGAGCCCGACGCGCCTGCGGCGAACGGATCAACCCGCGACGTAACGCTCGCGGAGTTCGCTCCGTTCATGTCGAGCGACGCGCGTCGGAACATCTCGTCCGCGACGCTCGTGGTCGCGACGTCCGCAGCGGGTGACAGCATCGAGCCGGCGAATACGCGCTGCTCGAACGGTTGCAGCACGAAGATCGGCGCGGCCGCTATCCCCCGGCGACGCGACGCGTGCCGGCGACCGGCGCGTTTCCGCCGCGTGTCGCCTCCGGTACCTGTGGACTTCGATCGATCCGGCGTACCGGGCGCAAACATTCCCATGAGGATCCGTCCTTCCTTGAGATGCAAGACTGCGACACGTTCGACGCGCGCACGATCAGCGCGTCGCTTATACTGCGATTGTTGAGAATACAACGATTTTGCACCGACAACGTCAGCCAGAGCGAGAGATCCCTGGACAGACATTCAGTCAATCAGCGAACGCTGCGAACGAGGAAGGTCGGGGCTAGTCCCAAGGCAAGGTAGGTTTACGGATACGACCCCTATCCCGGTAGTGGTTTTCCCGAATCCACCCCTTCCCTAATCGGTACAAATTTCCCACTCTCCACCCGCGACGTAATCTAGCCTCTGGTCTGGCGGCGTCAATACTAAAAAATGAGCGAAGCGTGATAGGCGCGCACTCATCGGGTGTCGCGCGCTCGGCGCGCTGGAGACACACGACAAATGCGTCACACAATTCGCTCGCTTGGGCGCGAGAGGTGTCGGCGCATCGACTCGAGGAGAAAGAGCAGCCGCTCGCCGAGAGCGTTCTTTGTGTTCGTGTGCAATTGACGATGGGATCTCGCCCACGTTATCCGATAGTCGAAGCCCCAGCCGGCATCGTCGAACGTTGTACGTTGCTTTTCCTGAAGACCGCCGTTCGTGCCCACTGATCGTGCCACGCCTGCTTAAAGTCTCCACTGGCATAGAGGCAGCCCACAGTCATCACGAGTCCGCTAAACCCGCCGAGCATGTAGAAGACCGGTGCAGACGTGACGGCAAACAGGAGTTGGCAGATCGCCCACAGGTGCTTGCTTGACCAACGCAGGAACAGCGTCCAGAAATCCCCGACCGTGCCGTCAGCGCGGGCGATCCTCAACCCGAGCGCCAGCTTACCCGGCGAAGCGGCAGCGAGAACCTCGGAGCACGTCAGCGCGAGCCAGATCATCGCAGCGGCGATGCTCGACGCTCTCTGCGTTGTGTAACCCGGCGCGATCAGCAACAGGATCATTTCCGTCCCCGCATATGCCAGTAGGAACAGGATGAGATCGAGAAGTACGGCGACCAACCGCAGCCAAAAACCAATACGTGACATACCGCCCCGAGGGAGTTGATCGGGAATGCTAGTGATTGGCCTCTATCGGAGTCGAACCGATACGCCCTTACGGGCAATGGATTTTGAATCCATCGCGTCTGCCAATTCCGCCAAGAGGCCGCTGGCCTGATTCTAGCGAGGCCGGGCGCGCGGGCAAGACACGTTGCATCTTGGGCGCGCCAACGGGTGCGCGGCGGTGAGGCGCGTGTGGATCACGCGGCGTGTCGCTTGGCGTGGCCTGCGGTGCGGGGGCGGAGGCTGAGCTCGCACAGCTGGCGCACGCGGCGCGCGACGCGGGTCGCGGCCTTGCGCGGGTGGGCGTGTTCGAGCAGGGCGATGTGACCTTGAAGCGTTTCCAGCAGCAGCTTGCGTCGATGGGTCATGTTCTGATCACTCCCGTCTGTGATCCGCGATTTGCCCCGGTTGTCTCGCGACAGCCGATTCCCACGTTTCAATGTCGGCCGAGCCGCGAACGAAACTTGACCGGAAGATTGGGGCCACCCCGTTTTGCCGCGGTTTAGTGATCACAAGTGATTCGCTGCACGTGAGTAGAAACTCTGGACGATTCCGGGGCGCGCGTGGTAATTTCCGCAAGACAGGAGTTGAAATGACCGCTGCCACCGCTTCCAAATCCCTCACATCGTCGTCGTCGTCAACTTTCCGAATGACCGACGAGATGGCCGACTTCTTCCGCGACAACGGATACCTCGTCGCGCGCGGCGCACTGACGATGGACGAGGTGCAGGCCCTGCGCGACGACAGCGCGAAGATCTGCCGCGGCGAGTACGGGATGTTCGGCGGCCTCAAGCCCGCAGCGCCCGGCGAGAGCGACGACGACGTGCTCCGCCGTCACCTTTGCATCCATTTTCCGCACAAGATGTCGCCGCTCATGATGAGCGCGATCAACCACCCGTCGATGGTCGCGGTGCTTCAGCGGATCATCGGGCCGGACGTGAAGTGCATGCAGTCGATGCTCTTCATCAAGGCCGCGGGCAAGCCGGGGCAGGCGTGGCACCAGGATGAGTTTTACATCCCGACGCGCGACCGTTCGTTGTGCGGTGGATGGATCGCGCTCGATGACGCGACGACGGAAAACGGTTGCCTCTGGGTGATCCCCGGATCGCAGCGACCGGGCATCCTATACCCGCAGCACGAGCACGGCGATCGTCGCTTCGATTGCGGCGGTGAGTCGATCGATTTTCCTTACACCGATGCCGACGCCGTGGCGGTCCCGGCGAAGGCGGGCGACATCGTTTTCTTCAACGGCTATCTCCTGCACCGTTCGCTGCCGAATCACGCGAAGGCAGGGTATCGCCGTGCGCTGGTGAATCATTACATGAACGCGCACAGTCTGCTGCCGTGGGTCGGCACCGACGACGGCATCAGCGCCGCCAACGCCGACTATCGCGACATCGTCATGGCGTGCGGAAAAGATCCGTATGCGTATAAGGGAACTGTGGAGAAAGCCACCGCGCACGTTCGACCGAGCGGAGAAGGCGGATGCGGAAAACTCGGATTCAACAAGCCGGGGACGGCGGCGAACAGTTGAGGGGGAAGCGGACAGCGGGGGCTAATCGGCTGTCAGCTCTCAGCTGTCAGCCAGAAAGAACTGTGACGATTGCGCTTGGCTGACAGCTGATAGCTGACAGCTAATCCCTATCAGATGAACTCCCCGCCTACTTCATACATGCCATCCGCGCGACGCCTGCACGAAACGGTGCGCATTTCCGACACCAGCTTCTGCGGTCCGAGCCCGATCTCGATCACGTAAAACGCGCCGACGGGCAGCGGGTGCTCGATGCAGAATCCGACGCCGTGCCGTGACAGATTTAGCGACGTGGACTCCATTCGTTCGTCTTCGTCGGTTGAGGTGGGGGAGTAGACGAATGCCTCAATCACGTACGGATTGCGCTCGCTGCGACGGCGATTCTCGGTGCGAATTTCGGACGAGACGGATTCGACTGCGGGCGCTCCCATGCCTGTGACATCGGAAAAGTGAAGGCGCGACTGAAGCATCCATCCGTCCAACGTTATCGGCACCGTCCGCTCACCGATCGGCATAAACAAACGAGGCGTGGCCGCGAGCGACCACGCCTCTGAATCCAATGTGAAAAAACGCGTGCGGCGTGCGGCTCAATCGCCGAGTTTCTCCTCCAGTTCGCTGATCGCCTGCTTCGTGTATTCCAGCGCTTTGTGATCATGTCCCTTTTCGTCGTGATCTGCATCCTTCAGCAGATCGCGGGCTTGCTTCAAGTGATCGAGCGCTTGTTTCACTTCCTTCGTCTGCGACGCAAGTGGCTGCGCACCGGGGCCGACAACGCCGGCAGTGCTGGACGAGGAAGAGAGCGCGTAAGCGCCCAAGCCGATGGCGCCCGCAGTGAAAAGGCCGGCGACGAATGTCGTGAACGATTTGCGATTGCTGCGAAGCATAGAACGTCTCCGTATGAGAAATGTGACCCGCGCGCACCCGCGCGTACTGGCCATATTTTCGCACAAGTCGATTCACGCGGGCAACCCCGAGAATCTAAAACGGGATGTCCGCCTCCTCGAACTGCTTCTTGTCATCGAAGGGCGGCTCGCGGTCGGTTGACTTTCGCGGCGTGTCGATGCGGCCCTGCCCCTTATGCCACGGACGCTCTTGCGGCGCCCCGCTCCCACCGCCGCCGCTCGAATCGCGTCCGCCGCCGCCGCCGACGAACTGGAAGCTCTCGACGACGACCGACAGCTTGCTGCGTTTCCCGCCGCCGTTTTTGTCGTCCCAACTGTCAAACTTCAACCGGCCCTCGATGAAGATCGGCTTGCCCTTGGTGCAGAACTGCGCGATCACGTCGGCCTGCTTGCCGAACGCAGTGCAGTCCACGAAGCACACGTCTTCGCGGTCTTCACCGTCGTGCGTGCGGAATCGGCGGCTCGTCGCCAGGCCGAACTCCGCGACGTTCGTGTTGTTCCCGCCGGGCAGCGTGCGCAGCTGGGGGTCGCGCGTCAGGTTGCCCATCAACATCACCTTGTTGAAACTCGCCATGAGACACTCGCTCCTTTCGCGGGCGCCGGATTTCGCGAATGGACGCGGCGGAGATCACGTTGAAGTCCGCCGCGCGATCAAGACATCAGGTCAGCGCCCGATCATTTGGTTCAACGAAAAGGGGAGGGACGCGGGTCCCGTAGCTGCGACGCCTGCGTCGCCTCCTCGCCAACGCCCGATCGCGCAATGGGCGACGCAGGCGTCGCAGCTACTGACGCACATCCGCTCCCCTGTAGGACTGTCCTGGGCTTACGGCAGACGCGCCGCCTCGCGTATTGCGGCGCCGGGTCGAGCCAGGACACGCGACCCTGCTGCCTTGGCGAATCCAGCAATCGCCTCACGCCGCCGCGACCGCCGCGGGGAGACGGTTCTTCACGTACTCGATGCATTTGCGGATCGTCTCTGCGGGCATGTCCTCCCAGACTTCGACCCCGGCCTTGGCGAACCACTTGTCCGTCGTCCCGTCGGGCAGACGCACCACGTTCAGCAACTCCCGCATCTCGCGCACCTGTTCCGCCGTCGCCAGGCGCATCGCGGTGGCTTCCTTCTCGATCATCTGCGCGTCGTATCGCTGGAGGATCGCGTCGTAGCTCCACTCGAACACGTCCTCGTCCGGAAAGCTGGCGACGCGCGTCTTCACGACCTTCGCGAAACGCTTCTTGCCCTTTTTGCCGAGCTCGACGACGAGATCGAACCAATAGTCGAGCTGCCGCCAGCCGTCGAACGTATAGCCGAGCTTACGGAGGTTGTCGCCGTACTCGGTCTTCGCATGCGCGGTGATGACGACATTCATGTCCAGCGCCATGATCAGATTGGCCAGGCGCTTCATTTCCTTGTTGGCGGCGCCGTAGTGGCGGCCGAAATCGGTGCCGACTTTCGTCTCGCACTTTTCAAGCAGATCGTTGTAGACGGTGGTGATCGGATCGATGACCAGCGTGCGGTAGTTGTGCTTCTCGATGAGCAGCGACTTCACCTCGGCGATTACCTCGTGAATGTCGGTCGTCTGGAACACGGCCGAGCCCGACTGCGTGATGAGCTGGTCGTAGTTCTCCGCGCCCTTTTCGCAGTCGATGATGTACGACTTGGGGAACTGAATGGCCGCGGTCGTCTTGCCGACGCCGGCGGGACCGAACATGAATAGCTTGAGCCGCTTGGTGACCGCTTCGGGTTTTCTGGCACGCAACATTGTCAGTCTCCGTTCGTTGTTTGTTAGGGCAAATCCTATCCCGCTATCCCGCGGGAGGACAAGTTGAAAATCGATAAAACTTTCGCCGCAAATATCAGTAATACAAGCTAGTTGCGCTGTTGATAACTCTGTTCAAAACACCCTGAGACAGTACGCATCCCGCACGAGGCGGTTCAGCGCAGCGGGGAAGACTTTGCACTATCATCGCCCGCCCCATGGAGCACGTGGAAGGACGACAATCGGTGATGGCGGCGCTGCGCTCGCGACAGCGGCGCATCGACGTCGTCCTCGTCGCGCACGGCGCGCACGTCGAGAAACTCGACGAGGTGCTCGCGCTCAGCAACGAGCTGGGCGTGCCGGTGAAAACGGTGGACGCGAAGGAGCTGACGTCGCTCGCGCACGGCGCCTCGCACGGCGGGATCCTCGCCGTCTGCTCGCCGAAACCCCGCCTCTCGGGCACGCAAATCGTGCGGCTCGTCGATGATCTGAAGGAGCCGCCGTTCCTGTTGTTGCTCGAAGGCGTGGACGACGCCCGCAACCTCGGCTTCACGCTGCGTACCGCCGAGGCGTGCGGCGCGCACGCGGTGATGATCAAGAAACACCTGTGGGATTTCGATCCGGTGGAGGTCGCGCGGCCGTCGTCGGGCGCGTACGAGCGTTTGCCGCTGGCGCAGGTCGAAGACGTGGATGCGCTGCGCGAGCTGCAAAAGCGCGGCGTGAGAATCTACGGCTGCATCGCCGGGGCGAAGCGCGCGATCTACGACGTCGATCTGACGCGCCCGATGGTGATCGCGATCGGCGGGGAGAAACGCGGGCTCTCGGGCGCGGTGCGGTCGATCTGCGATCGGTTCGTGACGATTCCGACCGTCGGCGGCGCGTCGTCGTTGTCGCTGTCGCACGCGGGCGCGATCGTCATGGCGGAGGTCCTGCGGCAACGGCGCGCGGCGCACGCGATGCCCAGGACACCGGGCGCGCCGCCGGACGAAGGCGAAACACACCCGCCACCATCCGCGTTACAATCTTGACCGTACATGAGCGCATCGTCGGACAACGGTCATGCCGAATCCTCGTTCACGCCCGCCGATTGGCTGCGTCGCGCGCTGGATGTCGCGGTGCGCGCCGAAGCGAACGACATCGTTTGCGGCGGGGCGCAGCGATGGGCGGCGCAACCCACGGGACGACCGCAGGAGCCCGGCCATCGTTATCCGCTCGGACTTCACCATCACAGTTATCCCGAAGTCTGCCTGCCGCTCGAAGGCCGCGGACGGATGGAGGTTGACGGCCGTTGTTACGCGTTGCTCCCGCCGCGACTGTCCGTATTGCACGCGCAGGTCGTGCACAGCGAAGGCTTCGAGCGCGTCGATCGTCCGTACACCGTGATGTGGATGCTGCCGTACATGTCGTCTTGGAAACTATGGCTGATTCAATATCAAGGCGAGCGGCGGTGGAACGGACTGGCGGGGTGGATCGTGCAGTCGCGGCACAGCAAGTCGTTGCTCGATCTGCTCAGCGGTCAACGGCGAATGTCCGCCGCCACGCTGGAGACGATGCGACCGCGGCTGGTGATGGTGCTGGCCGAAGCGCTCGACATGCAGATCGCCCGCCCGACGACCCAGCGACCGTTCGCTGCCGATGTGAACGAACATCACCGCCAGATCGTCGATCAGATCCGCCAACTGCTCGACAATAACCTGAACCGCGCCATCCGCGTGGACGAACTGGGCGAGTTCCTTCACCTGAGTCCCGATTATGTCAACCGCCTGTTCATGCGCGCTGTCGGACAATCAATCCACCGCTATCACCTGCAACGAAGAATGGAAGCGGGGATGAATTTGCTGAAGGAGGGAAAGCTGATGGTGAAGCAGGTGGCCTATCAGGTGGGGTTCGGCGATCCGCTGTATTTCAGCCGCGCGTTCAAGAAGTTTCACGGCGTCTGGCCGACGCAGGTGGCCGAAGTGTAAGGTCGGATCAAGCGGGCAGGGTGGTCGGCGCCGTCGCCGGAATCGTGGACGGCGCCGGCGCGGGCGCCGCCGCAGCAGGCAGTCGTGATCGCAGCGGCAACGCGACCCACAGTGTGATCAGCGCCATCACGATCCCGAACATCGACTTCGCGAGAATCCCGAGAAATCTCCCCTTCGCCGCCGCAAACCCTACCTTCACCGATCGTTCCGCCCCACTTTCCAGCACAGTGGGATCCGAAGCTTGGAATTCACGTGACTTGAAGTCGC
>JADMIO010909296.1_pt1 | contig 31195 bp, 29 predicted proteins | sample 8958161 | NCBI WGS metagenome assembly JADMIO01 (sample SAMN16585339, study PRJNA669376) | soil metagenome | isolation source: Crop rotation soil | place: USA: Cullars Rotation, Alabama | collected 2011 | reverse complement strand
GCCGTTCGACGACCGATTGCGCGACCACGCCGTAGATGCCCACGCCCGCGAGCAGCGCCGCCGCCCCCGCCAGCACGCCAACGAGCGTCATCAGCAGACGCTGCGGCGCAATCGATGCCCCGGCGACGTCCGCCATGCCGCGAATCTCCGCGATCGGCAGCATCGGATCGGTGTCGACAATCGCGCGGCGCAGCGCGTCGGCGCCGGCCGCCTCGTCGCGCGCCCGCACCGTCCACGCCGGATCGAACCAGGTGTGCACGAGCTGCACGAATGCATCCGACACCTGTCCCACCGGCACGTACATCGTCGGCGTATCGATCACCGGCCCGCTGGCCATCCCGGCGAGCCGGAAACCCGATCCTCGCTGCTTCACGTTGCCCACGATGCCGACGATCTCGCGATCGAGACCGCCGGACCGCACGCGCCGATGCAGCGCCGGGCGATTCCGCGAGATCAGCCGCGCGAACGACTCGTTCACGACCGCGACGAGCGGCGCATCGGGACCATCGCCGGCGGAGAGGGCGCGTCCGTCCTTGATCGGGATGCGCAGCGTGGAGAAGAAGTCTGCCGAGACGTAGCTCACGTTGGCGGCGGTCGTGTCCGTCTCCCCATCGAGGCGCACGCCGTTGTTGAGCAGCCGCTCGTACGGCAGCCCAAGCGAGACCGCGGCCGCTTCGACGCCGGGCGTCTGCTGCAATCGTGACAGGCTGCCGTCGACGAGCCGCTTCAACGCATCGGCGGTGCGGTACCGCGCGTCCTGGAGAGAGACCTCGGCGGTCATGACGCCGCGGGGATCGAAACCCGCGTCGAGATGCTGCAAACGCCAGAAGGTGCGCGTCAGCAGCCCGGCGCAGACGAGCAGCACGACGCTGAGCGCGACTTCGGCGGTGACGATCGCGAACCGGCCGGCGCCGCGGCGGCCGCCCGTGACGCTCCGGGTTCCGGCACCGGCGAGGGCGGCGCGCATGTCGATGCGGCTCGTCTGCAATGCGGGGACGAGGCCGACAATCGCGCTCGTCAGGATCGACACGGCCGCGGTGATGACGACGACGCGGACATCAATCGTGGCGCGCATCCAGCTTTCGTACGTGTGGCCGCCGAGCGCCTGCAGTCCGTTGAGCGCGAGCCAGCTGACCCCCAGCCCCGCCGCGCCGCCGGCGAACCCGACAACCGCGCTTTCGATCATGAGCTGCCGTACGACAGCACGCCGGCTGCCGCCGAGCGCGATGCGCGTGGCGATCTCCGCGGTGCGCGTCCGCCCTCGCGCCAGCGTCAACGCCGCGAGATTGACGCACGCAATCAGCAGCACCGCGGCCGCGCCGGCGACGAGCATGACGATCGGCTCGCGGTCTCCCGACGTGATTTCGTCTTTGAATGGCGTGACGCTCATCCAGACCCAGGCATCACGGGGGAGGCCGATTGAGCTGAACGTCTCCCGGCTGAAGCGCGCCATCTCCGATGTCGCTGCCGCCCATGTCGCGCCGTCGCGCAGCCGAATGACGTTCTCGAAGTTGGTGCCCCCGCCTTCACCGGTCCGCGAGGCGCGCAGCGGCGTCCAGACATCGGCCGAAACGCCGGGCGCCTCGAACTCCGGCGGCATCACACCGACGACTTCGAACGGCTCGCCCTTCAGCAGGATCTTCCGACCGAGAATGTCCGCGGCCCCGCTGAATTCGCGCTGCCAGAGGCCGTGACTGAGCACGGCGACGGCAGGACCGCCCGCCCGATCTTCCTCCGGTGTGAAACCGCGGCCGCGCGCCGGCGCGACGCCAAGCACATGGAAGAACGACGCGGACACACGCTCCTGCGTGACGACCGTGGCGGCCTGTCCCACGACGAGATTCACCCGTCGTCCGAATCCAGCGGAGTACAGCGCGGCCTCGACCGACGGCACGTTGTCGCGAAGCGCCTCCCACATCGCGCCGTCGAGGCTGGTCCCGCTCGACGGTCCTCGAGCCGACCCACGGTGCCATTCCGCGACGGCGAGTCGATCGGCGTCCGGGTACGGCAGCGCGCGGAACAGCAGCCGATCGGCGAGGCTCAGCACCGCGCTGTTCGCACCGATCACGACAGCGAGCGTCGCGAGTGCCGTGAAGGTGAATGCGGGAGCCCGCAGGAACATGCGCCACGCGTAGCGGAGGTCGCGCGACAGCGAATCGACGATTGCCAGCCGGTGCATCTCTGCGGCCTCCTCGAGTTTCACCCGTGGGTTGCCGAATCGGAGCCGGGCCTCGCGTCTCGCGGCGTCGGGCGATCGCCCCTGATCGATCAGCTCGTCGGTCGACAGATCGAGATGCGCGCGCATCTCACGCTGACGATCGCGCTCGCGCCATCGCGACGGCATCCAGCGGCGGAGGCTCATGGCGCGATCACCGCTCGGACGGCCGCATCACCCGCGCGACGGCGCGCACGAGCGACTCCCAGCGGTCGGTCTCCGCATGCAGATGCTTACGGCCGCGGGCAGTGAGCTTGTAGAACCGCGCCTTGCGGTTGTTCTCGGACGTGCCCCAGTGCGACGAAATCCAGCCGCGATCTTCCAGCCGGTACAGCGCTGGGTACAACGACCCCTCTTCGACGAGAAGCTCGTCACCCGACTCCTGCTGGATCGAGCGGGCGATCCGGAACCCGTGCGCCGGCCCGGTGGTGAGCGTCCGCAGCACGAGCATGTCGAGCGTGCCGCCCAGTAAATCGCCGTCCGCCGGCTGCTTTCGTCGTCTCATGGTGTTCCCTCTGAGATTCTAGGGGAGTGAGACGGAGATGACGACGGAAAGGTTGGCTTCGGAGGATGGTACGTAGCGCGGCCCGGTTTTTGGTCCGGGAACCGCGCCGACCCGGACCGGAGTTCGGTCCGGACTACGTACCTACGACCCGGCGCCGGCGAACTGCCGGCCGAGCACGCGCTCGAGCAACTGCTGAAGCGCCACGTCGCGGCCGGCGTAGACGACCATCACGCGGCCGCTTCGGTAGAAGTGAATCTGATCGATCCAGTCGACGATGGCGCGGCCGACGAACGAACCGTCGCGGGAAATCGACGCGGTTTCATTGGCGAGCGCGTCCGTCGACGGATATTCGTAGACGGAGACGCGAACGCCGTTGATGGACGCCGGGACCGCGGGCACGGAAAACAGCGTGTCCTGCACGTTCGGCGCTGAGAGGTCTACGGTGGCGGACTGTCCACGCACCGCCGCCACGAACGTGTCCATGGTCAGCACGGTCGCGGTCGGCGTCGTGGTCGGAGACGTGGACGGCGCGGTCAACGAGGAACGACTGCAGGCGGCAGCCAGGCCGATGGCCGCGGCGGCGATCAGGAGTCTGGGGCGCATGCCGGGATTTTACTCCTCTAAACGTCCAGTTCCTCGGCCTCTTCCGCGCGCTCCATGATGAATTTGAATCGCGCCGACGGGTCCTTCCCCATGAGCTCGTTGATGACGCGGTCGGTCACGATTTGATCCGCAATCTGGACGCGCAGCAGCCGGCGCGTCCGCGGATTCAGCGTCGTCTCCCACAGCACCTTCGGCATCATTTCGCCAAGGCCTTTGAAGCGGGTGATGTCCGGCTTGCCCCGGTTGCCGATGCGCTTGAGGATCTCTTCCTTGTGCGCCTCGTCCAGCGCCCACTGCGTTTCCTTGCCGACGTCGATGCGATACAGCGGCGGCTGCGCGAGGTACACCTTGCCGCTCGTGATGAGCTGCGGCATGTGCCGATAGATGAACGTGAGCAGCAGCGTTGCGATGTGATGGCCGTCCGAGTCGGCGTCGGCGAGGATGATGATCCGGCCGTAGCGCGTGCGCGACCCGTCGAAATTCTTGCCGATGCCGCACCCGAGTGCCGTGACCAGGTCCGCGAGCTCCTTGTTCTCGAGCACTTTCGACAGCGACGCGCTCTCCGCATTCAGCACCTTGCCGCGCAACGGCAGAATCGCCTGACGCGCGCGGTCGCGCCCCTGCTTCGCCGATCCGCCGGCCGAGTCGCCTTCGACGATGAAAATCTCACTCTCTTCGCGACCCGAGTTCGTGCAGTCGCTCAGCTTGCCCGGCAGCGTCAACCGCGACGACGTCGCGGTCTTGCGTGTGACTTCCGACGCCGCCGCGCGGCTCGCTTCGCGGGCGCGGGCCGAGAGGATGATGCGCGCGACAATCGCCTCGGCCGTGCTCCGATTGTGATTCAGCCAATGCTCGAGCGCCGGACGCACCATCGAGTCGACGATGGCGGTGACTTCGGGATTGTTGAGGCGATCCTTCGTCTGCCCCTGAAACTGCGGCTCGGTCAGGAAGACACTCAGGATGCCGACCATGCCCTCGCGGATGTCGTCCGCGGTCAGCGTCACGCCCTTGGGCGACAGGCTGTGCGTGTCGATGAAGTTGCGAATCGCTTTTCCGATGCCGCCGCGCAGGCCGTTCTCGTGCGTGCCGCCGGATCCGGTGGGGATGCCGTTGACGTAGCTGCGGACGTGCTCGTCGGTCGACTCGGTCCATTGCAGCACCAGGTCGAGGCGCAGCCCGCTTTCTTCGTGCTCCTTCGCGAGCGCAAACGCCGCCTCGTGGACCGGCTTGGCCTTGCGCTCCTCGAGCACTTTTTTCAGGAAGTCGGCGATCCCTTCGCTGTGCTCGAAGACCTCGCGCTTCGGCTGTTCGCCTTCGGCCGCCTCGTTGTTGAACGTGATCCGCACGCCCTTGTGGAGGTAGCTCGCGACTTCGAGCCGCTCCCGGAGCGTCGCCGCATCGAACTCGACCTTCGGAAAAATCTTCGGGTCGGGCCGGAAGAACACCGTCGTGCCGGTGCCGCGCGCGGCGCCGAGCTTCTTGACGCCGCCGTCCGGCGTGCCCTCGCGATAGCGCTGCTCCCAGGTCGCACCGTCGCGTTTGACCGTGGCGACCAGCTCGCGTGACAGCGCATTGACGACGCTCGCGCCGACGCCGTGCAACCCGCCGGCAGTCTTGTAGTTCTGCCCTTCGAACTTTCCGCCCGCATGCAGCTTGGTGAAGATGACTTCGAGCGCGCTCGTCTTCGTGACGGGATGCTTGTCGACCGGAATCCCGCGGCCGTCATCGGTGACGGTGAGCGACGAGCAGTCTTCGTGCAGCGTGACGTCGATGTTCGAGGCGTGCCCATTCATCGCCTCGTCGATTGCGTTGTCGATGACTTCCCACGCCAGGTGGTGCAGTCCGGCCGACCCGACGCCGCCGATATACATGCCGGGGCGCCGGCGAACAGGCTCCAGGCCCTCGAGAACGGTGATGTCTTTTGCGGTGTAAGTCGACACTGGTGTGATCTTAGTACGTACGAGCCCGGGGTCGTAGCCCGGCTTGGTCTGTGGGGCTTGGGCTTGGGCTTGGGCTTTGGGCTTTGGGCTTTGGGCTTTGGGCTTTGGGCTTTGGGCAAGTATGACGCTTCGCCGTGCCAAAGGCCGCGGACCCCAAACCGGTCCGCGCTACGACCTTGGGAGGGCTTTCCCAGCGTCCCAACGACCAATGTCCAAAGTCTAAAGTCCGCGCTACGGCTTGATGCAGCTCTTCAACACGACGTTCGACTCCATCCCCTCGACGAAGCAGCGCAGCGTGATGCGCTGGCCGGCGACGACGTCTTTCAGCGTGGCGGCCGCGCGGTCGTCGAGCAGGCGCGCTTCGAGCGAGATGGGCGTCCCCGCTTTCACTTCAGGCGTGAACAGCACTTTCGACGACGTCGCTTCCTGCACGATCGATGTCACCTTGCCGGAAACGTCAATTGCCTTGCCGTGATACGTGCGGGTCGCCGCCGCTTTGTCCTTCTGATAATCCGCAATCACGAACTCAGGCGACGTCTTCATCGTCGGCCTCGCATCGACGATCCGGAGATCCTGATCGGGGAGATGCTGAGCGCAGGAGGCCGCGCCGATCGCTCCGCCGATGACAAGCAGACGCCATCGGAGCACGGCGCGCGGCGTCATTTCGAGAACTTCCACGAGTCGACCTGCACGTAGTCGATGAGCATGTCCGCCTTCCCTGTCTTGATGAGATCCACGGTCGCCGCCGGCAAGCCAGGATACGGCTCGGTCGCGTGATTCACCGACTGCGGATACTGACCGCCGAGCGCGAGGTTGAGAATCAGATACTTCGGCGTGTCGTACGCCCAGCGTCCGTACGACTCGACCTTCGCGCGCGGCACTTCATAGAACGTCTGATCGTCGACCTTGAAGACAAAGCCGTTCGTCGTCCAGGTCATCGAGTAGACGTGCCAGCCGGTGATGTCGGCGCCCGCAGGAAACGGGCGGCGCGCCGCCAGCGGCGTGTTGCCCGAATAGCCGGGGCCGTGCAGCGCGACGGTCGTCCAGTCGCGTTCGCCGACATTTTCCATGATGTCCATCTCGCCGCTGTCCGGCCAGCGACCCGCCCCGAGCGCCCAGAAGGCGGGCCAGAGTCCTTGCCCGGCCGAGAGTTTGATCCGCGCGCTCGCGGTGCCGTACGTGAATTCCAGCTTGCCGTTGCTCTCGAGACGGCCTGACGTGAAGTCGTATTTCCGTCCCTGCGCGCTCGTGAACCCGGGCTCGAACTTCGGATGAATCAGCAGCGCGCCGTTCTGCGCGCCCTGCGCCTCCGCGCCCGTGACGAGGCGGATGTTCTCAGTCGAATCGACGTACGCCTGCTGCTCGTTGTTGACGGTGCGGCCCGTGACGATCACGTTCCACTTCGTGCGATCGAGCTGCGGTGCCGAAAAATCCTCCACGAAATGATCTGGCGCGAGCATCCCGTCTGACTGCTGTGCGGCACGGGCCGGGAGTAGTGCCAGCGTGACGGCGACCGCGACGGACCACGTCTTGATCACGGCCGCTTCCGCAAACCAGACCGGGCTTCGACGGAGGGCCGGGCTCATCGTGCCGTGCCGGTCACGGCAATCGCGCGGAACTGGCCGATGTCATCGAACGACGCGACACCGACGCGGCCCGCGGGGATCGTCTTGTCGATCACCTTCATCGCCGGTGTCGCGGCGCCGTCGAAATAGATCGCGATCTCGCCGGTCGATCCGTCGCAGCTCAACCGGGCCTTGTGCCACGACTGATCTTTCAGGAGCGGCGCGGCCTTGCCGTCATCGAGACGTTTGCGATCGGCGTTGTCGACGAGAAAAATCCCGTTGTGCACGTCGTTCGTGCGGCCGGCCATGTGCACGTAATAAAACCGCGTCGCGGACTCGTAGCCGCAGATCAGTTGCAGATCGCGCTCGAGCACGTCGACCGGCGCGAGCGACTTGACCTCGGCCTCGATCGTGGCGCGCACCGCGGCCGGCATCTTCAACACGGCGATCGCGGCGGGCTTCCTGATGGGGCCCGCGGGCACGCCCGCCTTCACGATGTTCAGCGTCCCGCCCTCAATCGTCCAGACGCCGGAGCCGTCGAGATCCCATTCGCCAAGTGTCCGCGCGTTGCCGGAGAGATCCGGCTTGAGCGAGATCGCCGGCTGCTGGAACGGCGCCGCGAGCAGCACGCCCGTGGCCATCACACAGAGGACTGCCATCAACGTTTTCATGAGCCTCCTACCCTATCGCGTCCCCTCGAGGGAGCGGTCCAGAAATCCAATCACCCGCCGCTCATACTCCTGCGGCATCGTCTCGAAGAACTTTGCGTGCTCGACCCGCGGCTCGAACCAGAGCTCCTTCGGCTGCTGCGCGGCCGCGTACAGCTTCCGGCCGCTCGCCGCCGAAATCACGACGTCCGCGCCGCCCTGCATCACCATCACGGGACGCGGGCTGATGTCGCCGATCAGCTCCTTCATGTCGAGCTCCGACGCGTCGATGCCGGTTTCATGCTCCATCCAGAACAGGATCATCGGCGCGAAGGGAAACGCCGGCAGTCCCGTGAAATAGCGCACGCTCGTCGACACGGTGTCGTCGACCGACGAGAACGCGCAGTCGGCGACGAGCGCCTGCACGTTGCTGTGCTGCGCGACGTACTTGATCGCGATTGCCCCGCCCATCGATACGCCGACCATACCGATGCGCGTCGGATCGACGTCGCCATGCTCGTCGAGAAACATCATCCACGCGTCGAGATCGCGCATCTCGTTCATGCCGAACGTGATCTGCTCGCCGCCGCTGAGGTCATGCGCGCGGAGCGCCGGAATCAGCACGCCGTAACCGTGCCGATGAAAGAGCTCCGCGATCCCGAGCATCTGGCCGCGATGGCCCTTGTAGCCATGCACGAGAAGTAGCGTGGCCTTGCCCGCGGGCGGAATCCACCAACCGGGCAGCACGAGGCCGTCGGTGGTCGTCACCGAGACATCCTGATACGCCATGTGAAACTGCGCGGGCGTGCGCGTCGGCACTTTGCGCGTCGCGACCGGATTCGTCACGAGGATGTGGGCCTGCTGCCTGCACACGAGGGCGAACGCGGTGAATGCCGCCATCAGCAGCACCAGCACGATTCCGAGGGACCATTTCTGCCAGCGGCGCAGAGCCATTGGCCCGAGTCTAAGGGCTAACAAACTCTTTACAAAGTCCGACGGTACCCGTGCGGCGGCATCGCGTCTAAGCTCCATGTGATGCGCAAAGAACTCACGCTCTGGATATCCGCGTTGACGCTGGCGGCGATGGCGTTCGCCGGCGCCGCTGTCCTCAACGGGCAGGTGGTGGTCACGCAGGACAGTCAACGAATCACGACCGGCGGCGGCGCGCTGCAGGTCAACTCCGACCGCCCGATGGAGATCGGCAACGGGATCATCTTCGGCCACGCCGTCGAAGCAGGGAGCACCCGGCCCGTCTCCGGCGCCATCGTCACGCTGTCGCTGAGCGGGTCCGCGCCGCTTCGCGTCATGGCGGACGGCCAGGGACAGTTCGCGTTTCGCGATCTGCCGCCGGGACGATTCACGCTCAGCTCGTCGAAAGCCGGCTATGTCGACGGCGCGTCCGGGCGCCTCCGGCCGAATGGCCCGACACAATCGCTGGAGCTCACGGCCGATCAGCACGTGAGCGACGTCACGATTCCGATGTGGAAGCACGGTGCGATCGCGGGACGCGTGATGGACGAAGGCGGCGAGCCGCTCGTCGGCGTCTCGGTTCGCGCGTTGAAGCGGACGATCGTCGCCGGCAAGCGGCAATTGACGAGCAGCGCGACCGACACGACCGACGATCGCGGCATGTATCGCATCAGCTCGCTCGAACCGGGTGAGTACGTGGTCGTCGTGCCGATGAGCGCGGGCGGCGGCCTCGCCTCGGTGCTGGCGTCGCTCGGACTGCCCGGGCGCGACATGCCGCTGCCCGCGGGGGGCGGAGGCGGCGGTGTGATGGCGTTCGCCGCGCGTGTCGATACCGGCGGCGGCCCGATCGCGATTTCGCTCGACGGCGACGGCGGTGTGGCGCCGGCGGGTCTGAGTCCCGACGGCCACACGCTGACGTATCAGACCGAGTTCTATCCCGCGTCGACGACCTCGGCCCGCGCGACGAACGTGTCGATCGCATCGGGCGATGAGCGGGTCGGCATCGATTTCCAGTTGAAGCCCGTTCGCACCGTGAACATCACGGGCGTCGTGAGCTCACCCGACGGCAACAACGGCGATCTGAATCTGACGATGATCCCCGCAGAGTCGGAAGATCTCGTGACGCCAATTGAAACCGCGTCGACGACCAGCGATGCCAGCGGATCGTTCCGGTTCGCGAATGTGCCGCCCGGCCAGTACGTGATCCGCGCCGTGCGCTCACCGCGCGGAGCGCAGTCCGGTCAGACGACGACGGTGACCACCGGCGGCGACACGATGCGCATGGTGATGACACGCGTCGTCGCCGGGGGACCGCAGCCGCCGCTGCCGACCGAGCCGACGTACTGGGCCGAGATGAACGTCGGCGTCGGGCAGAACGACGTCAACGATCTCTCGGTCCCGCTGCGGACGGGCCTGCGCGTGTCGGGGCGCGTCGAATTCAACGGGTCCGCTGAGCGCCCGACGCCGGAGCAGTTGTCGAGCATCTCGATCTCGCTCGAGCCCGCCGACGGGCGGACCAACGGCGTCAGCGGCTCGGTCCGCGGCCGTATCGAATCCACGGGACAGTTCACGACGATGGGCGTGCCCGTCGGGAAGTACGTGCTGCGCGTCGGCGCGCCGTCGAAGTGGACGCTGCAGGGCGCGTCGTTCAACGGCACGGACGTCGTCGATTCGCCGATCGATCTGCATGACGGCGATGCGTCGGGCGTCGTGATCACGTTCGTCGATCGACAGAGCGACGTGAGCGGCACGGTGCTGGCGGCAAACGGATCGCCGGACGCGACGGCGACGGTGCTCGCGTTTCCGACCGATCGCTCGATGTGGTCGGGTGCCGGTTCGGCTCCGCGCCGCTTGAAGAACGCGCGCGCCGGCAAAGATGGCAGTTATCAGCTCGGCAATCTTCCGCCGGGCGAGTACTTCGTCGTCGCCATTCCGGAAGGCGCCGCGGGGGAATGGCAGAACCCCGATTTTCTCGACACGGTCTCGCGCACGGCGACGCGGCTGCGGATCGAGGTCGGCGACAAGAAGACGCAGTCGCTGACGACGGCACGGCTGCGCTGACACCGCTGCAGCGCGAAATGGTCAATGGTCAATGGTCAGTGGCCAATGGTGAGTGGTCAATGGTCACTGGCAATGGTGCGGCGTTCCGATGATGGAGCCCTGGACCTTCAGGTCCGGGGATAGGAAATGAAACGACACATTTTTACAGGCACGCTGATTCTTGCGGTGACGACGATGACGGCTGGCGCGCAGCAGATCGCGCGTGACTCCCGCGCGACGGCGCCCGCGGCCGTCTCCGGTACCGCGACGCTTTCCGGCGCGCTGCTGACCGACGACCGCATTCCGCAGGAAGTGAAGCGCGCGCGCGTCGATCTCATGGCGGACGGCGTGCCGCCCCAGACGGCGTATACCGACGATCACGGGCGCTTCGTCTTCAGCCGGCTGCCGGCCGCGAGATACACGCTGTCGGCGACCAAGCCCGGCTATGTCCGTGCGGCGTTTGGCGCGAGGCGTCCCGATCGCCCCGGCACGCCCATCACCGTGACCGAGGGTCAGCAGCTGACGGCGATCCAGTTGAAGATGGCCCGCGGCGCGGTCATCACCGGCACCGTGCACGACGAGCAAGGACAGCCGGCGCCGGGCGCGACGGTCCGTGTCCTGCAATATCGTATGCAGAACGGCGAGCGCACGCTGATGCCGCCGCTGGTCGGCGGCAATGGCTTCGGTGAGACGACCGACGACCGCGGCAGCTATCGCATCTTCGGGCTGGCGGCAGGCGAGTACATCGTGTCGGCGTCTCCGCGTCCCGTGGGCGGCAGCGACATCCGGCAGATGACGGCGGCTGAGATTCAGGCCGCGCAGCAGGCGATCCAGCAGCGCACCGTCTCGGCAGCGCAAGCCGGCAATGCGTCGTCGCGGCCGCAGCCGTTGACGGTGACGTACGCCACGGTTTACTACCCGGGCACGACGACGCCGACGAGCGCGGTGCCGATTACGGTGGCGGCCGGCGAAGAGCGCGCGGGCGTCGATCTGGCGTTGCAGCTCGTCCGCACCTCGCGCGTCGAAGGGATCGTCAGTGTTCCTAATGGCATCCCCGTGCAGGCCGTATCGCTCGTGATGCTGCCCGCGGGCGGGCTGACGGCGGGCCCCGCGATGATCTCGTTCAATCGTGTGACGCCGGGGCCCGATGGCAAGTTCGTCTACAACGGCATCGCGCCGGGCCAGTACACGATCAGCGCGCGCGTCGGGGGGGGCGGCGGCGGACTGATGACGCTCGACACGATGGGCGGCGGTGGCGGCTTCTCCACATCGTCTGCGGGCGGCGGAAACGCGGGACGCGGACGCGATGCCATCGGGACGTACTGGGCCCAGGCCGACGTCAACGTCGACGGCGAGCCGGTCAGCGGCATCTCGCTGAACCTCCAGCCGGGCATGGCGGTCTCGGGGCAGATCGCGATCGACGCGAACGGCGTCGACACGCCCGACGATCTGTCGAAGGCGCGCATCTCGCTGGTGCCCGCGGGGTCCGGCACGGTCACCGTGTCGGTGAGTGTCGGCCCCGGAACGGTCGTCGACAAATCGGGGCGCTTCACGATCAACGACGTCACGCCGGGCAAGTATCGGATTTCGGGATCGCTCAGCACACCCGAAGCGAACTGGACGTTGAAGTCCGCGATCATCAACGGCAAGGAATCGCTCGACTTTCCTGTCGAGATTGGCGCGAACGACAAGTCGCTCGACGCGGTGGTGACGTTCACGAACCAGACGCAGGACGTCTCGGGCACGCTGCAGGACGCGACCGGTCGTCCCGCGCCCGATTACACCGTCGTGGTCTTTCCGGCCGACAAGTCGTACTGGCCGGCCGCAACCCGCCGCATCCGCACCGCCCGTCCCGGCACTGACGGCAAGTTCCTGTTCCGCGGCTTGCCGACCGGCGCGTACCGCATCGCGGCGCTCGTCGACATCGCGCAGGGCGAGGCGAACGACCCGTCGTTCCTCGAGCAGCTGGTGCCGGCCTCGATCCCGTTCACGCTGGCGGCGGGCGAGAACAAGACGCAGGACATCAAGATCGCGGGCGGGAACTAGCGCTACACGGCCGCCGGCGGACCGGCGTCGAGCGCGCGCCCGACTGCGAGGACGAGCGCATCGAGACGATCCACGAGGCCCGAGGCCAGGACCAGCGCGGGATCGTCGGCGCCGAGCTCGACGGCCTCCGCACACGCGCGAAGGCTCTCGGCTGAAAACACCGCGGCAGTGCCTCTCAGGCTGTGGGCTTCGAAGCGGAGCGTGCGAACGTCGCCCGTGACGGCGGCCTCGCGCAAACGCGACATCCGCTGGGCGGAGTCGGCGTGAAACATCGCGACCAGCTCGAGCACGATGTCGGGTTCGTCCGGTGCCTGCAATTCGCGCAAGGCGGTCAGCCGCGCCCAGTCGACGAGCGCCTCATCGGCCACGCCGCAGCCGCCCTTCCAGATGCCGGCGGACATCACGCCATTCCGAAGCCAGAATGCTGAAGATCACCGTGTCGCGCGCCGTGCCATCACGGCGCGGATGATGATGCCGGATCACGCCGTCGCGCTTGGCGCCGAGCGCGGCGATGGCGCGTTGTGACGCGAAGTTGAAGTTGTCGGTGCGAAGCCCGACGACGGCACAGCCGAGCGTGTCGAAGGCGTGCGAGAACAGCAGCAGCTTGCACGCGGTGTTGACGTGGCTGCGCTGCCAGCGCTTCGCGTACCACGTGTAGCCGATTTCCACGCGATCGATCGGCGCGACGATGTCGTGATACCGCGTCGCTCCGATGATCTCGCCGCTCTGGAGCTCGCGCACCGCCCAGGGCAGCATGTGGCCGGCTTCTTCTCCGGCAAGCGCCGTCGAGATGTACGCATCAACGGCGTCTGGCTCCGGCACCGCGGTAAACCAGAGCTCCCACAGACGTCCGTCGGCGACCGCTGAGCGAAGGCCCCCCGCGTGATCGCGCGTGAGCGGCTCGAGGCGCACCCCGTGGCCTTCGAGCGGCGTGCGTGACAGTGTGATCACGCGGTCATTGTAGTCGTGGGCGCGACCGAGGCATCAGCCGCGAAGCACCTGCTCGACGTACTGCGGCATCTCCGGGTACAGGTCCGTGCGCGCGCCGGCATCGAGAAGAGCGCGCACGACTGCCGCGTAGTTCACCCCCGCCACTGGCCCGTTCAGCGCGTGCCAGAGTGTGCCGTCGAGCACCGTCCCGTCGAAGCGGTTCATCGCCTCGATCGGTGCCCCGCGACGCAGCAGCAGCGCCATCACGTCGAGACGGCCGCGCGCCGCCGCGGCATGAAGCGCCGTGCCGTCGTCGTCGCGCGCATCGACTGGCACGCCCTTGCGAAGGAGCACCTCGACGGCGTCGAGCGATCCAAACCCTGCCGCCCACGTCAGGGCGTAGGCCAGATGAACCGCAGGATCGCGCGGCAATCTCGGCCAGGGGACATCGACGAGGCGAACATCCTCCCGAATCGCGGGCCCATCGATGACGAAGCGTTCGAGCAGATGGGCGCGGCCGAGAGCCGCCGCCGCGAGCACGTGGTCGATGCGCGCGCCCCTTTCCGCCAGCGCCCGACCAGGCGCCGGATATCCGAACCTGAACGCGGTCATCAGCGGTGAGCCGTTGCCGTCGGCGCCGTCGACGGCCGCGCCCCCGTCGATCAAAGCGTGCACCAGCCGCACCTGCACACCGGCGGCATGCGGATGGACGCTCGACACCAGCATCTCCATCGGCGTGCACCGGAGGTCGTACATGTCTGCAAGGGCGTCAGGCTCGGCGCCCGACTCGAGCAGCCGCCGCGCGATGTCGACCGCGTTCGGAGGCGTGCGCTGGCGGAAGTCCTCGTGGCCATTCGCCGCGACGTAATGCAGAAGCGTTGCGTGATGCGCGCGGGTTGAACGATCGCGCACGATCGACGGCTGCAGCGTCAACAGACGGTCGAGCGCGGTGATGTCACCGGTCACAACCGCATCGGCGGCGCTCTCGAACGTCTCGATCGCCGAGCCCGGCCGGCCGAGGTCCTCGACGTGCGCCCCGAACGCGTCCCATGTGGCGAAGCCGTGGAGTAGCGCCACGACCAGGCGGCTGCCCTCGCCGCCAACGCCGGCCGCATTCGCGACCGCGCTGCGTTCGACATCGCGCTCGATCCGCGTCACGCCGTCGCGGTCGACCGCCACAGGCGTCCGGCTGTTCGACTGCAGGCCGGCGAGCCACTGCATCCAGGTCCGCGCCCACTCGGTCAGCGCGTCGCCGCCGCGCGGCGCGGCCAGGCGCAACGCGTCGGCGAGCCGCTCGTACTGCGACAACGTCGCGCCAGGGGCGATCGCGATTGCATCGGTACTTCGGGGTCGCATGCGTTCTTTATTGCCCCTGTACGTAGCGCGGACCGAACTGTGGTCCGGGTCGGGATCAGGTTCTTCCGGACCGAAGTTCGGTCCGGACTACGTACGTGCGGTCCTCACTCGTGCCGCAGCGCCGTCATCGGCGGCACTTTCGTCGCTCGCCTCGCGGGCACGTAGCACGCGAGCAGCGCGAGCGCGCCGAGGCCCGCGGCCACGATGAGGAACGTCGCCCAATCCGCGCCGTTCACGAGCGGCAGGAATTTCGCCAGCACCCGGCCCATGAACACCGCGCCGACGATGCCCATCGCGAGGCCGATGGCGACGAGGCGCACGCCCTGTCCCAGGATAATCGCGAGCACGTCGCGCGACTGGGCGCCGAGCGCGATCCGAATCCCGATTTCGCGCGTCCGGAGACTCGCCCCGAACGAGACGACGCCGTAGACGCCGACGACGGCCAGCACGAGGCCGATGAGGCCCATGCCACCGGCCTGCAGCGCGCCGACCCTGAACAGGAAGAAGCCGAAGATGCCGCGGAGCGACTGCCGCATCGTCCGGAGGTCCGACATCGGCAGGTCGGGCGACATCGTCGTGATCTCATGCTCGAGGCGCGCGCTCAACATCGCCGGATCGCCCTTCGTGCGGAGAATCACCGTCCGCATGGAGTCGTCGCGCTCGATTGGCATGTAGATGAACGGCCGCGGCGCTTCGAACACCAGCACGTACTTCGCATCGCGCGCCACGCCGACGACTTCGAGCGGCGGGTCGACGGCGGAATACACGTGCAGACGCTTGCCGATCGGATCCTCACCGGGCCAGAACTTCTCGGCCATCGTCTCGTTGATGATCGCGACCCGCCTCGTCGTCGCGCGGTCCTGCTCATCGTCTTCGGTAAACGCGCGGCCGCGGACGATGGGGATGTTCATCGTCTCGAAGTAGGCGTGCCCGACATGATTCATGAACGTCGCCGGCGGTTGATCGGTCGGCGGCAGCGGCCGCCCGTCGATGAAAAAGGAGCCGCCGCTGCTCAGGTAGCTGATCGGCATGCTGAACGTCAGCGACGCAGACGCGACCTCGGGCCACGACGACACGCGCCGAAGGAGATCCTTGTAGAACTCGTTGGTGCGATCCTCGTCGTACGCCACCTGCCGGGGATCGACGCGCACCGAAAGGATGTGATCGACCTCGAAGCCGAGGTCCGTGCTCTGCGCCGTGATGAGCGTCCGCACGAACAACCCGGCGACGATCAGCAGCGCGAGCGATCCGGCAATCTGCCCGACGACGAGCAGCCGCCTGACGCGCTGCCGGTCGCGGCTGTCCGATTGCCCGCGCGATCCATCGTGCAGCGCGGCGCGCGCGTCGGCCCGCGACGCCCGCCAGGCGGGCCAGATCCCGATCACGGTGCCAGTGAGCACCGCCGCAAGGAATGAGTAGGCGAAGACCTGCCAGTCGAACGTGACGTCGAACGCAAACGGCAGGTCAGCGCCGATGTCGAGGCGATCGACATACGCATGAACGACCCACTGGCCCACGACGACGCCGCCGATACACCCAAGCGACGAGAGCACGAGCCCCTCGACGACCATCTGACGAACGAGCTGGAGGCGCGTCGCGCCGAGCGCCGCGCGCACGGCCATCTCGCGCTCCCGCGCCGTCGCCCGCACCAGCATGAGATTCGCGACGTTCAGGCACGCGAGCAGCAGCACGAGCCCGGCAATGACGAACCCGAACATGCGGATCAGCGGAATCACTTCGGAGACGGAGCGCATCGGCAGGGGCCGCGACATCGGCTCCGGAATCACGCGGGCGGAGAGGCCCGTATCCGACTCGGGGTACTGCTTCGCGAGTGCGTCGAGAATCTGATTCATCTCGACCTGCGCGGTCTGCGTCGTCGCACCGGGCGCCAGCCGGCCGAAGAGCTCGAACGGCCGCGCCTTGCGGTTGTGATACATCCACCGCTGCACGTCCGGATCGATGGCGCCCAAATCGTCGGCGTCGACGTAGCCGTCGACTTCGATCGCCATGAAGGTGCCGCGAAACGTCTTCGGCACGATGCCGGTGACCACCGCGGGCCGCCCGTCGATGCGCACCGGACGCCCGATGACGCCGGGATCGCCGTGAAAGTGCTTCATCCAGAAGCCGTAGCCGAGCACGACCGACACGGGCGATCCCGACGCGCGCGTGAACAGCTGTCCAAGGTGCGGCGTGAGACGAAGCGCCGAGAAATAGTTGTGGCTGACCGCGGTGAAGAAGAACTGCGCCGGCCGCCCGTCGGCCGACAGACCGCCGACTCGCGGCATCGATGCGAAGACGTCGGTCATCGTCGTCGCGCGTTCCTGCAGGTCGCGCAGGCCGTCGAGGGAAAACGCGTACTGGAATCCCCCGCTCTGGTCGTCCTTCAACTCGGCGGCGATCGTGACGATGCGGTCCGAGTCGGGCACGTCGAGCGGGCGGAGCGCGGCGCTGACCAGGCCGAAGAGCGCGGTGTTCGCGCCAAGTCCGACGGCGAGCGTGAGCACAGCCGCGATAGCAAAGGGCCTGTTGCCCCAGAGCGAGCGTAGAGCGTACCGAAAGTCGCGCACGGGTCCTACGACGTTAAACCGAGTTCTTTGTAGAAAATGACAGTGTCGTGCGGAGTCCCGTCGGAATCGAGCGCGTATCGCGGAATCGTCCCGGCCACGGTCCACCCGAGCTGCCGATACAGCCGCTCCGCGGGACTGCCGCGTTTCGTGTCGAGCGTGAGCAGTTTGAAGCCGGACTGCCACGCGGCGTCCTCGAGCGCCTGCATCAGCCGCGTCGCGAGGCCCGTGCGCTGCGATCCGCGGCGAACCATGAGCTTCGCGATGTCGGCCCGGTGCGGCTGATTGGGCGCCCACGCGGGATGCAGCTGCACGGTGCCGGCGATGCCCTCGGCGTCGCGCGCGACGAGGAAAATCGCGCCGTCCGGTGCGGTCGTCGTCACGTCGCGCCACCACGTCTCGGCGCGCTCGAGCGTCAGCGGCGCCAGAAAACTGACCGCGGCCCCGGAGTCGACCGTCTCCACCAGCAGCCGCGCGAGCTCGCGGAGGTCAGCGGCATCCACCGGCCGTGACAGCCGCTGGATCACAAGTCGTCGACCCCGTCGAAGAACTCCACGCGCCCGGACTCGAGCGAATACTCGGCGCCCACGACCATCAGGCCTTCCTTGCGGATCAGCTGCTCGAGCAGTTCGGAGCCGTGACGAAGATGATTTGCCGACGCGCGCACGTTCGCGCGAACCGCCTCCGACACGAGCGTATCGAAGTCATCACGGTTTCGCCCGGACATCAGCGGCTGTACCGACGGGCGGACGCGATCGACGATCGACCGCAGGTTCTGCGAACGCGTCGTCGATCCGCCGAGCAGCTCTTCAACCGTGGCGGAAACGGCGCCGCATTGCGAATGTCCCATCACGACGACGAGCCGGGTGCCGAACCGTGCCGCGGCAAACTCGACGCTTCCGACCTGTGACGGCGCGACGATGTTGCCGGCGACGCGAATGACGAACAGGTCGCCGAAGCCTTGATCGAACACGAGCTCGGCGGGCACGCGCGAGTCGGAGCATCCGAGAACGATTGCAAACGGATCCTGCCTGGCAATCAGGGCCGCGCGTTCCGACGCGTTGAGCGTGACGCCGGCCGTAGCCTGATCGTCGACGAAGCGCCGGTTCCCGTCGCGCAGGCGGCCCAGCGCCTCGAGTGCGGAAATCATGCCGTTATGTTATTTCAGCCAGCGCAGCAGCAGGACCCACGCCGACGCCGCGAGGATCAGACGTCTCGATACCGCTCGATGGTGCTTGCCGTCTCCGCCTGCCGCGTCGTTGGCGCGGCAGAAGTCGCGCGCCGTCTGCACCTTCAACACATCGACCGCCATCGGGCTGATGCTGCCCGGGATCACGTACTCGCTCACGCCGTAGTGGTTCGTGGACTCGGGGGCCCAGTTGTAGGTGTAACCCAGCCTCGTCCACGGATAGCCGATGGGCGGGTCATTCGGCGCCCCTGTGCGCCACGATCCCATGGCCTGATTGGTGAACCATCGATAGAAATCAGCCGGGGCGTTCGCCGGCAGCGCTTGGAGCATCTCCGTCGGTGAACAGCGATCCGTGTCGACGCGCGGATTGGTGCACGGCCGAAAGACCTTCGAGATGGGCACCGTCAGCGTGACGAACTGACTGTCGAATCCGTCGTCGCGTACGGGCTGCTGGGGCGGCGGCAAGCCGATCAGCATCGTGAGCTTCAGCACGAGGTCGCCCGAGAGCTTGCGACACTGGCTGCGGAACTCGGCGGCGTCGCCGGCCCACACGTCCCACCCGACGGTCACCTGACCGGGCGCGTAGCTCCCGCACTTGTTCGCCGCGCCCGCATTCCGGCAGTTCGCCCACGTCGCCATCGTGACCTTGCCCTCGGCGCCGGCGACGAGGGGATGGAGCGGCAGCACGCTCTGCGGCGTCGCGATGGCGGATTGCCTGATGGCGTCGGCGTACAGCGCGTTCAGCTGCCTCGTCTCGATGGCGCCGGACGCCGGCACGCCTGCCGCCGGCCGCGCCGTCGCCCCGCACGCAATGGACAGCCCGAGGGTCAGGGCGATGGAGGGAACCGTCAGTCGTGCGGCGATCGGGCGCGTCATGTCTTATCTCCGGATGCTGACGACGTGCGCCTGCATCGATGCTTCGATGGTGCCCGCACCGTACTGGGTGGTCACCGCCGCGGCGGCGTCCTGTGTGGCGCGGCGCAGTTGACCAGGATCGCGTTCTTCGATTTCCGCCCGCAGCGGTGTGCCCTCGCAGAACGCGATCGCCGCATCCAGTGCGGACGACGCGCGCGATGTGCGTGTCACGACGTCGATCGCCGGCGCCGCGGCAAAGCCCGCCGCCCCGAGGTCGGCGGTGATCCGATCGTGATCGAAATACGCGTACGGCGTCCGCGGCAGGAACTTCGGCGGATTCGACGGGAACCGCGCCGCCATGGCATCGGTGACGACGCGCGCGATGTCATTGGCGTCTATGGCACCCCACACGCTGAACAAAAAGACGCCGCCTGCGCGCAGCACGCGGCGCGCCTCGGCAAACGCTTTCGATTTGTCCGGAAAGAACATCGCGCCAAACTGGCAGACCACCGCGTCGAACGATGCATCGTCGAAGGGCAGCTGCATCGCGTCCGCCTGCCGCCATGTCACCGGTCGCGCCGTCCCCATCGCCGCCGCGCGGTCGAGCATCGGTTGATTGAGATCGGTCGCGACGATGTCCGTCGATCCCGGCAGCGCCGCGGCCATGCGGCGTGTGACGACGCCGGTGCCCGCCGCGATCTCGAGCACTCGCGCCGGTGCGAGAGCCGCGAGCCGCGCGACCATGTCTTCGGCATACGGCTCGAACAGCATGGGCACAAGCAGCGTGTCGTACAGCTCGGGAATCGCGCCAGCGAAGGCTTTGTCGTTGTCTGGTGTCGTCATCGGATGGCTATCCTCTCGGACTGCAGTTCCGGCACCGCCGCGATGTGCGCGCGCAGAAGCGCATTCACGTCGGCCGCATGCGTAATCGGCATCGCGTGCGAGGCGCCGGCGACCTCGGCGTAGCGGGCCCCAGGGATACCGGCGGCGATCGCATGTCCCAGTGTCGGCGGCGCCAGTGGATCGTGCGGCGCGCTGACAACGAGCGTCGGCAGCCCCGCGAGTTCACCGAGACGCGGAACGACGGAGCAGGCGCGCATGGCTTTCAGCTGGACGTCGACGATCGGCGGCTGCTTCGAGAGGTCGCGGCCGAACAGATCGCTCATCCGCGCGACCGTCGCGTCGTCGATCGTCGCGCCCGGTGACAACACGAGCCGCAGAAAACCGCGCCGCCGCATCGCCTTGGTGCCGAGCTGCGAGCCGAGCCCGAGCATCATCATGCGGAGCGTGAGGGGCGCCACGGCCTTGCCGTCGGCGAATGTGCAGAGCAGCGCAAGGCTTTTCACCCGCTGGCGCGCCGTGAGCGCGAGCTGCTGCGCAACCAGGCCGCCAAGCGAGTGGCCGACCACATGGGCGTCGTCCCATCCCGCCTGGTCCATCACGCGCTGCGTGTCGGCCACCATCTGCGCGACGCTGAGCGCGCCGTCGACGCCCGCGCTTCGGCCGACGCCGCGATTGTCGAACGTGAGGCACGTGAACTCGTTCGCGAGTCCATCGAGCTGCGGTTCCCAGCCATGCCCAGGGACGCCGACGCCTTGAATGAACAGCACCCGCGGACCGCGGCCCGAGACGTCGTATGCGATTGAACCGGGGACCGTCACGCGCTCAGGCCTTCTTTGACGAGCGCGAGGCCGAACGTCCATCGACCGAGCGGCGCCGCCAGATCCACGGTGCCGGTGCGAAGGCCTTGATAGAACTCGACCAGCGTCGACGTCGCGTCGAGCGTTTGATCTCCGGCGTCGTCCTGATGGCCGGCGCGTCGCGCCAGCGACAGCATCATGGCGCCGGCAAATGCGGCAATGTACCGGCGGTAGTACGTCAGCCGCGCCGGCACATCGTCGACGGGCCGGTCGTCATACGCGGCGAGCAGCGCGCGGCAGGTTTCACGATCCATACGCATGAACAACGCGACCGTCGCGAGATCGTAAAAGGGGTCGTTTTCGCCGGCGGTATCCCAATCGACAAGCAGCATACGCGCGCCGTCGAACACGACATTCGACGGGTTGACATCGTTGTGGCTGAGCACGGGATCGCGGTCAGACGCGGGCGGCGCTGATACCAACAGCTCTTCGATGAACTGACGCGCGAACTCAGGGACGCCGCTGTCGGTCTGGAGTGTCGCCCATGCATCGTGAAAATACGTGGGTAAGGCGATCGTCTTCGCGGTCGGACGCGACAGCGTGTGCACACGCCTGATCGTGGTCGCGAGCATCGTCAGCGCCGCGCTGTGGGTGGTGGGGTTCCGGTAGAACATCGGAAAGCCGCGATCGGCCACGAACTCACTCACGACGGCGCGCCGGAGTTCATCGACATGAAGAATTCGCGGCGCAACGCCGGCGGCCGCGGCTTCCTCACGGATTCTGCGCTGTTCACGCCAGAGCTCCACGGGCTGGTCGGGCGATGCGATCTTCAGGACGTACGCGCGATCGCCGTGGTCCACGCGGTAAACGCCGGCGCCCGACATCCCGGCGGCGATCGGCGTGACGGTGGCCTCGGAGTCACGTAGTTCAGGCGGCAGGCAGTCGATCACGGTCATGAGGCGCCGTCATCGTATCCCGTCGTAACGCCCGATTTACGCGCAACCCAGGTGGTCATGCTCCGCTGGTCCTGTACGACGGTGGTCTTGATGGGATCGATCAACACGCCGCCCAACTCGCGCGTCTTCGTCATGAGCAGCTCTTCATCGACGAGGTAGCGCGCCGACCCATCCGGCAGCCGGCATCGACGGCCCGCGATCGGCTGGACTCGAGCCTCGATACCGATCGACGATGCGAGCCGGCAGAAGAACAGCCCGCCGGGCGCAAGTAAGCGCCAGGTGCCGTGCAACATCCCGTCGAACTGCGCATCGTCCCCGGCGAAATGGAGAACGGCACTGCTGATGACGACGTCGGCAAAGCCATCCGGAAACGTCGAATGCTCCAGTGGCTCGACGCGAAAATGATCGGCCGGCAGTTGCGGCGCCAGCGTCGCCGCGGCGTCGCGAACGGCCTCGATGGCGCGCGGATCCGCATCCGTGGCAAAGACATCGAACCCGGCCTGCATGAGATAGATGAGATTTCGACCGCCCCCGCACCCCGCGTCGAGGATACGCATCCCACGCCTGATGCGGCCGCGGAGCAGCTGATCGAACAGATAGATGTCGATGTTGCCGAACTGCTGCTGAAGCTCGCTGACCATGGCGTCGCCGTGATCGTTACCGCAGCAGCGGACGCGGTTCGTACGTCGTCTCGATGCTGCGAATGGGATCGTCCAGCGTCGGCGCGGTCCGCTTTGCGACGACGCGGACGTAACCCAGGTGGCGGCCGGCGTCGGCCTGGAGCGCCGCAATCTCGACCGAGTTGTCCGGCGCGATGGAGTACATCCAGTCGAGCCACAGGCGCCAGCCATCCTGAAGCGTGTCGGCTGTCGTGACCTCGACGACTCCGGTGCGCTCCCAGTGCTGCTGCCACCACGCGGCGGAGTGCAATGCCCAGCAGTCCGGCGTCCACCACGCGCGCAGATGTTCCGGCAGCGGCGGCTCGATTTCGTCGATCACGCCGGCGCCCGCGATGCCGATCTCGCCGTCGGGCCTCACGAAACGCGCGAGGTAGCCGAGGTAATGCGCGTCCGTGCCGTAGTACGGAAACGAGTCGATCGAGATGATGGCGTCGAAGAAGTTCGGGGCAAACGGCAGCTGGCGCGAGTCGGCGTGGATCGGAAAGACGTGGCCGTCGGCGCCGGCATCACGGATCCGCTGCTGCCGTTCGCCCGCATCGAACCACAAGTCGGTCGACCAGACATCGACGCCGAACTCGCGATGCAGGAAGATCGACGACAGACCGCGCCCGCAGCCGAGATCGAGCACCCGCATCCCCGGCCGGAGATCCATCGCCCCGGTCAGCCACTCCGTCATCCACAGCGGATTCGCGCCGCCGCTGACGCCGGCAATCAGCCACTCCGGGTTGTACGCTGAGGCGCGCGGGAAATGCTCGTTGAGGAGCCGCAAGTCCGAAGTCACGAGTGCGGCCGCCACTCTATCAAGATTCCGGGCGCGGCCCGCGACTCGTCACCGGGCGTAGAACAGGGCGGCTCCGAGCGCGAGCAGTCCGGCCGCGAGCCCCATCAACAACCGCAACCGGCTGCCGACGCCGGGATCGACGACGCTCAGGTGCGGGCGGCTCGGGTCGACACGTACCGACAGCTGCGTGCCCACCGGGAAACGCCCTGCGACGCGTTCAGCGTCCGGTCGGGTCGACGATAGTAATTGCAGCCCGGCGAAAGTAATGCGCCCGCTCTCGTACCTCTCACCGTTGACGCGATACTCATATCGCACGATCGGCTCATAGCTTTGCCGGCCGCGGCCAGCGTACGCGCGCACCGACGATCGCAGCACGACCGCGGGATGAGACGGCCAGTGGCGACTCGCGAGCGCACGCCGAAGCTGCCGCAGCGCGTGGATCGAGAGCAGGACACCCAGCCCGGTGACGACAATGGGCAGCATGATCGGCATACGCGTGAGAGCCGCTACGCGTCGGGCACGACCCGGAACGTCAGCGACACGCGCCGCGATCGGGGCCGCTCCACGCCGTCCCACACGTCGCCGGCGGCGGCCGGAATGCCATGTTTCCAATCCCAGCGCGCTTCGCCGGTGAGCACGAGCAGGCTCCTCGGTTCCAGAAAGACCGCCTCCCCTCGATTCTCGCGCGTGAATCGCATCGTGCACGACGACGCGAGCGTCACTGAGAGGACCACGTTGCCAAACACGGATTGATCGACGTGGTCGAAGAAACCCGCGCCCGGTTCGTAGGCATTCGCGACGAGCTGGTTCGGCACGCGCGCCGCGTACCCGTCACGGCTCAGGCGCTGCGCAAGCGATACGGCCCAGACGGGCAGCGGCGCGGCCGGGCGCGCCGCCTTCGCTCGGTTGTCGTAGCCGTACCCATACACCTGCACGCCGTGATCGATCGTTGTCTGCCAGGGATGGCGATCGACAGCAACGAGGAGATCGTCGTGGGTCGGTCGATCGAGATAATCAGGGACGTAGGTCAGGCCGGAGATCGACATCGCTCTTCCGCGCTTTCACGTAAAATTTCAGGACCTGTCGTTGCCCACCCTCCATAGTATCGAAGCGTCTCCGTGCCAGCTCCGCGGCGCCACGGAATGGACCTCCCTGCCGAAATCCGGGCCCGCGATAGTGCGCCCTCACGATGAGCGTCGGGTCGCAGAGCGATTGCGCGCACGTTTTCGCCGTGTGATTGAATGGCACGACCTGGTCGAGCATGGCTGACCCAACAGAGTCCTACGGCATCTCGGAGCGCGCGGCAGCAGACACGCCGGCGTTGGCACGTCTCTTCGGATTCGACTCGGCGCCCACCAGGCCTGGCGCGAGCGCCGGTTGCGCCGCCTGCAATCGCAGTCCTGACCTTGCCTGAAACTCCAAGCCGACACCTTCATCGAAAGTACTGCGCGCTGCTCGCCTTTGCCGCGGCAGCCGCGTTCGGACCGGTCACGCTGGTCAACCAGGTTTTCTGGGACGACTGGGTGATGCGGGCGTACCACCGTGCCGGCATGCTCTGGGAAATCTCGCGGCAGGCCGGGACGCGTGAGCTCTATCCAATCGCGTACGCGTTCATCGCGGCGCCCAACCCGCGGACGGCGGCGGTCGGGCAACTGCTCCTGTTCTGCGCGCTCGCGCCCCTCGTGTACACGGTTGTTCGACGGGCGACGCGGTGGTCGCCGCAAGACGCGTTCTGGGCCGCGATGCTCACCGCGCTCGCGCCGTTGGATTTCGTCCGCTTCGTCGCGGTCACTGTGGCTTACGTGTACGCCTGCGTGTGTTTCGCCGGCTCGCTGGTGCTGCTGCTACGCGATCTCGACGAGCCTCGAGCCTGGCGGCGTCTGCTCGCCCTGCTGTTCCTGCTGCTCTCGTTCGCCACCAACTCCATCCTGACGCTCGCCTGGCTGCCGCCTGCACTCGTCGCGATTGATGCGTGTCGAAGAAGCAGTCCCACGCTCTCGCTTTCCGGACGGTTGACCGCGGCGATCTTGGCGGTCCTCCGCCGCAGCGAACTACTCGTGGCCGCGCCGCTGTTCTGGGCGACGAAGAAGGTGCTCGAGCCGACGTACGGCCTCTATGCGAACTACAACAAGTTTCAGATCGGCGTCGGCGAGGCGCTGCAGAAGACGGTGGTGACGTTCATCGACCAGTTTCGTGGTGCCGGCGTCCTTCTGCCGGAACGCGCCGATCTCATGCAGCTGTGTATCGCGGCTGCCGTGGTCGTCCTGATTGTGGCGGGGGCGATCGCTCTCTGGCGTCTGCCGGTTCAGACGAGGCGCGAAGCGTCGACGCGATCGTGGATCGCTGATCTGTCCCTCGTCGCCATTCTCTTCGCGCTTCTGCTGTCGGCGCTGTTTCCCTACGTCCTCGTCGACAAAGCTCCGCGCTTTTACGGGCTTTGGGAGACGCGGAATCAGACGACGCTGATGCTCGTCAGTGGATTCGTGCTGTATTCACTGATGCGGCTCGTCGTCCCCAGGCCGCTGTTGTCAGCGGTGGCAGCGCTGGTCGCGGTGGGCTTCCTGATCCTCGACATCTCGGTGACGCACCGAATCCTCGTCGATGCGCAGGAATCGAGAGCCATCACGAAGCTCTTTGCGGAGGACCCGCCGAAGCCGGGCACGATGCTCTTCGTGATCGAAAGCGATCGCAACTACCGGGCGCTCGGCCGGGCGTTCGCGTTCTACGAGCTGTCGTTCCTGGTGAAGGCGGGCGATCTCAGCCGGCCGCAGCTGGCCGTCTCGAATCGGGAGGTGCTGGATCCCGAGACGCGCACGTACCCGACGAAGCTCATACCGGCGGCAACCGAGGCGCTAATCTCGCTCTGTGAGAACCATCGCTCCAGACCGCAGTTCGGCTTTGGCGGCTTCGTCTCGAACGGGACGGTCGAGACGGTCGCGATCACATCCGAGCGGGATCCGCCCGGCCTCTTCCGAACACTCGGCGATACGGTTCGGGGCGCGGTCGCCAGCGTGCCGCCACCGACCGGATTAATCAGACTCGTCCGAAATACCACGCCGATCGGTGGCGCGTGCCTTCCGCCCTGCTGCAGCGCGCACTAGCGCGCGGTCACGACGGCCCGCGTGACCTCGATGACCCGGTCGATCGCTGCGTCCGGCATCTTCGTCCACAACGGCAGTCGAATCAGACGGCCGCTGACGTCATCGGTGACGGGCAGCGCCTCGGGCGTGCGGGCGAACCGCATCCCGGCTGGCGCGCTATGGAGCGGCACGTAGTGAAACACCGCGTTGACGCCGACGGCATTCATCTCTCTGAGCGCGCGGTCGCGCGCGGCTCGATCGGGCAACAGAACGTAATAAAGATGCGCGTTGTGCACGCAGCCGGCCGGAATCACCGGACGTCGCAGGCGTCCGTCGGATTCCAGCTCCTCGAATGCCTCGTGGTAGCGCGACCAGACGTCAACGCGTGACGCGGTGAGATCATCGGCGACTTCGAGCTGCGCCCACAAAAATGCCGCGGTGATTTCGCTCGGCAGATACGACGAGCCGATGTCCACCCACGTGTATTTCTGGACCTCGCCGCGTTCGAACTGACTGCGATTGGTACCCTTCTGCCAGACGACCTCGGCGCGCGGAATGAGCCGATCGTCGTTCACGATCAGCGCGCCGCCCTCGCCCGACATCACGTTCTTCGTCTCGTGAAAACTGGCCGCCGCGAACGCGCCGAAACTCCCGAGCGCGCGTCCACCATACGTTGAAAGCAGACCTTGGGCCGCGTCCTCGATGACGATCAACCCATGCCGGGCCGCGACCTCCTGAATTGCCGCCATCTCACAGGCGACACCCGCATAGTGAACGGCCACGATCGCTTTCGTGCGCGGCGTCACGGCGCGCGCGATCGCCGCTTCGTCGATGTTGAGCGTGTCGGCGCGAATGTCGACGAACACCGGCACGGCGCCGCGCAGTACGAACGCGTTCGCCGTCGAGACGAATGTGAACGACGGCATGATGACCTCGTCGCCGGGTCCGATGTCGGCGAGCACGCTGGCCATCTCGAGCGCGGCCGTGCACGACTGCGTCAGCAGCGCGCAGCGGCTGCCGACCCGCGCGCGCAGCCAGTCCTGACAGCGCGCGGTGAATGGGCCGTTGCCCGACAGCTGCCGGTTGGCGACCGCCTCGCCAATGCGCGCCCATTCCGTGCCGGTGATGTAAGGGCGATTGAACGGAACGGACTCCATCGCGGCCTACGGCCTCCACACCGCGACGCCGAACCCCGTCCGGCCGTAGCCATTGCCGTTGTACAGGAGATACCGCGAACCGTCGTGGTCGAAGACGAATGGATACGCGACCATTTCTGAATCCCAGCCGTCCCCCGACGCCTCCAGCCCCGCGGCCGCGTCGTCGCGTTCCCACACGAGTCCGTCGTGCGATTCGGCGTACCCGATTCGATACGCGGTTCCTCGACAGCAGAACCACATGCGGTAGCGATCGACATCCTTGATCACGCACGGCCGGGCGATCGCGTGCTCTGACGGGTCCGCGAAATCGATGCACACGCGGCCGGTACGCCGCCACCGAACGCCGTCGTCCGACTCGGCGTACTTGATGTGGTACTCGGGCTGGCGGGATCCGCCGACGTCGCGCCAGCCGACGCCCGAGACGTACCACATGCGCCATCGGCCCTCTTCGACGAGCACGCACGGCGACGCCGTCAAGTACGGATCGATGTCGCTGCGCTCCAGAACGGGCGCGGCGGAGACTCGCGACGGTCGATCGCCGCCTGGCGCGACCGCGAGCCCGACGTAGAAGTAGAACGGCACGGTCCGGCCGAGCGTCCACCCGGTGTAGTAGTGATGGCGGCGCCCGTCGTGATTCACGATCCACGAGGTCGTGACACCGTGGTCGTCGAACGCGCCGATCGGTCCCACATCCACGACGGGTTCGGCGGAGACCGGCTCGGCAAGCGCCCAGTCGTGCAGGTCGATCGCTGCCCGGCCGATGCGCGCACGATTCTCCTCGTCGCGCGCGCAGAAATGGACGGTGAGGCGGCCGCCCGGCTCGACTTCGCCGAAGGGAATCGCCGCGTGCGTTCGTGCCCAGCCGACGTTGCCCGGTCCCGAGATCAGCTGCCGCAGCCGCACCCAGCGGCCGGCGCGATCAGAGGTCGATTTCACTGCTGTCCTTTGAAAAACGCTTCGCGTGCCCGCCGAGGTACACGCTGCCTTCGTCCGTGTCGCTCATGATCGACGCGGCGGCACCGACCAGCGTGCGCGCGCCCAGCCGGATGCCGTTGCGCAGCGTGGCGTTGACGCCAAGAAAGCACGACTCGCCGATGTGGCAGTGCCCGGACACGACGACGTGCGAGCTGATGAAGCAGTGGTCGCCGATGGTCGAATGGTGGCCGATGTGATTCCCGCTCCAGAGCGTCACGTTGTCGCCGATGCGCACGAACGGCTGAATCGTGTTGTCTTCGAGGATGAAGCAGTTCTGGCCGATCGGAAACTGCGTCAACTGCGTGCACCGTGAGCTGATGTAGCTCGCCAGGGTGTAGCCGCGATCGCGCGCCGCCAGGTATTTCTCCGTTCGCACCTGATTCATCCGCGCGTAGCTGATCGCGATGAACATCTGGTAACGGTCGGGCGGATATGCCTCATGAACCGTGGCGAAGTCGATCACCGGCCGCCCAAACAGATCGTCGCTCGTGCGGTACTCCGCGTCGACGGTGAAGGCGGCCACCTGATGCGGCGAGTCGGTCGAGAAGTAGTGATGCGCGAGGCTCGCGATGTCGCCGATGCCGAAGATCACAATCTCAGCCACGCGGCAGCCTCACGATCATCGTGAACTCGTGCGGCCAGTAGTCATGCAGCAGGGCGACCTGCGGTGAGATGTCGCGAACGACGAAGCTCCAGAGATCCTGGGGATCCGCATAGAAGAGGTTCGGGCGCCGACGCTCGAGCGACACATGGGACGAGAGGACGTTGAAGGCAAACCCCGTGGTCGACAGCGCGGCGATGTCGCGGATGGTCTCGAGGACATAGTCGCGCCAGCGATCCACCGACACGCCGGTGATCACGTTGAAGATGCCGCTGGCGACGGTGTAATCCGCCGGCGACATCGCCGCGCGACTCCGTGTGAACGTGCAGCCGCATCCGCCCGCATGCCGCGACTTCGCCGCCTGAATCATCACCTCGGAGACGTCGTACCCCCGATAGCGCCCCGCGCTCTGCCGCGCGTGCAGATAGTCGGCCAGACCGCCGTAGCCGCAGCCGTAATCGTTGATCGTGAACGGGTCGTCGACGGTCGCGACTTCGAGGAGTTTGTCGAAACGCGCCTCCTGCGAGTCCTGCGATTTCCAGTCGACGCCCGCGGCGGTGCAGCCGTTGGCGATCAGTCGATCGCCGTAGTACTTGCCGACGCGCGCGAGGATTTCGTCTGTCTGCACGGGACTATCGCTCCGGCGGGTACTGCGCCCGCACGATGGCGTAAGGCCGCTGCTTCACTTCGATGAACACTTTGGCGAGGTAGATGCCGACGACGCCGATACAGAAGATCATGAGGCCGCCGAGGAACCAGACCGACACGACGAGCGATGCCCAGCCTGCTACGCCGACGCCGCCGATGGCGCGCCGCCACACGAGATAGGTCGCCGCGAGCGACGCGGTCGCCATGATGCCGCAGCCGAGATAGAAGATCATCAGCAGCGGCCGGTTGCTGAACGACGTCACCGCGTTGACGAGGACCGAGATGCGCCTCGCGATGGTGTAGGTGGACCGACCGCGCGCCTGTTTCCGAACCGTCATCGGCCGCTGCTCGAATCCCGTGATCGCGCCGAGCGCGAGGATGGTGAGCTCGCGCTCCCGGAACCGCAGCAGCGCATCCACGTACCGGCGCGTCATCAGCCGGGCGGTCACGACGTTGCGCGGCAGCGGCAGGCCGAGCCGCTTCGAAGCGACTTCATAGAAGAGCCAACCGGACAGCCGCTCGAACCACGAGCCTTTGCGCGAGTCCTGCACGCCGTAGATGACATCCGCGCCGGTGCCGTTCAGCGCGGCGAAAAACTCCTTCAGCCACTCCGGCGATTCTTCGAGGTCCGAGTCGATCATGAACACGAGATCGCCGCGCGCGTGTTCGAGCGCCACCATCAGCGCGACATGATGGCCGAAGTTCCTCGAGAGATCGACCACACGCACGCGCGCGTCGCGACGGTGAATCGCGAGCGCCGCGGCGAGCGACTCGTCGGGTGACCCGTCGTTCACCATGACGATCTCGTAGTCACTCCCGAGCGCCGCCGCGGCGTCGCTCGCGCGCCGATAGAACTCGTCGAGGTGACTCGCGGACCGATAGAGCGTCGTGACAATCGAGAGCATCTGGCGTCTGGTAGTTCAGAACGGTAACAGATACCGCGGCGCCTCGGACCCGGTGTGGACCAGGAGGTCGACGATGGACACCGCGTGTTCGAACGCGCCATGCACCTGCGGATACGCCGGGTAGCCGCCGTAGTCCATGTAACGCACCGCGATCCCGGCGGCGGCGAACACAGACTCGCTCAGATACTCCCGCGCCGCCGGGCCCGACAAATACGTCGTCGCGCCCGCCTGGGCGCAGATCGCGGCGAGCCGTTCGGACTTGCCGCTGACCAGGTCGAAGTCGCTCGACCATCGCAGCGGCGTGGTGATGCCGAGCCAGCCGGAGAAGCCATCGATGAAGTGGCGGTT
>JADMIO010785046.1_pt1 | contig 31210 bp, 21 predicted proteins | sample 8958161 | NCBI WGS metagenome assembly JADMIO01 (sample SAMN16585339, study PRJNA669376) | soil metagenome | isolation source: Crop rotation soil | place: USA: Cullars Rotation, Alabama | collected 2011 | reverse complement strand
GCCGCGACTTCAAGTCACGTGAATTCCAAGCTTCGGATCCCACTGTGCTGGAAAGAGCATGAGTCAGCACGCCGAGGCGCGGCAGGCCTACGACGATGCCATTCATTGGACCGGCTTTCGCGTGCCCCGCCAGGCCGCCGAGCTGCCTTTTGCGGTGCTCGGCGTGGCGCTCTCCGGCGCCTGGCGGAAGATGACCGGTAAGCAACCAAAACAGGTCGATGGCGATCTGCGCGAGCGATACCTCGCGGCCATGCGCGTCGTGCACGCATGGGGCACCCTCGACGTCTGGGAGGGTCGTCTCATCGAGGCCGCGAACAAGGCGTTCGCCGCGTACCGGCTGGCGCAGCATGCCGAAGCGACGCCGGAAGCCGCCGAGATCATTTCCGCGCTCGGCTATCTCCTCGCCGTGACGCCGGGGCGGCGCTTTTCCGAGGCGACGCTGATCCGCGGCGTCGCAATCGCGGACGAGCGCAACGACTTGCAAGCGCAAACGAGCTCCCGAGTTCTGCTCGGCATGTACTTGACGATGAGCGGCAGGACCGGGCAGGCCCGGGCGCCGCTCGAAGCGGCCGCGGCGCTCGCGGATCGCCTAGGGTCGGGCCTTTGGCGTCACCGAGCGGCGTTCGGACTAGGCGAGGCGTTGCTGGCGGTCGGCGAGCTCCCGGCCGCTCGCGAAGCCTTCACCAAAGCTGCTCGCCTGGCGGCCGACGCCGAGCCTCCCGTCGAAGGATTCGCCAACTGCATGGCCGCGCTCGCGACCGCGCGCTCTGGCCAGTACGAGGAGGCCTCGCGAATCGTCGAGGGCGAGCGCGGTGTCCGTCTCATGAGCGGAAACTGCCTCCTTTTGCAGCGCTTCGTCGCGCTCGGGATCCAAGCCGAGATGCTGCTGCGCGGCGGCAACCCGACGCACGCGCTCGCGGTCGCCGAACAGGCGCTCGCCATCAGCGAGCGCTCTCCGGACGTCAATGTGTTCTTCGCCGGGCTGCACGGGCATGCCGGCGTGGCCGAGGTCTTTCTCGCATGCCTCGAGAGCGAGCACGCCGGCACGGCGTGGGATCGTAAAAAACTGCTCGTTCGTAGCGCGGTGTCGCTCGCGAGGCTTCGGACGTTCGCACAGATGTACCCCGCGGCCCGGCCGCGAGCCGAGGTGTTCCAAGGTCGATGGCACGCAATACGCAAAAACCGGCGGCGCGCGTCGGCGTCTTTCCGCCGGGCCGAAGCGCTCGCTCGCGCCGCGGGCCAACCGTACGACGAGATGCTCGCCCGCGATAGATTGCAGGCACTCGTCGAGCGAGCACGACGATGAAAAGAGCCCGCAGCGAGGAAGACACGAGGAAACCGAGGGTCACCATCCTCGGGGCGGGACCGGCTGGCCTCTCGACCGCGTTCGGGCTCGCTCGGACGGGCCTCTACGACATCCACGTGTATCAAGTCGGGTGGCGCGCCGGCGGCAAATGCGCAACGGGCCGGGATCCGAAGTATCGGCGCGCCCGGCAAAATGGCTCGCACTACCTCTTCGGTTGCTACCACAACGCCTTCGAGCTCATCCGCGAGGCTCACGACATCATCGAGGAGAAGGGCGACCCCGCAACGGACCGCTTTGGCTCGTTCCGAACCGACTTCGTCACTCGAAACCTGCTCGTCGGCTTTCATCGTTACGAGACGAAAAAGCGTGACCGGCACGAAGGCGATTGGTTTCGGTACTTGCCGCAGAACCTCGATACCCCGGGCACCGGCAACAAGTTTCCGAGCCCCTTCGATCTCGCGTTCATGCTCGTGCAGTTCGGTGTGGGAACGCTGATCGACATCATCAGCTCGATCATCAACTTCCGATCCGAATCGGAGCGATTTTCGGGCGTACGCTTCTTCCTCAAGCTCTTTCCCGTGAGCCCCTTCGAGACGGGCCTCTACCCACGTTTCGTGCGCGCCGTCCTGCTTCCGATCCGCTGGATTTTCAACAACCTCGTCTGGGCGCCCCTCGCCTTTTTGGCATTCGGCCTTCGCGCGCTGTTTCGCTTCTTGGTTCCGGGCCGCCCATTACGATGGTTTCGCAGACAATGGCGAGCGCTTTGGCCGAAGGTCGTCTGGCTCGTACGCCGATCATCCCGGAAGGTACTGAACGTGCTCCTCCGAGCACCCGCCAACATGGCGCGGCGCGCAGAGCGCATTTTCATTCTGTTCGATCTCGGCCTGACGATTCTCGTCGGCTACTACGCGGACGATCTGAACCTGCCTGGCGGCTTCGACGCCATCGACGAGCACGATTTTCGCGCGTGGCTGAGAAGACACGAAGCGCATGACATCACCGTTGGGTCCGCCATCGTGACCACCTGGTACGACGCGGTCATCGCCTATCGCGGCGGGAAGCAAAAGGAAGCGGGCACATCGGCCGGCGTGTGCGTGCACTCCATGCTGCGCTCGCTCCTATCCTACAAGGGGGCGTTCGCGTATCAGATGCGCGCCGAGGTCGGCGACTCGTACATCGCGCCGGTCGTGCGAGCGCTCGAGTTACTCGGGGTGAAGTTCCACTTCTATCACCGAGTGAGACACGTGGTGGTCGATGAAGGCTCGCGCGTCGTTTCGCGAATCGAGCTCGTTCGCCAGTCGAACGAGGACAAGATTGGCGCCGAGTTCGTGGACGTAATGGATCGGCGCGGAAAGAAGACGTTCTCACGCAAGGCCTGGCCCGACCATCCTCTCAGGCCCATCCCGACGCCGGCCGATGGACGCTCCATCGACTCGTACTATTCGACGTTCGCCCTCGGAACGACCACGCTCACGCGGCGCACCGAGCTCGGCAACGAGCAGTCCGGCGACTTCGACTTCGTCGTCTGTGCCCTGCCGATCGGCGTCGTCGACGACGTGTTGGTCGACTCGCAGGGGCAGCGCATCGGAGCGCAGCCGGGCCACTGGCGCGACTGCCACCAAAATATTCCGTTCACCGAATCCCAATCGATCCGGGCGTGGTTCCAGGTGCCTCTCGGACCCGAGAAACGGAACGGCCGGAATCTCGGCTGGCAGCAGGACCCCCCTATCCTGTCCGGCTACGACTGGCCGTACAGCACGTGGGAAGACAACAGTCAGGCCGTGAACGTACAGAACTTCCCGGAAGATCAGCAGCCCCACGCCATCGCCACCGTTTTCGGACCCCTCGAAACCGGAGATCTCGACGTCCGTGATCCGCGTCATGAGGCCGTTCAGCGAGAACGCGTCCAACGAGCGGCTCGTCACTTCATCGAAAACTCGATGCTCCGGCTCTGGCCGGGCCTCGAGGATCCACCGGGCTCGAAGCAGGTCAACTGGCCGAGCTTCGTCGACCTCGACGGTCGATCGGGCCCAGGCAGGTTCGACTGGCAACACGTCTCCGCCAATGTCGGACCAGCGGAGAGCTACGTCATGTGTTTCCCGAAGACCCTGAGGTTCCGCTTGCGACCGGACGAGTCAGGCTTTCGAAACCTGTTCCTTGCGGGCGACTGGACACGCAACGGCGTGGAGGTGGGCACGGTCGAGGGCGCCGTGATTTCTGGCCTCAAAGCGGCGCGGGCGATTTCCGGAATGCCCATCCCGATCGTCGGCGGCGACGACCTCGAGCGCGGAACGCTTTTTTCCTAGGCGTTGTACGAGCGCGAGCTGACGTTCCCGCCGCGGCCCGTCCAGTTCGTATGGAAGAACTCGCCGCGCGGCTTGTCGACGCGCTCGTAGGTGTGCGCGCCGAAGTAGTCGCGCTGGGCCTGGACGAGGTTCGCCGGCAGGCGTTCGCGGCGGTAGCCGTCGTAGAAGGCTAGGGCGGAGCTCATGGCGGGCGTCGGGATACCGGCCGTGGCGCCGTGGGCAACCGTGCGACGCCAGCCGTCTTGCGACTCTTTAATGGCCTTCTGGAAGAAGTCGTCGACGAGGAGGTTCTCGAGCTTCGGGTTCTTGTCGAAGGCCTTCTTGATGTCGCCGAGGAAGCGGCTGCGGATGATGCAGCCGCCGCGCCACATGAGCGCGATGGAACCGAAGTTGAGGTCCCACTTGTATTCGTTGCTCGCGTCGCGAAGCAGCATGTAGCCCTGCGCGTAGCTCACGATCTTCGACGCGTAGAGGGCGCGCTCGACGTCGTCGATGAACGCCTTCTTTTCGCCGGAGAACGATGCGGTCGGACCAGCCAGTCGCGCGCTCGCGCGCTTGCGCTCGTCCTTCAGAGCCGAGAGAGCGCGCGCGAACGTGGCTTCGCCGATGAGCGTCACGGGCATGCCGAGATCGAGCGCGGAGTCCGTCGTCCACTTGCCGGTGCCTTTTTGACCGGCAGCGTCGAGGATCTTGTCGACGAGAGGAGCGCCGTCCTCGTCCTTGACGCCGAAGATGTCGCGCGTGATTTCGATGAGGTAGCTGTCGAGCACGCCCTTGTTCCATTGCTCGAAAACGGCTTTGAGCTCTTCGGCGCTCAGGCCGAGACTCTCCTTCATCAAGTGGTACGACTCGGCGATGAGCTGCATGTCGCCATACTCGATGCCGTTGTGCACCATCTTCACGTAATGGCCGGCACCTCCGCTACCGACCCAATCGCAACAGGGCTCGCCGTCGACTTTCGCGGCAATGCCTTGAAAGATGTCCTTCACGTGCGGCCACGCTTCTTTGTCGCCGCCGGGCATGATCGAGGGACCGCGGCGCGCGCCTTCTTCGCCGCCGGAGACGCCGGAGCCGATGAAGCGGATGCCTTTTTCCTTGAGCGTCTTGAAACGCCGCTCACTGTCCGGAAAGTGCGAGTTGCCGCCGTCGATGATGATGTCGCCCTTCTCGAGCAGCGGGACGAGCTGATCGATGACGGCGTCGACCGCGGCGCCGGCCTTGACCAGGATGAACACGCGGCGTGGCTTCTTCAGGACGCCCACGAGCTCTTCGAGCGTGTGCACGCCGATGACCTTCGAGCCCTTGGCGCTCGTCGCCAGAAACTCGTCGGTGACTTTCGTCGTACGGTTGTAGGCGGCCACGGTGAACCCGTGGTCGTTCATGTTCATGACGATGTTCTGGCCCATCACGGCAAGACCGATGAGAGCGATGTCAGCGCGAGGTTCGGACATGGCGCATGTATACCGCCGGCGTGAGGCCTTGAAAATCCTCGCTGCAATGGCCACCTTGGGGGGAGGCGCATGCGCGCGAAAGGATGAACGATCAATGCCCGCAGCCGAAAAGAAAGCTTTCGAGAAGAACGGGACCCCGCCGGTGATTTTTCTCGCGCACGGGGCGCCCGTCTTGCTCGACGACGCCGGTTGGGTCGGCGAGCTTTCCGCCTGGGCGAAGCGACTCGGGCGGCCGAAGTCGATCCTGATGGTGTCGGCTCACTGGGAAAAGCGACCGGCGACCCTCGGGGCGACGCGCACCGTGCCCCTCGTCTACGACTTCTACGGTTTCCCCGAGCGCTACTACCAGGTCACCTATCCGTCGCCAGGCGCGCCCGAGCTCGCGAAGCGCGTGAAGGAGCTTTTCGCCGCGCGTTCGATCCCGACGAGCGACGCTCCCGATCGCGGGCTCGATCATGGCGCCTACGTGCCGCTCGTGGCGATGTATCCCGACGCCGACGTGCCCGTGCTCCAGCTCTCGCTGCCGAGCCTCGAGCCGAAGGAGCTCTTCGACATGGGGCGTGCGCTCGCTCCACTCCGAAACGAAGGCGTCCTCGTCGTGGGTAGCGGCTTTCTCACGCACAACATGCGTTACGCGTTCCGGCCCGGCACGCCGGACTGGGCGCGCGAGTTCGACACCTGGGCCGCCGAGACACTCGAGCGCGGCGACGTCGACGGTCTCGTCGGTTTCGAACGGCGCGCACCGGGCGTAAAGCTCGCGCTCCCGAGCACGGAGCATTTCGTGCCCGTCCTCGTCGCCGCCGGGGCAGCCAGCGAATCCTCGCTGAAACCGAGCTTTCAGATCACGGGATGGTGGATGGACGGAGCCTTTACAAAGCGTTCCGTCCAGTTCGGCTAGAGCGCGCGGCGTGTCAAACATCGCGCGGCTGGGGCAAAGCCACCGCGCGAAGCGAAGCCCAAAAACAAAATTAATAACTGCAACCTTCGTCGTAGCGTCTTAGCCCGAACAGCCCGAAGCCGGGCCGTTCGGCAGCGCTCGCGCCCTCGGGCGGATCCTCCGCGGGTTTGAGCAGCCGCACTTCCACGTCGCCGTTCGTCAGTAGGGAGACGACGGCGAGCATGGTGCCCTGGCAGGTCGAATCGACCCAGGCGAAGAAATCATGTTGGTGCCCGTCTCCGAATTCGAGATCGGAGAGCGAATCGTGGAAGAGCTCGCCGATGGCACGAAGTCGCGCCCCGTCGAAGAGCGGTTTTCCGTAAGAGCTGCATAGCCCCGTCTCCACGTCGCTCGACGTGAGCGTCCCCGGGTAGGTCGTGAGATTCGAGACGTCGAGCTCGAGATGAAGGTGCAGGTTCGGCCGGGAATTGTCCGGCAGCAACCCGTCCTGAAAGAGCGGCGCCTTGACCATGGCGCCGCAATAAGCCGCCTGCCCGGAGGTATCGAATCGTTCGAGCGACCGACAACCGGCCGAGCCGAGCGCGGCGACCACGAGCGAAAGCACGAGGGAACCTCGCCTCACCCGCTCGGTCATCGGCATCCACCTAAGAGCTCGCACGCTACGTTTCTAACACGGCGCTCGGCGTCCGTCTTTTGGAGGCTCTCGAGCACCGGGCGGGCTTTCGCCGGGTTCACCGCGTGGAGGGCGCGTGCCGCGGCCTCCCGCACGAGCGCGTAGCCGTCGGAGCGAGCGGCCGTGGAAAGAGCGGCGAGCGCGTCGTCCATGTCGGCGGTCGCCGAACGTCCGAGCGCCTCGGCGGCGAGGACTCGGAGCGCCCAATCTTCTTCGGTACCCAAGAGGCGCGCGGCGGCTGCTGCGCCCGCCGCGTTGCCGCGCGCGATGGCGACGAGCGCCGAACGTCGGACTTGCGGCTCGCGATCGCCGGTTGCACGAGCGACCGCCTCGCGCGCTTCCGGCTCGGCGCGCGAGCCGAGAAAGTCGATGGCTGCGATGCGCACTTCGGCGTACGGATGGCGCGAAAGTCCGGCAAACACGGGAACGATGCCGCTCGCAACGCCGGCGATCGCTTTCCAGGCGCGCTCGAGCTCTTCGCCTTTCGCGTCGCCGACCAGCGCCGGCACGGGCGCCGTTCGAGCGTCGAGACCGAGCGCTTCGATGACGGCGCGAGCGCGCTCGGGCGAGCTCCGCGCCGAGAGCGCGCTCGCTCGGGCAAGCTCGGGGGCGAAGCGCTCGAGCGCGTCGACGCGCTCCCTGGTCGTGTAGGGGCCCGGGAGCATCGCGGCGAGCGTCTCGCGCAGATCGACGCGCACCTCGGGCGGCGGCAGCGCGTCCGGCGGATTGCGGCACTCGCCCGTCGACCAAGCGACCGCCGCGATGCCGGCGGCGTTTCTGAGCGGCGCTTCGGGGCTCACGAGCGCGTCGGCAATCAGCCCGCGGGCATCGGGAACGCGCAGGCAGGCGAGGGTCACGAGCGCGCTCGAGCGAAGCGTAGCGTCCGGCGAGCGGGCGAGCTCCGCGAGCATCTCGCTTTCTCCGCGCGCTCCGAGGAAACCGAGGGCACGAGCGGCCGCGGCGCGCGCGAGGTTTCCGCTCTCCCCGGAGGCGGCGAGCCGCGCGAGCGCGGGAACGGAGCTCCGGTCGCCGAGCAAGCCGAGGCCGAGCGCTCCGAGCGCGCGCAGGTTCGGGGCTTCGCTCGCCATGAGCCCGAGGAGCTCCGAGCGCGCCGTGGGTGACCTGAGGCGCGCAACGGCCCAGGCCGCCGCCACCACGACGGGATCCGAATCGTCGGCCCGCATCGCGCCCGTGGGGGCTAGGAGGGCGTGAAGGCGTGGCAGGAGCGCCGGATCGCGCAGCGTGCCCGCGGCGATCATCGCTCGAACGCGGAGCGCCGGATCGGCGTTCCCCGACGCGTAGGCGACGAGCGCCGGCCCCGCGCTCTTGCTGCCGACGTGTGTGAGTAGCGTGATGGCGGTTTGCTGCTGGGCCGCGCGTTCGTCACCGAGAGCGTCGAGCAACGGCTTCACGGCTCGCTCGCCGAGCTTGGCGAGGGCGGCTCGCGCTTCGGCGCTCTCGGTGGGAGTGCCGCGGCGCGCCCGCTCGAGCAGCGGGTACGCGAGCGCCCCGTAGATATCCACGAGCAGGCGCCGGAACAGAGGCCTTTCCGGGTTCGCGAGCGCTACCGGCAGGACTTCGCGTTCGAACGATTCGAGCGTTCCGCGGCCGAGGTTCAGTTGGACGGCAAGCCGCGCGGCGCGCGAAACGAGCTCGTCGTCGGGACACGCCCGGACGACGCGGCGCAGGAGCCGGTCGGCCTCGTCGAGCTCGCCCTGCCCCATCAAGAGCTCGGCGAGCTCGAGGTGCACGCCGAATGCCCGCTCGTTCTTCGCGATCGCCTGGCGAAACTCGCCGATGGCACGGTCGTTCTGCTGGCGCCTCCGGTACATGCGGCCGAGCTTTTCGTGCCCGGCAGCGTCGTCGGGGCTGAGCTCGACGGCGCGCGCCGCGAAGCCGATGGCGTCGTCGTCGCGATAGAGCTCGGCGGCGTACTCCGCCATGCGCTGGTAGTGCTCGCGCGCTCGTTTCGGCTCGATCACGACCAAGCGCTCGAGCACGGCGATGGCGTCGCTCAGCTTGTGCTCGAGCACGAGGACTTTCTCGAGCTCGCTGAGAACGGAGGCGTCCTGCGGCATGACCTCGGACAGCTTGCGGAGCGCGATCTCGGCGTCGCTGAAACGGCGGGTGCGGACCGCGGCCTCCGCGACCAAGCGACCCGCCTCGAGATCCGGCGGTTTCTGCGCGAAGCGCTTGGCGAGCCCGTTCACGCGCTGCTGGAGCTGACCGCGGAGGCTCCAAAGCGTGACCAGATGCTGGCGGGCTTCGCGCTGGGCGTCCGGCTGCGCGCCCGGCTCGCGCAAGATCTGCTCCCAAATCTGGAGCGCCGAATCGAGGTAGCCACGCCGAACGTCGGCGGCGCTCGCGTTGCCTCCCGCGCGTTCGAGGCCGATCGCGTAAGCTTTCTTGAAGCGCCACTGCTTCGGGTCGAGCTTGACGGCTTCGCTCAGCGTTTCGAGCGCCTCTTTCATGAGATCGTGATTGAGGTACACCTCGCCGAGCACGAGCAGCGACTGCGCGCGATCGGTGCCGACATTTCGAATTCTGCGCCAGGTAGCGATGGCTTTCGCCTTGTCGCCCTCCACCCAGTACCGCGTGCCGAGCTCGACTAGATGCTCCGGGTCGGAGCCGGCCGACGCCGCCACGCGCTGGAGAAGCACCATGCTCTTCTGTTTTTCGCCGAGCCGCTCGTAGAGGTCGACGAGGGCGGCCTGAGTATCGACGTCCGTGCCGGAGCGCGCTTCCAGGCGCTCGAGCTCCTGAAGGGCGCGCGCGCGGTCGCCGCGCTGAAGAAGTGCCTGCGCCAAGCGGAAGACGTATTCGGGATTTCTCGGCGCCGCCCGGATCAGCGCCTCGTACTCGCGAACGGCTTGATCGAGCGCCCCCTGAGCCTCGAGCAGGCTCACCACCTTGAGCCGTGTCGCAATGTCGCCAGCCTCGCGCGCGAGCACCTTACGATAGGTGGCGAGCGCGGCGTCGATGCGCCCCGACTCCTCGTACAGGGAGGCGAGCAGGCGGAGCTCGTCGGCATCGCGAGCGCCCGACTTTTCGAGCTTCTGCGTGAGCTCGGGGAGCCGGCCCTCGGCGCGGTACACCTCCGCGATCGTTTCGTACACCTCGCGCCGCACACCAGCAGCGCCGCCGGAGGCCCCGAGCGCTCGCTCGAGCTCGGTGAGCGCCTCTTGCCGCTTTCCGGCGCGCGCGAGGGCCCGGCCGAGATCCCTGAGCGCCGGCGCGAGCACGCGATTGTCACCGGACGCCGCCTTGACGACTTCCCGGAGCTCCGTCACCGCGAGCTCGTATTGACCGCGCGTGAGAAGCTCGCGCCCGAGCTCCGAGCGCACGAAGAAGGATCCGCCGGCACGCTTGACGAGCTCACGGTGATGGCGTCGCGCGGCGTCGAAATCGGAGAGATCGAGCGACAGCGTGAGCAGCGTGCGAAGGATCTGCTCGCGTTCGGCGTCGCTCTGCGCGCGCTCGAGGGCGCGTTCGTAGCGAGTCCGGGCGCCCGCCTTGTCGCCACGCTGCTCGAGCAGCCGCGCGACCGCTATGTCGGCGGCGGGGCTCGTCGGCCGCTCCGCTGCCGCGCGCTCGTACGTGGCGAGCGCGTCGTCGATTCTTCCCTCGAGCTTTCGAACGAGCGCGAGCGCGAGCAGCGCCGCGTAGCGTTCGGCGCTCCCCGGCGCCGCGCGCTTCTCGAGCTCCTGGACGAGCGCGTCCGTCTTGCCGTCACGCTCGCGGTAGAGCTCGACCAGGCGCTCGACCGGGAAATCCGCGCCCGGCTGCGCCATCGCCGCTCCGAGGTAGCGCGCGATGAGCACCTCACGGCTCGGACCGCTCTCGGGCTTTGCCGCCGAAGGGGCTGGTGCCGGAGTCGCCGTGCCGGTGGCGGCCGGAGCCGGCGCGCTCGAAGGAGCTACCGGTTTTTTGGGCTTCGGACCCGGCGCGGCGGGCGCAGCCTTCGGTTTCCGCGTTCGGCCCTGCGGGTTGAATTGAGCGGGCGCCGGAATCGCGAGCGCGAGGACCGCGAGCGTGACGAGGCCGAGACGCGCTTTACTGCGCACTCTCGACTCTACTGTGCGAAGCCCTGGCAGGCCATGGCGCACTGTTGCGAGAGACAAATCGCAGCGACCAAAGCCTGTAGGGCCAGCCGCGCATCGCCGCCGAAACAGGTGCGCCAGCAGCGCAGCGCCTCCGCGCCGTCCAACCCGCCGCAGGCCGTCGCTCCGCAGAAGAGGCCCTCGACGCATTGCTGATTGTCGAAACACGCCTGCGCGTCGGGACAGCTCGTCGAAATGCACTCGAGGCAATTGTCCGGGCTCGCGCCGCCGAAGCCGCCCGTTCCCGTGCCTCCTTTGCCTGCAGTCCCGCCCTTGCCCGCAGTGCCACCCTTGCCGCTCGTGCCGCCGATGCCGCCGCCGGTTCCACCGGTCGGGGGGACTCCACCCGTCGGGAAAGCGCCGCCGGTCACGACCGCGCCGCCGGTCGGGAAAGTGCCGCCCATCGGATTTACGCCACCCGTCGAAATGCCGCCCGTCGGGAAAGCGCCGCCCACGGGACCGACGCCACCGCTCGGGAAGCCGCCCGTGGTGGTGTTGCCGCCGTTCGGAAAGACACCGCCAGTCGCGCCGACACCGCCAGTGAAGACGTCGCCGCCAGTGCCAGCAATGATGTCGCCGCCGAAACCGCCCGCGGGTGAGCCACCGCGATCGCCGCCGCTCCCGCCGTTCCTGCTGCCCGCGTCACCGCCGTCGCCGCTCGTCCCGCCGCCATTGTCGTCACCACTGCCGCCCTCGGCGCCCCCGTACTCGTCGAAGTACTCCGAGCGACCGCCGCATGCCGAGGCAGCGGCCAAGGTCAGCGAAATCACCGCCGCCCAACGCATGGCTCCTTATTAGCACGCCGGCCAGGGCGCGTCCGGCGCACACGTCCTCGGACGGTCGCCTCGGGGACGGCTTTGATGTAGTAGGGAGCCCGCATGAGTGGTTCCACGGAGGCTGGGTCGCCCCAGGCAGACAGTGGAGCTACCGAGCCGGTTAGCGAAGTACCGGCCGAGGGGGAGCCTGCAACCGATTCCGTACTGACTGAGCCGAGCGGGGCACCGAGCGGCTCGGACGGATCGGGCCCGTCGTTCGAGGACGAGCTCAAAGAGCGCGATCGCATGCTCACGCACGGTTCGAGGGCCGTTGCGCTCGCAGCGCTACTCGGCGCCGCGGTGGTTTCGTGGACCCAGCTCGCATTTCGCTCGCCGTGGCTCGACGAGCTTCTCATCGACAACACGCTCGGCCCCGAGCTCCGAAAACGCCTGGTGATCGCTCTCGTCGTCGGCGCGGTGCTCGGCGCCGTGGTGTGCGTGGGTGCGATCGGACGGCTAAGGCAGCGAGGGATCGGCGTCGAGGTCGTCGAGCAGTGGCTCGTGTTTCTTTCGCCGATCATGCTGCTCCCGCTCGCGCCCGCGCTCTTTCGAGCCAAAGCGTGGATCGGTCGCCATGCCGAGCTTCTGCCCATCATGGCGCTCATTGCCCTGGCACTCGAGTTTCTCGTCGCGCGGTCGCTCGCGAACGCGCCGAGCGCGGTGCGAAGATGGTGGGCGGATCTCGGAACCCAGATTCCGGAGGTCGTACGTAAGCGGGGGCCGCTCGTCCTGATCGTCGTCGCAGCAGCCGCGTATGCCGCCTTCTTCATCTTCTACACGCTGCGCTGGCACTACAAGCTCAGGACCGGCAACTACGATCTCTCCATCAACAACAACCTCATGTACGGGGGCCTGCACGGCCACTTCCTCGAGAGCCCCGTCGTCTTCCCGAAAGAACCGCCGCGCTACCTCGCGAACCACGCGAAATTCGGGGCGTATCTGTTTTTGCCCATCTACGCGCTCGTTCCGCGACCGGAAACGCTGCTCGTCATTCAGTCGTTGTTCATCGGATTCGGCGTGGTGCCGCTCTACCTCTTCGCGCGCCGTCACGTTTCCGAATGGATGGCGACGGTCGTGTGCCTCGCTTACCTCTGCTACTACCCGATGCACGGGGCGAGCTTCTCGGAGTTCCAGGCCGTCCCGCTCACGGCATTCTTCGTGTTTCTCGCGGCCTATGCCGCGGACTCGAAGCGCTACCGCCTCCTCGCCTTCGCGGTCGTCGTCGCACTCTCGATGCGCGAGGACGTGGCCGTCGGAATGGCTGTACTCGGCGCGTTCCTACTCTTGTCCGGCCACCGCCCGTTGCCCGGGCTCGTCATAGCGAGCTCGGCCGTCGCCTACTTCCTCTTTCTCCGGTTTTACGTGATGGAGGAAGCGGGAAGTTGGTGGTTCCCGAACATGTACAAGGACCTCTGGGCGGACGACGAGAAGGGCTTCCGCAGCGTCATCCGCACGGCAGTCACGAATCCGCTCTTCACGCTGACGAAGATCATCGTCGAAAAGAAGATCGTGTACGTGCTCCACCTGCTCGTACCGATCGCGTTTTTGCCGCTCAGGCGCTGGTACCTCTGGGCAGCGCTCGCGCCCGGCGCGATGCTGACCTTGCTCGTCACGAACTACGACCCTCCCATCACGTTTTCGTTTCACTACGTGATGCACTGGGCGCCGTATCTGTTCATGGCCGGCGTGCTCTACCTGTCGGCGGTTGCCAAGGAGCGCAGCCCGGCACGCGCCCGCGCCGCGCTCGCGGCCGTCGTCGCGTCGAGCCTCGTGCTGACCTACAACTACGGGGCGTTCCCGCGCCGCGAAGGCAGCTTCAAGGGCGGTTTCAACAAGATCGAGTTCACGTACACCGATGCCGAACGGGCACGCTTCGAAAAGTTCCAGGAGCTCGTGAGCACCCTTCCCAAGGACGCGACCCTCGCCGCAACGGAGAAGGTCGGTCCTCACCTTTCGTCGCGCGTCACCATCTACGCGATGCGCAACGGTCCGCAGACGGCCGACTACATCGTCGCCTCGTCGCGCGAGCTCAAGCTCTCGAAGACACGACCGCACCTGAAGGACGCGCTCGAATCCGGACGGTACGGTGTCATCAAGCGCGTCGGCGATTTCGCCATGATGAAGCGCGGAGCGGATCCCAAAGGAAACGCGCAGCTTCTCGCCGACTGGGGGATCTAAAACACCCATGCCGTCGGGCTCCGGCGACGCGGAGGGAGCTTCCGTCGAGGCAGCCGGTCGGCTCAAGCGCTTGGTGCGCCCCGTCCTTTCCCTCGTTGCCGCGGCTTTCGTCGTGGCGACGGCCTGGAATCTCGTTTCCAAGTGGGAAAGCGCGCGAGTCTCCGTGAAGCCGGGGCTCGCGCTCGTCGCCTCGATTCCGCTGATCGTCTCCTGCGTCGTTCAAGGCATCGGTTGGATCGCCCTCGTCGAGCGCATGGCACAAAAGCGCACGCCGCGGCTCGAAGCGATGTCGCTCTACATGGCGTCGCAGCTCGCGCGCTACACGCCGGGCAAGGTGGGCCTGCCGCTCGTGCGCATGGAAGGAGCACCGCGCATCGGGCTCGCCCGCGGCGTCGTCGGCGTCTCCGTTTTGATCGAATCCCTTTCGTGGACGGCCACGGGCGCGATCCTCGGGTTCTCGCTCGTCGCCGTGACCGCACACGGAGCTGGCACAGGGGGGCCACTCGAGGGCTTCTCGTGGCCGCTCGTCGGCGCGTCGGTGCTCGGGGGCCTCGTGCTGATGTTCGTAGACCGCGCCCGCTATCCGTCGTCGATCCGTCGGGTTCTCGCCCCCGAAGGGAGCGGCCCGATCGTGCCCGTGCGTCTGCCGCTCATCCAGTTCGCGTACTGGGCCTTCGTCGCAGTCCATGGCCACCTCTTGAGCACGGCGCTCGGGGCGTCGCCGAGTGCGGCGCTCTCCGCGACGGGTTTCTACGTGCTCGCGTCCGTCGCGGGTTTCGTCGTGCTGGCGGCACCGGCGGGACTCGGCGTGCGGGAGGCCGTCTTGGTCGCTGGCCTGTCCCCCTCCATCGGCTCGGCAGCGGCGCTCGGGGCCGCGGCGTTCTCGCGGGTACTCTGGCTCGTCACCGAGGTCCTGACCTGGATCTTGACCCGGACACTCGCACGGAAGTACGGCGCATCCACGCGCCCCTCATGAACGACTCCGAAATCGAACGGCGAGACTTCGAGCGGTACTTTCCGTATACGCCGACGGCTCTCTGCATCAAGGAGTGCGCGCGACTGTCCGCGCTCCGCCGCTACGTCTGCCCCGGACCAATTCTCGACGTCGGTTGTGGCGACGGCCTCTTCGCACGCATGGCGTTCGAGTCGGAGGAAGTGTGGGGCATCGACATCGACGGAAAGGAAGGGCGCTGGGCGGCGGCCAGCCGCGCGTACTCACAAGTCATCCTCGGTGACGTGACGAGCGCGAGACTGCCCGAAACGTTCTTTTCGACCTGCGTCGCCAACTGCTCGCTCGAACACGTTCCTCGCATCGACCTCGCGCTCAGGAACATCGGACGGAGCCTTTTGCCGGGCGGCCGGGCGTACCTCTTCGTCCCGAACAAGGATTGGGCGCGGAGCCTCCTCTCGTACCGCGTCCTCGCCGGCATCGGTCAACGAGAATTCGCCGAATTTCTGCGCTCGTCGATCGATTCTTTTTTTGCGCACCATCACCTCTACGACGAGGCCGGATGGCGCGAGATCGTCGCCGGCTCTGGAATGGAGGTCGAAGCGATCGAGCCGGTCGGCTCGACGGCGTCGACCGTGGCGTACGAGGCGATGCTGCTCCCCTCGCTCGCCGGCTGGGCGAACAAGCATCTCACGACGCGTTGGACGAACTTTCCGCGCTTTCGCAAGGCGTTCGCCGGCCCCGTCCACTCGCTCGTGCAGAGCATCATGAAGACGAGCGATGCCTCGCTCACGGCCGAGTTTCTCGTGGTCGCTCGTCGCCCCGGAGGCGCGCCGTGAGCCAGCCCGACTACTTCGAGAATCACCGCCACAAGCTCCGGTTCCCGTGGACGCTCTATCACCGGCCCATCGTGTCGGCGTTCGGCGCGGCGCTCGGGCGAAGCCCGGGTCCCGACGTGCTGAACGTCGGCTCGGGGCCGTTCTTCGAACTCTCGCAAATCGACGCTCGCGGCCGCCGCATCACCGTGTGCGACGTGGATCCGCGCGCGATCGAGCTCGCTAGGGAGCTCCACGACGGAAAGCTCGCGGGCGCCGACGTGGTCGAGCCGGGCGCGCCGCTCCCCTACCCCGACGGAAGTTTCGATCTAGTGGTGTCGATGGACGTCGTCGAGCACTTGCCCGATCCCGAGCCGTGGGTGCGCGATCTCTTCCGCGTGACGAAACCGGACGGGCTGCTCTTTTTGACGACCCCGAATTACGCGTCGCGAGGACTCGTCACCATCGAACGCACGGCCCTCGAGCTCGTCGCGCGCGCGCAGGGGTTTTCGCGTAAGGCGCTCCATCCGTCGAAGCTCACGCCGAAAACGCTCCGGGCGCTGGTCGAGAAGTCGGGGTTCGAGCGGGTGGATGTCGATATTTTGGCGTTCGGGTGGGTGCTTTCGGCTTGGGGACGAAAGCCTCGCGGGCGCTAGAACTGCGTGATGAACTTCCAGGCTTCTGGGGCGTTCCAGCTCATCGATTGACCCGGGTCTCTCGGCTCCCAGCCGTGAGGGCCGTCGAAGACGCAGTACGCGGTCGGGTGGCCAGAGGAGCAGTTCTTGTAGTTCGTGCACGTGTGCGGTTGGCCGGCGCCTGGGAAGGTCGTGGCGTTGGGCTCCGCCGTGCAGCCGTTGATCGCGGCGAACTGCGCTTGCTTCACTCTCCCACTGGTTGGCATCGGGTCACCGGTGCTGTCTTGGCTAGCCTGCGAGGCATAGTAGGCGATCGGCTTCGTCAGCGTGCCGGTGCAAGAGCCGGTGAGATCGGCTCCCGAGAAAAACGCGACACCTCGGAACACGTCCGCGCGCTGACACGCGAGGGCTAGTGACATGGCGCCGCCGAAGCTGAATCCCGTCGCGAAGATGCGGGTCTTGTCGATGCAAAGATCGTCTTCGAGCGCCGCGAGAATGGCGTCGGTGAGCTCGACGTCGGACTTGCTCCAGGATCCCATCCCGTTTGCGGCGTCAGGCGCGGCGAAAATGGTGGTCTTGCCGGTGTCCAGTGCCGCCATCGTGAAGTAGTTTCTGGTCGCCACCGACATGGCCGAAGCCCCGGACTCGGCGAACGCGAAGACCAGCCGATAGGGGTGGTTGTTGTCGTAGTTGTCGGGGACGCGCAGGATGTAATTTCGCGACGCGTTGTTGAACATGATGGGGATGGTCCCGTTCTGAAGCGTGCGGGGTCTTCCACATCCTCTGGTTTGCATCCCGCCGCCTCCGCCGGAACCCGCCGAGCTGCCGCCCGCTCCAGAGCCGCCCATACCAGCCAACCCGCCACGACCGCCCGAACCCGAGGCTCCGGCGGCGCCGCCATCGACGCCTCCAGCACCCGAGCCCGACTTACCGCCCGTGACCGCACCGCCAGCTCCCGCACTGGTGCTCCCGCCGGTGCTCGTCGCGCCGCCAGTGGCGCCACCCGTTCCCGACTGGGCGCTTCCGCCGCTCGCTGACGTTCCACCCTGTCCCGAACTCCCGCCGTTGCCGTCCGCTCCAGCGGCTCCCGAATTTCCACCGGACGCCGTCGTCCCCGCCTGGCCCGACGTGCCGGCGGTGCCGGCGCTGCCTCCAGTGCCGGAAATTCCTCCGGTTGCGGAAGGCGCAGGATTTTCGGAAGTGCAAGCACTCCCGAGGAGTGCGACTGCGGTCACCAGTGAAAGCACCGGCTGCTTGGCTGCCAGGAAGGGTCTCCCGGGCCGAAAATTCTGAAAATGCTGAAGAAATCGGCCTGCCATCTCGTTGCCTCGGGCGCCGGACGAGGCGCCTCGAGACAAACACTCTCGTTCGCGCGTTTGCGGTTCATCTCGATTCTGCTGGAGCAAAACTCGACGTTTGTCGTGCGTGTGAGGGCATGCCGCCGGCGCTTCCCCGAGGTATCTTTGTCTTCATGGGTAGGAGGCGACCGGCATTGGTCCGTTGTGGAGCGCTCCTTCTTGGAGGGTTGTCGCTCGGGGCTGGGTTTGGTTGCGGCTCGTCGCATGGCGACGCGGACAATTCGGGTGGCGGATTCGGAGGCGATCTCGTCGTGGTCGGCGGCAGCGCCGGCAGCGGTGCGGTCAGCGGGTCGGGCGGCACCGGCGGTCTGCTCATCGACGCCGGCGACGACGACGCAGGCTGCCGCCGTGACGTCGCGCTGCAGGCGGTAACGCTCGGCGAGCCGGCACCGTTCGACCTGATCATCGTCGCCGATCATTCGGGCAGTCTCGCTTGGTCGCGAGACGAGCTGACGGCGGGGCTCAGCGAGCTCTTGACGAACGTCGAAGGACGCGACGTTCGAATTTTTCTTCTGACGCCCACGCAGTACGGAGAGTCGAGCTCGGCGGCACGACTGCCGCTGCTCGACGAGGCGGTAGTCCCTTGGCAGGATCCCGCAACGGGCCGGGCGTACGAAGACCCCGCGACGATGTACTCACAGGTCTGCACGTCGCCCGAGGGAGACGTCATCGATTGCCCGAGCCCTCTCGGACCAGTTCCGTACCACGTCGAGGGCACGTGGAGCTTCGTGATGCCGGATCCGATCGCGGTGCTCCGACCCGATATGACGAGCTCGGAGTTTCGCGCGGAACAAGAAGCCGTCGCGGAAGCCATTCTCGCCATCGGCGGGACTGGGTCGCCCTACGAGCAGCCGCTCTGCACGCTCGCTCGCTACGTGTCGCAAGAACCGAGCCTCTTGCCCGAGAACGCGACATTTCTCGTGATCTCGGACGAGGACGACGTGAGCAAGCCCGTCGATTGCCTGATCGGCTTCCAGGGCGACGTCCGCGTGTCGCGGAACGAAAGCGGCACCTCGCCCTGCAGCTCGGGCTGCGACGCCTATCGCTACAGCATGACGGGCGACTCGTTCTCGAAGGGGTATCCCATCACCTGCATGGCGTTCGACGATCTCGGCAATCCCGTCCCGGGTAGCGAGCAAATGCAGTACGCGACGCAAAGCGGTCTCGCTTCGTGCGCTTCGGTCAATCCCGGGCCGTGTAGCGATTCCGAGAAGCAGTCGCTCGCCTGGGTCTGCGATAGCGGCAAGAAAATCACGAGCTGCACGGTCGAGTGCACCCAAACGAGCAACGCCGAATGCACCGTCGACGTGACCTCGCCCGAGGTGAACCCTTGCACGGGCTCTTTTTCGTACCGCGGCCAGACCTTCCCCAATCTCGCCGAGTACTGCGCGACGCGGGGAACCGGATGGCACGACTGCCGAGGCGGCGGCGTGAACATCACGTACTCCGAGTCGCTGAACGGGAGCTCGACCAAACAGAGCCTGATGCCGGGCGACACCACGACCGACGTCGCCCGCTACGTTCGTATGAAAGCCGACCAGCTCTTCGACCCCGAAGCGTACATGGTGGAGGCGCTGGTCTTGGACCCGGCGTTTTCCTGCGAGCTCGGCATGGGCCAAAGCTATGCGACGAACCTCTCGGCTTTCGTCGGCGACCGGAGCAAGATTTTTCCGCTGTGCGAGTCCTATGCGCCCGTGCTCGACGGCGTCTTGGATTTCGCCCAAGCGCTGATTCAGACTCGCTTCCCGCTCGACCTCGAAGACGACGAGGACGTGACGGAAGTCGTCGTCATCGATCGAAACGGAGCCGAACGCACGCTCGCCCCGAGCGACTTCAGCTACGACCGCGGCACCAAGGTGCTCACGATATCGCGGAATGCCATCCGTTCGACCGACGAGCGACTGCGCGTCGAAGTCACGTCCGATTGCCGGCCGTTCTGAAATAGCAGCGCCGATCGGACTCACAGCGGCGACAGATCGACGAGCAAAAGGCCGCCCGTCGTGCGCCCTAGCTTCGGGGCTATCAGAAGCACGGCGAAGCCACGCTCCTTTCCGTGCTCGAACGCTGCGCGCGTGTCGGCGTCGAAGGGCGCGAAGGTAGGCGCAGGAGAAACGAAATCGCGTGGGTCGACGATGAGGTGCGTCACGCCGTAGCGACGATGGAGCCTGCTGAGCGGCGCGAGATCGCCCGCGTAGTACGCTGCAACGAGCGCACGCATGCGTTCGCGCATGAGCGCCGTGTAACCGACGTGGAAAGGCATGTGCGTTTCGCGCGTCAGAAACGCCGTGCGGCGCGACAGGTACGGCACGTTGTCGATCGCGTAGCCGGGCCAGCCGGCAATGATGCTCTCGTTCGGAAGCGCCGCGATCGTTTCGTAGAGCGGGCGCTCGGCGGGCGGGACGAGCACGGTGAGTCCGCTCCAGCTCGCGCCGTGCGCGCCCACGAGCGCGAGCACGGCGACGTTCCAGGCGAGCGGAACGAACCGAAGAGCCCGCCGGGCGTGGTCGGAAAGAAACGAGAACGCGGCGGGCACGACGAGCAACGCGAACGCCGGTACGCCGTACGCGACGTAGCGCTCGGGCAGGAATAGCCGAGGCGTCACGAAGAGCGACAGCGTGTGAGCGACGACCAACACCGCGACGAAAACGAGCAAGCGCCTCGCCTCGACGCGGCGCTTGGCGAGAACGACGAACCCGCCCGTTGCGACGACGAGGATGACGAAGCACGCGAGCGTGCCGTGGGCCCGAAGATTCGTGGGCGAAACGAGCGGCGTGCCGTCGCCGACGAACGTGGCCGTGAGAGGCGCCGCCATCGCCTTCGGCAGCGCCGGGAACGGCGGCCGGTCGACGGGATCGAACCGACCGTACTCACCCGCTTCCGGGAAGCCGCGAACGAGCGAAGCGTCGATCGCCGGGCCGTACGCGCGAAGCCGAAGCACCCCGGGGAGCACGACGAGCCCCATGCCGAGCGCCGTGAGCCCGAGCACGGCGATGCGGCGCCGCCACGAGAACGCCGCGGCAGGCCCGCGCTCCTTCTCCGGTAGAAGAAAAAAACCGAAAAGCGAGAGCCCTAGGAGCAAGCCCGACACCGGATAGAAGGCGGCCGCAATCACGGCGAGCACGGCCAACGCGAGCGGTCGGCCGAGAACCAGGCAAAGGACTCCGCCGAGGAGGAGAGGAAGCGCGAACGCGCGCGGCAAGCCCCCCACCATGCGCCCGAGCACGTGTGCCGAGCCGAGCGCGAGCGCGAGCGCGCCGAGGAGCGCCGCATTGCCACCGAGGCGACGCGCTGCGAATCCGAGACACACGAGCGCGCCCAGAAAGAGCACGTACGGTAGTGCCTTGCTGAGCGCCTGCGGGCCGATCACCGGAGCGAGCGCGCCGTAGAGCAGGCGCGGCGCATCCGGAAGCCCGGCAAGGTAGTAGTCCGTGACCGGATCGCCCGGAAAGAGGGAGGGATCCTCCGATCGGTAGAGCGGCGGGATGAGGATGCGCGCGTCGTCCGCGAACCGGAATGGATCGCTCGCCAGGCGAACGTGCCCCACGAGCGTCGGCCCGAACGCGGCCAAAAGAACGATCAAAACAGAGAGAAGCGAAAGACGCTCGCCGTGACGCCGAACGACCCGGCGCAGCCAATCCATGCCGAACGGTAACGCAAATCGCCGGGCGCCGGTGTAAAAGGGCGGAAGTGATACCAGCCTTTTCGCGAGCGCTCGCGACTCTCGGTCGCGTGGTCCGCATCGAGCCTCGCTCTTGGCTCGTGCTCGCCACGATCGTCATGGCGACCGCGTTCTTCGGCTGGGTGGTCAATCGCCACTATCCCGTCGAGGACTGGCTCTTCTGGCACTACGCCGTCTACTGGGTAGCAGCCGGAGTTTGGCTCGTGGGAGCGCTCGGCGTCGGGCACCTCTTGGTCACGCGCGCTTTCGGCCTCAGGCTGCCGACGCACGAGGCGACCGTGGCCGCGCTCGCGCTCGGTCTGCTCTCGTTCGAGGTCGCGATGCTGGTCATCGGCGTCTTGCACGCGTATCGAACCCCCGCGTTTTTCGCCGTTCCGCTCGCATTCGTCGCGGGCGGATTTCCGGGAGCGCGCGAGCTCTTCCTGCGCTGGCGCGGCATCTACAGGCGAGCGCGGCCGCCGCTCGGCCTCGTCGGGCTCGCGAGCATCGCGTTCGGATGCCTCGTGCTCGCGATGATCTACTTCGCGGCCCTCACGCCCGAAAACATCCAATTCGACGCGCGCTGGAAGCACCTCTCGCTCGCCGAAGACTGGGTCGCGTACGGCGGTTTGCGGCGTCGGGACGAAGGCTGGCTCTTCGCCGCACGCCCTCATATGACGAGCCTGCTCTACACCTGGGCGTTCTTGCTCCCGAGCGCGCGCCTTTTCGACAAGATGCTGCTCTCTGCGCACCTCGAGCTCACGATTTTCGCCATCACGACGCTGGTCGGGATCCCGGCGCTCGTGCGACGACTCGTACCCGGCGCGGACGCACGCGTGGTGTGGGCGTCCCGCTTCTTGTTTCCGGGCGTGCTCCTCTACGACAGCTCGGTGTCGGGCGGCGCCGATCACATCGGCGCGCTTTTCGGGATCCCGGCGGCTCTGCTCGTCTTCCGCGTCTGGAAGCGACTCGAGCTCCGGCCGACGCTCCTCCTCGCGACGGTGCTCGCGGGCGCCGTGCTCGTCAAAGAGACGATCGCGCTCATGCTGGTGCCCTTTCCAGCGCTCGCGGTCGTCGTTCGCGCGAAGTGGTTCTTCATCCAGAAGCTTCGAAAACGCTCCACGCCGGAAGAAGCGCGGAATGCCTGGCGTTCACCACTGCTTGCCGCGGGACTCGCGCTTGCGGTCACCTCACCGCTCTGGCTCGAGAATCTCGTGTGGTTCGGTGATCCGCTGTACCCGAGCCTGAACCGCTTTTTCTCGCCGCACCCGTGGTCCACGGACGCTGCCTATCGCTTCCAATGGGGTTACGAAGACGTTCAGCTCTGGGCGCCCTCGCGCGATCTCGAAGGTCTCAAGGAGACGTTCGTCGCACTCTTTTCCTATTCGTTCGACCCGCACGATTGGAAGAAGTTTCACCGCGACGTGCCGGTCTTCGGCTCGCTCTTCACGCTGCTGCTCTTCTGTCTGCCCTTCTGTCGTGGCACGCGCCGGCTCTGGGTGATGGTCGGCTGGATCCACCTCGCGATCTTCGCTTGGTACTCGGTGCACCATCAGGATCGCTACCTGCAAGGCATCCTGCCGCTGATGGCGGCTGCCACGGCGGCAACGATGCTGCTCGTTTGGCGGCAGCACGGATACCTCGTGCGGGGCGCGCTCGCGCTGCTCGTGTCTCTTCAGCTCGTCTGGGGCGGCGACGTCTACTTTTTCCAGACGCACGCGATGTCGCGCTCACCGGCCAAAAAGAGCATCGATCTCTTGAGCTCGGGCTTCGAGCGTCGCGGCGATAGCCGCTTCGGCGTCCAGAATTCGTTCCAGGCGATCGGCAAGGGTCTCCCGAAGAAGGCGCGACTCCTATTGCACGAGACGAACATCAACCTCGGCACCGGCGTCTCCACAGTGCTCGACAACCCCGGCTGGCAGTACGGCATCGAATACGGCAACGAGAAGAGCCCAGCCGAGCTTCACGACCGTTTGGTCGAGCTCGGCGTGACGCACGTCTTCGCGAAGACCGAGAAGAGCAAGGGCTCGGACAGCCTCGCCGGCGACATTCGCTTTTTCGACTATCTGCGTCGCTACGGCGCGGCGCCCCACTCGGTATCGGGTGGTCTCCTGGTCGAGGTCGGAGAAAAGCCCGAGGGACCCTTCGACGACAGCGTCGCCGTGCTCTCGTGCGGAAAAGACTACGCGCCGGGGCTTTACCAGGTGAACGATCTCTCGACGCCGCCGTTCGGTCCGCGCATGAAGAATTTGCCGAAGCCTCGCGAGCGCGCGGAGCTTCCCGGAGACGCGGAAGGATTGGTTCAGAAGGCGGAATTCGTCGTCGCGGACCCGGCGTGCTTCGACGGACCGGTTCCGGGCCTCCGCGACGGGCACACGCTGCTCATCCGCCGGGGCGCCGGACGCGCGATGGGCGGATACGAAATCTGGGCGCGCGGCAGGGTCGCACGCACTCAGCGCTCGTCACCGAACGAAGCGTCCGTGCCCGACGACGAAACCGACGAGCCCTGAACCTCTCACGGGCACGACTGCATGCCGTCGATCCAGGCGTAAGTGACCGCGAGCTGCCGTGAATCACCGAGGAGCGTCGCGAGCGGCGGCATCTGGTTGCCGCCTCCCGGTTCGCTGCCGCTCGCCGGCATCGGAGCCGGGCCACGGTACGAGTCCTTACGATAAACGCGCGATTGATCGGGATCGCCCGGCAAGAGCTTGTTGCAGACGTTCGTCGCGGAAAGCGGCGCATCGAAACGGAAGTCGACCGTGAGCTGCGCTCCGCCGGCGCGGTGGCAATGCGAGCAGTTCGCGTGAAAGTAGCCGCGAGCGCGCTGTTCGAGCGTGAAGCTTTGGTCGTTCGGCGACGGTAGACGCGGCTTGTCGCCTGCCGTCGTGCCCGAGAGCACGCCGAGGTGCTCGAGCGTTCGGAGCTGGTTGTCGACGACGCCGCCGTAGTCGAGCGAGCGATTGAGCTGCCCCGCCTGGATGCCGAGCACGCGACCGGCGGCCAGGTTGTGACACTGCACGCACTGCTGCCGGCTCGGGTAGCTGTGGACGTGCATCGTTTCATTGCCGGCATCCGTGTACGGCCATGCGAGCGTCGAGGCGGCGTCGGGGAGGAGCGTCGCCTCGGTGTGCGCGGTGTTCCACTGATAGCTATAACCTTGCCAGGCCGTTGCTACGTCGCATCCGGTCGCGCCGTCTTCGCAACGTTTCACCAAGAAGCGCGTTTCCATCGGGATCAACGTGCTCGGGTTGCCGGCCACGGTCGGATACAAGAACTCCTTCACGATGATGGTCCCGACGGGCATCGTCAGAGCTCCGGTCGGCGCGTAGCCCATGCTGGTGCCGTCGGGCAGCACGAGGTGACGCCGCTTGAACGCGCCGTCCGACCAGAGCGGAGAGTTCAGCTCGAAGGGAATGGCGCCGGAGACGAGCACGCGATTCGGGACGTCGGTGAAGCAACCGGTCGCCGTGAGTGTCTGCGGGAAGGCCATCGACGCGTCGGGCGGAATGGAGCAGCCGGCCGTCGACGCGCGCCGTGCAAGCCCGTAGGGCAGCGCAGGACTTCCGTTGAAGCGCTTCACGTACACGTCGCCCGCTTCGACGAAGGCGACGTTCGGATTTCCGTGCCGATCGATCGAGAGCGACGAAGCGGTGACGGCATCACTCGCCCGTAGGTTCAGCGGCTCCGCAAGCGTCGTCCACCCGGTGCTGCCGAAGCGCGCGGCGAAGGCTTTCGCCGTGTTTCCGTAGCGCTCGAACCAGGCGGCGTAAACCGCGCCGTCCGCGCCCACGCCGATGCTCGGAGCGCTCACGTCGGCGTCGAGCACGAGATCGACCGCCGCGCCGACGGCTTCCCACCCGCGGCTCACGCCGCTCGAGGAACCGAAGCGTCGGACGATGCCGTTCGACGTGACCGCATCGCCGTCGTCGAATGCGACGTAGATTGTCCCGCCCGAGGCGAGCGCGAGCTTTGGTCGAGCGCCGAAGGTCGTGCGCGTCCTAGCGATATCGCCGCCGACCGGAGCCCAGGTGCCGTCGAAGCGCTCGACGCGGAGATTCAGAGGCGAGGAAATCCCGCTGCTCGACGCCGCCACGTAGCGCGCGACGACGGGAGAATCGCCGTCCATGACGAACCCGAAGCTCGGCGCCGTCTCGGACACGCCCGCGGTGCCGAGTGCGAGCGTGTCGTCGATGACCTCCCACGCGCTGCCCGTGTAACGTGAGATGGAGATCTTTCCCGCGGCTGCCCAGGCGACGACCGGATTTCCGTCCGCGTCGAAAGCGAGCGCCGGCGCCGACGGATCTTGCTCACCCGAGAGATCGCCAAGCGTTCGCCAAGCGCTTCCGTCCCAGCGCTTCACGCCAAGGCCCGGGTCTGTACCTCCCGTCCAAGCGACGACGGGCATGCCATTTTCGTCGGCGACGAGCGCCGCGTCGCTCGCTTCCACGCCGAGGCCGTCGAGGGTCTGCCACGCGCTGCCGTCGAAGCTTTTCACCAAGAGCTCGCCGCCTTCGATGTGTCCGACGACGAGCGTGTCGTCCGATCCGGTGGCAACGAGCGGCGTGCTCGTGCTGCTTCCGACGCTGCTTCCCGCGCGCTGCCAGAGTGGAAGCGCGTAGTCGAAGGTGTCGCCCTCGAAGGTTTCGCCGTCGAGGTCGGCGATTGTGTCCGCAATCTCCAGCGTGGCCGTCGCGGCGAGGTTCGGAGGAGCGTCGAGCTCGAGCGTGATCGTCGTTCCGTCACGCGAGAGCGCGATTGTCCCGGAGAGCGCTTCGCCGTCGACGCTGACGGTGACGCTATCGTCGGTCACGCTCGCCGGATCGAGGGGCTCCGAAAAGACGAGGACGATGGGCTCGTAGAACCAAACATTGACGGCGTCGGGCTCCGGCGTCGTTCGGAGGAGCGTCGGCGGTCCCGGGATGCTGCCTCCGCCACCTTCGCCGCCCGAGCCGGAGGTCGCGCCGCCGGTGCCGGTGCTGCCCGCACGACCCGCACTGCCGGCGCGCCCTGCCGTGCCGCCGTCACCGCCGGGCTCTTCGCCGCCAGTTGCGGCGGACCCGCCGTTGCCGCTGCTGCCCGACTTCCCCGAGTGTCCTCCGTCTTCCGTGTTTCCGCTGTCGCCACAAGCAGCGACCGACAGCGCACCGATGATCAAGCCAAGCCCGAGAGTTTCCCTAGTTCTCATGTCGTTCCGGAGAAACGAATGAGCCGGGTCGCCGCGACGAAGATTTTTCCGGGGGGGGTGCTTCCTAACCGGTGCCCTGAAGGACGAACCGTCGAAGAAGCCGCCGGATCCGGTACTCCTGATAGGCGAGGGTCGTGCGGCTCATCGAGAGCGCGTTCGCCGCCTCGGCTTGCTCGAGCCCCTCGACGAAGCGCTTCATGAATACGCGGCGCCACTTCTCGGGCAAGCTGCCGTTGAAACGCTCGAGCACGAGCCGGGCCTCGGCCTTCGGCTCGAAGCTCCGCGTTTCGAGGTCGCCCGCGAATGCCTCGACATCGGTTCCCATGGGCTGCTCGAGATTTCGACGGCGGTGAAAGTCGATCGCTCGGTTCCGAGCCAGCGTGCCGAGCCACGCGCTGAACGAGCCCCCGCGAAACGCCGAGCGAACCTCGGCGCGCGTCATGAGCTGACAGAAGACGTCGTGAACCACCGTTTCTTTGTCGGCCCCGACGAGCACACGCGCGACCGCGCCTTCGACGGTTCGAAAGTAGTCGCGATAGAGCGCCTCGAACGCCGCGCGGTCACCTCGATGAAACTGCGCGAGCCATTGCTCCTCTCGGGACGCTCCCCGGCGCGAGCTCGTCGGTGCAACGTCTTCCGGGGTCACTCGTATTTCTTCACCCGGAGCGCGGCTCCGGCCTCGAAGGCGACCATAGGCACGACGCCCCCGCTCCCCTCCAAAAGTCGGAGCACCGGCCATGTCGTCGCGGTCCCGATGTCGGTGCTCTTCACGTCTCGAAAGTTCGTGCCGTCGAAGCGGTTCACGTTCACGAAGCCGTCGCTGAGGTAGAACGCGTAGAGCGTCCCAGCGGCGGAGACCGCTAGTCCGGGCGGAGCCCAAGAAGTCCGAAGAGCACCGGAGACGACGAGTCCGCCGACGGCCCCTTCGTAAAGCGTGACGTCGCCGTTTATCTTGAAGGCGTCGGTCGACTTCCAAACGGCCGCATAGAGCGTCGAATCCGGCGCCTGAGCGAGCTCCACGAGCTCGCCCTCGAGCTCGTCGCCGACCCATTCGGGAGGCGGGAACGCCTCGGCGAAGACGTTGAGCCTCCGGACGAAGACGTGCGCCCCGTCGCTCGCCGTATGGCCGAGATAGGGGCTGCTGCCGCTCGCGAGGAGTCGTACGCCCGCGTTTCGACCGGGCAGGGTGTTTCCGACGCTCTCCCAGCTCGACCCCGCGAAACCGACGACCGAAATCTCCTGGCGCGCGTCGTCGCAAAGCGTCGCCCAAAGAATCCCTGGCTGGTCTTCGATCGCCTGGAAGTTCGGGTCGGGGCACGCCGAGTCGGGAAGGTCGGGCAGCGGCTGCCAGACGTCCCCGTCGAACGCGCGCACGGCTCCGTCCACGAGAACGTAGACCGTTCCGTTTGGGTCCACGGCAAGTGCGGGGACGCCGACGATCGTCACGGGCAAGCCGTCGCTCGGGAGCGTCGTCCACCGGCGCCCGTCGAATCGTTCGACCACCGGCACGTGCGTCGGCGAGGGAAGATCGCAGTCCTCGCAGCCTCGAAAGGCGAGGTACGGCGTACCGTCGGGCGCGAGCTCGAAATCGGCTTCGCTCGTGGTCACGGGCTCGTCCAAAAGCGCGGGGCCGACCGAGTGCCATTCGGGCTCGGGCTCTCCGCCCATGCCCGCTTCGCCCGACGCACCTGCGCCGCCTTCACCCGCGCGGCCGCCTTTCGATGACGTGCCGCCGTCGCCCATTCCCGCGTCTCCGCCGGACCCGCTGCTCGCGCCCGAGACGCCGCTCCCGCCCGACACGCCGCCTTTCCCACCAGTAGCGTCGCCGCCTTGTGCGCCGGAGCTTCCCCCGTGACCGGCCTGCGCCCCGGTTCCGCCCGAGCCCGCCTCGCAACTTTCGCCCGGCCTCTGACAGTCCTGCGTCGCCTCGCAGCAGACCCAGCCGTCGGCGCAAGGGCAGGAGCGACCCTCGATGGAAACCAACCCGGCGCAGCTCGGTGCGAAAGCCCCGAAGAGGAGCACGAGCGCGGCGACGGCGCGTCCGCGCGCCGCGGGCGAATGGGACCTTGCGCTAGAACGCGCCACGCACCACCGCTCCGCTGACGGACGCCGTCACGGTGAGCTCCGAGCTCGATTCCGGCCAGAGCACGAGCACGACTCCGGTCGCGACGGCCGCTGCCGAAACACCGAATGCCACGCCCGCTACGACATTCTTGGTGCGGATCTCGGAATTTCGCTCGGCCGCCTCGGCCTGGGACGCACCCGGTTCGAGCTCGCTCGCTTTGTTCGCGGACGTGAGCGCCCATGCCCCGACCGCGCCGCTCGCAGCGCCGACGCCGAAAAGCGAGAGACCGGCGACGGTCCGTCCCCTCATACCGCCGTCTGCGTCGGAATCGGCCACCGTATCCGCACGCTGACTCCGGAAGCGAAACGACTCTACCGAGCGCTCACCGAAAGGAAGCTCGAACGTCTTGGTGAATGCCTCGTGAGCCGCGCCGCGCGCCTGCTGGTGCGGCTCGGCGAGCTCGAGGGACGCGGTGCTCGCGACGGCGAGCTCGGGCTCGATGACGTACTCTTTTCCGTCGGACGCACGACCGAGGAAGAGCCGGCCCTGCTTCGCCGAGCGCACGACCACGACGCTTTCCATCGGAGCGTTGTGGAACTCCGCGAGGTAAACGCCGAGCTGATCCTCGAGCACGTAGTGGCCCGCCGACGCGCCGTTCACCTCGATGCGCCGGGCGAGCCCCGCGCGTAGATCGACGAGCGGCGGATCGCCGGAGGGAGGCCGCGCATAGACCTCGGGGCGAAAACGCTCGTTGGCGATGGCGGCATTCGCGCGCTCCACGAACGCCGCAATCTCGCGATAGCTAACGCGCCCGTCGTGATCGGCGTCCGCAGCGCCGTAGAGGCCCGAGCGCACCTCGTGACTGAAGACGCCCGCCTGCACGCGCTCCCATTCGTGGCTCTCGCGCGCCGACGACGTGGACAAGAGCACGCCCACGTCCGGCCGCGTCCCGAGCGCACCGAAGGTCGAGAAACCGCCGAGCGGGCGTCGCTTGCCTCCGGGTCCTCGCGCGTAGGCGAGGTAATAAGAGTTGCAGGCGTCGACGATGAAGTGGGTGCGCGCAGGCTTGATCTTGTCGAGCACGCGCTCTTCGAGCTCCCTGCCCGTCAGACGCGCATCCTCGAGCGCCACGTAGCCGGCACCGTCCTTCACGTTGCCGTGGCCGGCGTAGACGAACGTGAGCGTGACGCGCGCTCCCTCTTTGCGCGCCGCGTCGGCTCGCTGTGCGGCGGCGGCGACCACTCGGTCGAGCTCCGCCAGTCGGGGCAGGCGCGCGTTTGCCGCTGCGTCGGCGTGGAGCCGGCGCGTATTGTCGTCGAGGCGCGCGAGAAGGTAGGCCTCTTCGCCGAGCGCCGTGAAAAGATCGAAGTACCGCGCGGCGTCGTCGTCGGCGAAGCGCAGGTCCTGCACACCTTGATCGACGCTGTGATTCACACCGACGACGAGCACGAGCACGAGCTCGCGCGGCTCGGCCCGCGCCCCCTGCGCGACGAGGAGCGCAGCGAAAAAAGCGAGAAAGAGTGTCCGTTTCACGTCACTCGACCTCGAGCGCCCATTCACGAATGACGACGCCCGGAAGCAAGAGCGAGGGCCGTCCTCGTTCGTCCGAAGCGAGCGAGCCCTCGATCTCCTTTACGCTGAGCGCCTCGTTCGTGAAGACCGCGTAGAGTCGCAACGACCCTGCGCCTAGCTCGTGCGAGATGGCCTGAGGAAGCTCGTGGAGATCGGCGCCCTTGGCGATCGGGATCGCGACGGGCGTCGTCGCTTCGTCCGTCCACTCCGGGTGGTACCAGTGCACGTCCCCCGCGCCGTCGACACCGAACACGAGCAAGCGCTCGAACCCGCCCGAATTCGTGTAGGCGAAGGCGAGCTCGTCGGAGCGCCCGATGCGACGCGGCGCTCGTTCCGGAGGCGCTCCCGCCCGAATGCGATAGACGACGAAGTCGCCCTGCCTCGCCGTTTGCCCACGCGGCGCGAAATCCGAGGCGTCCTCCGTTCCGAGACCCGAACGCAAAAGCAGCGGGAGGGCGACCCCGAGTGCGAGAACGGCGACCGCGCCCGCCGCTACCAGTCCCGGCACGCCCCAGGCCACCGTCCGGCGCCGTACGCCCAGGCCGATGCCGATGCGTTCCTCGGCCGAGAGGACCTTCGGATCGAGCTCGGCGAGGACGAGGTGGCGCTCGTAGTACCGCTGACACGAGGCGCAATCGGCAAGGTGGACCCGCATCGCTCGCTCCGCCTGGGTCGAAATGGTCCCGGCGAAATGACGCCGGATTTCGCCGTCGAACGGGCTCTGGCACGCTGCGGAATCGGACATCTCCTCGATTAGAACGAACGAGCCCCCGGCGCGCGACGAAAAAAACCGACACGAGTTTCCGGAACGATCACGGCCGCCTGCGCCATGGACCCCCAAAAATGACAAGACTCGGGCAGGGGATGAGAGGTTAGCGCATCCTCGACACGGACGGCGTGGCACGTGGCGCACCGATCGTGCAGGCTTCGCCCACCATGCGCTTATTCGACCTCCGGCGACCACTTGCGCCCCTCGCGCTCCTGTTCGCTTCGGCCATCCCGGCGGCGTGTAAGTCGGACGCCGGCTCGAGCGACGGCTCGAACGGCGGAGAAGCGTCGGGCGGCACCGCTGGCGCGTCGGGAACGGCCGGGGCGACGGTGACGGGCGGCGCGCCTGCTGGCGGCTCAACCGCAAACGGCGGGAGCGGCGGCACGAGCGGCAGCACGACAGGCGGTAACGCGACAGGCGGTAACACGACCGGCGGCAGCGCTACGGGCGGCGCAAGCGGCAGCGCGACCGGGAAAG
>JADMIO010828281.1_pt1 | contig 31213 bp, 24 predicted proteins | sample 8958161 | NCBI WGS metagenome assembly JADMIO01 (sample SAMN16585339, study PRJNA669376) | soil metagenome | isolation source: Crop rotation soil | place: USA: Cullars Rotation, Alabama | collected 2011 | reverse complement strand
GGCCGCGACTTCAAGTCACGTGAATTCCAAGCTTCGGATCCCACTGTGCTGGAAAGCGAGTGGCCGAGCGCCCGCGTTCCCGACGAGCTTTGCCATCGGCGCTGCGACGGGACCGCTCTTCACGGCAGGTGCTGCGGGAGGCTTCGGCGGTGATGCAGGCCCGCGGGAACCCGCGTCTTTCATGAGAGTACCCTGCCCGATCGCGCGCGATTTGGCCACAAAGACGGCCCGATTCCCTCCGCCGCACCTGACCTTCGGTCACCCTGCGCGATCGGGTGGCTCACTCGAGCGTGATGAGACCGAGCTCGGCGAGCGTCGCGACGTACGTCATGCCCTCGGCGAGCGGGACGCCCGCGCGCACGAAGACCTGGCGCAACGTCGATGCGCCGTCGATCGCCTCGAGCACCGCTGTGCATCCGCCGCCGAGGGCAAAGATTCGCGCCTCCGCCGGCGTCGCCAGCGCGCGCGCGATGCGCTCGGCATCCGCGTCGTAGCGTTCACTGACCGGGCTGACCCCCGATGGATGGCTATGGCTCGCATCGATTGTCCGCCGTTGCGCTTTTGCGTCGTTGCTCATCGCTTCTTCCCCGGCGTGTTCTTCGCGTCGCGCGAAGCCTGGAGCGCAGAAGAGCGGACCTGCTCCCGTGCGAACGGTGCAGGAGCCTCGGCGCGCACCGGCGCTTTCCGCTCCGCGTCGTAACACGCGCGACGCGAGGCGCTCGAAAGCGTCGCGTACGCTTCGTCGATGCGCGCGCGGATCCCGTCGAGCTTCGCCTGCCACGTGGCGTCGGGCGTGCTCGCGTGCTTCCGCGCGAATCGCGATGGCCGGAACGTCGCGGAGAGCGCTTCGTGCGCGCGCTCGATCGCGTTCGCGTCCGCGCTCTCGCTCAGCCCGAGCATCTCGTAGTGCGTGAGCGACTCCATGCTCGAGTACATCGCGTCGATCGACGTGGATTGCGACTGCGTCAGCTCGTCGTCCCACTCGGTGGATGCGTCCGCGCTCGCGTCTTTCTCGAGCGCGCCGGGTACGATCGTGTACGTCGTGCTCTCGAGCGGTGGGCGCGGTCGCCAGTTCGGCGGAGCGTCGTTGAAGTCGTTCGGAGCACGCCAGGCCGCGGGAGGTGTGCGTAGTCCTTTAGAGCGCATCGGGTTGATAGGACCTCAAGCAAGAATCGCGCATACCGAACAGCGCCGCCTCGGGCCCTGTAGATCCGCGAGGACACGTCGATTCCATCGATGCATGGCAGCTTCACCGGTAAGGGCCGTGACCATCGGCAGGACGCGATGAGCATGCCCCCCCCCAGGCCGCTTGTGCGAAAGGCGCACACCTCGGTTGCAGTTTGCAGCTTACGCCGTAAGCGGTTGACGGCTTACGACGTAAGCGCTACAGCCTTTCGCCAACCGATGGCCCGCGCCTCCACGAAAAAAAGCAAAGCTCCGCTCGCACGAGAGCCCGGTCTCAGCCGCGAGCGCGTGTGCCGCGAGGCCCTCGCTCTCGTCGACGAGGAGGGGCTCGACGCGCTCTCGATGCGCCGGCTCGGCGCGCGTCTGGGTGTGGAGGCGATGAGCCTTTACCGCCACGTTCGGAACAAGGCCGATCTCCTCGCCTCGATCCACGACGCGGTCCTCGCCGATATGCCATCGCTCCTCACCGAGGGGGATTGGCGCGCCTGCCTCGGCGGCTTCGCGCGCAACCTGCGCGAGGCCCTCCTCCGTCATCCGAACGTCGTCGCTCTCTTCGCGACCAGCCCGCCGAACGCGCCCGAGTCTCTCGCCGTTCTCCAGAGGATCTGGGCCGCCCTCGAGGTCGCCGGCTTCGAGCCGCTCGACGCGCAGCGGTCCATCGTCGTGGTCGGCGTCTTCACGATCGGTCACACCCTGGGGGAGACGCAGGGCGAGCCCGCCGCGCACCTCGGCGTGCCGATGGGGCCGGGGGTCGCCGAGTTCGAGTTCGGCCTCGAGGCGCTCCTCGACGGCATCGCGAGCCGCGCGGCCGGACCGCAGTCGAGCCCGGGCCGGCGCGGCACACGCGAGTCGCAAACTGAAGGCGACAAGGTGCGGGGGGCACGCAAATCGAGCCGCAAGGCCAGCGAGTCCACAAAAGAATAGGTGCGGATGTCCATGAACAAGCTCTTCGTTCTCTTTCCTCTCGCCTGTGCGTTCACCGTCGGCTGCGCGGCTCAAACCGATCAGACGCCGATCGAGCAAGCGCCGGAAGACGTCGATCAACAAGCGCAGGCCTGGGGCGAGCCGACCGACACGGTGCCGCGCGTGCCGACCGCGTCGTCCGTCGTCTACGAGAACGAAGCGACGATCCAAGCCCCGGTCGACGTGGTCTGGAATCTCGTCACCGATCTCCCCGGCTACTCCTCGTGGAACCCGTGGGTGATCAAGGCCGAGGGGAGCTTTACGCCGGGCGCGCGCGTGAAGGTCAACGTGAAGATGGGCCCCATCACCCAGACGTACGACCACGCGGTGATGACCGTCACCCCGAAGTCGTTCGCCTGCTGGCGCGACGCCGGCTGGAATTCGTGGTTCGTCTACGGTCAGCGCTGCCGCTGGTTCGAGCAGAATCCGGATGGCAGCGTGCATTACAAAGTTCAGCTCATGATCGACGGCCCGCTCGATAAGGTCGCCGCGGCGACGAACGGCCCCTGCCTCCAGACGGGTATGGCTGCCGAGACGAACGCGCTCAAAGAGCGCGCCGAGGCGATCGCCTCCGGTCACTGATCCGGCGCGCTGTCGAATACGAGGTCGGTCATGCTCAAGATCGTCGAAGACATCGAGATCCACGCGAAGCCCGAGCGCATCTTCGAGATCATGACCGACTTCGAGAGCTACGCGTCGTGGAACCCGTGGGTGACCGAAGCCCACGGGGCCAGCGCGGGCGAAGGCGACGAGCTCTGGGTCATCGCGGACCTCGGTCGCTTTCGCCAGAAGGTGCGCCATCGCATCCTCGTGCATCGCCCCAACGTCGAGTTCCGTTGGTGCGACGTCGGCTGGTTCACCGCCCTCGCGTACGGCCAGCGCGCGCGCTTCGTCGAGCCGACGGAAAACGGCGTGCGTTATCGCGTCGAGCTCACCGTGAGCGGGGTAGGGGCCAGCCTCGTCGAGCTCATTCTCGGCAAAGCTCTCCGGAAAGGTCTCAAAGCGGAGACCGACGCGCTCAAAGCGCGAGCGGAGACCGCGACGCGCGAGATGCGAGTCGCCGTATGAGCGCGATCCGAATCGGTGTCCTCGGCGCCGCGCGGATCGTTCCCGCCGCGCTGATCTCCCCCGCGCGGGCGGTCGACGAGGTGGAGGTCACCGCCATCGCCGCGCGCGATCCGAAGCGCGCGGCCGCCTTCGCGAAGAAGCACGGCATCCCGCGGGTGCACGCCTCGTACGAGGCGCTTCTGGCGGACCCGGAGATCGACGCGGTCTTCAATCCGCTCCCGAATTCGTTGCATTGTGCATGGACCGTGCGCGCTCTCGATGCGGGCAAGCACGTCCTCTGCGAGAAGCCCTTCGCGGCGAACGCCGCCGAAGCGGAGACGATGGCCGCCGCGGCCGCGCGCGCGAAGCGCGTTTTGATGGAGGCGTTCCATTATCGCCACCACCCGCTCGCGCATCGCATGATCGCGATCGTCCGCAGCGGCACCCTGGGAACGATCCGCCACATCGAGACGAACATGTGCGTGCCGTTGCCGCTCCCCGGCAACATTCGGTACGACTACGCCCTCGCCGGCGGCGCGACGATGGACACCGGCGCCTACGCCGTCCACATGCTTCGCCACCTCGCGGGCGCCGAGCCCGAAGTGACGCACGCCGAGGCGCGCCTCTCGTCACCCCGCGTCGATCGCTGGATGACCGCGAGCTTCGCCTTCGCGGACGGGCGCACCGGCAAGATGACCTGCTCCCTCTTCTCGTCGACGCTCCTCCGCATCTCGGCGAAGGTCATCGGCGATCGGGGCGAGATGTTCGTCTTCAACCCCGTGCTCCCGCAGCTTTATCACCGCCTCAAAGTGCGAACGCCCGAGGGCACACGCATCGAACGCGTCCCTGGCCGCCCGACGTACGAGCACCAGCTACGCGCGTTCGCGAACAGCGTCCTCACCGGCGCGCCCGTGCTCACCTCCGCCGAGGACGCGATCGCGAACATGCGCGTCATCGATCGCATCTACGAGAAGGCCGGCCTGCCCGTCCGCGGCGCAGCCTGACGCGCAGCGCGCGGTCGCTTCTGCGCGTCGCCGCTCGACTCGTTCCGCGGGCCGTCGTCGATGGTACGGCGAGCAAACCCAATGGCGAGACGACGTGGACGAGCATGACGCTCTCCTCGTACGGCCGGGGAGCGCCGTTGCGGAATTTCGCTGGGCATCGCCCGGTCGGCGCCTCTTGCGCCCATGGCCATGGCATGGCCATACTATGGCCATGCCGATCGAGCGCAAAAACAGCTTTCACCTCATGCTGTCGGACGACGAGATGGCCCTCCTCCGCCTCCTCGCCGAGCGCGACGGCCTCACGGCATCGGACTATCTGCGCAGCATGCTCCGGCGCCTCGCGGGGGCGTCCACGCCGATGCTCGAAGCGATCCGGGTCACCGATCTCCTGAGCAGCCTGGACCTACCGAAGATCGCGCCATCGAAGGCCGAGGAGCGCCCCGCGCCGAGGGCGAAGAAGAAAGCCGCGAAATAGCGGTCAGCGATACGTGAGAAGCCCGCCGGGCCCTTCGAAGAAGCCGTGCTCGTTCATCGAGGCGATGGCCGCTCCGCCGCGGCCGTAGCGCACCTTCGTCACGCCGCAGTTCACGAGCGACGATTGGAGATCGAAGAGGCGCGCGTCGTCGATGCCGAGCGCGGCCTGGCAGATCACGCTGATCGGACCACCCGACGTGAACACGAGGGCCGTCTGCGCGCGCTCGAGCGAGCCACCGAGCGCCGCGAGCGCCGCGAGGCAGCGCGCACGAAACGCGCTCCACGTCTCCGTGTACTCTGCATCGAATTGCGCGTTCATCCAGCGGGCCACCGCTTTGGTGAAGATCGCGTGGAACGCGCGCCGCGGATCGTCCGCGGCCGCCAGATCGCTCGCTACCGCCCCGCGATCGGCGTACCGCGGATCGAATCGCGCGAGGAGCTCTTCGTGATCGTACTCGTCGAAGCCGGCCATGACCCGCGCCCTCTCCCGGGCGCCGTGCGTTTGCCCCATCGCCGCCAGGCACCCGTCGGCGGTTTGCCGATGGCGATCCATCGATCCGGTGACGACGGCGTGGATCTCCGGAATGCGCGGCCGAAGCGCCGCGCCGAGGATGCGCGCCTGGGCTTCGCCCGTGTCGGAGAGCCGGTCGTACTTCTCCGCGCCGAACGACGCCTGGCCATGGCGAATCAGATAAATCGCGCTCATCCGCGCTTCTCTGCGGCGGCGATGAGGCGCCGCGCGCGCCATTCGAAGTAATGCACGAAGAGCCAATAGAAGCGGAATGCGCGATTGCGTGTTTGCTTGTGGTGATAGCGATAATAAATTTGCTGGCCGATCACCGCGAGCCGAAATAGCCCGAATACTTCGTAGAACGCCCAGCTCGCCGGGGTGAGCTTGGTGCGCTCCAAGTAATAGTCGATGACCTCCCGCCGCGTGAGCATCCCCGGCAAATGCGTGGGCTGGCGTCGAAGGGTGCGCGCGACGAAGTCGTCTCCGAGCTCCACCCAATAGGCGAGGCTGCTGCCGAGATCCATCAAAGGATCGCCGAGCGTCGCCATCTCCCAATCGAGGACCCCGATGACCTTCAGCGGATCGCGCTTGTCCAAGACGACGTTGTCGAAGCGATAGTCGTTGTGGATGACGCACGTTGCCACGTCATCGCCGACGTTCGCGCGCAGCCAATCGCGGATATAGCGATAGGACGGCACGTTCCAGGTCTTTGCTTTTTCGTACCGATCGGACCAACCCTCGACTTGCCGCCGCGCGTAGCCCGCGCCTTTGCCGAGATCCGCCAGGCCCGCTGCGCGATAGTCGACCCGATGGAGCTCGATCAGCTTGTCGAGCACGTTGACGCACAAGGTCCGCGTCCGCGCCCGATCCAGACGAAGGCCCTCTGGCAAACGCGCGCGCGGAATGAGGCCGTCGATCCGCTCCATCACGTAGAAGGGCGCGCCGATCACCGATGCGTCTTCGCAGAGATCGATCATCTCCGGCACGACGCCGTAGTGCGGGCGAAGCGCCTTTTGAACGCGGTATTCCCGCCCCATGTCGTGCGCCGACTTCGCCTTCGTTCCGCTCGGTGGACGGCGCAAGACCAAATCGCGATTGCGATAGGCGAGTCGGTAGGTCCAATTCGACGCGCCGCCGGAATACTGGGTTATCTCGGGCGTACCCTCCAGTGACGGCACGCGCGCTTTGATCCACGCGTCGACCGCGCCGACGTCGAGCTCCTCGCCTCGCCGCGTTCCCACGCGTCAGGCCTTACTGACGCCGCGCTTGGCGAGCTCGATGCGGGCGATCACCCCTTTGTGCACTTCGTCCGGCCCGTCCGCGATTCGCAGGGTGCGCGCCTGCATGAAGAAGGCGGTGAGCGGCACGTCGCGCGAGACGCCCGCGCCGCCGTAGATCTGGATCGCGTCGTCGACCACCTTTTGCAGCACGTTCGGCGCGACGACTTTGATCGCGGAGATCTCCGTCATGGCCGCGAGCGCGCCGACGGTGTCGATCTTCCATGCCGCATACAGCGTGAGCAGGCGCGCCTGATCGATCGCGATTCGCGCGTCCGCGATCCGCTCGCGATTGCCGCCCAAATTGACGAGCGGCTTGCCGAAGGCGGTGCGCGCCGAGCCACGCTCGATCATCAGATCGAGGGCTTGCTCCGCCGCGCCGATACAACGCATCGAGTGATGGATACGCCCCGGGCCGAGGCGCCCTTGGGCGATCTCGAAGCCCATGCCCGGCCCGGCGATCAAGCTCGAGAGCGGGAGACGCACGTCGTGGAAGTGCACCTCGCCGTGGCCATGCGGCTCGTCGTACTCGCCGAAGACGGGGAGCATCCGGACGATCTCCACCCCCTTGGCGTCGAGCGGGACGAGGACCATCGAGTGCTGGTGATGGCGATCTTGCGAAGAATCGGGGGTGCGCGCCATGAAGATGGCCACCTTCGCGTCGGGGTGGCCGATCCCCGTGGACCACCACTTCTTCCCGTTCACGACGATCTCGTCCCCCTCGACGATCGCGGTCGCCGACATGTTCGTCGCGTCGGACGAGGCCACGTCCGGCTCGGTCATGCAGAACACGGATCGGATTTCGCCGGCCAGGAGCGGCTCGAGCCAGCGCTTCTTCTGCGCCTCGGAGCCGTACTTCCAGAGAACCTCCATGTTCCCGGTGTCCGGGGCGCTGCAATTGAAGACCTCCGGCGCGAGGAAGCTCCGCCCCGTTTCTTCGGCGATCGGCGCGTACTCGAGCGTCGAGAGGCCGGGCGCGAGCGCCGGGTCCGGCAAGAAGAGGTTCCACAGCCCGTCGGCCTTCGCCCGCGCCTTCAGCTCGTTCATCTGCGGGCTGACTTTCCAGCGCGTCCAATCGCCACCGTTTCTCTTCGCGGCGATCTCTTCCCAGTAGCGCGGCTCGATCGGCGCGATGTGCTCGCGCATGAAGCGCTTCACCCGATCGCGAAGGTCACGCGAACGCTCACTGAGCTCGAAATCCATGGCTCATGCCTCCGAGACACGGGTGTACGCGTTCGCGTAGAATGAGGCCAGTGAACTATTTGCACGCACGATCATGAACGCCATTCATGATTCGAAACGCTCCCAGAGCCGCCGCTCGAGGCTCGATCAGCTCGATCTGAACCTCCTTAGGGTGCTGGATGTCGTTCATCGCGAGCGAAGCCTCAGCCGCGCGGCGGCGATCCTCGCGGTCAGTCAGTCTGCGGTGAGCCACGCCGTCGCCCGCCTCCGCGATCATCTGGGCGATCCGCTCTTCCAACGGCAAGGGCGCGGGGTCGCGCCCACCCCCCTCGCCGATCGCCTCGCACCCACCGTGCGCGACTCGCTCGCGGAGATCGAGCGCGCCCTCGTCATGCGTCGAAGCTTCGACCCGCGGCGGGACATCGACCAGATCACCGTGGCCATGCCCGACGAGCTCGAGCCGATTGTGCTGCCCGCGCTCCTTTCCCACGTCGAGCGCGAAGTGCCGGGCGCGCTCGTCGCGAGCGTGCGCCTCGAGCGGGCACGACTGAAAGGGGATTTGCGCGCCGGGCGGATCGACGTCGCGCTCGATCTCGCGCAGCCGGCGGACGCGGATCTGCTGCATACGCGCGTCCTCCGCGACGTCCTGTGCGTCGTCGCTTCTCGGCGATGGCGAAAGCTCGATTTGGCGCGTTACCTCGACGCCCGGCACGTCGCGGTGTCGTCCCGCCGCGAAGGGCTCGCGATGGAGGACGTGGCGCTCCGTCAGCGCGGCTTGCATCGACGGCTCGTCGTGCGCTGCCGGCGCTACGAAACGGCCGGACAGATCGTCGCCGCGACGGATCTCCTCCTCACGATGCCGATGCGCTACGCAGCGCTGCGCCGCCCCGCGCTCGCGATCCGCGTCTTCCCGTTCCCGGTGAGAGTGCCGCCGATCGAGGTGCACCTCTACTGGCACCGCCAGACCGACGAGCACGCCGCGAATCGCTGGATCCGAAGCGCAGTCAAGCGCGTCTTCGAAGAGTGACGGGCACCCGAGTCGGCTGGCGAGCAGGCCGAAGACCGCTTACCGTTTCACGCATGCCGTATGCGATGACCTCGAGCGGATCCCGCGTGCACTACCAGGTTCACGGAACGGAAGGCCCGTGGGTCATCCTTCTCATGGGGCTCGGCGCTCCATCCGATCTGTGGCTCGACGTCCCCGAGCTCCTCGCGCGCCACGATCCGCCGTTCCGGGTGATGACCGTCGACAACATCGGCACCGGTCGAAGCGATCGCATGCGCCGCCCGCTGTCGCTCCGGGCGATGGCCAGCCACGTGATCGGCGCCATGGACGCGGCGGGCGTCGATCGCGCGTATCTCGTCGGGCTTTCGATGGGCGGGATGGTCGCGCAGCACGTCGCGCTCACGTATCCCGATCGCCTCGACGGTCTCGTCCTCATGGCGACGACGCCCGGGATCATTCATGGCGGCCTGCCGACGCTCCGCGCCCTACGCAGCTTGCTCCGGGTGAGCTTCGGCCGGCGCAACGATCGGGTGGCGGCGCGCGAGCTCGTCGCCGATCTCATTCTCTCGCGCGGATCACGCGAGCTCGCGGAAGCGGTGATCGAGCGGGTGACCCCTGCCTATCGTGCGGCGCCGACCACCACCGAATCGTTCGTGTATCAGCTCCTCGCGTGCGCGCTTCACTCGACGGGTCGCGATCTGCGGCGGATCCGCACGCCGACGATCGTCGTCACCGGAGACGACGACATCGTCATGGGGCGCCGAAGCAGCCGCTTCCTCGCGTCGCGCATCCCGAACGCGCACCTCGAGATCGTCCCGGGCTGCGGGCACGGGATCAACTTCACCCATCCGGAGACGGTGGCTCGCGCCATCGCACGCCTGCGCGCGGCTTGAGCGAGAAACTTCACGCCGAAACTTGGCAGCGTCTGGGTACTGATTGTATGTTCAGTCCCATGATGAACGCCATCTCTCCCCCGGTTCAAGCGGTCCTCGATCTCTTCACCACCGAGCTCACGGCGGTTCGCTTCGGCGACGTCGACGCGAACGTCCTCGGGCGCCTCGCGGCCGACACGCTCGCCGCGGCCGAAGCGGTTGCCGTCGCGCAAGCCGCGCTCGATGGCGCGCGCGGCGCGCTCCAAGAGCGGCAGGACGCGCTGCACCAGCAGGCGCAGCGTGCGCTCGCCTACGCGCGTGTCTACGCGGAGAGTGACGACGCACTCTCCATGCGCCTCGAAGCGATCGCGCTGCCGAAGCTCGCGCGTCGCGCACGGACCGAAGAGGCGCTCGTGCTCGCGCCGGACACCGCGCCCTCCGCGAAACGTCGTGGCCGCCCGCGCAAGGTCGAAGAGCTCGCGCCGGCGCGCGACGCGCCCCTGCCCGAGGCGAACGAGAGCGACGAGAGCGACACACGCGCCGACGTTGCTCCCGCTGCGGAGTGAGCGCGGAGGGCTCCTCGATCACTCGAGCTTGCTGGCGAGCCCTGCGCCATTTGGGATCGATCGTCCCGTCTCATTGAAGGCCCGAATCGCGGGCGCGATGGGGGATCGATGGACCATCTTTGTGTCCGCGAAGGCGCAGGGTATCGTGCGCGCCATGAGTCAGGGGGCCAAGTGAATACGGCGAGATCCCGCGACGCTCACTTGCGTGCAGTCGAGCCCGGAGGGTTCGATCGCCTTCTACGTCCGGTGCATCGATGGGTGTGGTCTGCGCCTCGTCGCCGCGCAGAAAAGCTCATGCGCTTCGCCGAGACGGAGGCGGATGGCGGTCGCGACATCGCGCGCGCTGCGGAGCTCACCCAAGATGCGCTCCTTCGCCGTTTGTACCTGCGTCATGCGGTCGACGAGCAGCGCCACGCGAAGTTGTTTCGCGCGCGCGGTCGGGCGATCTTCGCGGAGCTCACGCAGTCGAACGAGAGCGGCTTCCAAGCGAACTGGCTCGCGCCCGGTGAGCGCGGCCTCGACGATCTCAACGTCGACGGCGAGTCGACGGACTCGCTCCTCGCGTTCCTCCATCTGTCCGAAAAAGCTGCGGCGCGGCGCTTCGCCGTGTACCACGCGGTGCTCGATGTCGATCCGGCGACGCGCGACGTCTTCACCGATGTCCTGCGCGACGAGGCGTTTCACATGAACTACACCTACTCGCAGTTGAAGCGTGTCTCGCCCAAACGCCACGGGCTTCGCTTGTGGTACGCGCGCCTGACGCGCCTCTGGAAGGGCTATCTCCGGATCGCCTCCGCGATCGCGAACGTCATGGGCGGGGTCATGCTCACCGTCCAGTACTTCCTCTTTCTGCCGCTCTTCGCCTTCCTCGCGAAGCGTGCGGAGAAGAAGGAGCTCCCCGGCTGGGTCACGGTCACCGCGGGCGAGAGAGGCACTCTCCGCTCGCAGTTCTGATCGGGCTCTGGGCAAACATGAGGTGCTTGCTGTGAAGATTCTCGGTATTTCGGCGCACTATCACGACTCCGCCGCTGCACTGGTCATCGACGGAATCCCCATCGCTGCCGTTCAAGAGGAGCGCCTCTCCCGAAAGAAGAACGACGCAGCCTTCCCGCTCCACGCCATCGAGTGGTGCTTGGAGCAGGGGAAGCTCGAACCGTCGGAGCTCGACGCGGTCGTCTTCTACGAGAAGCCGATGCTCAAGTTCGAGCGCATCCTCACCTGCGCGCTGCGCGCGTTCCCCAAGAGCTGGCAGAGCTTCCCCAAAGCGATGAAAAATACGCTGGGCGAGAAGCTCTGGATCAAGGGAATCATTCGCAGCTACCTCGATGTGCCTTCGTCGAAGATCCTCTTCACGGAGCACCATCAGGCGCACGCCGCGGCGGCGTTCCTCACCCAGCCGACGCGCAAAGCGGCCATCCTCACGGCGGACGGCGTCGGGGAGTGGGCGACCTTGTCCGTCGGCATCGGCGAGCGCAAAGAAGACGGCTCGACGACGATCGATCTGCTCCGCGAGCTCCACTTCCCGCACTCGCTCGGGATGCTCTACTCGACGTTCACGTCGTTCCTCGGCTTCGAGGTGAACGAGGGCGAGTACAAGGTGATGGGGCTCGCCTCGTACGGCAAGCCGACGTTCATCGAGGAGGTTCGCAAGGTCGTGCGCATGCAGGAAGGCGGGGCCTTCACGCTCGATCTCGACTACTTCGATTTCCACACCACCGCGAAGCGCTCGTACTCCGAGAAGCTCGTGAGCCTCTTCGGGAAGCCGCGTGCGTCGCACGAGCCGCTCGATCCGACGACGCCGGAAGGGGCGCGCTACGCGAACATCGCGGCGAGCGTGCAGCGGGTGCTCGAAGACATTTTGGTGGGAATGACCACCGCCCTCCACAAAGAGACGGGGCTCACCGATCTGTGCTTCGGCGGCGGTGTCGCGCTGAACGGCGTCGCGAACGGGCGCATTCTGCGCGAGTCCGGCTTCTCGCGGCTCTACGTTCCGCCTTCACCGGGAGACGCCGGCTGCGCGCTCGGGGCCGCGCTCTTCGCGGATCGGGTGTACTTCAAGAATCCGCATCGAGAAGTGCCGGATCACCCCTATTGGGGGCCACAACCTGATCCCGAGCAGCTCGCGCGCGTGGCGCGTGAAGATGGCTTGCCGCTCGAGCAGGCGGCAGACGAGGACGAGTTCCTCGATCGCACGGTGGATGCGCTCATCGCGGGGCGGATCATCGGGTGGATGGACGGCGCGGCGGAGTTCGGGCCGCGCGCGCTCGGCAATCGGAGCATCTTGGCCGCGCCGCACACCGTCGAGATGAAGGACCGCCTCAATCGCGAGATCAAATACCGCGAAGAGTTTCGTCCGTTCGCGCCGGCGGTGCCCATCGAAGTCGCGGATCGCTATTTCGAGCTGCCGCCGGGCGGCGCGCGTCTCGGTGCATTCATGTCGGGAGTATTCCCGGTCCGGCCCGAGTGGCGCGACAAGCTCGCCGCGATCACGCACGTGGACGGCACCGCGCGTGTGCAGACCGTCGAGCGCGACAAAGCTCCGCGTTTCTATGCGCTCCTCGAGCGCTATGGGCAGAAGACCGGTATCCCGGTTTTGCTGAATACGTCATTCAATCTCGCCGGCGAGCCGATCGTCACGCAAGCCGTCGAGGGGTACTCGACCTTCCGCCGCTGCGGAATCGACATTCTCGTCGCGGGTCGATATCTCGTTTCCAAGAAACCGGCCGCGGCCCTCGTGCAAAACACGATCGCCGAAGACGACGGCTCTCAACCTACGGAGCAGGCGCTCGCATGCTGAAAAAGCGCGGAAAGATTGCACGCGGAATGATCGTCCTCGCGAACGCCGTCCCTTCGATCGGGGGGTTCGCGCGCGGCTTGTGGGGCTCCAAAGACGGCCGTAAGTGGCTCGCGCCGCTCGTCGTCTTCTTGTGTGTGACCGGGCTCGTTCTCGTCCTCGCGGCGAGCGTCGAGGCCGTCGCGCCGTTCATCTACACGATCTTCTGAGATGGCCGCTCCTCAGGTGGTCGCTCCTCAGGTGGTTGGGAAGCCCGTCGCGAGTCATCGCGCGCCGATGGAACGCTGGATATCGCTTCTCGCGTGCCCCGCTTGCAAAGCGGGAATCATGCCTTCCGGGCATGGTTTCCGCTGCGTGGGGTGCGGGCAATCGTACGCGATCAAGGATGGGATCCCGGATCTGCGGGTCAAATCCGAAGAGCGCACGGAGGCGGTGCGCAGCTTCTATTCGGATACGCCGTTTCCGAATTACCCGCCGAACGACACCCTCTCGGGCCTGCGCGGGCGCGCGGCGCGAAGCGAGTTCGCGCGCCTATTGGAACAAGCGATTCCGGGGGACGCGAGCGTCGTCGAGCTCGGATGCGGCACGGGGCAAACGAGCTTGTTCCTGGCCACTGCCGATCGGGTGATCATCGGCGCCGATCTCACGCGCGCGTCGCTCGAGCTCGCGGTGGGCGCGGCAGCGCGTTACGGGCTGAGCGGCGTTCGATTCATCGAGACCGACCTGCGAACGCCCGCGTTGCGCGAAGGCGCGTTCGACGTCGTCTACAGCTCGGGCGTCTTGCATCACACGCCCGATCCGCGCGCGTCGTTCCGCTCGATGGCGAAGCTCGCGAAGCCGGGCGGGATGGTCGTTCTCGGGCTCTACAACATGTATGCGCGCTTCCCGCATCGCTTGCGCCGTGGCGTTGCGCGGCTCACCGGGTTCAAGGTCATTCCGTTCGATCCGGTGCTTCGCGCGCGCGACGCGGAGCCGGAGCGGCGGCGGGCGTGGTTCCGCGATCAGTACGAGCACCCCGAAGAGCACCGGCACACGATCGCCGAGGTGCAGAAATGGTTCCGCGAGAACGAGATCGAGTACGTGCGCACCTATCCCAATACGCTGATCGGCGCGGAGCCGCTCGAAGGGGCGCAGCTCTTCGAGCCTGCGGAAGACGATTGGGGCTTGGAGAACGTGCTGTCGCAGATCGCGTGGTCGACGACGCTCGGGAGTGAAGGCGGGCTTTGGGTGACGGTGGGGCGGAAGAAGGGGTGAATCACGCGCGCGAATCGGCGCGCGCGTGATGCCCTATCGAGATGCGCTTATCGCGCGAGATGCGCGGCCTCGAGGCGCCCGAGGTTCCATTGCGTGTTGCCGCAGGTGACAGTGAGCTCGTCGCCGATGCGCACGCTCTTCCGCTGTTCGGGCGTGAGGGTGAAGGTCAATCGCCGGTGATCGTGTGCGTCGGGGAATCGGCTGAAACCGACGTCGACCGCGCCTACGTGCAGCACGCGGCGGTCATCGGTGATTGGAAACTCGGTCTCGCTCTGGAGCTCGATGTCCGTGCCGCCTTCGATGAGACTGTCGAGCGTCTTCTCCAGGAGCGAGGATCCTATGTATGTCTTTGGTTTGGCGGTGGCTACGGAGAGGATGCGCCCTTGGACGAAGGTGCTCGCGCGAGCGCGCGTGGCGGGCCTCCCGCTCGGGAGCTCGAATCGCTTGGTGAGCGAGGGAGGGTTATCGAGCGACGAGCCCGAAAGTGCGGGCGAGATCACCGACATTCCGAAGCTCCCCGCCGCCGTAGCGCGCATGTGGCCGAGATTGATGGCGCCGCTCGTCGGCTCGAACGTGAAGCGAAGCCCGCGCACGGCCGAGAGGGGCGCTTGAAAGGACGCGAGAGGAATGCGCGCCGTCTGGAGCATCGAATGAAGACCAGTGTCCTTCGAGCCGGCCGAGTTGAGCTTCACGAACTTCGACAGGTCGACCGTTCCGCGGGACAAGCTCCCGTCGGAGAGCGCGAGCCGAAGCGCGGCTTTTGTCTCTAGCGTGCTCGAGTTGAGCCAGCTGTCCGCGCGATCGATACGCAGATCGAGCGTCGAATAGTCCGATAGCTTCACGCCGAGGCCCGGCCCCGCGAAATTGATTTGGAAGTACTTCTCTCCTTCGACACCGTTCCAACGGACGACCGCGCCGTTCGTGTGCAGGTCGTGCTCGTCGAGGGGCATGTATTCGACGACCACGCCAGGGCTGGACTCGTCGCGCAGGGCCTCCGAGCTCCTTCCTTCCGCCGTAGTGAAATCGCCCAGAACGGTCGTCTTCTCCGTATCCGTCGTCTGGAGGAAGCCGCGGTCGACTCGGGTGAGCAACGTGACCGCAGGCGGTACGGGATTCTGGGGATCGAACATCCTGTTGAGCGAGCCGTCCCTATTCGCTCCGACGTTCGCGCGGAAAAAGGTACCAATGATGTTCTTTGCCAACTGCTGCTGCGGGATCGAGCCAGTCACTCCCTTCGTGGGCACGCCCCCCACGGGAACCTGGAAGAGCGGTGTGTGATTGATGCAGCCCGTCGAATCGGACGTTTGCCACTCGGTATTGAAGTAATTGCTATTCGTCCCCCAGGCGGTGAGCGACGCTTTGAAGGTCGGGTTCGCCTCGGTCAGATAAGACACCATTCGATCGAACGGACGTATGCCCTGTAGGCCGGTGTCACCGGCGCACATCGGCAGGAGCACCGCCCAGCTCGTCTCGATCGCATCGAGAGGTTTGGGGTAGGCGACATCCGTCGGGTTGACTTCGAAGATGGCCCGGATGTTCACGGGGCTCCCGATGCGCGCGGGCCAAGCGCTTCCTTTTTCGCGATAAAGCGCATTGGCCGCGCGTACGCCCTCCCCGCCACGCCCCTGACCCATCAGGCCTACTTGGTTGAAATCGAGATGATCTTTCAGACTCGCGCCGATGGACGCGGGCGTCGCCTCTGCACCGCGGTCCCACGCGCTCAGAAGGGCGAGATGTTTGAGGATCAGCCGGCCGCGCGCGTAGATGAGGCCCGGATCGTCCTGCGAATCCGGCATATCGATGGTGTTGATTCCCGCATTGGTGCTCATCGAAACGACGATGTATCCGGACGACGCAAGGTCGGTCGCGAGGTAACCGAACCCCTTGTGACTCTCGACGACGGCGGAGCCCGGCGGGCACTTGAACGTCGACGTGTACTCGACGCCGGTATCGACGTGAGGCGCCGTGCCGGTCCCGCAGGTCGCGTGATTGCCGTGCATGAAGAGGAGGAGCGGGTAACGCTTTCCGGCCTCGAGTGTCGCCGGGCGATAGACGCTCGCCCAAATCTCGGTCTCCCATTTGTCGATGACGTCCTTGTCGACCTTGGGCGCGAATCTGTACTCCTTCGTCGTCGTCTCGAGCGTCGACGACACATCGCTGCTTCGTTCGGCTTCTTCCGAGGACGCGCCGGCGCCGTCGCTGCAGCCCAGAACCGCCGGCGCGGCGGCCATGGCCATCAATGCAACGAATATACGCTTATCGAGAAACATAGTTTACTCCAATGAGGGATGAGATGGTCCGTAAGCCGCCTCGGCGCGTTCTGCGCGGGACGAGGCTCATGAAGGCGATGGCAACGGCGGCGATCCAGAAGGGCGCGTCGCCGAGGCGCTCGTAAACGGTGTGCGCGCGCATCCAGCGAAGTGTCTCGACCGCCGTCGTCTCTTCGAACATCGGAGTGAGGCCGGTGGCTTTGCCCGTCGGGTCGACGAACGCGGAGACGCCGCTGTTCGTGGCATGAACGAGATACCGTCGGTGCTCGATCGCCCGGAATTTCGCCAATGCGAGGTGGACGATGGCCGCGTTCGAATCGCCGAACCACGCGTCGTTCGTGAGATTGACGATCAGATCCGGATCCGCGCTCGCGATGGCGTGATTGGCAGGCCCGGCAAGGACGTCCTCGTAGCAGATGAGGGTCGAGATCCGATGCTCGCCGAACGGGAGCGCCGCTTCACGCGTGCCCGCCGTGACGTGACCGGCGTTCGGGATCCACCGGTAGAGCTCCGGGAAGACGTCGCCGAAGGGGATGTACTCGCCGAAGGCGAGGGGATGGATCTTGTCGTACGTGCCGCGCAGTCCATCGTCGTAGAGCACGGCGGAGTTCGTAATCGCCTCACCGCGTTTCAGTGATGCGCCCGTGAGGAGCGGCGCTTCGACGAGGCGTGCGCCCGTCGGTGAGGTGACGATGTTCTGCAGCATGGTATCGAGCGCTTCGCTCTGAATGACGTCGCTCAACGCCGTCTCGGGCCAGACGACGAGATCGACGTTGCGCGCCAGGCGCGCGGTCACGTCACGATGAAGCGCGATCGAGCGCTCGAGCGTCAGCCCGGTATGCGGCACGTTCGCTTGCACGACGCCGACCGTGACCTTCGGGGCGGCGGACATGTGCGCTTCGACCGCCGCCATGCGCCACGCGCCGAAGAGCACAGTGACGGCGGGGACGACGAGCGACGCCAGCATCCGCGCGCGATTCACTCGACGCTGCTCGAAGCGCGCCCACGCGACCTCGGCGAGGGCGAGGCTGGTCGTCGCGAGCGGAACGCCGACGAGGACCGGCCCGCCGAGCTCGGCGAGCTGCATGAGGACCGGTACGCGGTGGGCTTGAAGGGCCGCGTACCACGGAAACAAGAGCGGATAGAGCGCTTCGGTCGCGACGATCGCGAGGATGAGGGCGCGGCCGGGCGGCCATCCGTGTCGTGCCGAGCGCGCCGCGAGCCAGGCGATGACGCCGGAACGCGCCGCGCTGTACGCGAAGATGACAATCGCGATAAGCCAGCAGAAGAACCACGGCAGCTCACCGAAGGTACGAATGATCGACGGCAGCCAGCGGAGGCCGACGAAGTAGAAAGCGAGCTCCCGCGTCATACCGAGGAGGAACGCCCGCCGCGGCGACGCGCCGTGAAGCGCGACGAAGAGCGGCGCCCACGAGACGAATGCCAACGGCCAACAGTCGAGAGGCGGGCTCGCCGCGAGGCACAGGAGAGCCGCGAGCACGGCGAGCCCGAAGGCGGCCCCGCCGCCCAAGCGGGCGGCGGGGGTTACGTGCGTCGCGACTCCGGGCCGCGGCGGGCTTTGGAGCGCGACGTTCATTGTCACATCAACACGCAGCTATGGGAGATGCATTTGGCGACGTCACCGCAGACGCGATTGCAGTCCGCGTCGCGCATGCACGAGGTATTGCGGCAGGTGCCACCGCCGCCACCACCACCACCACCACCGCCGCCGCTCGGCGTGCACGATGCGCACGATCCGCCGCAGTCGGTGCCCGTCTCGTTGCCATCCATGATGCCGTCGCTGCAGCTGGTGGAGAATTGAACTCTGACCGGGGTCGAGAGCGTCATGCCGGGGCTACCCTTGCCGCCCGCATAGAAGTGGTCGATGCGCGCTGCGACGCGAAAGCGTCCATATCGCGTGTCGGAGGTTAGCGTGCCGAGGAACCCGGGATTCCCATAGAAGCGACAAGCCCCGTTTTCCCACTTGCCCGGGACGCTGAGCGCCTCGAGACGCTGTCCATCGCCGTACTGGCTGACCGAGATGGTGACGTTCGGGCAATCGCCCTCCGTGATGGGGGTCGGCGGCTGAACGACGACCTTCTGATACGGAAAGCTTGCGTGGTTCGTCACGTCGACGATGAAGCTGCCGCAGGCGTTGGCGCCATACGTATCCGGCGATTGCACCGTGGCGACGCTGTTCTGCCCCCCGAGGGTGACCGCGGTGCCCACCGACGCGTTGGTGATGGGAATGTTCCCGCACGAATTGAGGCACTGGTGATTGCTGCAAAAGCTGTCCGCGCCGCAGCCCGGATTGCACTTGTTCGGATCGTCTTTGCAGATGTGACTCGCCGCTTCGCAGGTGCTCAGCGGATTGCAGCCGCCGCAGTCTGCCTGCTCGCCGCAGGCGTTCGTGATCGCGCCGCACGTCTCTCCGTTTCCGCCCGCGCCGCAGAGCGTCTGGGGAGGGGCGACGGAGAGGCGATAGGGCGAGATCGGGATTCGGCTCTGATTCAATTGACCATTGCCGACTTGACCTTCCCTGCCGTCGCCCCAGCAGGAGAGGGTGCCCGTCGTGAGCGCGCAGATGTGCGCGTTTCCGATGGCCACTTTGAATCCATTCGTGAGGCCGGCAATGAGTGTGTGGTCGAGGAGAGTGCCTTCCGCAGCTCCGGGAATTGCGCCCTCTGCGTTCTTTCCCCAGCACGCCACCTCGCCGGTGGACGTCGCCTTGCAGGCGATGAAGTTCCCTTGTGCCCAGAATGCGTCCGGCTCGGTCGAAATGTCGACGGGCGAGTTGGTGCCGAAGGTGTTCTTCTTACCGACTTGGCCCAAATCGTTGACGCCCCAGCAATACGTCGTTTGCGCACCGTTGTTCTTCACCGTGCTCGCGCAGAACGTGCCCGTGCCGCCGCCATAGAGCGCGCCGAAGTCCGGAGCGGGGTTGAGATTGACCGGGGTGAGCTCGGCGCTCCACGGCTTGCCGGTATCCCCGCCCGACCCTTGTCCGAGCTGCCCGGACTTGTTGCTTCCCACGCAGGCGACCTGTCCGATGCCGGCAACGGTGCGCAGCACGCAAGTCGTCGATCCTCCCGCGGCGATCTGTTTGACGTTCGTGGCGCCGATCATCGGGGTGGCGACCTCCGTAGCTTCGCCCACCGAACCGGCATCACCCGGATCGCCGAGCTGGCCCTTCGTGTCGTCGCCCCAACACCAAACCGTGCCGTCGGACTTCAACGCGCAGGCGTGCGCGTCGCCGGCCGCAATCGCGGTGACTCCCGAAAGTGGCGCGTCCAGATTGTCCGACGACGGTACTTGGACGAGATGCGGCTTGTAGAGCGCCTTTCCCAGGACCTGTTGGCGAGTACCGCGGAAGCCAAGCGGCCTTCCCCAACAGGATACGGTGCCGTCGTTGATGAGCGCGCAAGCCCCTTCGAGGGTGGCCACGACCTGTTTGGCGTTGCTCACTCCCAAGTACGAGGGCGTGGATACTCGATCGCCGAGTGGAAACTGGTCGTCGGCCGCCTGGTGACCGAGGGGAAAGTACTGCGATTTGGTGCTCGGATCGCCGCCGGAGTTGTACCCCCAGCCGTACACCTTCCCGTTGATGCCGATGGCGTAGGTGGTGTCCGCGCGAGCGGCGATGTCGAGCGCCTGGCAGCTCGACTTGATGAGCGCTTCGGTGGTGGCGTGCGTCGCTTCGCCAGCGTCTTGCGGTGTGCTGCTGCAGGCGATGGCGCCGAGGGTGACGAGCAGAGAAGACAGAACGGTGCGTTTACCCAAAAGTCTGGATGCAGAAGACATTGAATTTTCTCCAAGTTGCGTAATGCGGTTCAAGGGGCGAATCGGGGTGTGGCCTGCGATTCGCCTTTATTCTAGTGAATCGTTGCTCGTTACTCGTCAGTAGGCGCTTCGTCCCGTACTCCTGCCTTGAAGTTGCGAATGGCCTGCCCGAATCCCTTTCCGAGATCCGCGATGCGGCTCCCACCGAAGAGGAGGATGGCAACGCCGGCGATGATCAATAATTCCGTAGGTCCAATGGATCCCATTGTCTTGGCTCCGAGTGTCAAATGTTGATGTCGACGGCGTCGACGTAAACGATGCGTTTTGCGTAGGATGTGGAGGGCTGGCCGATCTGCACCACGCCGGTCGCTTCACGAACGCCGTCCTCCGCGTCTGCCGCGTAAATCTCGTACTCACGGAAGAGAATGCGGTGCTTCGATCCGGGGGTCGACGCGGCGAGGGGGAAGCTGAACGACGCCTGATACGTGACGTTGCCGTCGATGACCGACTGCGGCGGGAGCATGGTCGGGTCTCCCATCGTGGTCCAATCCATCGGATCCGGTGTCGCGGTGGTGGCCTCCTGGAACTCCGCGGTGACGAAGTGCCCGGATGCCCAGCCGGTCGCGCCGCTGGGGATGGCCGGGAGGTTCGGCGCGGTCGGGCCCGAGAGCGAAACCGTGAATCCGCCGCCGCCCCTGTCGACGACGCTCGAAGTGCGGTTCGCGCTGAGCTGCACGAAGTCGGTGCAGACGACCCGTGACATATGCAAGTTGCCGATGCTCTCCGGTTGATAACGAACGAGCGCCAAGCGAAGGAAGGGGAAGTATGCTTTTTCGATGTCGAGCGCGATATCGAAATACCAGAGTCCGCGCTCGCGATTGAACGACGGGCGATAGGTGGCGAGGTCGACCGTTCCGGCGCCCTCTGCGAGCGGAACACCGGTGACGATTCCGGCCGAATTCGAGGTATTAACGCGGCTCTTGTCGAGGGTGCGCAGGCCTTTGCGAAGCCAGATCGGATCTTGCCCCCACACCGAGACCAGGTTCGGCATCCTCGCCGCATCTGCGTCGCTCTGCGCGAGGACGACGCCCAGGCGCTCGTCCGCCCCGGACGCGAACCACCCGCGATCGACGTAGACGCGCACGATTCCGCCGCCGCGCGAGCGGCTCGATGTGCTTCCCGAGGCGCCGCTCGCGAAGGTGAACGACGGAACCGCGTAGAGGACGCGCGGGACCGGCGGACGGGCGGAGCTCTTGCAGACGACCGGGGGCGAGAGCGTCGCGGTGCGGGTGATGTTCGCCGTGTCCGAGGTGATCGACGGCGGGAAGTACTCCCGGAAACGCGTCGTGGCGACGGTGGAGAACGTGATGTCCCGGCGCTTCGTGTCGCCGAAGAGCTGGCGCACGGTCTGGGACGATGCGACGTCGGCGACGTTCGGTGTGAGCGTGTGAATCGCGCCGGAATGGGCGATCGGGTTCGTGCTCGGATCGATCGAAGAGTCGGCGCCCGGCGAGTCGATGTACTCGTCCCAGGATGCAACGAGATCGAGCCGGCCCGTGCTCTGTCCGTCGAAGCCGAGGCGCGTTTCGAGCGTCTGCGCGGTCTCGCCCTCGGCCCGCGGATTGGCCTTGATGGCGCCGTCCGCCAGGGTCGGCGGACGCGGACGCTGTACGGCATGGACCAGGGTGAGCGTGCGTGGCGGCGAGAGCGCGGGGAGCAGCCCGTTCTTGGCGCTCGTGTACGTAGCGTCGGTCTCGTTCGCGGGGCCGAATGCGTGTGCCCGCGGCTCGCCCAAGGTGCTCGAATAGGTGACGTCGAGCGTCGCTGCGGGCGGCAGAGCGATCGTCGTCGGACCGGAGGCGCCGCTTTGGGCGGCATTGAGGCCGCTGAACGTGATCCCGGAGGACGACTCGCCGAGAACGATGCGAAACGTCGAGAGCTCGGGCCACGAGTCGCCGGACACGTTGTTCGCGCGTGTGCCGTACGTGCGGAAGAGGGGCGCGGTGGAGACGCCTTGGACTGCAATCCCGGTCGCGTTCGCGTCGGGCAAATACGGTAGTGTCACCGTATCGGTGTCGAAGATGACGTATTGCCCCTGCTGGAGCGCGCTCCCGCGCGGCGTGATGTCCTGATTGCCGGTGAACGCCGGCTCGCCGGCGGCGATGGCATTCGCGACGTCCGGCATGGAGAACGGGGGGGTGACGATGCTTCGCCCCGGCTGCTCCAATGTTCGATATTGCCCTGTCGTCGTGTCCGTCAGATAGCGATCGTTGAACGTTCCGTCCTCTTTCGAGACGATTGCCCACGCGGCCTTCACCCGCGCTTGCGGGGTGGTCAGCTTGCTTACCGCGGCGTCGATCGCACCGTGGAACTCGGCAAGCTGCACCGACGTTTTCGGCGGCGCGACATGCCGCTCGCACGTCGCGTAGTACGCGTTCATGCCCATCGTCGGCGGCGCGTCCGCGGGGGCGCCCGGCGGCGCGACGTTGTTTTTCGCGGCCCAGGCCGCGGCGTCGAGGGGGGTCGGACCGTACGGATCGCTGCGAATGACGAGGTGCTCGAGGCTCTCGCCTTCACTCACCGGACGACGGATCTGGAGCACCGGCGGTGACACCGGCTCGTAGCGACGAAACGGCTTGGCGGCGCTGGCGTGCTCTTTCGTGTTGTCCGACGCTGCGGCGCTCATGTCGTTGCCGCAGAGGTCCACGGCGCGCACCCGGAATTGATACGAATGGCCGAAACGGAGCTTCAGGAGAGAGCCGGGCTGGGGAACGATCTTCGACGCGAACGGCAGATTGAGCGCTGCGCCCGAGCTCAACGGATCGACGGCGCCGTCTCCCTGCGAGCCGTCGGCGGTCGGGCCCACGCTGAGGCCGGGGCGCGATGCGACGAGGCTCCAGCCATCCCAGTGAAACATCGACTCGTTGACGTTGTGAATCGGCTCGTCGTTCGCGGTGCTGAGCGCCGTCGCCTTCACGTACCCTTCGTCTCCGAGCACGCTGATGGGCTGCGCGCCGTTCGCGAAGGTGAACGTCGTGTTGCGCAGGCAGAGCGAACGCCAGGTGCCGCCGTCCTCGCGCACGTCGACGCGGTAGCCGCGCACGAAATTCTCGGCAACGAAGGTAGAACCGCTCGGGTTCCAGGACATCGTGTCTTGGAAGCGGAGCCCCACGTGCATCTCGCGTTCGACGTGATGAAGCGCGATCCCGACGGTGCGCAGCGCGGGGAGCGTTACGGTCATCGAGGCGGGGCCGCCGGCAGCGACGCTCGCGTCGAGGTCTTTCGACGCCTTCTCCGCGTAGTGCGAGAGATGAACGGACGCATGATCGATGTCGAGATCGTCGATGTGGACGAGCTTCTTGTTGTCGACCGGGACGAGCCCGTTCGTGTCGACGAGGGCCTGGATGTCGTCGCGCGTGGGGTAGCCCGGCGGCTTGTCGACGTCACCGTAGACCGGCCGGAACGTAGGCGTCGATCCGCTCCCGGCGGGACGAAGCATGCAGTACGTCCACGGGTGATTGACTTGTAGATTGGGGATCGACGTCGTCGGCTGGACGAAGATGTTCGTATAGCCATCGAGGCTCTGCCCGGTGGGCACGGTGAAGATCAGATCGATGATCAACCCGAGGCGGCGCAAGATCACCGGATGATCCGCGAGGTGGCCGATGACTTGGTGGAAGTCGACGGACGGCGGAGCCGCAGGTCCAGTCCTCGGGACGATATTGCGATAATTGTCCCGATTGTGATGCGCGGCGGCGCGGGCGAATTCGACCGTTTGCGGGTAGTCGGTCGTCGGCACCACCGCGGCCGCGTCGGACGAGAGGGACGGCGTCGTTCCACCGATATTGTTCTTCACTGCCGCGCCGAGACTCGGGACGTGCGGGAGGACCATCGCGATGTCCGCGGTGCGCTTGCTGAGCTGGTCGGTACCGCCGCGGGCGATCGTAGGCTTGGTGGCTCGGGTCGCCACCGAGCCGTAGGTGCTTTTGACCGCCTCGCTCACGTCCTTCGATTTGAACGAGAGAAGCCCGCTCGCGCGAAAGTCCTTTACCCGCCACGGCTCGACCCGTTGCTGAAGGCCGAAGATCGTTCTCCAAAGGGCGGAGTCGAATCGATTGACGGCGTACTTCGGATTCGGATCGAAGGTGGCATTCGTGCGCGGATCGCTGGCGGCCGTGCCCCGAAATTGTACGCTGAACGTCAATCCGGCGACGGTGGCAGGCCAATCGACGAACGCGGGAACGTTCGCCAGCGTGGTGTCCGTGATCTGGGGAGTGACGTATACGGAGAGAGAGGCGACGGTGACGCCCGTGCTGGGGTTGGCGCTCACGATTCCGGTCGGAATCGCAGTGAACATAACGGCGTTGGTCATTGTAAGTCCCACTCGGTTGATCAGGCGTAAGCGTTGCAGTAGTCGGCCCAGTACTGGCTTTCGTTGAGCTCGTTCGGCGGCATCAACTGGCGCAGCGTCGGGTCGTTGTTGCAGGCGTGGAATTCCTTCCGCACGTGCACCGTCCGATGAAGGCTGAAGAAGAGGACGCTGACGTCGATCGAGATCTCACCTTCGGCGACCATCACCTTGTTCGAGATGTCGTATTCCATCGTCAGGCGTACATCGATCGACACCGAGACGATTCCCATGACATCGAGCTGCCCGTGGAGGCGGAAGAACGCGGAGAGCGAGATGTCCTTGCCAGTGCTGTTCCCGTTCGCGTCGTAGGCAGTCTTGAGGGTGAAGGTGATCCCGATGGTGATCGAGATGCTCCCCTGGGCGATATCGAGGAGAGCGAAGGCGATTTGCGCGCCGACGCAGATGGACGCTTCGAGAAACTCGAGGCCGGCGGGCGAAATCGAAAATACGAAGTAGCCGCCGCCGCCGTACATCGCGATCGTGATGAGGAACGGGTGGTCCTTGTCGCAGAAGGAGAACGTGAAGAGGAGCGTCTTGACGGCCGCGCCGTCGGAGAAGAACGGAATCTCGAGCTTGGCGCTGAGCGACAGGTTTTCGAGGCTGAAGACGCCAATCGCGATATTCGGAATATGAATCGAAAAGCCCGCGTGGATTCCGCCAGTGTCGATCTTGAGGTACGGCGGATCGCTGAATCCATCGAGGGGAATGATCTTCCGGAGAGTCTCCAGGAATCCGAGGTAGCTGCCGAACTCGATCCCGTTGATCTTCACGTCCACGTCCGGCTTCTTCCCAGCCAGGGCGGTGAACGAGATGTGATCGAACTGCATCGCGATGGGCGGTTTGCCGTTCTTGTCGACCGGACCGAGGCATAGATCGAAGTGATCCAGGCGGCAGCTCACGTCGACGCCCGCTTGCTTGCCGTTCTTCGTCTTGGTGCGCGCTTCCATCGACAGCGCGAGGGCGTGCTGCGTCGCGGGGCGGAAGACGAGCCAGTCGGTGTGCGGGATGAAGTACGAGCCGATCTTCGGGTGCCAATCGATCTTCAGCGTCATGTCGCTGAGCGAGTGAATGGCCTTCTTCGCTTCCTCGAAGATCTTCTTGAGACGGGTCGCGAGCGCTCCGATGTCGCTGACGTCGCCGATGATCTCTTGCAGGAAGGCGAACTTCGAGAGGAAGCCATCGCTGAGCGACGGAGCGAGCTGAAGGAGCGCGTTCGTGACCTTATGGCGCGCCTCGTCGTTCGCCGCCACGGCGGCTCCGGCGGCCGCGGTCGCCGCGACGACGGCCGTCTTGGCGTCGATGGTGGCACGCGCCGCGAGCTTCGCCAAATCGACGATCGCGTCCTTGAGCTTGATCCCGTCGGCGAGGATTCGCGGGAGAGAGCCCGCTGCGTCCTTGGACGCCGTGAGCGCGTCGATGTCGAGGTGCTCGAGGTGCTGGAGCGCGTCACCGAGCGAGCCGTAGAGGAGCCTCGCCCGAACGAGGACCACCGTGACCTTCCGAACGACGGTGCGCCATTGTTTCAGCTCGATCCCGGTCGCTTTGGCGAGCACGCCGCTGACGCGGCTGTCCACCACGGGGTCTGGATTGCCCGCGGCGACCGCGGCGGCGACGGCCTCGACGTACTCGTCTCCGAGGAGCTCTTTGACGTTCGTCCAGATTCTCTCGATCCAGCTTTTTACGTCGTTGATCGTCGAGAGGATCTTCTCGACCTCGTTCAGCGCCTCGGTGACGAACTTCGGTGCATAGCGGAGGGCAGCACCCTCGAGCTCGGTCGCGAGCCCTCTCATGTCGTTCGCGGCTTCGTCCGGGTCGACCGCTTTGATGATGTCGATGATGCGGAAGACGCCGAAGATCTTGACCTTGTCGAGCTCGTCGGCGGCAAGGTTCAGATACGATCGTGGATCGAATGCGCCGTCTTTCGCGAGTGGCGCGGAGGAGACCGGGGCGAGCGTCGTCGACGTCGTTTCCGCGACGTGTTGGGACGGGCCAGTGGTGCGCGAGATGGCATTGAAGTTGATGTTCGGTGCGACGAAGCCCGTGCCTCCATCCGGACGATTGCAAAAATTCGCATTCACCGGTGCAGTGAGCTTGAAGAGGAGCTGCGACTTGTTTTGCTCCGTGTCGAGACCGGCTTTCGCGAATTGCGAGTGATACGTGGCAGTGACCGACTGCCCGTCGGTGAACGAATGGAGCGCCTCGACATCGAGGACCGTGCCCGAAACGACGGGAAGCCACGGGAACTTCTCGTCGACCAGCGCGAAGTTGAGATAAAGCGCGCGCGTGGCGAAGGACGTGTCGTCTTTCGTCGAGTAGGCGTACGCGATGCGCTGGCCGTTCATCGCGATATTGAGGCTGACGTCGTTCTCGTCGGGGGCGAGGACGCCGAGCTTCGGCACCGTCCGGTTCTGGAGGCTGTTGCGAAACGCTTCGATCGTGGCGGAAGTGGCCGGCGTCGTGACGAAGAAGAGCGGCACCGAGAATTGAATGGCCCGCCCGCGCTGGTCGTAGCCGACCGCCGGGATCATGATTGGCGTACCGGAGAGGTCGAGGGGCCAATAATTCGTTTCTTGGGACGTTTGGCAGACGAACGTGGTTTCTTTGAGCTCCACGCTCGAAAACGGCCAGCGGAGAAGCGTCGGCTGGGTGCTGGCCTTGTAGCCCTCCGGCCGATACGACGTAATCGGATTACGGATTACGATAATGTCGTATTTGTAGAGAACGCCGATCGCGCCGCGCTTCGGATCGTCGTTGCGGGTCGTGACTTGAAACTTGGTGGCGACGTTCCCGAAGGGGAGGAGCGCGCCGATCGAGCTCGTTTGAACGTAGCTCTCACGGCCGCCGCTGATCTTGTGAATCCAACTCGCCAGTTGCGTGTCGTCGAACTCGGCGTGCGCGTCGAGATAGCCGCCGAGCGCCGAGAGCATCAGGCGATTAACCTGAATCGCGGGCGCGTTCGCGGAGCCTGACGTGTTCGTCACGAGGCGTCGGCGATCCTCGGGCATCATCGACGGATTCTGCAGCTCGCCTTTGAGCCCTTCTCGTCGAATGGTCGGGTCGTTCTTGAGCTGCGGATCGTCGTCGCGCGTCGACAGCGCGCGGACCGTGCGCAGATACGCAATCCGCTCGTCCGCGGTCGCGGCGATCCCTTCCGGGACGGTCCGCGCGCCGAGGACGGTGTGCCAGATCTCGGTCGCACCGGTGTTCCCGCGCACCGGTGTCGTCGCGTGCGTCCATCCGGCGAGCGCGTTGGGTGAGAGCTGCACGCGATAGGGAATTTCGAGCTTCGTGGCCGAGCCGTTCGCGAAGTCGTCGGGGACCGAGGCGCCACGGCCCCGGTAGTCATTCATCCACGGCTGAATCCCTTCGAGCTTCCCCTCGAGCGCGAGCTTGCGCGCTGACGCGGCGGGATCGATATCCGCGTTCAGCTCCGTGAGCCTGCTCTCGATTCGAGGCGGTGCGGTGGCAGGCTTCGGCGCCTCCACGGTAACAGCGCTCGTCTTCTGCATCGGCGCGCTCACCACGACGCTGCTCTTCGCGCAGATATCGAGGATCGCGCTCAGCGCATAAGGCGCCGGGACATACGCGTCCGGCAGACGGAACACGATTCGCGAGCTTCCGCCGAGCCAGGCATTCGAGAACGTATTACGCGGGATAGGCGGCGTGTTCGGATCGGGCGCCTTGGATGGATCGGACTCCATCACATACTTCACGGCGTCCTCGACGATCGCCTGCGGCGGGAAGTCGACCATGATGTAGGCGGCCGCGGCGGGCACGAGCTTCACGAGCTGCCCCGAAGCGCTGCGCTTCAAGTTCACGAAGCCGAAGGTGAGGACGAGCAGGTCCTCCGGGCGAACGACGGAGACCGTCGTGCGGGCCGTGAGCGCCTCGCCCTCGCCGCCCATGAATGGATCATCGCTGCCGCCACAAGCGCTGAGCGCTTGGGGAAGCGTGGCCGTCGCGAAGGCAGCGCCGAGAACCTTGAGGAAGGCTCGCCGATCGAAGTTGCCTATCGCCGTGTCCGATTCGTCACTAAGTTTTTTCTCGTCGCTGCTCATTAGGACAAGGCTCCGTCGAGGAGAGGGCGGTTCTTGGGTTTCGTGGCCGAACGCGAACGCGCGGCCGCCTCGCGCGGACGCGAAGGCAAGCCACCGCGTTTCGCGGGCGAGCCGCGCTCTCGCGCGTCGCTCACGCGCACTCCTTCAGCAACCGACGTGCCTCACGCCTCGAGCGCGATTCATGCGCAATTCGTGGATGCGCGACGCGCGAAGCCCGAGGCATGCAACGCTCTCCGCGTTGCATGCAGCAATTCGTGCCGTTGCACTCGATTCGAGGCGCGAGGCCGCCTCCTGTCAGAGCGAACGAGCCCTACGCGTCAATCGCCCATCGCGACCGCGAACGTCACTTGCCCAGGCGCGCGACCGCGCGCCGTCACTTGCCCAGGCGCCGTCACTTGCCCAGGCGCGCGAACGCGCGCGTCACTTGATCGGGGGACGTTGCACGCCTGGCGCAGCGGTCGCAGGGCTCCAGCGGATCGCGTCGAGGATCACCGCGGAGTCCTTCAGCCCGTCGAACGTGTCGAGGATGATGAAGCGGACCTGGATCTCTTCGTTCGGAACGACCGGAAACGCGGCGGTGAGCCAGCCGCTCCCGCCGCCGTAGATGTACTTCTTCGTGCCGTCCGTAGAGAGCGCCGTTCCGTCGTTCGGGATGCTGCCCGCGCCGTCGAACCACGTTCCGGTCAACGTGCCGAGCACACCGTTCGGCGCGTCGCCGTCGATCCCGACGCACTGCTGAAGTGCGACCGCCTTCTCTTGCGAGAGCCCGGCCGGGCCCGGCGCCTTCGGACACAGCTGGAAGAAGCCGCTGTTCACGGTGATCGCGAGGCCGTTCGCGTCCTTCGCCACGTTCTCGCCGTGGAACGTGCTGCTCTGCACGAGGACGAAGAAGGCATCATTCAGCGACGCGTTCCAGAACTGATTGAACTCGCTCGAGAAGAACGAGAAGTCGAACCCCATCGCCTGGGCGTTGCTCGGCACTTTGATCCAAAGCGTCAGCTCGCCCCAGTCCTGCACCGAGACGCCGCCGGCGGGCGCGCCGTTGCTGAGGGACGCGCAGTCGAGCCCACTCAGCGGGATCGCGCCGCATGCGTCGTTCAGCTTGAAATCAGGCTCGTCGAGCGACTGCGACTCGCGGGGCCGCTTCGTGCCCCAGGGGCCGTTCGACAAGCCGATCATCGATCCGCCTTGCCGTGGCGCGTTTCCACCGAACGCCGAGACGATCCCGACTTGCTCGGGCTTGGTCTTGGATGTCCAGATGCGCTGCGACGGACCGTAGCCTTTGACGCTCCCCCAGTCCGCTTTGACGAGCGGATCGAAGAACGTCCCGTCTTTACGCGCCGTCTTGTTCGGGCAGAGATCCGCGGCGCGGGCGAAGTCGCTCGGCTCGCCGGGCGGCTTGTTGGGGAACGTCTCGCAGTGGGTGATCGGGTCGTCGACCGTTCCGTCGCAGTCGTTGTCCTTGTTGTCGCCCGCGAAGTCGAAGGCGTTGGGATTGATCAGCGGATCGTTGTCGTTGCAATCGAGCGGGGCGTCGAAGCCGTCGTTGTCGCAATCGGCGCCCGGACAAATCGATCCGACGTCTCCCGGGCCGAACCCGCCGTCCGGGATCCGTTGGCCCGCGTCGAACGCGCTCGTCTCGTTTTTCGTGCCGCATCCCGCGATTTGCAGCGGAAACAAGGCCGCGCCGAGCGCGATCGTCAGCATGCCTGCGTAATCGATCGCGCTCACTTTTCCCCGTGCTGGTCCTGAGAGGGCCACGACGCGCTTCCTCATCCCGCGCCTCACGCGTTACTGCGCCGCCTGAACGTCGCCTTGCACGCCGCCCGTACCGTTCGGCGCGTTGCTCTGCCCGTTCGTTCCGCCCGAGCCGACGCTCCCCGGTCCGCCGCTCGCGCACTGCGAGTTCGTCGTCGTGGGCGACGTGCCTTTGTAGACGATGCACACCGACGGTCCTGCGGTACCGCCGGAGCCCGCGCCACCGCGCCCGCCCGGCCCGCCTTGCGCGCCGTTTCCACCGCCGCCGCCCGAGCGCGAGCTGCAATGGTTCGAGTCCGTTTGCCCGCCCGCGCCGCTGCCCGGAGGCCCGCCGCTCCCGCCGTTTCCGCCGTTTCCGCCGGGGCCGCCGTCGCCGCCACGTTGGGTCGTCATCTTCGACGCATCGACCGTCACCGAGGAGCCGACCATCGCGATCGCGAAGCTCCCGCCGCCGCCACGACCGCCCTTGCCGGTCTTGCCGCCGCAACCGCCGCCGCCACCACCGCCGCCGCCGCCGCTGCTCACGGGGCCGCAGTCGGTGCAGATGAAGATCGTCCCGTGCGCCGATCCGCCGCCGCTTCCACCGGCGCCGCCGCCGCCGCCCGGAAGACCATCGCTCAACCCATCGCCGCCTGCGGGCGGCATATACGTCCCCGTCCCGTCGAGCGCGCCGAAGCTCGTCCCCGGATTTCCGTTCGCGCCCGGATCACCTTTGCCTCCCGGCGTAGGCGCGGTCTGCGGTGCAGCGCCGTCGCCCGAAGAGAGCCCGCCGCACGATCCCGCGCCGCCGCCCGGCCCGCC
>JADMIO010955812.1_pt1 | contig 31216 bp, 20 predicted proteins | sample 8958161 | NCBI WGS metagenome assembly JADMIO01 (sample SAMN16585339, study PRJNA669376) | soil metagenome | isolation source: Crop rotation soil | place: USA: Cullars Rotation, Alabama | collected 2011 | reverse complement strand
GAACCAAATATAGGTATATGTTTACTAAAATAGCAATCCCGTTATTTAATCACCAGCGACATACTTATTTCTACTGAAATATCAAATGCGAGAGAAGGAGCACCAATTGCAGATCTTGTGTGGTGTCCGTTGTTCCCAAAAATTTCAACCAAAAGATCCGAACAGCCGTTTATTACGGATGGCTGGTCGGTGAAATCAGAAGTGCAGTTCACTGTACCGTCGACGTTTAGTATATAATCAACCTTATCAAGCGTTCTTATCGCCGCCCTTGTTATGAGCAGTAAATTCATCACAGTTAACCTTGCGGCATTATAACCTTGTTTGGTGCTTACTTCTTTGCCTAATTTTCCTTTGTACTGTGCGGGTATCACGGCTCCTCTAAGAGGACCCGAGCCGGATAATGTGAGCAGTTTGCCGGTTTTTCTAAATAAGATAAAATTGGCTCCCTTCGGAACTTGCGGCATGGGCGGCAACCCTTTTAGAGCCATAAATTTCTTGTCGTACGACATATGATTAGATTTGGTTTACGAAGAAACAAGTGGAGACGGAGATCATTTTTACAGGATGGAATGATGAATATAGTTATAATTTAAAAAAACAAATAACTATTCTTTCAGAGGCAATGGAAACGTTTATGTGAAGGTTTGATTATCAAAATGAGTCACTATTTAGTTCCGTTATCAATCATGCGCGGCTTTCACCTGACTGAGGAAATAAAAAGAGTATTTCGAATAACTAAACGAGAATCTTACATTAGTAACTATAAATAACTGCTTACTGATGACTAAAAAATATAAAACGGACACGATTGAATGGAATAGGGTGTTTCATCCGGGAAACCTGTTGCTCATCATCTGTGGCGTCGGGCTTGCGGTGCTCGCGATGAAAGGCTTCATGATCCCGAACCATTTCATCGATGGGGGGGTTACGGGCGTGTCAATTCTATTGCATGCAATGCTTCACATCAAGATCAGTATTCTCATTGTTTGCATCAATCTTGTTTTTATTTATCTCGGCTACAAGCGTATAGGGAAAACCTTTGCAGTGCAGACAGCTATCGCCGTTGCCCTTTTATCTGTAGGATTAATTTTTTTCAATCCCAGCTCTATAACCAAGGACAAGCTTCTCATCGCCATTTTCGGCGGCATACTGATTGGCTCTGGTATGGGCCTGGTGATAAGAGGCGGCGGTGTGATAGACGGAGCGGAAGTCGTGGCCGTCTTTACCCGACGAAAAACAGGATTTTCAAATAGCGAGATCATCATGATGATCAACACGCTCATTTTTGGCGTAGCGGCATTCCAGTTCGGCATTGAAACCACGATGTATTGCATTATTACTTATTTTACCGCCACGCGAGCAACCCACTATGTGGTAGATGGGATAGAAGAATTTACAGCCATGAATATTGTTTCATCTCACCAGGATGAAATCAAAAATTATCTCGTAAACGAGTTAGGAAAAGGCATAACGGTGTACAAAGGCGAGCGCGGGTATCTTCCCGGCAGCTTTGAAGTAAGAACGGAAGCAGATATCATCGTAACTATTATCACCCGTCTTGAAATAAAGCAGATCCAGGATGGTTTGCTCAAAATCGATCCCAAGGCTTTTGTCTACGTGCAAAGCATCAAGGAAGCGGCGGGCGGTGTTTTAAAACACAAGGCGCATGCAAAATAGCTCTTCAATGAAAACATTTGTGGTAGACCTGTTGAAAAGCAATATACCCGTGTTTTACTACTATCACAACTGGGAGCATACGCTTTACGTCACGGACAAAGCAATTGAAATTGGTAAAGAAGAAGGCTGCACGGGTGAAGAACTGGATTTGGTTGCTGCTGCAGCGCTATGGCATGATACGGGATTTATAAAAACTTATGCTGATCACGAAGAACAAAGCCGCCTTCTTGCTGGACAGTACCTGCCCGGCTATGGTTATTCAACACAACACATAGACAAGATCTGTGGAATGATTATGGCCACCCAGATTCCGCAATCGCCGAAAAATAAATTGGAAGAGATCGTTGCCGATGCCGATCTTGAATACCTGGGAACAAGTGATGCCGCTACAAAAGCCGAATATTTATTTAAGGAATGGCGGCACATCAATCCTTTGTTAACCCGGGAAAAATGGAACCAGGTTCAGATCTCTTTTCTTCAAAATCATCATTATTTTACAAGGTTCTGCAAGAGACATAAAGAACCTGCAAAAGCGGAGTACTTAAGGTCTCTGATCGATAAACAGCAATAAATCCTGAATTTTTTACAGCGGGAATATTTGGATAAATTGTAATCCGGAATCGCGCATGTTCAATTCCGCGGATCCCGCCCTTCGTAAGACTCAAACAACCTTAACCGTCCAGCCAGGTCATTTATGTTGCGCAAGTAGCACGCATCGGCACTAAAAGTTTGGATAACTGCTATGGAGGCAAAATCAATCAAAGGAAAATCTACGGAAGAAATTCACTCGGCCTTGACGCAAAGCATGTCGGACGGCCTTGAGCCCAAACTTGCAATTGTTTTGGCTCTGCAGGAGGTACTCTTGGAATGCATAACTTAACAGCCTGTGTTGTGGCGATGAAAGAAAAAGAAAATGAACCAACAGCTTTCAAACATAGAACTTCTTATTCAGCAATCCGCCTTATCTGAAGAGGAGAAACACAAACTGCTAAGTGAAATTTCGACCGTTGGCAAGCAATGGAATATACTGGAGTTCAAGTTTGATCGGGCCGAAAAAATAAAAAATACGACCGCCGTTTTACTTGAAGAGACGATTGAAGAACTTGAACAAAAAAGAAAGGCTGTGGAGGCTCATAATCGTGAGTTGGAGATCGAATCGTCGCTGGAAAAGGTTCGTTCACGTTCATTAGCAATGCATCATTCGAATGAGCTGGAGGAGGTAGTACGGTCTTTATTCGAGGAACTTGTACAACTCGGTCTTGCGTTTGATGGGGCCCTTATTTTTCTTTTTCAAAAAGCAATACGAAATATCCAGCTCTGGATTGCCACGACGCATTTGTCAGCGCCGGTTAAGATTGATCTGCCGTATGATGACGGGGTAGAAAATAACGCCGTGATCAAAGATCTGTGGCACGCAATTGAACATGGGGAGCACATTTTTAACCGGTCGTATTCGGGTAAAGCCAAAGATGATTATTTCTCTTATGTTGCAAAGCACAACGAACCCAAGATACCGGCCCACGTAAGGCAGTTCCAGGCACAGAAGGAGCGCTGGACACTCCACATTGCTGCTGAAAAGAATTCAATGACCGGCTTTGACAGTTGGAGCGATAAGACAATAAACGATGAAGAGTTTAGAATTTTAATAAGGTTCGCAAGGGTCTTCGAGCAGGCATATACGCGATTTCTCGATTTGCAAAAAGCAGAAGCGCAGGCAAGAGAGGCAAACATAGAAGCGTCCCTGGAAAGAGTGCGTTCAAGAAGCATGGCAATGCACAAGAGCGATGAGTTGAAGGAAGCGGGTGAATTGTTATGGAATGAATTGGGAAAATTGGGAATTTCAAGTCTCTCCAGTGGCTATGCGTTGATGGATAAGGATGAAAGGATCGGTTGGATCTACGCCCCCAATCCCGCTACAGGCCAAATAAGTGATCAGATCGGTGTTTTGCATACAGCAACGAAAGAGATGCGTGCGGTGCTGTCAAGCTGGAAAAAAAAGGAGCCTGTGTGTATCGTCGAAATGAATGAGCAGGAGACCATTGCTCATCAGACATTTATTGCAGAAAAAAGCCTTGGTCCGGATGGCACTATACTTCGTTGGATCACGGCAGAGCAACTGATCGCCCTTTCGCCGAAGCGACTATTCCTGCACAACTTCAATTTCAATCAGGGCTACCTTTTGATCGTTGGCGGTAACAGGTTAAGTGAGGAACAGATAGAACTGATGCGCCGTTTTACCAAGGTATTTCAACAAACCTATACTCGCTTTCTCGATCTGCAAAAAGCCGAACAGCAGGCAAGAGAGTCGCAAATACAACTGGCGCTCGAAAGAGTGCGTGCAAGAACCATGGCGATGCAACGAAGCGATGAGTTGTCAGAAACGGCATTAGTGCTTTTTCAACAGTTTGCTGCATTAGGTGAGCACCTGATTCAAATTACGATCGGCATAATGAATGAGGAAACAGCTTCGATGGAATTCAGGGTGACCGACTGGGGCGGTGCCGGATCGATGGTCAGCGATGGATTCAAGGTCAGTCTGGACGAACCTACTTTAATCAATAAGATGTATGCAGGCTGGAAAAACGGCGATAAGTCGGTCATCATTGATCTGTCGGGAAAAGACCTGGAGGGATGGCTTCAGTACAGAAATAAAGTAAGTGGAGTGCAGGTTAAAAGTTCGGATACCAGTGGCCGCAGAGTGATCAGTGTCGCGTTCTTTTCTAAAGGGCTCATATGTTTTTCTACTCGTTTGCCACCGCCACAGGAAAGCATTTTGATACTTGAAAGGTTTGCCGGCGTTTTTGACTTAACCTACACTCGTTTTCTGGATCTTCAGAAAGCAGAGGCACAGGCAAGAGAAGCGAAGATCGAGGCGGCGTTGGAGAGAGTGAGGGCAAAGGCCATGGCTATGCACAAAAGCGATGACCTTAGTCCTGCCGTCGCTATTGTGTTTGAAGAGCTGGACAAACTTGATCTGGGCATGGCACGGTGTGGTATCGGGATTCTGGATAAAGAAAGCCGGAGCGCGGAGGTCTGGACGACGTCCGCGTCTGATAACGGAAACGCGGTGCAGGTTTCGGGCGATGAATCCATCGACATACATCCACTTTTGCAGGGCGCGTTCGGTGCTTGGTTGAAGGGTGAGGATTTCTCTTATACTCTCGAGGGCGAAGACCTCGTTCAGTATTATAAGGCTGTAGGTGCAACCAATATTAAGCTGCCGCAATCGCAGGCCGGAGTAACAAAGCAATTCTATTATTTCGCGCCGCTCGAATCCGGCGGATTGTTTGCGTTTCGCGAATCGGAATTTCCAGATGAGGGAAGAAAGGTCATGAGGCGCTTTGCCAACGTGTTTAATCTTACCTACAAACGTTTTCTCGATATCCAAAAAGCGGAAGCGCAGGCGCGCGAGGCGATGATCGAAGCAGCCCTGGAGAGAGTGAGAGGCAAAGCTATGGCGATGCACAATAGCAACGATCTCTCCGACACCGCGAGTATTGTATTTACGGAACTAAGAAAATTAGGCGTCAATCCAATCCGTTGTGGCGTCGGTTTGTTAAGCAAAGAGTCAAGAAAGGCGCAACTTTATTCCGCAACTTCCAGCACCTCCAGCAACAGCCTGTCATTGGTCGGTTGGGTTCACTTAGAGAAACATCCTGTATTACAGAAGATCTATGATTCGTGGGTTGATCAGGAAGACTATTTTCCTGAACTGAAAGGCGACGAGTTGAGCTCGTACTATCAATTGCTACTAGCGGGTTTATCGGTTCCCGTGCCGGATTTTACCAACGATCAAAAACAATATGGCTACTTCGTGCCTTTTTCCATCGGGTGCTTATATGCCTGGTCGGAAACTCCGTACGACGATACCGAGATAAAAATTTTTCATCGTTTTGCGGGCATTATAGATCTCACGTTCAGACGTTATCTCGAGTTGCAGCAATCGGAAACCAACGCCAGGCACGCCGTGAAACAAGCGGCACTGGACCGGATCCGCGCCGACATTGCCTCTATGCGTTCGATAGATGATCTCGACCGCATCACCCCTTTGATCTGGAATGAACTGACCATCCTGGGGGTCCCCTTCATCCGTTGCGGCGTATTTATTATGGATGATTCACACCAGTTGATCCATACGTTTCTTTCAACGCCCGACGGAAAGGCCATTGCGGCATTTCATTTACCCTATGATACGCCCGGAAATATCGGCCGGGTGGTTGCCCACTGGAAAAAAAGTGAAATCTATACTGATCATTGGGACGAAGTTGCGTTCGCTGATTTCGCGGACACCTTGGTAAGACAAGGAGCCCTTGCTTCGGCCGAGCAATATTTGAAAACAATTCCCGAAGGGGGGTTCTATCTACATTTTCTCCCATTTCTACAGGGAATGTTGTATGTGGGCAATACAATTCAACTCGCCGACGAAGAAATGCAATTGACCCAATCGGTGGCGAATGCATTTTCTACGGCGTATGCGCGCTACGAAGACTTCAATAAGCTGGAAGCGGCAAAAAAACAGGTAGATAGCACATTAAATGAGTTGCGGGTAACACAAAAGCAATTGATCCAGTCAGAAAAGATGGCTTCACTTGGTGAACTCACCGCGGGTATTGCTCATGAAATACAAAATCCATTAAATTTTGTCAATAACTTCTCGGAGGTAAGCAATGAACTGATAGAGGAATTAAGGATTAAAAATGAGGGATTAAAAATCAATGATGACGAGATCAATCAGTTGCTCTATGACATAGCGCAAAATCTTGAAAAGATAAATTTCCATGGCAAGAGAGCCGATGCCATTGTAAAGGGAATGCTGCAACATTCCAGGAGCAGTACGGGGCAAAAAGAGCTCACAGATATAAACGCGCTTTGCGATGAATATTTACGATTGGCATATCACGGGTTGAGGGCGAAGGACAAAACGTTCAACGCCAGGTTTGAAACCGATTTCGATAATAACGTTGGCAAGATCAACGTTATTCCGCAAGACATCGGAAGAGTTATTTTGAACCTTATCAATAACGCCTTCCACACGGTGAGTGAAAAGAAAAGGCAGTTAGCTGATGGCTATGAGCCCACAATTGTTGTCAGCACGCGGAACCTGCCCGGCAGAATAGAAATAAAAGTGAAGGATAATGGAAACGGCATTCCTGACAAAGCGTTGGATAAAATATTTCAACCGTTCTTTACTACAAAAGCAACGGGACACGGGACGGGTTTGGGATTGAGCCTGAGCTACGATATCATTAAGGCACACGGCGGTGAAATCAAGGCACAGACGAAGGAATGCGAAGGAAGCGAATTTATTATCGACTTACCGTTCACATCATAGCATTCGGGCGCCCTCATCTGCAAGCGATCATATCGACTAACTGATTGTATGAAAAAAAATATTTTGTTTTTTGCGACGTTCGTTTTCATTTCCACGCAAAATTTATACTCTCAAAAGATTTTCAACAGAATTGATTTGGGGGACGTTGAAATTGGCGTTGCCGACAATCGAAACGGCGTTCCGAAAAATATGATGGGTAAGACCTTTCAACCGTTCTTTAGGATTAAACCAACCCGGAAGGCAACAGGACTCGACTTGTCGCTCACTTATCACGTTGTCACGAAAGAGCATAACAGAAGGATGAGCGTACAGTGCGGCGAATGGCCGGAAACATCATTTACGATACAATTGCCAAAAAGCCACAAGGACCATACATGAAAATGTTAGCAATAATAGCAGTGCTTTGCTCCGGTTTTCTTTTTTGCAGAGGACAGGATTCGACAGTGGTTGTTTCACCTTCGATGTTTAACAAGACCACTGACGCTTGCAACCTGGGTGAAATGAATGCGTGGCTTTTTAAATCGGGTAGCGATACTGCATGGGCAGCACGAGATATTGATGTGAGCGGATGGCAACGACTTCGACCAGAGAAGCTTTCGGCTGAATATGTCGATAAAAATGGAAAGGCAGAGGGCTGGTTTCGCATGAAAATAAAGCTGGATGAGGCGTTGGACCATAAATTATTCGGCATCAAAGTCATTACCTGGGGCGCCTGCGATGTTTATATCGACGGCATTCTCGCAGCCTCGTTTGGCCACCCGGGAACGGGTACTTCTTTCAGGGAGTATCGTCCTTTTAATAAGCTGCCGGTAGCCGTAAATTTCCAGCCGGGCAAAGAATATACGCTGGCGCTACACGTTGTAGACCATCTTTCCCCGCTCCCGCCTGAACGTTTGCGCTCGGAGGATGCAGGCGTGAATTTGTCGTTGCGCCTCACGGGGCCCAACTATTCATACCGTTTTCTGCGAATTGCCGTAAAAACACCTGCTATCTTCGATACGATATGGATTGCCGTTTGCGGAATGCTATGTCTTTTTTTCTGGGTGTTGTCTGTGCACAATCCCCTGGAAAAAAATTTTCGCCTGATTGCCGTGTACTCGACGTTTTTGGCACTTACACTATTTTGTTATGGTGTGGCTTCCGGGTACCTAGACGCATCGTACATTGTTGTTCTCATAGCTAACGTTGCAGCCATTCTGTTTGCGTCCGTGACCCTCATAATGGGCCTTGTGCTTCTGGTCAACATATTTAACAGGGTTATTTCGACGGCACTGAAGGTTTTCATGGCTTTCGTGTTCGCAGGGCTGAATGTGACATCTATTCTTCCCAACACTGCAGGGACGATTGTAGCTGGGTCTCTTTTATTATTAGTATTTGCTGTCTGTGTTTATTATGTTCTATTGTCGCGGAAAACATTAAAAGGCGGTCAATGGACGATTGTATTTGGGTTGTGTTTCTCAATACTACTCGGTTTTTCGTACCTGGTCGTAAGTATTTATGCGCCCAGGAATATTTCTCTCTACTATTTAAGCCTTACGGGTTACGCACTTTCATTTCCCCTGTCCTTGCTGGTCTATGTTTCAAGGCGTTTTAAAGAGATCATAAAAGAAGTTCAGCAAAGGGCACGCGAGGTAATTCAATTGTCCGAGGAAAAAAAGCAACAGGCTTTAAACCAACAAAACGTGTTACAGGCGGAAGTTGACAAGCAAACCTCGGAGTTGAGAAGAACGCTGAGTGATTTGAAGTCCACTCAATCGCAATTAATACAGAGCGAGAAAATGGCCTCACTTGGCGAACTTACGGCGGGTATTGCCCACGAGATTCAAAATCCGCTGAACTTTGTGAATAATTTTTCCGAGGTCAACAGAGAGTTGATGGACGAGTTGAAAAGTCAAAAATCAAAACTAAAACCTGAAGAACAGGAGCAATTGTTAACGGATATTGATGCCAATCTTGAAAAAATAAATTTTCACGGTAAAAGGGCCGACGCCATTGTAAAAAGCATGTTGCAACACTCAAGGCGGAGTTCGGGCAAAAAAGAGCTTACCGACATCAATCTGCTTTGTGATGAATACCTGAGACTGGCCTATCATGGGCTACGCGCAAAAGACAAGTCTTTCAATGCGAAGTTTGAATCTGATTTTGATCCGTCGGTTGGAAAGATCAATGTCGTTCCGCAGGATATCGGCCGTGTATTGCTGAATTTGATCAATAATGCATTTTATGCGGTCACCGAAAGGTTAAGGGATGAAGGGGAAGGGTTTCAGCCAACGGTTTCAATCAGTACAAAAAACCTTGGAGATAAAATTGAAATGTGCGTTACCGACAATGGAAAAGGCATTCCAAAGAATATCATGGATAAGATCTTTCAGCCGTTCTTCACGACAAAACCGACGGGGGAGGGAACAGGGCTGGGTTTATCACTGACCTATGATATTATCACGCAAGAACATAACGGGACGATCACCGTCGACAGCAACGCCGGGGAATTCAGCCGTTTTACCATTCAACTACCTAAGACATGAACTGGAAATCATATGGTATCCTGATATCAATCGCTACGTTCAGTTGTACAATGAACACGCGGGCACAACGTATTGACAAGGACTCGCTCCGTCGTTCAATACTAAAGTCGATTCCAAATCAGAAAGACTGGCAGGAATGGTCCAGGTCCTTTCTTGATAGTTCGAAGAAATGGTCGACGTACTCGCCGGTTGATATGAAACAACTGCAGGAAGCCATTGATAAAGAAATTTCGGCCGCGAAATCGGCCGGCGATGTCCGAAAGGTAAGCAGGGGCTACGGCAAACTTTCGTCGCTCGATAGCAGTAAAGGAAATTATAAAGGGGCATATGAAAACTACAAGCTGTATGCGAACTATCGTGACAGCCTTCAAAAAATGGAATTTGAAAAGAAGCAGTTGCAAGCGCAGATGCAGCGTGACTTTGATAAAAAACAAGCGCAACAACGGATAGAGCAGGAGCAGAAGGGAAGGAGAAATTCTACAAGGCAGATGCTCTTGTTTTCCTTCTTGCTTGTGTTCATTACGGTGGCGGCTGCATTATTTATTGCTTATAAAAGGGAGCAGAAGCGGAAGAAACTTGTGCATGTTCAAAAGAAGGAGATCGAAGAAACGTTGTCTGAGCTGCGTGCAACCCAGGCGCAGCTTATTCAGAGCGAAAAGATGGCGAGCCTTGGAGAACTGACTGCCGGTATCGCACATGAAATCCAGAACCCTCTCAACTTTGTAAATAATTTCTCAGAAGTAAACAATGAACTGATTGAAGAATTGAAGAGTCAAAACTCCAAGGTAAAAAGCGGAAACTTAGATGACGCCGATCAGTTGCTGAGTGATATTTACCAGAACAATGATAAGATCATCCTCCACGGCAAGCGGGCCGACGCGATTGTAAAAAGTATGCTGCAGCATTCGAGGATGACGACTGGAAGCAAAGAGCCGACGGATATCAATGCTCTGGCCGATGAATATTTGAGGTTAGCTTACCACGGTTTACGTGCCAAGGATAAATTCTTCACCGCGAAGCTGCAAACGAATTTTGATGCTTCCCTTCCTATGATCAATGTAGTGCCCCAGGATATCGGAAGAGTTTTCCTAAATATGATCAACAATGCCTTTTACGCTGTAAGCGAAAGGCAAAAAAAAGAAGGTGAAGGCTTCCACCCTACGGTCATTGTCACCACCAGAAAAATTAATGAGACGGCAGAAATCCGGGTAAAGGATAACGGCAATGGAATTCCCAAGGACATCGGGGAGAAAATCTTTCAACCTTTTTTTACTACAAAACCAACCGGGCAGGGGACGGGGTTGGGACTATCATTGAGTTACGACATCATTAAAGCTCATGGAGGTGACATAAAAATTGAAAATAGCGAAGGGCAGGGTGCCACATTTATTGTGGTAATTCCAGTAACTTGATAAAAAATTGTGCAAATGAAAAATCTAAAGTTAGTCGGTTGCGTTTTGATCAGTTTTTTCTGCTCAATGGAATTTGTTTTTTCACAATCATCCTCGCGATTTAGCATTAATATTTATGTCGAAAAAGGTGACACATTGAGATACCGGTTGCTTTTTCCCGATGCTGATACGTTTCGGAAATATCCGCTTGTCATATTTCTCCACGGGTCGGGCGAACGGGGCAATGACAATGAAGCGCAGCTGAAATGGGGCGTTCAGAATTTTGCTACCGATCAAAATATGATGTTGCATCCCGCACTGGTAATAGCTCCTCAGTGTCCCTTAAATCAGGGATGGTCGAATTTTTCACGGCGTGATATGAAACTAGACCCAACGCCGACCAAGCCCATGGAGTTACTAATCGGCCTTATCCACCAATTGATGAAAACAATGCCCGTCGATAGCAACCGCATTTATATAACGGGACTCTCGATGGGAGGATATGGAACTTACGATGCCATTGAAAGGTACCCCAATTTGTTTGCAGCGGCCGTCCCGGTTTGCGGTGCCGGTGACACGTTAAAGGTTTCTTCCATTGTCCATATTCCCATCTGGATCGTGCACGGATCGGAAGACCCGGCGGTTAATCCAAAGAATTCCCTGGACATGTTGAATGCATTGACAAGGGCGGGTGCTCACCCGGGATTCAGTCAATACCCCGAAGTGGGACATTTTTCTTGGCTGGCGGCTTATAGTGATCCTTTGATAATGGAGTGGCTATTCAGGCAGCATAAATGAGCGGTGGAACTAAATACGCCATGAAGTCTGGCGAGCAATGGCATGAAAACCAAAATGGAACTGACGGTGGTCGTTGACATGTTGCTGAATGTGTTTCCGGCTGTGCATTTAATCAATTACATTACAACTTTTTTCCAACATATGTGTAGCCAAAACTTCCAGCTTTCATTAACGATCTAACCAAAAACTGCATGAGAAAAGCCGCCTTTCTGCTGACGCTTTATCTGACTTCATCACCTGCCGCATTTTCCCAAAACAGGAACACCGATAGTCTTAAGCGGGTACTTGCTACAACAAAGGAGGACACCGCGCGGGTAGGACTGCTTTATACCATTGGGCGAAGCTACTTGTATTCAAAACCTGACACCTGCCTGTTGATCGGTGAACAGGGTTTTGCTCTTTCCCAAAGAATAAATTATAAGCCCGGACAATTTTTTTGCTTAAGCCTTGTCTCAAATGTCTTTGCAAACTTCGGTAACTATCCCAAAGCCCTTCAATTAAACCTTCAATGCCTCAAGATTGCAGAGGAGACGGGCGATGACATGATCATAGCAAGGAGTTTCAGTCTTTTGTCCGATATATATTTCTATGAAGGTGACATGACGCGAAGTATTGATTATTCTCACAGGGCAATTGCCATTTTTAGCAAACATGCGGATGATGTCCGGTTACGCAATACCATAACCAACCTGGGTGACACTTATGAAAAGATAAACCAGTTGGACTCGGCCTTACATTATACAAGACTCGGATTTGAAATGGCAGCGCGGGTAAAGGACACGGGTCTCCTCGGAACTGCGTTCAACAATTTGGGCAACGTGTTTCTTAAGGCGGGCAAGCTGGATAGTGCGATGCTTGACTATAGAGTGGGTAATTTTTATTTCAGGCAAACAAACAACGATGAGGGCTTTAGTGAAGGGTGCCTCGGAATTGCAAAGATCTTTCTCAAGTGGAATAACATTGACTCGAGTCTCTATTATGCAAGACTGGCTTTTGCTGCCGCACAGGCGGCAGGATTTACGGATAAAGTTCGTGATGCCAGTCTTTTTCTTGCGAAATATTATAAAGGAGTCCGCAATGTAGACAGTGCTTATGCTTATCAATCAGCCATGATTGCGGCCAATGACTCACTGTTCAGCCAGGAAAAGGCAAGCCAGATTCAAAGTATGACCTACGATGAAAACATGCGCCAGCAACAGATCGAAGATGCGCGGGAACAGGCGCGTGTAAAGCTCAGGCAAAACGCGCTCATCGGGGGATTGGCTACAGTACTGGTTGTGGCCTTTCTTTTATGGATCAACAATCGCCAGAAGAAATCAGCTAACAAACTTTTGCAAAAACAAAAGGAAGAAATTGACCATAAGGCGTATGAACTTGCTTTGCAAAAGGAAAACTTACAGCAAGCTTATAATAATGTAGAGTTACTGGGAGAAATTGGTCGAAAAATTACCTCGTCTCTTTCGGTGGAAAAGATCATCAGCACGGCCTACAACAATGTCAACTCGTTGATGGACGCGGCTGTATTCGGCATAGGCATCTACAATGAAAGTTTGAAAAGAATTGAGTTTCCGGCAACATACGAAGACGGGAAGGCGCTTCCATTTTACTCAAACTCGCTCAATGATTTGAATCGTTTTGCGGTACTTTGTTTCAAGGATAGCAAAGAAATAATCATGGGCAACCTTTCGGCCGATTATAGCAAATATGTACAAAACGTACTAACACCTCATGAGGGTGAACAGCCCGTCTCCCTGATCTTTCTCCCACTGGTGACAAAGGGCAATAAACTCGGCGTGATCACCGTCCAGAGCTTTCGGGAGAATGCGTACTCCGATTACCATTTGTTCATGCTTCGAAATATTGCCATTTATACAGCGATTGCTCTTGAAAATGCCGAGTCATTCGAAAAATTAAATCAGACCGTAGTCAGCCTGAAATCAACTCAGGCGCAATTGGTGCAAAGTGAAAAAATGGCGTCACTCGGCGAACTGACGGCAGGTATTGCTCATGAGATTCAAAATCCGTTGAACTTTGTCAATAACTTTTGCGAGCTCAATAATGAATTGATCGATGAGCTAAAGAGCGAGAGAACTGATCGCAACGGTGTGACTGCAACAAGCGCGGGCAATGAAGAGGAAACTAAGTTGCTCAATGACATTTTCCAAAACAATGAAAAGATAATCTTTCATGGTAAGCGCGCCGATGCCATTGTGAAAAGCATGCTGCAGCATTCAAGGACCAGCAGCGGGCAAAAGGAGGACACCGATATCAATACTTTATGCGATGAATATTTACGCCTGGCTTACCATGGGCTGAGAGCAAAAAATAAAAGTTTCAATGCGCAAATCAAATCAGACTTCGACAATTCAATCGGTAAGATCAACATTATGCCTCAGGAAATCGGCCGTGTCATTTTAAATTTGATCAACAACGCGTTTTATGCGGCCGTGGAAAAGGCCGACGAACATATTCCGGGTTATCAACCGACAGTAACTGTAACTACAAAAAAGGTTGGCGACAATGTTGAACTGCGGGTTGCTGATAACGGAAACGGTATTCCGCAGAGAATTCTGGAAAAAATATTCCAACCGTTTTTTACTACAAAGCCATCAGGATCCGGAACGGGTCTCGGGCTGAGTCTGAGCTACGATATTGTGAAGGCGCATCACGGAACGTTAAAAGTGGAAACCAACGAAGGACAGGGAACTGTGTTTATCACCTCCTTGCCTTATCATAATTCTGTTTAAGGAAAAGAGCGTGCTGGTTCCGAACGACCGGTGGCGGATATTTTATAAAATAGGCGGCCTTTTATTATCATAAAACTTATATTCATTCCATGAAAATCTTAGTTGTGGACGACGAAAAAGATGTGCAGGTTCTGTTTGAGCAGCGCTTTAGACGCGAAATCAGGAACCAGGAAATGCAATTCGCTTTTGCATTCTCCGGCGAAGAAGCATTGGGTTACCTGAATGGCTACGACCACGAAGCCGTGCTGATCTTATCGGACATCAATATGCCAGGCATGAGCGGCCTTGAGCTGCTGAAACAAATAAAAGAAAGACATCGTGAACCGCCTCCTGTTGTGATGATGATCACTGCCTATGGGGATGCTGAAAATTTTAACACAGCCATGCGCCTCGGCGCGGATGATTTCCTGACCAAGCCACTTGATTTTTCCACATTGAAAGAGAAATTAAAAGCAATCCACTGATGGCAAAAATTCTTGTTGTTGATGACGAAGTTGATCTCGAGATACTCATTAAACAGAAATTCCGGCAAAAGATCCGTGAGCATCAATATGAATTTTTCTTTGCTGTGAACGGTGTAAAGGCTTTGGAACAACTGGAGGAGCATCACGAAATAGACATTGTGCTCAGCGATATCAATATGCCGGAAATGGACGGACTTACACTTCTTTCAAAGATCAACGAGCAGCACTCACTGATCAAAGCCGTTATCGTTTCCGCTTACGGTGATATGGAAAATATTCGGACCGCCATGAACCGCGGTGCATTTGATTTTGTGACAAAGCCTGTAAATTTCGAAGACCTGGAAGTCACTATGGAAAAGACTTTAAACCAGGTACGACAGATGCGCCAGACAATGCAGGCCATCAAAGAAAATAACATCCTTCGCATGTATGTGGATGAAGCCGTCTTGAATTTTATGGGAAGTCGGGAATTTGAGACATCGCTGATGCAAAATGAAACGATAGAGGCAACTGTTGCCTTTATTGACATTTGCAGCTTTACCACAATCAGTGAAAACGAAACGCCCGATAAGGTTGTCCGGCTGTTGAATAACTACTTTGATGTGATGGTGAAAGAGATCATTGCACAGGGCGGATTTATTGATAAATTCATCGGCGACGCCGTGATGGCGGTTTTTCGCGGTGAATATCATCTCGACCGCGCCATTGATGCGAGCCTTGCACTGCGCAGGAGGATTGATGCTCTTCCTGAGGTTCCGGGCAACATTCATTTCAAGCCAAGAGTCTCCATCGGGATCAACAATGGAGAGATGATCTCCGGCAACATAGGATCTGCCAATCTGCGCCGTCTCGATTATACAGTGATCGGCGATGCTGTAAACACTGCGCAACGATTACAAACAGCAGCGAAAGAGGGACAGATTGTCATCAGTGGCTCATCCTATGAACTCGTCAAGGAATCGTTTAATTGCCGCAAAGTGGGTGAAGTCATTCTTAAGAACAAATCGAACTCTCTCACGATCTATGAGGTAATAGACTAACCGCATCTCCTTCTCTGGTCGAAAAAATAAAGGAGACTGTTCATGCATTGCCTATTGTTGCGCCTGACCGCCGCAAAATCACCGGCGAATGTTTTGCTTTACTTCTTTTGATAACTTGAGCTATGAAGTGGCTTATTCTCGTGTTATTTCTTCCAGTTACCGGATTCTCACAAAGTGATACAGCGGGAAAGCAGGGATGCGACCTGCTGATTAAAAATGGAAGGATCATTGATGGAACGGGCAACAGCTGGTATTACGGCGACGTAGCCATAAAAAGCGGGAGGATACTTAAAATAGGAAGACGGTTAAGCTTCTCAGCGGAAAAAATTATTGATGCCAGGGGGTTGATCATTGCGCCCGGCTTTATTGATGTGCACACGCACCTTGAAGGAGATGAACACAAAGATCCAAAGGCAACTAATTTCATTATGGATGGGGTCACAACCTGCATTACCGGCAATTGCGGTAGTTCGCACACAGATATCGGCAATTATCTGCACTTCATTGACTCGTTAAGACTGTCCATTAATGTGGCTACGCTCATCGGCCACAACGATGTCAGAGAAAAAGTGATGGGAAGAGTGAACCGTGATCCAACCGCGCAGGAGATGGAGCAGATGAAGGCGATCGTTGATAAAGGCATGCGCGATGGGGCAGTTGGTTTTTCAACCGGTTTGATTTACATACCCGGCACTTACTCGAAAACACCTGAGATTGTAGAACTGGCAAGGGTCGCTGCACAATACAACGGTGTTTACACCACGCACATGCGCGACGAAGGTGATAGCGTCATTGAAGCCATTGAGGAAGCGCTGACAGTTGCGAGAGAAGCCAACATCCCGGTTGAAATATCTCATTTTAAATTGAGTGGTCAGCAGAACTGGGGAAGAAGTAAGGAGACCGTTCCGATGATTGAAGCAGCAAGAAAGAAGGGAATCGAAGTCACGATCGATCAGTACCCGTACACGGCAAGCAGCACCACAATTAGTACTTTAATACCCGAAGAAATTCTTGCGGGAAGCCAGGATTCGGTCAGGTTGCGTTTACAAAATCCGGAAATCAGAACCTATGTGGTAGATGCCATGATAAAAAGATTGAAGAAAAGAAAGCTGAAACATTTCAGCTATGCGGTAGTAGCATCATGTGACTTCGATACGAGTTACAATGGAAAGAGCATCGAGCAGATCAATCGAATGTTGGGGCGAAAACACAAAGCGAAATATGAAGCCCAGACTGTGATCGACATTGTGTCGCGTGGGGGCGCCAGCGCCGTTTTTCACGGAATGAGCGAAGACGATATTACCCGGATCATGAAATGTCCTTTCAATATGTTTGCAAGTGATGCTTCTATCCGCGAATTTAATGTGGGTGTTCCGCATCCCAGGGGATATGGAACCAATGCACGCGTGCTTGCTAAATATGTGCGAGATGAACATCTCATCTCTCTGGAGGAAGCCATACGCCGCATGACTTCGCTTCCTGCACAAAAGTTTCAGCTACATGACCGCGGTTTGCTGGCGGACGGCTTTGCGGCCGATATTGTCATATTCGATGAAAATCAGGTGCAGGATCTTTCCACTTACAGCCATCCTCATGCCTACTCAAAGGGGTTTATGTATGTAATCGTAAATGGTGTGTTGACTGTCGACCGTGGTCAGCCTACAGGTGCACGGGCCGGAACAACATTGCGGGGTTTGGGTTGGTCTCATTAGGCGCCCGAAAGAAAATGCTTCTCGCTATCGAACGCTCTGCATTGGTCGTTTAATGATAATCATGACAGGAAAGAAGATTGGGAAATTCCCTTTGAGGAGTATTGAGAGCTGAGGGGACACTAAACGAAGAAAAAAATTTTTGCGAGATATATGCCTCTACCTCCTGTTGCCGACAAAAAAAGCATTTCACTACAGCGGGTGCTTGGCCTGCCAACAGGAATTCTATTGGTCGCTGGTATCATGATCGGTTCCGGCGTGTTTAAAAAGATAGCGCCGATGTCGTCGATGATTATGAGCCAAAGGTATATTCTGGCTGCATGGATCATTGCGGGCGTCATTACCATGCTTGGTGCGTTTATACTGTCGGGACTGGCCACTACAACCACGGAGTCCGGTGGCGTGTATGAATACCTTCGCCTTTCTGTCGGCAACTTTTTTTCGTTTTTGTATGGGTGGACGATCTTCACAATAATCGGGAGTGGTTCGATTGCAGCGTTGGCGTTTATATTCTCACAGTCGTTAAACACGCTCGTGCACCTATACGATCCGCTCCAAAAATTTGAACGCGTTTCTGTCGGCAACTTCATCTTTCCGTTTGCCAGTTCGGGTATCAAGATTGCCTCGGTACTGGCGATCTGTTTACTAACATGGATCAACTATCGGGGAACTCGAAAGGGAAGTGTCTTGAATAACATCGTTACGACGGCAAAAATTCTGGGTATAGCAACGCTGATTGTTTTTGGATTGATTTTTTCCCATCCTTTTTCTGTAGCCTCTATTCATGCCGATATGTCTTCACAACTTTCCGGAGTTGCACTCTTCAGCGCATTATTCGGCGCTATGTTGAGTGCATTCTGGGCTTACGATGGATGGGCTAACATAAGTTTCGTCACGGGCGAGATAAAAAACCCAAAACGCAATGTTCCTTTAGCCATCATCGGCGGATTGACCATTGCAATAGTCCTGTATGTGATGCTAAACTATGCGTTCATGCGGGTGTTACCCCTAGAGAGGTTCTCACGCATAGGAGAAAACGAAATCGCGGCCGCAGTGGTAGCCCAGTCATTGATGGGCAAAGCAGGATCTGTCGCCATTGCGGTACTCATCGCCGTCAGCACCTTTGGTGCCTTAAATGCCTGCATTATTGTTTATCCGCGCGTTTACTTCCGGATGGCTCAGGAAAACTTCTTTTTTAAGAATGTAGCCGACGTACATCCGGTTTTTCACACGCCTCATGTCGCACTCACGTGGTCGATGATCTGGAGCAGTGTACTGGTTGTTTCGGGCACCTTTGATCTGTTGACAAATCTTGTCATTTTCGCCGGCTTCTTTTTTTATGTTCTCCTCGCGGTTGGCCTTATTCGTATGAAAAGAAAAAAACTGATAATGGCTAAGGTGATTGGCTATCCGGTGGCGTCGATCATCATTATTTTATTTTCCACAGCATTGATCATAAACACGTTGATCGTTCAAACACGACAATCTGTTATTGGCTTAATTCTATTATTGAGTGGCGTTCCCGTGTATTACTACTTTAGAGCGCGGACAAAGAAAAAACAAGAAGCGCTTCAGACATCGGAAGACTCCGTCTGAAGATCTTTTTGTGTGTCCTTCGCTCTTATTCGCATCAAAAAACGAATAAAAAAGTTGAATAAATGTAATAGGTAGTTCCGAATTCACCGGTACGGCGCTAATAGTTCATTAGTGCTTCGACCGTTTCGTTGAGTCGCGACTTCGCCAAAAAATTTTTTTCCAGTTCGACTGAAAAAGGTACCGGCGTATCGAGTGAGGCGCATCGCATTACGGGCGCATCCAATAAATCAAAACAATGTTCGCCAATCCAGGCCGCAATCTCGCCTCCAATTCCGCCCACCAGGGTGTCTTCGTGAAGAATAAGTACCCTGCCGGTTCTTTGGACGGCTTCGCGAATGGAAAAGTAATCGAGCGGCGACAAGGTTCTAAGATCTAAAATGTCAATGGATATTTCAGGATGTTCTGCGGCGTAGTCTTCTGCCCAATGAACGGCAGCCCCATAGGTGATGATGCTGATCTCATTGCCTTCCCGGACATGCCTTGCAGTGCCGATTTCGATTTCATAATATCCCCGCGGTACTGGCCCCGTAACGCTTCTGTACAAGCCTTTGTGTTCAAAGTACAGTACCGGGTTAGGATCATTAATTGATGCGATGAGAAGGCCTTTGGCATCGGCCGGAGTAGCAGGATAAACGACTTTTAATCCTGGGGTGTGGACAAACCATGCTTCATTGCTTTGTGAATGAAAAGGCCCTGCTCCGACGCCGGCACCTGTCGGCAAACGCACGACGACATCGGCAAGTTGGCCCCATCGATAGTAGATCTTGGCGAGGTTATTAATGATCTGGTTGAATCCCATGGTAACAAAATCGGCGAACTGCATTTCCACCAGGCTTTTAAAGCCTTCGAGACTTAATCCGAGTGCAGCACCGAGAATGGCGCTTTCGCAAAGCGGGGTGTTTCTTATCCGGTCTTTTCCAAATTCGTTTACGAACCCTTCGGTTATCTTGAATGCACCACCATATTCTGCAATATCCTGGCCCATTAAGATAAGATTGGAATGATAGTGCATCGATTCTTCCAGCCCTTGCTTGATAGCATCAACGAATCGTGTATCGGGCGCGACCGGAACGGAAACCTTGTAAGGGGCTTCCGGATGTTCGTTTTGCGACGGGAGATGCAGCGTAGGTATTGTCACATTTCGCCGGTGTGAAGGCGCATAAACATCATTCAGCTCCTCTTCCGTATCGGGTGTGATGGAAGGTGCCTCGAAACCAACTTTTAATTCTTCCTCGATCTTTTCTTTGAAATCATTTTTTATGGACGCTATTTGTTCATCATTCAATATAGATGTCGAATACAGGTACTGTTCAAACGTAGCCACAGGATCTTTTAATTCCCACAGTTCGAAAAGTTTTTGGGGAACATATTTCGTGCCGCTCGCCTCTTCGTGACCCCGCATTCGGAAGGTGAGGCATTCGATGAGGTAAGGTTTTTGGTTTTGGATGCAGTAGTCGCGCACTCCCATCACTGTGTCGTACACGGTTAAAATATTATTTCCATCGATCTGGACTCCGTCCATGCCATAACCCTTAGCGCGGTCTATCAGGCTAATGCAACGGTATTGCTGTTCGGCGGGAGTGCTGAGTGCGTAGCCATTGTTTTCAATTAGGAAAATAACAGGCAGGTCCCACACGGCTGCAACGTTAAGGGCCTCGTGAAAATCGCCTTCACTAGTGCCGCCTTCGCCAGTAAACGCCAGTGCGATGTGGTTTTCTTTTTTCAATTTCTTCGCGAGAGCTACACCGTCTGCGATGGCGAGTTGAGGGCCGAGGTGGGAGATCATGCCGCAGATATGATGTTCTTTATCTCCAAAGTGAAAGCTTCTTTCCCGTCCCTTGCTGAAACCTTCTTTATTTCCCTGCCATTGCATGAACAATTTATGAAGCGGGATATTGCGGGTGGTAAACACGCCGAGGTTGCGATGCAAGGGAAATATCCATTCATGTTCCTGCAGGGCGAGGGTGGCGCCGACGGCGATTGCTTCCTGACCGATGCCGCTGAACCATTTCGAGATTTTTCCTTGTCTGAGGAGGAGCAGCATTTTTTCCTCGATCATGCGTGGCCATAGAATACTTTTGAAAAAATGGATTAGCTCATCATTAGAGAGGTTTTTTCGTTCAAAATTCATGGTGCAAACCTATACGCTTTTTTAGAAAACCTTATAGGTTTGTGTCAAATAATGAGCAAATATTACGTCCCGCTGGAAACAGGAAAACGCTATCATCTTTTCAACCACGCCATCGGCAATGAACTGCTATTTAGAAGTGACGACAATTTCCGCTTCTTCTTAACTAAATATGTGCTTCATATCAACGCCATTTGCGACACGCTGGGCTACATCCTTATGCCAAACCATTTCCACTTCCTCGTTAAAATCAAGTCCAGCCAAGAATGTTTGACCTATTTCGAACAGATAAAAAACAAAGACTTTGATCCATTTTGTCACAACTTGTCAGACTTTATAATGGAACGTTTTAGCAACTTATTCAATAGCTACGCTAAAGCCTACAACAAGGTTTTCGAAAGAAAAGGCTCGCTCTTCATTGACTATATGAAAAGGTCGGAAATTGCCGACGATGCCTATCTCCGCAATGTCACCAACTACATTCACTTTAATGCGGTCCATCACGGGTTCTGTGAACATCCGCTCGACTGGAAATGGAACTCGCTTCACTATTACCTGGCAAAGAAGAAAAATAAGGCTAGCAGGGAAGTTTTGCACGCCTTCGGCGACTATGATACCTTCAAACAAATTCACTCAGAAATGACCCGACCTCTGTCGGAATACGAATTCGACTAGTCGGTTACAAAACAGTTCTCCTTCTTTCCCGATCAAGTTCCCTGTTAAGAACCGCTGTCACAAGCGAAAGTATGAGACTAAATATAATGGCCCAGCCAAGACCATCAATCCGTATACCGTTCACAAAGTGGCTCGCCAGCAGCACCACAAGAGCGTTGACGACAAATAAAAACAGCCCAAGTGTTAAAATCGTGACCGGCAGCGTGAGGATAATAAGAAGAGGCTTGATAAAAATATTGAGAATGGCAAGCACAACGGCGAACACAATCGCTGTCCAAAACGTATCAATGTGGACACCCCTCAGGACATGCGCAAGACCAAAGGAAACGGCGGCGATTACAATAATGCGGATAAGAAATGTCATGAAACATGATTTATTTTATGCAATCAACAACTATACCATCAATAATTGCAATCTGCTTCCAGCCGCATTAGATCACCACAAGCTCATAAAAGTCCTCCTGCTGTAAATATTTTTCCGCCAGTTGCTTCAATTCGTGCGCTGTAATGGTTTTAATTGTACGCAAGGAATCGTAAAAATATTTTTCATCCAGGCCATTAAGAATGATATTCTTCCACCTGGCAATGATCTGAAACGGACCGTCAAGGTCTCCCAGAATGCTGCCCATCATATAATTTCGCACAAGCAATAGCTCTTCCTCATCCACCAGCTCATCCCTCAATTGTTGCATTTCATGATAAACCTCCCGGATCGTTGCTTCGCAAACAGCTTTGCCGGCTTCCGTGCTGATCATCCATGCGGATTGTTGAATATGGTTTTGCAGATAACTGTGAATACCGTAAGTATAACCTTTGTCTTCGCGAATATTGCTCATTAACCGCGAACCAAAAAAGCCGCCCAGTAAGCTGTTCAAAACCTGCACTTTCAAAAAATCAGGGTGATGACGATTGGGAAAATGCCGCGCAATGCGGATAGCACCCTGCACGCCATTGACATCATTGTTCACTCGCTGCTTCCTTACAATCGCGGGAGTAATCGGAAAATCAATCGCCTCAATTTTTTTGATCGGAAGGTCACCGAAATCTTTGTTCAGCAAATCTTCGAGATCCGCCGGAAGCTTGCCAGCAACAAAAATCATGAACTTGCCTTGCTGATAATATTTCTTATAGAAGTCGACTATCTGAGGCCGCGTCAGCGCTTCATAATCCTCGAAGCGGCTAAAGCGCCCGTACGGGTGTTGTTCTCCATACAAATACGAATCGATAAGTCTATGCGCCACAAAATCGCATTTCTTCAGGTTTACCGACAAGCGCTGCTGCATGATCTTTTTATAAACACCCAATTCCTCCTCCGGAAAAATCGAATCCGTCAGCATCTCACGTACGACAGGAAGCAATTCAGCAACATGTTTGGAAAGTGTGTGCAAGGTTATCGTTGAAGTTTCGTTATTCACGGCGCGGTTGAGAAAGGCACCATAGTATTCAAAATGTTCGTTGATCTGGAAGGCCGTCTTGCTTGACGTGCCGTTTTTCAGCAAGAAATTCGTCGCTGCTGCGATCACATTTTTATCCTCGTACCAATCGCCGGCAAAGTAAACCCACTCAACCATCATCACTTCTTCCGCCCCGGCGTCGATCGCATATACCTCCACGCCATTTTTCAAAACAAGTTTCCGGTAAGGTTTTAGATGCAAATCCAGATCTACAGCATCAATGATCTCAGGAGCTAAGGTTCTGTCAATTCTGTTCTGTTCAGTCGTTATCACGTTCAATTATTTGAATGATAATATAAGGTATTGCTATTTTCTTCTCTAAATATGTTTCGTGATTCCTCGAGAACATCGGCCACGGTTACTACATTGTACTTGTCCAGCTCCCGGTTCATCAACTCCGCATCGCCCAACAATTCATAAAAGGCAAGACTATTAGCGCGATTCATCACAGACATGTCTTCAAATGCTATCGTGCTTTCGGTTTTGTTTTTCACTTTTTGTAGTTCCGCCTCTGCCACCGGCTCGCTCTTCATGCTTTTCAATTCCTCGTCCACAGCTTTTTCTGCATCTTCCATTTTTATGCCCTTGACAAGTTTACCCTCGATAGCCAGCAGCCCATTGTCAATACTTCCGAAATGATAGCACTCGATATTGCTGAATAATTTTTTTTCTTTGACGAGAGAATGATAAAGTCTGGAGGATCCACCGCCGCTTAGGATGTCGGTGATGAGGTCCATGGCATAGTAGCGATCATCCAATCGTGATGCCACATGCCATGCCTTGTAAAAAGCATCCAGAGGCACATCCGCCCGCACTTCCATTTTACGGGCTGCTTTTTGCTCAGGCTCCCCGGCTAAGTGACGGTGGTATTTTTCGCCTGCGGGAATATCTCCAAACCATTTTTGCGCCAACATCTTCACCTGTTCCGTTGTCACATTTCCTGCTACCACGAGAATGGCATTCGCCGGACGATAGAATTTGAAAAAGAAATTTTTCACATCTTCAAGTTTAGCCTTTTCAACGTGCGATAGCTCCTTGCCGATCGTCATCCACCGATAAGGATGCACCTGATAAGCCATTTCGCGCATCTTATGCCACGCATCTCCGTAAGGTTTATTGATGTAATGTTCTTTGAATTCTTCGCAAACCACCTTGCGTTGCACATCCAGGCTTTTTTCCGTGAATGCAAGAGAAAGCATCCGGTCACTTTCGAGCCAGAACGCTGTTTCAATATTCTCTGCGGGTAGCTGGATGTAATAATTCGTAAGATCATTGGTGGTGTAGGCATTGTTCTCGCCTCCGGCCATTTGCAAAGGCTCATCATAATTTTCGATATGTAAAGAACCGCCAAACATCAAATGTTCGAACAAGTGCGCAAAGCCGGTCCTGTTTGGATCCTCATCCCTGGCACCTACATCATACATCACGTTTACCACCGCCATCGGTGTTGAACTGTCCTTATGAACGATTACACGAAGTCCGTTTTCCAACGTAAATCTGTCAAATTGTATCATATATTTTAAACAACAAGGAGATGATGAAAAAGTTTGTAAAGGTAGGGAGAAGATGACAGTTGGTCCCTGACATCTGATAATCGACAGACCATGATTTTCCCTGTACGAAAAAGACAAAAAAACAAGTCAGTTGCGACATTCAAAATCACAATATCGATCGTACCTTAAACTCAAATACCATAAGCTCGCCCTGACGTTTTACGATGATTTTGACTTTATCGTTTGTACTCTGCAGTGCAGATTTTAACTGCGTAAGATTTTGATTAAATATCTTGTTGATCGAAATAACAACGTCGCCCTCTTTCAGGCCGGCTGACTCGCCCGGAGAACCCGCTGCGACATCCCCTATAATAATCTGACCGTTGACAAAATACAATTCAACACCCGAATATGAATAATCAAACGGTTCCAGAAAATGTGAATTGGGAATAAGATAGAAATCCCTTCTTTCGTAATTCAAAATACAGTTGAATCGTCGCAGAATATCATTCCCGATAAGGCCTGCAAGAAAAGGATAGGAAGTAATGTTATACTCGTCTTTGAAGACATAAATAGGCACATTTCTAAAATGGTAGGGACCTATTTTTATCTCTTTAAGGATCGTCATTTGCATCTGGATCCTGCCGCCCGGCCCTTCCGCCTCCTTGGTATAAAATTTTCTTTTCTTATAAAGTAACATGCTGTCTTCAATAAAATCGGTGGACAGCATCATGCACAGACCGGCACCAATATCATATAAAAAACGGGATTGCACCGTTTTGCTGTCTCGAACTCTTACAGATTGAATGGGCAGTGTGGAAATGAGCGGTCTGAATAAAAATCCTCCCCTCGGATATTTTACGGTTCCCCTTGAAAAAATTTCAATTTTCGAACTGTCATAGTCGATCTTGAAAATAAAACGTTTTAAAACGGAGTATCCGATAATTCCATCAATGCGCTCCCCATAAACTGCCGTCAAAATATCATAATTATTTATGTGGAAGTCAAGACTGTCAATCGTGATACCTCCCAGTTTCATCCGCTGATTATTTACAAAACTAACCATGCGGATGCCCGCAATGGTGCGGATGGTTCGGTCGGAGGGAACCGGTTTTAGTTTTAAATATTCCGCAGTGGTTGAGTCAAGAGAAATACCTCCGCTGCCCGTATCCAGAATAAAGTTGAGTGTGTCAGGAAAGCCCACAAGCTGACCCTGTAACAGGATAACCCCGCCGGTCAATTGCGTAAACCCGACGCGGGTCAAAAATCTTGAAGGTGGTTCGATGAATTCTTCCTGCCCAAAGGCTCTGCAGCAGGACACGCCGAGAAACAAAATGTATGGCAGCAACCTTTTTCTCATTGGTGGAAATTTCAATACAATGACAAGATTTTCGTTTAAAAAGATGCAATCGAGCGGTTTTTCAATGTTGTAAATTTAATTGAAATGACCTCTGTGCCAAAAAGCGACGGCTGGCAATGCGGTCAAAAAGGAACCCAGCCGGGCCGCAACCATTATACCGGCCGTCCGGGACAAGTGATTTTGACAACTGTTGAAATCACCTCTCGCCTTGCCGTACATTTGTAACATGGATGTGAAGGAGCTATATCAGAAAGCTATCAACCTTGATTTTCTCACTATTGATGAGGGTGTTTTTCTTTTCAAGAATGCTCCGCTCGCGGAGTTGATGTTTGTTGCGGATGAAATTCGCAAAATGCAGGTACCGCATGGAAAAGTGACGTGGCAGATCGATCGGAACGTGAATACCACGAATGTTTGCATTGCAAATTGTAAGTTTTGCAATTTTTATCGCGTACCAGGGCATTCGGAAGCCTACATCACCGATATGCCCACCTATCGTAAAAAAATTTCCGAAACGATCCGGTTTGGTGGTGATCAGTTGTTATTGCAGGGCGGTCATCATCCTGAATTGGGTCTCGACTTCTACACGAATACTTTCCGCCAGATCAAGCAGGAGTTTCCCATGATCAAACTTCATGCGTTGGGGCCGCCGGAAGTAGCTCACATCACCAAGCTTGAAAAAAGTACTCATCGCAACGTGTTGATCGCTTTAAAAGAGGCAGGACTTGATTCTTTGCCGGGAGCCGGTGCCGAAATTTTAGTGGATCGCGTGAGACGTTTAATAAGTAAAGGAAAATGCGGCGCAGAGGAGTGGCTTGATATCATGCAGGAGGCGCACAAGCTGGATATCACCACGTCAGCTACCATGATGTTTGGGCACGTAGAGACCATTGAAGAAAGGTTTGAGCATTTTATAAAAATCAGAGATGTACAAAACCGAAAACCTAAAAATGCAAAAGGTTTTCTCGCCTTTATTCCGTGGACATTCCAGGATGTTGACACCTTGCTGGCGAAAATTCGTGGCGTACATAACCTGGTCACTGCGGAAGAATATATCCGCATGATCGCGATGAGCAGGATCATGCTTCCCAACATAAAAAATATCCAGGCTTCATGGCTTACAGTCGGAAAGCAAACCGCACAGCTTTGTTTGCATGCGGGTGCCAACGACTTTGGTTCAATTATGATCGAAGAAAATGTAGTCAGCGCTGCAGGCGCCCCTCACAGATTTACCTATAAAACGATACAGGATGCCATCCGCGAAGTTGGTTTCGAACCGCAGTTACGGAATCAGCAATATGAGTGGCGCGAGATCCCGGCAACTATTGAGGAGCAGGTGGTGAATTATTAATTTGGCGTTGAGGTTCACATCAAGAATATTACCACGTAAATTTTCATTGTCTTAGTTTGCAGCCCCTTCCCGTTTAATTTATATTTTGCATCTCTATACCGAGCAAGCCATCGACCTGTATGAGATTTTCTCTCCAACCTAAGAAATTGCTGCCATTCTTATGCATCACAAGCATCAACAGCTTGTCCGTTATCGGTGCATATGGCCAGAGCGTTCTTACTCAGCACAACGATCCGAATCGCACCGGGTGGAATAGCCGTGAGATAATCCTTAACAAAAGCAATGTAAGAGAAGGGTCGTTCGGAAAGATATTCACGCGCTCTGTCGACGATCAGATTTATGCCCAGCCGCTGGTAAAACTGGGCCTGACGATGCCCTCCATTGGAGTCAAGAATGTTGTCTTTGTCGCCACAGTAAACAACAGTATCTATGCGTTCGATGCCGATTCGGCCAATGTAAGTGGTGCATATTGGAAAATAAATTTAACCCCCTCGCACTCCAGAGTTATCAACCACACTGATGAAACCGCTGCCTGTGGCGGTTTTTATAATGATTTCTCCGGAAATATGGGAATAGTCGGAACGCCGGTTATCGATTCTGCCACCAATACCATGTACGTGGTTGCCCGGAGCATTGATACGTCAGGTGGTGCAAGGACTGCAAAGCAGTATTTGCATGCGCTCGACATAACCACCGGCGCTGAGCGACCTAACAGTCCCGTACTGATAGCAGCAAGTGTTGCCGGGACGGGAGATGGAAGTTCAGGCGGCCAGGTGGCGTTTAACGCCTTGCGACAAAACCAGCGAAGTGGGCTGTTGCTTTTAAACGGAGTTGTTTACATCGCGTGGGCGTCCCATTGCGACTGGGGTCCGTATCATGGTTGGCTGATGGGATATGACCACACAACGCTGCAGCAGAAATATGTTTACAATTCAACGCCGGATGGGTATAACGGGGGCATTTGGATGAGCGGTGGTGGTCCCTCGGCCGATGAAAGCGGTAATATTTATCTCGCCGTCGGCAACGGCTCCGTTGGAAAAAATGGAAATCCTGCGGATACCCGCAATCGCTCCGAAACAGCTTTAAAACTTTCTCCTTCGGGAAACGGATTTACGATACAAAGCTTTTTTACTCCCAAAAATTATGAAACACTTGAAGGTGCTGATCTGGATTTCGGCGTAACGCAAATGATGCTCATCCCGGGAACAACCCGCGCCATTGTCGGCGTAAAGGACGGTCGAATTTATTTGTTGAACAGGGACAACATGGGTGGCTACAGCCCGGTAACCGATAATGTGGCTCAAACCATTGATCTTGGCAGCAATTCATTTTTGCGCTCATCGATGAGTTATTTCAAAGGAAGCAAAAGATATATTTATTCGTGGAGTGAAAATTCTTTACTACGTGCTTATCTGTACGACACCGTTTCAAACTTGATCGACCTTTCAAACAGCATCGTAAGCGGATTGCAGGGACCAACCGGCAACAACGGGGCTGTCCTGTCTGTTTCATCGAATGGTCCAGTCGATTCCAGCGCCATCTTGTGGGCGAGCTACGCCTCAAACGGCGACGCCAACCAGTCAGTGCGACCCGGAATTCTAAGAGCCATCGATGCCACGGATGTAACCAGGGAACTTTGGAACTCTTCACTGAGCATTAATGATAATCCGGGTAACTATGCAAAGTTCAACTGCCCGACCATTGCGAATGGCAAAGTGTATCTCGCCACTTTTTCAAACCAGCTCGTCGCTTATGGGCTCACCGGTGCACCAGCGGATACATGTAATTCACAAAACATTGCGCTGAACAAGCCTGCATACGCGTCGTCAGTTGAAGCAACCGGCTATGAAGCGAGCGGAGCCACGGATGGCAATTTGAATACGAGGTGGTCAAGTCAGTTTAGCGACCCTCAAAACATTTATGTCGATCTCGGCTCAAAGTATGATCTGTGTCGCATTGTGCTTCACTGGGAAACTGCCCTGGCAAAAGACTTCAAACTACAAGTGTCAAATGATGCTTCGACCTGGAAAGATGTAGCTTCTTTTACCAACAACACTTCTTACGACAATTACGTTTCCGTCAACGGTAGTGGACGATATGTGCGTATGGCGGGAACAAGCCGCGGCACCGTTTATGGTTACTCATTGTGGGAATTGGAAGTGTATGGAAAGAAGTCTGGTTGTATGAAGCCCGATAGTTTGTTTACAACTGACATCTATCAAACGACGGCCACTCTTCACTGGGCTGGATCGGCATCGCGGTACGCAGTGCAATACAAAACCGTAGCCGCCGTGAACTGGATGCAGACAACGACGACGTCGAATTCCATCGTTCTCAATAATCTTTCATGTAACACCCCATATTTGTATCGCCTCCAGGCTTTTTGCGGTGGCTCCGACAGCAGCGGTTTTTCTGCTTCGGGCGGCTTTACAACTTTGGAGTGCAATAGTAATTGTGATCCATTACCTACACGCTGGTCAACGCAGGATGTCGGCAATGTAGCCGTTCCCGGCTCTGCTTGTTATAACAGCACCAGTGCCACCTTTGAGTTGAACGGATCGGGAGCAGATATTGGCGGGACAGGAGATGCATTTCGGTTTGCATACAAAACAGTTGTAGGTGATGGAGAAATCATCGCACGGGTGGTTGACATCGATAACATAAACACCGATAACAAATGCGGCATTATGGTTCGTGAATCGCTCGCTGAAGGATCGAAATTTGCATTCATCGGCTTAACAAGCGGGAGGGGCGCTATTTTTCAAACACGAACAACCACTGACCAGACAACCACCGAACAGGTACAGCCCCGCGTGGCGCCGTCGTGGTTGAAACTTGTGATAACCGGCTCTACATTTACCGGCTATCTTTCCGCCGATGGGCTTCTTTGGAAACAAATTGGCTTACCCGTGAATTCAAATTTTGCAAACGGCCTTCCGGTTTATGCAGGGCTTGCAATCTGTAGTCATGATAACTCTTTTCTTTCAAAAGGCCACGTTGATAATTTTAGTATTGGTGGCATATCCACTTTAAAATTGATCAGCTTCACTGGCAGTCTTTCGCTCAATATGACCGTGGCATTGAACTGGATAACGACCCTTGAAACCAGAACAAACTATTTTGTTGTAGAACGCACGAAGGATAATATGTACTATCAGCCGATTGACACAGTGTATGCCCTGAACAATGGCGATTTTACTCAGAACTACGATGCTACCGATAACAATCCATACGAGGGAATGAATTATTACCGGCTAAGAATTGTTGATCTTGACGGTTCGACCACGTATTCTCCTATTGTAGCTATCAGAGTTACAAATGAAACCGCTCCGCTAATGTATCCCAATCCGGCGAATACCTACGTCAATATTGCTGCAGGAACGGAACAGATAAAATATGTGAATGTTTACAATATTCTCGGTAGCACGATCCTGAGAGTTTCGAATCCTTCCTCGCAAGGCATCATCACGCTACCG